>Ga0163217_1029346_pt1 | contig 14890 bp, 14 predicted proteins | sample SynspAceP_FD_185933 | JGI IMG/M metagenome (GOLD analysis project Ga0163217, IMG submission 185933) | Saline lake microbial communities from Ace Lake in Antarctica - Synechococcus sp. Ace-P (PacBio error correction) | ecosystem: Environmental > Aquatic > Non-marine Saline and Alkaline > Saline ... | reverse complement strand
GAATGGGGGCCAGCAAGGGGGAGACCCAAGAGGAGGAGAAAGAAAGCAGCAAGCAGGGATTGGGGGATGAAGAGGCCAAGACGGAAGGAGAAAAGAGGGAACGAGCGCACACTGACCCCGGGGCTTTTTCAGAAGCAGACCGCGACAGAGATGACAGGAGCGAGGCAGGAGCGGGTAGAAAGCGGACTCCAAACAGCCGCGGCGGTGAAGAGGAGAAGGCACCAATAATGTGGAAAACCGCGCATCTTAAGAAAAAAGCGAGGGGCGGCAGCGCAAGGCAGGAAGAGAGATGAGGAACCGAGCCAGCGCGACGTCGAAAACAAAAAAGCGACTAAACGCAGCAGCAAAAAAGTGAAGACCGTGCAATGGCGGCGGAAGAGACAAGACCAAACGGACGAAAGACACATCCGCCGGGAGCCAGGGACATGGGGAGAGCAAATAGAGTAGGCAAAGACCGAGCGGGGATTGCGAAAACGAGCAGACCCGGCAGCGCATCCCGGAAGAGAGCGGAGGGAGGATGGCGGCGGAGGTGCGGGGCAGCACGAAGGAGTCGACAAACGGTCGGGACAGCGAGGCCGGATGGGGGGAGGCAAAGAAACGGCAAGGAGGTTGGGCTCGGGGTGGCCGCAGCCAGTGCGGGGGTGCGGCACGGGGGCAAGCGCAAACCGGGGGGAGCTTCTCGGCGGTTCGAGCTGCGGATGGTTTGTGCGGCACAAGGTGGTAGTAAAGAGCTGCCGGTTGATGCACGCGTCCGAACACGGGCGGACGCGCCGAAAGAGACGGTGGAAGTTGCGGGCGCGCAGAGGGGGGACCCAGAGTGGGAGCAGGAAACAAGCAGCTTGCGCGGCGGGGCGGGGTGTACAGAGCCAAGCGGGACGGGCGCCGCGAAGCACGGAGCAAGCGCTCCCATGCCCTAAGAAAGAGGAGAAAGACCGCGGCTGTGTTGGGGGGGGGCCGAGGAGCGCAACGCGAGCGGCGCCGGGAGGGGCCAGGGAGGGCCAGGGGCGAAGGCAGGAAAGAAGGAAGGCTGGGGGCAACGAAAGGAGCACGGACGACGATCATTACAATGGCCAGGGGGCAAGGGCTGAGAGTCGAAAGCGGCGCGAGCACCGCGCGTGGGGGGGCCGGAGAACAGCGGGGCCCAAAAAAGGAAAAACGCAAGGGAAGGGGTAGCGCGCGAATGGGCGTGCAACGCCAGCGCGGCGGAAGGGGATGGAGAGAGCTTCTAGGAGAGAGGGAGGGGCGCAACGGCACGCCGCCAAGCAGGAGGTTCTCGTGTGGGAGGCAAGAACAGAGCAGAGGTGAAGAGCGGCAAATCGGAAGCGGAGCAACGGCGGAGCAAACAGAGGCGAGTAAACGCAGCGAACGCCAAGCAGGAACTCCGCCAAGCGGCAACTAGAGCAGGACGAAGCAGGAAAACGCACGGTTGGGGGAACACGCGAGCGGTTTAAAGCCAGGCGGGACGCGAGCGCGGAGAAAGTAGGTCAGGGCGGCTGCATTTTCCTAAAGAGCGAAGAGAAGAGCGAAATCGGGCGGGCGGGATAAGAAGCGGCTTAGAGAGAGCCGCTTTATAGCAGTAAGAGGGCAGAAGAACGACACACAGAACGCCGCGGGCAGAGAGAGCACGGGGACAGCAAGCGGGACCGCAAGCGGGAAGCAGCGACCGGGAAGCAGTGACGCTGAGGAAGTACCGGTCATGGGAAGTGCCAAGAGAGAGGGTAGGACAAAAGAAAGGGAATATTACGTTAATCAAGCAGGGGGGGCACCGTTCCGTAAAGGCATAGACGGAGAACTTAACATTCAACACGCTTCAGGGCTTAAGTGATTACCCCGCGACAGGGTTGAAGGGTTAGAGGCGTAGGCAGGGCGCGCAAGATAGGGGACGCCAGGAGGAACACGCATACGAGAGGGGCGACTAGGGTAGAGGCGGGAGGAGCGAGAAGCCCGGAACAACAGAGTGGCAGGCGGGCCGCAAGTGTTACTTCGAGGTCTTCCAATGAGTACCGACGGGTCTGGAGGGATAAAGGGAAGCTGTGGGTGGGCCGGCGCCGTAGCAGGAGAAAAAGGGAAGCCAAGGTACGGAGGCGAGCGCGCAGAGGGGGGGGAGGCGGAAGGGAGGAGAGAGAAGCGTGTGAAGACGCAAGAACGTGGGGGAGGCTCAGCGTGGGGCGAGGGAGGGAGCCGAAGGGATCGGCCAGGCAGGAGGGCCAAAAAGCGTCGACAGGAAAGGCCCGGCTAAAGCAGGTCAACGAGGAAGTGCTGAGGCGGTGCAGGCGACAGGCAAAGCATAGTCCACTTCGAAAAAGGCACTGGCGGAAGAGGTACGAACAGGACGCAGGAGGCGGAAGCAGCCACAGCCGGAGGCAGGAACGGGGGGGGGAACCAGGGGAGAAGAAACAGTAAGTGGGATGAGGCCTACGGGAGAGAAAACGGGGCGGGCGAAAAAAGAGCGAGGGGGGCGATGGAGGGGGGGAAAAGGATCGAAATAAGGAGGAATCACGGAGAAAAAGAAGTGGATGGGCGAGAGGCCCACAGCTTCCGCGAACGTGGGCTGGGACAAGGTAGCTGCGCGCTTGGCCGCCGCCGCCTCGGAGGGGGGGGAAGAGAGAACGGCTACAGAAATCCTGGCAATAAGGGGGGAAGCAGAAAATTTCCAAGAGTAGGGTTGCAAGCAGCAGGAAGAAAACAGCAAACAGCAGCAGAATGGGGAAAAAAAACACCAACAGCGAAATCTCCAGAAAGATTTGGGTAGAAAGTTAACTGAGTGGGGTGAAACGAGCGCGATATAAAAAGTATTCAAGGAGAAACAGGACGGGAGAACACAGGAAGGACTGGATGGGGAGAGGGAAGCGAAGAGCGGGCGTTAAGATGCAGAAAGGCGCACGGGAGGGGGGAGCGGAGCGACGCCCCGGAAAAGACCGAAGCAAGACGGCGCACAAAGGCCTTTCCTCACAGGGGGGAGGGCAAGAGAAAAAAGTCAAGAGGAGACGCGGCTGGGGAACGAAGGAGGCCAGGGAAAGAAGCAAAGCGGTGCCACAAAGTAATTCCGAAGGCACAAGCAAGGCTGAGCGCGCAAATAAGCTACGAAAGGACGGCCCAACCAACCCAACGTGCGAGCGAGAAGAATTACCGTAAAAGCAGCGGAACGGGGCTGGCAGTATAACTCGGCAGTATGCAGAACACAACAGAGGACCACTGGAGACAATACGGAAACCAGGCAGCCGGCGAAGTGAACTCGAGCAAGGAGGACAGACAGGGCAATGTTAGGCGGAGCTGCGGCTTCGACGAGGTCAGACTTAAGCTTAAAAGAAGCGCCAAGGAGGAGGGTGGCTGCAGAAGCAAAACGGAAGGGAGAGAAAAGGTTCGGCCAATGAGACCGTGAAAACGGCGACGAAAGACGGGCCAGACAGGGCGGGAGGCTGCGCCGCGCGGAAGGAAGAGGGCAAAAACAACCAGGAGAATCGGGCAGGCAAGAGCAGGAGAAGAACAAACGGGAGGACTGAAACAGCGAAAACGGGACGACAGACCAGAGCGCAGCGCATTGACAAGGGCCGAGGCGCAGCAGGCGGCAGCGAGCGGAAAAGAAGCGTCCAGCGAGGCAACAGCGGGGCGGGGACGGCCAGGAGCCAAGGGTGAGGCGAATGCGAGAGCGAGGCGGGAACGACAGCCAAAAGGCAGGACGCGGGCTAGAAGGCGCGGCACGCAACCCAACGACGAATGGTGAAGCAGCGGGTTACCGCAGGAGGCAGCGCGCGTGCCGACCAACAAGGAAGGACCGCGGCCGGAAGGCGAGGGGACGAGGGAAGGCAAAGGAAGCGGGGCATGTAGCAGGAAGGAAGAGACGATGAGGCTTAAAACAGGATGGGCGCAGAAGCAGAGGAACGCGCGGGAGTCGGCGAAGTGGTAGCAGCAAAAAGCCAAGATGCGGTGCGGAAGTGGCACCGCCAAGAGCAAGCGTTGACGTAGCGTCCAAGACACGCAAGAAAGCCGAGGCGGGGAAGCCAGGCGCAAGCGGCGACCATGCCAGGAGGGTACTGGTGGGCCAAGAGGTAGACGGCACAACAGGCGCAGGGAACGACCAGCAACAGAGGCAGCGAGCAAGGCACAATGTGGCAAGGGGGAGCGGCGCGACGAGGGAGGGCGAGCAACAGACGACGAGGCGACGGAGAAGAAAGGGCAAAGAACGGGAAAAAAAGAAACGCGACGCGCGCGGGGGCGCGACGGGAAAAATAAACACCAGAAAGGCGGCGACAGGCGGACCGAGGGAAGCCGCAACGGGAAGGAGGCGTGAGAACGGACAAAGCCGGGATCCGAAGGACCACGACCAGAAGAGAGCAGGAGGGCGGCGCGAAAACACGCAGGGCACACTACGATCGCGAATAGTGCATTAAAAACGGCGATGGTAGCGAGGACAAACGACGTGGACGGGAGCTGAGAGAAGCGCGCGTAGCCAACGGGTGCCAGGAAAAAGACGCAGCGAACGCCAGAGGAAACATAAAAGGAGAGAAACTCATGAAGGGCAGCACAAGCCATGGGGAGAATCGGCAAAAAAAGACAAACCGGAGTACGGCGCAGGCAAGGAAGAAGCACGAAAGCAACAGCAGGACAAACGGTGTCGACGCAGTGAGTGAATGAAACACGCACACAGAAGAAAGCAGCCCACAGTTCAAATCGGCAGGGCAGCGCGCAGAAGGGCGGAGAGGTGAGAAACCGCAAGCGCGGAGGGAAGAAGACGGGTTGGCTCGAGAAAAACACAGGAAAGATTGGAGGAGACCAGAAGGATGGGAAGGAGGCAGGAGGGAGGGCGAGGAGAGGACAGAAAAAAGGAAAGTATACGGGGGAGAGCGGCGGACGGCAGCTTGGTGGTGGCAGACGGAAGCAGGGAGGAGACGCAGCGGCCGCTAGAAGGCGGGGCAGACAAAACGGCGCGAGGGATTAGGGGGAACGGAGGCAAAGTGAGGGGGCCGGCGCCGGCGCAACCCAGCAGCGGGCGGTGGGGCCGAGCGGTAAACACAGCAGCGGCAAGAGCTGCCCAGAAAGAAGGGAACGAGCAGGCGCCGGAAAGGGGTAAGGGCGCATTCCGGTCCAGCGGTCTAAGCCGCCGTTTGGCAAAAGCGTAGAAAAACACCTCCCCGTTCAGGCGTAGGGCATGATGCCGAACATGGGATAAACAGAGAGGGAACCAAGGCCAAGACAAGCGCCCCAGCAGTCGCGGAAGGGGAGAGAGCGCGACGCGAGACGACAAATTAGAGCACAACGAGGAAACCCAAGGCGTGCAAGGACAGAAAACACCAAAAGCATAGGACGAGCAGTAGGGAAGCGGGGAGGAGAAGAGGACAGAGGGACGCGGCGGGGGCGCCGGCAGGAGCGAAGGGGGAGAGAGTAAGCATTTTAGTGAGAGGAGTAGGCCAACGACCGAGCGACAAAAGAGAGCAGCAGCGGCGAGGAGCTGAGACCCTTAGAGACGGGACGAAAAGAGCGGCGGCGGGGGAAAAACGCGGCCACCCCAGGTAAGATATCCGCACAAATCATTCTGGCATGCAAGACTATTGAGGCGAGCGACACCCCGGTAACCGCGGCACGCAGGGAGTGCACCAGAAGTGACCAAAAAACAGCAGAGATAGCCCAAAGGGAACAGAGAACAGGGAACAAGGAAGAGGGACAACCACCAAGCAAGAGAGGTTTAGACGGGGGGGCAGGGGCGCGCACACCGCAAGCGCAAGCTGAAAGAGACAGACCGGGCGTGAAGGAAAAAAGGGGTGAACAAAGGCAGCCGGCAGCGGACCACAGGCCAAAAAAAGGAAAACAGGAAAGCCGCAAGGGGGCCAGAGGAAACAACCGCACTGGGCGAGCCTGGCGACAGCGGTGCACATAGGACCAGGACCGACCAGGGGGTCGCAAACTGGCAGCCACCTCCATTAACGAAGGGAACATCACCGGGGAGGGAGGGGTGAGCGAAATAAGACCGGGAAGAGAGGAAGCGGGGCAGGATTGCGAGACGCGGGACCAGGGAAGATCCAGCGAGGGCAGGGCGGCGAAGCCACAAACAGCAAAAGAAGGGACGAAACAGCAAAACCAAAGAACAGGCGAAAAAAACCATGCTACGGGGGAGCGCGAAACAGATGGCCCCAAGCGAGGGGCGTAACCAAGCGCAGCGCCACAAACGCCTGGGACGCGCAGCGGCGGCCAAGCGGAGCCCCCGAAGGCAGTGGGGCGAGTGATGACGGCAAGGCGACGAGGCCGACACAGGATAGCCGCAAAAGGACAACAACGCAGGAGACGCGGGCGCGCACCGGCTGGAACAAGCACGCATAAACCGCGCAAGAAGTCAGGCAAGCGAAGGCCACAGACGGGCAAGCAAGGCGGACCAAGGGCGAAGGGGCCCTGCACTGACAGAGGCCAGACGCGGGGGAAGAGTGCCAGAGAAAAAAGCCGTGAACAACAAGACCAACGAGACGCCCGGAGCAGCATCCAGCCGCATGGGAGCCCCTTAAGGCGACAGCAGCACCGAGCAGGCCGGGCGCGGCGTAACCGCGGGGAAACCTACGGGACATCCATATAGGGGAACCCAGACACAAGGAAAAGCAGTGGTGGCGCGACGGAAAAGGCCACGGCACAGCAGGGAGAGGCGCGGAGGCGGGCAAAACAGGGCAAGAAGGAAGCGAGACGGGGCGAGAGAAGCACAGGCGGCGACCCGAGAAAGGGGCGGGAATAGCAGGGGGCAACATGGAGATAACCAACATTGGTCCGCGGAGCAAAAGAACGCAAGCTGGAAACGCGAGGGACGCAAGGACGAGAAAAAGCGGAGCTATCCGCGCGGCCGCCGCCCGCGGGGGGACTGGTCGGCCGGAGAGAGAGAGCGGCAGACTGGCTGAGCCAAGGTAGGAGCCAGCGAGTGCCTATAAGCGGGTTGTTGTGGACAGCGGACAGGTGTGCGAGCCAGTGGAGCAAAAGGCGCAAAGCCACGTTGCGAGGGCAAGCCGGCCTGGCAGCAAAACCCAGGCCGCAGCGGGCCCGCGGCCACGGGGGGCCACGCAGCACAATCGCAAAAAGAGGGCAGTGGACCGTGCAGGACGACAAGTAGAACGAGGGGAGGGCATTTAAATGACGGAGGGGGAAAGTAGGCTGGCAACAGCGGGAAGCGCGCACAGCAAGTGCGGGCGAGTCTATAACCGGATGGGCAGCCAGGACGGATGGACGCGGACGCAGGGCTGTCGAAGGGCGGGGGGGGACCCCCGGCGGTAGCGGGACAAGAGGCAAAGCGTAAGACGCAGAAAAGAAGGACAGGCCAAAGGAAGCCACGGACGGCGGCCAGGCGAGGGCAGGAGCGGAAAGGCGGCGAGCGGGTGAGGGCGTTGGCAGAAGGGCCAGCGCAAAAGCCACGGCAGGGGGGCAAGACGAGGGAGGGGCGGGAGGAGCGACCGGTATTGTAAAACACGAGAAAACAAGGCCATGAAGGGGCGCAGGGGCCCCGAGGCGATGTAAAGGAGGGGGGCCCGAATAGCGAAAGAACGAGCGGGGAAAGAGGCAGGCAAAGCGGACGCCAAAAAGGAGAGGAGGGGTGGGGCGAATGTTCGTGTGGGAGCGGGAGAAAGAGCGGGGCGGGGGGCGTCCCGCCAGGCCACGAGAAGGCCGCGGCAAGGGCGAGCGCGGACCGAGCAGGTAAAAGCCGACTCACCAGACGGTGGCAGAGAAACCAAGCCCCCACAAAAGGGGCAGGTGCTCCAGGCGGGGGGGGGGCGGAAAAGCGGTGACAATAACTTCCCACGGGCAGGCCGGTGCACATGCGAGCAAAAGCGAGGGCCGGTTTTAAAGAGAAAAAAGGCGGAGTCTGGAAGTGGGCAAAACCGAGCGGGCACCGGGGGCAGGGGGAATGGGCAGCGGCGCACAGCGCGGGGGGCAAACACGTGGCCACGGCAACAGAAAGGGCGGAGCACGGAGATGGCGCAGTGGCAGGGGGAAGACAGGCAAACAAAACAGAGTCACGAAGCGGGATGGCGGGGAAAAGCAAATGGCGAATTAAGGGACTTGGTAACCAGGGGCCGGCAGCGGGGGGAGGCGCGCAAGCACCGGAGGCCGAAGGGAGGAAGGCGGGGGCGAGACCCAAAGCAGATTTGGAGAGCCAGCGTAGGGGGCAGAGACGGGGCGGGAAGCGGGAGAACCAAAAAGACCGGACAGAGGTGACGACCGGAGAGGGAGGTAGCCAGCGGCCACTCGACCGCGGAGCCCGCACACTGTGTCGCGAGACGGCGGAGCAAGAAGCAAGAGCTCACTGCTGATCGAAGAAAACCCAGCCGACGAAGGCAGGAGAAACAAGAAGAGTTAACAGCGGACGAAGCCGCGCTATAGCGCCAGAAGGCAGCTGCAGTTCCAAGGGAGAGGGGGCTAAGGCGACCGGGGGGCAGCAGGAGGCTTCTAGATGGACATAAGGAGAGATGAACGCCCGCCAGAAAGAAGCCGGGACCGAAGGGCCAGAATGGTGCTACCACACAATAGGAGAAGAAGGAAACAGCAAGATCTGGAGGGGGGGAAAGAGGGCCAAGACGAGGAGAAAAGAGGGAAACGAGGCGCCACGACACCCGGGCAGGAGCAGACCGCGACCAAGGGAGAGGGCACGAGGCAGGAGCGAGGCCGTAGTATAAAGCTCTGGACTTAACAGCGTGGCGGGGCGCAAGAAGGAAAAGCACCCAAAAGGGCGTTCGAAAGACCGCGGACACCACAAGAGAAAAATGCGAAGGTGTCGTGACAAGTGCTCAAGCGGAATAGGAGGGAGTAAGCACGAGCAGCGCGACGGCGAAAACAAAAAAAAGTGTATACGATTACCGCCAACTAGCAAAAAGAATACGGTCAATGGCTTGCGCAAGGAAAGAGACAAATATTTCATGAACTGACGAAAGACACAGCCCGCCGGGGAGCCCATGGACAGGGGGGGAGAGAGAACAGGAATGAGGCAAAGAACCGAGCGGGGGGAGCGAAAACGAGCAGACCCCGGCGAGCCCCGCGAGCCCGAAAGAAAGCGGTAGAGGTTAGCTGCGGGAGGGCGACGAAGGACCTCGACAAACTTGTCTGTTCGGACAGCGGAGTGGCGTTTGAGTTGTTGCGCAAATGAGTGGCAAGGAACGGCCAAAGGGGGGCGGGAGGCCGAGCGCCCAGTGCGGTGGCAGCACGGCGGGTGCAGCAAAACGGTGGGGCAGCGCGCGCGAGCGGGGAGGGGGCAACTAAGGGAGAATGCAGCCGCCGGGTCAGCTGCACGCGGCAACACGGAGGACGAGCCTGAAAAAGACGGGTGAAGGCCGGCTCTGTGTTAGTGACGAACGGGTACAGAGGAGGTGAGCAAGAGCAATGCAGGCGCTGCTGGGGCGGGAACAGTGAGCCGAAGCGGTGACTGCGCCTCGACTCCCCGAAGCACCGGAGTGCAGCTGCGGACGGAACGAATGATAGACCGTGCTGCGTCTGGGCGGAGTTGCAACGCGCGAGACGACTCGCAGTGGTGCAGGAGTCGCTTCTAGGGGCTCGTATTATGCAGAAAGAGATAGCGTGGCGCAACTAAGAGGTCCACGCACTCCCAGCACAAGCAGGAGGCAAGGGGCGAAGCGAAGCGGGGCGTGCACTTTGGCGCTGGGGCGCTGCGGGAAAGCTTGGCCCCCAAGGAAAAACGCAGGCAGGGAGCGCTGGCTGACAGGGGTTGGCTCAACGCCATGCGTCTTGTTGTTTGGGTTGTGGAAAAGTTGGAGTTGGAGGGCACTGCACGCAGACCTTAAGCAGAAGAGGCTGGCGAGCCTCTCAGAACAGTAGCAGAGAAAAAGAGCGGCAAAGTGAGTAGGCTGAGTGCATCAGAGTGGCGAGAAAAGAGGCGAATGGAAACGCAGGTAAGCAAGCAGGACCTTGGCCGCCCAAAGCTGCAACAGAGCAGGACGAAGCGGAATGCACCGGGAGGAGTTGGACGCGAGCGAAACCAGGCAGGACGAGTGCATGGTGCGGTATTTATTTAGTCCAGGGTGCGCGAGAAGAGGCAGGAAGTAAGAGAGCCGTGAAGGCGGTGCGGGCGGAAAGAAGCTGTTTTGAGATAGCGCAGCAATAGGCATAAGGAACGACAACAAGCCGCGGCAGAGAGGAGCAGGGGACAGCAGCGATTCCTTGCAAACGGAAAGCAGGCACATCGGGAAGCGCAGACGGCGAGAAGCCGAAGAACCCGGGCAGGGGAAGCCCCAAAAGAGAAGGGGGGGAAACAAGAGGAGAAGGAACACAGCATCAAGGAGTTTGGGTTGGGGTCTACGCCGAAGGGTAGACGGAAACGCAAGCACCGCACGGGTATGGGAAAAGGAGGTCCCGCCGCAGGGAATTGGAGGGCAAGGCAGGGCGCGCAAAAGTGGGAGTGACCAGCTCCAGGTAGACACGCGCATGACAAGGGGCGAGATGGGAACGTGGAGGGAAGCGAGAAGCGCGACACTGCAAGGGCACGGGCGGCTCCGAAGGGAGCGGAGATGTGGCCAAGAACGCGGAAGGGGGCAGGAGGGAGAAAGTGCTTTGGAAGCGGTGGAGGCCGAGCCCGGACAGACGAAGAAAAGGGAAGCCAAAGGGACCGAGAGGCGGCGGCTCAGAAGGGGGGGGAGGCTAAGAGTAGAAGGAAGGGGTAACGGGCGAGAAAGCGGCGCAGGCGGGCCGACGGAGGGAGGACCAAGGATGCGGCCCAGGGCAGAGGAGGCCCAAAAGAAGCCGGCACAGGGGAAGATGGCGCGGCGAAAGCCAGGCACGAGAATAGGTGGGGCAGGCCGTACCAAGCCGAAGCCTTAAGCCCCACCAAAAGTGCCAATGGGAAAGAACCGAACAGACCCAGGAGACGAAGTCAGAGCCCCAGCCGAGAAGCAGGAAACGCGGCGGGGATGACCACAGGACGGAGAGAAACACAGGGGCCGCGAGAGCGCCCTAGCAGAAAAAAACCAGCGCCGAAAAAATGGCAGGGGCGCCCCAGGCAGCAGGGCGGGAAATGAGGAAAGAGGGGGGAGCAGGGAGAAAAGAAGGGAGGGCCAGCAGACTCTCAGCCCGCGAACCGGAGGGGTAAGAGAATCCAATTACGTCGTGAGCCCGCTTCCCTTCTGTAGCCTGTCCCCCTGCCCAGCCCCCCGGGGGGAGGCCCCATTTGTGGGTTGCATTGCCCCGAATTTTTCACCACTCTCAGCCAGAGAACCATTGACCAGTAACGTTGTGCCATACACAGTAAACCGTGTCAAGGGGGGCTTTGGCATGAATTTAAGCACTGGGCAACAGAGGAAGAAAGCAAACAAGGAGAAGAAGGGGAAAAAACAACCTACATCCGGAAATACCGGAAAACTAGGGTGGGAGAAAAAGGCAACCGGGGAGAAAGAGCGCGAGACAAAAAACGTGGAGAGTGAACAGCACGGAGAAACAACCAGGAAAGGATGCGAGAGAGGGAGAGGATTAAGCGAAGACGCCGGGCGGAAGAGGCAGAAGGCCACGGAAGGGGAGCGGAGCCGGGACCCCCTGCAAAGACGAAGCAAAGAGGAAGTGTCTAATCCCGCGTTTTCTAGCCATTACTGGGACAAGAGAAAGAGGCAAAGAGAGACGCGGCGGGGTGAAACTTAAGTGCACCATGTAGCAAACAAATATTGACTGTTCCGACCGAAAAGGAAGCCAGAATCACAAGCAAGCTATAGAGCCGGGCAATAGCAGACTAAAGCGCCTAACCAACCCAAGGCGAGCGAAATCATACTCCGAAAAGGTGCGGAACGGGCGCGCATGAGACGCGAGCGGTAAGTACTCAACAGACACACGGTAGTTCCTAATCTGAGACACGGCCGTCCGGAGCTAAGTGACACCTGCGAATGCCATTGAGATCGAGTATAGGGCCAAAGGAGTCTCGCCATGCGTATCTCGAGGAACGTACCAAGCAGTAAAAAGAAGGCGCCAAGGAGAGGATGGTGGCTTTTCAGGGTAAGCGCTCAACGGAGGGAGAGAAAAGGCGCTGGAAAATAATCCGGACAACGGCTCGGCGGGAAATACGGGGTACAAAGACTTCCACCTCGCGACTGTCGCGGCAGCTGTGCGCACGTCCACCTCGCCGAGCTTGTCAGGCATCTGAAGGTTAGAAATTTGTTTTCACAAAAAAATAAAACGCAAGATACGAGAAGCGGTAGGCGAAAGCTATAGAATCACGTGAATACTCAACGCATGCATGTGGCGCGTCGATCAGTGAGCAATAAAGTCGCTACTATCATAGCTGCGCTATGATTCCTTGCTCCTGGCGTACAGCATAGTCTTACACGAGCCTCGACTATCACGGTGTGCCAGCGCTAGTGTACAATAATAGATGAATCGCTAGTAGCAAAGCCGGAATCGGGATAGTAGTGTAGTTCCTGTTCGAGCTATCATTATTGCCAATATTCTGAGCTATCAATTGTAATTCTTACGCATCGAGCTCCAAAAGCAGTACGGTCTCGTGTTATTACGGACTCTTCTACCGTAAGCAACTAGAAGCTAATTTACCAACACCTGTTTCGTTACCGAAACAAACTTCACTTTCCAGTCGCGTTCTCACGTACTTCATACCAACAATGAAGTTACCTCTTCGCCGGGGCTGGCCAGGTTGAGTGAAGTGGTAGTGTGGCGATTGGAAGGCAAATAAATCGTTGGCCATTAGATGAGGTTTAAATAGACTATTGCTAAAACGGGAACTAGGCTCAGAATCAGATTGAACGCTCTTTACTATGCTATGTTATTGCATCAAAAGCCGATATGCATGGCGCTGAAAGTTGACACCGCCAATATCACTCCTTAGCTTATCTCCAATAACACTCAAAGAGAGCGATGGCGGTTGCAGGCCAATTCGCAAGCGGCTACCATGCATGAGTTGTTACTTTTGGGGCCAAGATTATACGCCAAACCCAGGCGCAGAGTGAACGAACCAGCAACAGATTTCGATCTTAGAATGCAAAACAAATGGCAATGTGATCTCGTCGTGACTATTAGTCTCCAGCAACAGACCTACTCATTTCTGATTAGAAGAAATTGGCAAATAACTGGAAAACAATACTGGCACGCTCGCGTTGCGCTACTGAAAAAAACACAGAAGACAGTCTTCTCTACTATTCTTACGGAATGGAAGCCTTCATTACGAATTAGTCGGAGACGTCAAAGCTTGCCAATGTTAACGCCAAAAGAGAGCATGATTGCTTTCTCTAAACACTCATGGCACACTACTATGACGCGAAAGGCATTAAAACGTCGATTTAGGGCGAGTACAACTGTTGACGGAAGAGCGTAAAAGGCGCAGCGTAATTCAAAACCTTGTGCCCAGAAAAATACGCAGCAGACGCCGGAGAAACAAAGAGATTGAACGAAAGTTGCAAGGCACAGAGCCAATGGTAGAGGCGCAAAAAAAGAACAAACCGACGCCGCGGCAAGAAGACACTTAAAGGCCATTCAGCTAGGACAAACGTTTGTCGACTCATTTAGGGAAGAAACACGCACGACAGAAGAAAGCAATCCGCAGCGAAAGCTGCAGGCAGCGCGCGTAGAAGGTTAGGAAGGAGAAGATTACCCAAGCGCCCAGAGGGAAGAAGGACGGGAGCCCTTAGAATAACAGTAAAATAGCAGGAATAACAAGGTAATGATGAGTGTTCAATGGAGCAGCTGGAAAGGTAGTGGTGCAATAAATGGGCGTCCGACAGAAAAGGAATTTTATGTACGAGTTGTGCGCGAAGGGGCGGATGATCGGCACCCGGGGGGGGGTCCGGAGGAGAGGAGCCCGCAATAGTGCGGTAGGCGGATACACCAACCGGACCATGCCGATGCGGTGGCCGTCCAGCTTAAATAACTTAGCAGCAGGAGGCGCCTATTGGTGGTTACGGCGAGCGGTTACATCCACTTGGTCATACGACCGTCGTGGGCTCGATCAACTCAATTGATGAGAGTACTGGGAGCTATTGTGATTACCATCCCCTCTCACCCTTAAATGAGGATAATTCGGTTAAACTGCCAAGAACGGAGGCGCCTATTCCATAGAGTTAGGAGATAAATAAGGAAGGCTGGTGCCGCGATCTGAGGGTGGACGATATGACAAAAAGATCTGGTGCAAGGGAGGTCAATTTTCGATAAGGATTCCGTATAGTTTCGGTGGACTCCACGGTGTTGGTGTATCAGTAGTGAATTGCACTATCAACTGTAAGGGCGACCGTTTATAAGGGATGATGAATTGTTTAGGGAACAAGATACGAAAGAGGAAAAGACATTTATAACGGGTAAAAGCTCGGGGATCTGAAGGATCGCGGAGCCAAAAAAGGGGTTGAGGGTTACCTTTCATTCCTGACGAGACCATTTTCACCAGCCATAGAATTTAGCTATGGAGGAACCTTGGCGACGAATGCTGGACTTTCTGGTTTTTGAACAGGGGTACTATTTCTTTGACGCATAACGTTGAAAGAATTGGAAGGGTGCTTTCTTGTCCGCACCTTTCTATTCGGATGAGGGATTAAGGATTTGTCCGATTTTTAGACGGTATTCGTGAGCAATTGATCGGTAATGTTCTCGCTATGGAGGGAAAAGAACGACTATCCCGTTGACGGTAGGCTTGACTTACGCAATCCCAGTTCCGAAACTTGACTATTCCCGTTATGTAACAAAATAACATACCAATGAACGGCGAGAACGACCATTGACCTCGGTCTTCAGAGGAGGCGCTACCAGTACCTTGAAAAATATGCGGATAGCGGGTTCCGGCTGATTGCCTCGACAAAGTCAAAATTCCGAGCATACCAAGCTGGATGATTTATAGAGAAGGACCTTGGCCAACAGAGCATAGTTACTGTTAACACACGTGGTGGAGCTAAGGAAATCAGTAATGTTGCCAGGAGGCAAAAGGACTAAGAACTAA
>Ga0163217_1072692_pt1 | contig 14894 bp, 18 predicted proteins | sample SynspAceP_FD_185933 | JGI IMG/M metagenome (GOLD analysis project Ga0163217, IMG submission 185933) | Saline lake microbial communities from Ace Lake in Antarctica - Synechococcus sp. Ace-P (PacBio error correction) | ecosystem: Environmental > Aquatic > Non-marine Saline and Alkaline > Saline ... | reverse complement strand
ACACCACTGCCCTGGCTCCTTAAGGCCCTTGGATATATAAAAGGCCGGCCCGCCGCGGTACTGACCTTGCCATCACGGCCACCTTGTAAAAGCTGCGCAAGGCGTGCTTTCCGAATTAGGCCCGGGCCACCCCCAGCAGGGGCAACCATCCACATCCAAAGATTGGCCCCGGCGCCGCCGAGATAAGTGCCTACCGCAACGCCAGCGATATTACCCGTGCCTACACGTGAGGCGAGATGGTACAGAGGTTGCCTGGAAAGGTGAAAAATGCCTCACTCGTCACTTTCCCGTGATCCGCGGAATGGCTCGACCATCTCACCAAAATTTGCAGGAACGCAGAAAGACCCAACCTGAATAGTGAAACACCCCGACGGCCAATAAGCCATAAATAAGCACGTAGCCCAGAAAATATTGTGCAGAAAGTCAATAATGCAGTCATTTGAATCGGCCTGATATAGTAGGAACGGAGGGTTGAAATAGAATACTAGTTGTGTTTGATGCAAAGCGCAGCCCAGTTTCGTGAAGATCCTCTACTTAAGGCCACAAAAGCCCTTTTAATTGGCTGTATCCGACCTGTTATTCAGCTTGAGCCCAAGCCTATTATTGAATACGCGGTATACAGAGAAGCAGCGGTACATCTGCCCACAGAACCAGGAGTTGCCATGTCCAGCCTTTGACGCCCGCCAATCTGACTATTTCGGTCCAAGACACATTGGACTTCAGTTTGCCTGTTCCATTACCACGCCACTGGCACAGTAATGATCCGTCAAGACCGCATTTCTTCAAACGCCATGTCGGTGTTGTTTCCGACGGTGAGCGTTTTTTTATCGACTCCGGTCAGCGTACTTTCGCGATCAGATAACCGATCCCGGTCCTGAAGGAGCAGATTCGCGGTTTTATTGTTCAGGCAAGGCCATCAAAAAGCCGTGAACACATCGATTTATTATAACAACGATTGCGCGTCTGGGGTTATGGACATCAACCATCTTGAACCCGTGTCGTTAAAAGCGCATTCGCTTTGCTGCAGAAGGAAACTTTTCTGCCGAAAGGGCAACTGGCCGGTTACTGTGGCGATTGCGAACATTTCACTGCGATACATGGCGGCCAACGGCCATGCTGCGCGACCCGCAGTGGATAGAGGGTGCTACACCCACCTGAAGCAGCTCTGCGCTGGCACGCCGCTGGAAGAAACCGAACACAGGCAGTGGCCTTTTTGACGTCTATATGCAGGTCTGCGGCGATCGCAAGATCCTGCCGCCGGGCGATGCGCCAATCCACTTTCTTTTTCCCCAAGGATGTGACCCCCAGGGTACCTGGCAACATGATGAAAAAAGATGGATCGAGCTGAGTGTGAAGAGCTGTTCAAGGGCATGTTGTGGCTGTGGCGCCCAAACGGCGTTTTTTCCTCACCTCATCAGTGATTTATTTCGTGACTTCTACAAGGGCCGATTTTCACCCTTGGCAGCATAACCAAACGCCGATCTGATGGAATCGGTAACGCCCTCGTGATTTGAAGTGTCTCCCCGCCTGAAGCAGGTAAATCTGCGCGGCGCGGCCAGCCTGCTTATCCCTTCCCCAAAACGCTGTTTGATGCAAACGGTGTGTTCCTTGAGGCGCAAGCACTGAGGGGAACACAGCCTGTTAGAGCTGCCCGCCTCCTTGGAGTCGCCCCTCGCGATTCTGGTTTGCGGAAGCGCAGTATGGTTGTTCATCAACGCCCTGATTTCCCGTGTTTGGCCTGAATCTTGCTCGGTACCTGCTGGGGTGGCGGCTTGTTGGCCTTACCCAGCGGGCGATTCCCTCAGTTCAGTTCAACCTTCAAAAGCTCTTTATGCCGGTGCTGCTGTTCTCTGGTTCTGGCCAGGCTGATTTGGGCAGGCGATGTCCCACTGTGGTGCTGCGTCTATTTTGTGCCGCGTGACAGATTCGTTGTGGATCATCTTGCTGATGCAATCGGCGTGCTGGACGGCCCACCAGTTATGGGGCTGGCAGCAAAGCTTTCTCGAATAATGTGCTGGTCCGGGCATTTCCGGTAGTCACCCTGGTGCTGCGGCCAGGAGTTTCTGGTGTACCTGTTGCGATTCGGTGTTCACGCCTGGCTGCTATTCACTGCGCAAAGTCTTACGCCGCGTTCTGCGGCGGAGGGTGGGACCCGGCAAGGGCATTTGATCTGCGTGCCTTTGCTCAGGAACTTCGCCAATCCACTCATTATTGGGCCTGTTATTGGGGCGCAACTCTCAAATATGTCGGGCTTTGGCAGGTGCCGGGCACCGCTTTGGCGCGCAGGTTGGAATGGTTTGCAGCTGCCGCCTTGCCTGGCGTTTATGTGTATTTGGGCTGAGGTCTGTCTCATTACGATTGCCATATGAAGCTTGAGTCATGGGTTGTTGTTGACACTTCAGCAAACTTGGTTGTCCTGCCGGTTCTGGTACTGCTGGCGGCCTGCTGATTCCGGCCTGGACCCACAGGCCCGCACGGTGCTGGTGATCATGGCGGCCCTGCCCGACGGGCGTGAATGCCTGGGCCTTTTTACATGGGGCCGGAGGATAACCGCATTATCAGCTCAGTGGTTTTCTGGTCCACTCTTGCTATCAGCCATTACTTTTTGCCCCTGTGGTTGCTGCTGGTCGGCTGATATATGCGAATTGTGCCCAGGGCTTTTAACGCACTTGGTCGAGTCATGGGGTCTATGCTGCAGGTTAAAACAAGACTCACTCAGGGAGCCTACATGCCCGTAAAACTCTTTCGTACCCGAGAAAACGCGCCTGCATGAAAAAACGCCGTTGCCCCTGCGTTCCCCGCCGTTGTTGAAAAGCTCTCCAAAACTAGGTATCGACATCCACTTGCAAGCCGGCGCAGGTTTGGCCGCGCGTATACCAGATGCCGCCTATGAGGCTGCTTGGGGTGGTTAATGGGCGCGCCGACAACCGCATGTTTAACTGATCTTCAGTGTACAGCTCCCTCTGTTCAGGAAATCGAAGCAGATGGAAGCCGGGTACCCGTTGCTTGTTGCTGCTTCGTCTATGCGCACCGTGAGCTGGCAACGGGTCGCGCGCTGCGCGGACAGGCAGATCACTCTTCGCCAGGAACTGGTGCCGCGTATCCGCCCGATGCCCAGGCGATGGATTGCGCTGTCATCCCAGGGCGGCGTTGGCGGGGTTATTACGCGGCGCTGCTGGCGGCCACCAAACCTGGAATTCGTATTCTGCCGATGCATGACCACCGCTTTGGCTCGCTGCCGCCCGGCACGGGTGCTGGTGATGGGTGCGGGTGTAGCCGGGTCTGCAGGCGCTGGCGACTGCAAGCGCCTGGGCGCCATGGTGCGAAAGGCTATGACGTAACGGCCCCTGAGTTCAAGGAGCAGGTGGAAAGTTCGGTAGGCGGCAAGTTTGCTTGATACGGCGTCTTCTCAAGCGGGCAGGGCGGTTACGCGCGTGAGTTGACCGAGGAGGAGCAGGCCAAAGGAAGCGGGGGGGGCGGGGCGGGGGCGGGCGGGCCGCGGGCCGGCGAAGGCGCAGTAGCCGAGGTTGCTGACCCCGCGCATATTCAAACGGCCGACTGCCGGTAGATCACCACAGCGTCCATCCCCGGCAGGCTAGCCCGAAGATCATCAGGTGAAGCGCAGATCATGGGCATTTGAAGCCCGGGCTCTGTTGATTTATCGACCTTGCAGCGGAAGGGGGTGGCAACCACGCCGCTGACCCAGCCTGGCGAAAACCAGTCGAAGTGGGGCGACCACCATAGTCGCCGCCTTTGAATAATTCCCAGCATCTGGCCGAACACGGCTTCAGAGCTCTATTGCGCGCAAACCTGCTCGCTTGGTTGGACTGATGGTCAAGGAGGGTGAGCTTAAACACTGCGATTGGATGATGAGATTCTTTCGCCGGGTGCGGTATTGACGCACGGCGGCCAGATTCAAAAAACGAGACGGCCAGAAAGGATGCCGGGAATCAGGGGGAGAATGGACCATGAACATGACCACGACTATTACGGATTTCGTTGCGCTCTATATCTTCATGTTGCCGCGTTCACGGCTACGAAATCATTGGTCGCGTTCGGCCATTTTAGCATTACCCCGCTGATGCTCCGGCTCCAATTTTATTCACGGATTGTGGTGGTTCGGTGCGAATGTGGGCGGTTGCTCAATGCGGCCACACCGCTGAAACAGGTGATCGCTTCTTTGCGGTACTGCTGGGCGCCGGTTAATGCGGCCGGCGGTTATGCTGGTGACCGAACGGATGCTGGAGATGTTCCAAGATTCCAGCGACAAGAAATGCCGACAAATCGCCGACAGACAAGGAAGTAGTCATGGCATTACCAGTCTGATTATCGAAGCGGCCTATTTTGTTTGCGGCCCTGCTGTTTATCTACGGCTTGAAGCGCATGCCAGCCGAAAACCCCGCCCGGTCACGGCATTTGTTGGTGGCGGGTGGGGCATGGTGCTGGCGGTCGCGGTCGCCTTTCCTACGGGTTGACCGGTGAATGAGCGCGCGCTAGCCACATGTTGGCTTGAACCTGGGTCTGGTCATGATAGCGCTGGGCCTGGGGCGTGGGTTGGGCATGTACAGCGGCAAAAAAAGTCGCGATGACCGATTATGCCGCCAAATGGTTGCGCTCGTATAACGCATGGCGTGGCCGCTGCGGCTGGCTATTGCCGCGATCGAACTGTATTCCGGCAATGCGCAGTCCCACGGGCGTGGTAGTGACCATACTGGCGGTGTTGCGGCGCCGGATTGGGCGCCGTGGGCGCTGTCCGGGTCTCTGCGTTGCCTGGGCGAAGCTGGACGGCCGCATGAACAAGGACCATGCGTCTGCCGGCCCAGCAATTGATCAATGCAGTGTTGTTTTTGCAACCTTGGGTATAGGCGCGGCGATTACCCGCAGCAGGGTTCGCCGGCGGGCGAAGTGTCGATGTTGCTGTTATCGACTGTTCTTTATTCCTTGCGGCTGGCTTGGGCGTACTGCTGACCACAACCTATCGGCGGCGCGAATGCCAGTGGTGATCTCTCTTGTATAACGCCTTCACCGGCCTGGCCGTCGCATTCGAGGGTTTTTGTGCGCCAGAATCCGGCCATGATTATCGCCGGTACCGTCGGTGGGCTCTGCCGTACTTTGCTCACGCTGATTGATGGCCAAGGCGATGGAATCGGGCCCGTCTCCAACGTAATCTTCAGCCAATTTGGAGAGAGCGGCGGGGAGGGCGATGCAGACATCGAAGGCAGCATGAATGTCGGGGCTGAAGCCTCGGATGCTGCGGATTCGCCATGTTTACTTACGCAGCAGGTCATTTCATTGTGCCCGGCTACGGTCTGGCCGTGGCCCAGGCGCCAGCACAAGCCTGATGAATTCGTGAGCTGTTGCAGAAGCAGGGCTTGATGTGAAATTTGCCCATCCACCCGGTGCAGGGGCGCATGCCGGGCTAATGAACGTGTTTGCTCGCCGAGGCCCACGGTTGTGCCCTACGACATCATCCACGATCTGGAGATATCAACGAAAGACTTTGCGCAAAACAGAACGTAGCCATCGTCATCGGCGCCAACGAGGTGGTTAACCCGCCGCCCGCCACACGCAATCCAGCCCGATCTACGGCATGCGATCCTTCAACGTCGTATGGCGCATCAGGCCTATGTGAATTAAACGCTGGGTCAGGGTAAGGGCTATTCGGGCTGTGTGAGATACGAATCTTCTATTGCGACAACACCTCAATGGTCCTATGGGATTGCGCAAAAGGTCATGGAGCAGATATAGAGGCGGTTCAAGTTCGCTGGCTAAAAGCCCAGCGGCAAGCTACAAAAGCCTCCAAGCTTCAAGCTAAAATCAAAAAGCAGAACCCCGGCATAAGCCGGGGTTCTGGCATTATTGTGCTTGGCCGCTTGTAGCTTGCCGCTTGCCGCTTTGCGCTTTGAAGCTTTGCGGCTGCCCTTCAGGCGCGTTATAGCGAGATCGACTTGATTTCGGAGGGAAGTCCTCGAAAGCCCATAGTGACCCCATTCGCGGCCGTTGCCGGACTCCTTGTAGCACCGAACGGCGCCATTGTGTCTCCAGGCGGCGCGCGTTGAGGTGCACCATGCCGTACGGATACGCCGCCCACGTTGCGAGCGCGATCCAGGGTTGCTGGAGGAGACATAGCCGGACAGAACCGTAGTTGGTGGGTCAGTTGCGTATGCGTACTGCCTCATCGTCATTTTTCATAACCGATAATTCGCCAGCACCGGCCGAAGACTTCTTCGCGAGCGATGGTCATGTCATTTTGGTTCACATGGCTGAAGATGGTTCGGATTGACGTAATAAACCCTTGGTCAGACCCCTCAGGGCGATCCGAACCACCAACGAATCAGCTTTGGCATCCTTCGGCAATACCCCATCCTTGATTCAGGGCCTGAATCTTGCTCCATGCGGCCTTGGATACGACCGGACCTTTACGGTGTCTTCCGCATTTTCGGGTTCGCCTGCTTTGACCTTGCTTGCCTTGCTCTGCCTTTGGCCAATCTCTGCCACTTCATCCATACGCTGTGGGTACCAGCAGGCGCGTAGGGGCGTTGCAGGATTGACCACTGTTGTTGCAGGACATCACCGCATGGCCAACATCTTTCGAAATTGACATTCGTTCCAGCAGGATATTGGCGGGACTGCCGCCCAGCTCCAGCGCAAACGCGCTTGATGGTATCAGCGCCGGCCTTCATCACCTGACGACCATGCACCGGTGGGCCTGTGAACGCATCATATCGATGCCCGGGTGCGACGACATTGCAGCGCCGACCGTTGGGCCATCGCCATTGACCAGGTTGAGGAGCAGCCGGCACGCCTGTTCCTCAAGAAATTTCTGCGAGAATCAGCGGCAGACAACGGCGCTACTTCGGAAGGCTTCAAGCACCATGGTTGCAGCCCAGTGGCCAGGGCTGGACGCCGACCTTTGCAGGCCATCTGGTTCATCGGCCAGTTCCAGGGGTGATCAGGGCCACAAAACGCCGATAGGCTCCTTTGACCACCAGCGTAAGTGCGATCTCTTCTCGAATTCGAACTCTTTCAGCGGTTCCAGCGCGGCGGCAAATGGCCAATACCGGAGGGGGCCTGGCGGTCTTGGCAGCTTGGCCGGCGCGCCCTATTTCAATGGAAATGGCCTTGGCCACCCCCCCCCCCCCTGATCGGGCTGGCGCTTGGTCATGACCGCGATGATTTTTTCCAGCAGCGCAATTCGCTCTTCGCGCTGGTTTGGGAATAGGTTTCAAAGGCGTTGCGCGCGCTTCGACAGCAGATCCAACATCTTCCTTGTTACTCAGGCGATGGTTGCGGCAACTTCTTCGTTGGCTGGTATTTGATGACGGTCCAGCATCTGATCGCCTTGGGTTGAACCCACTGCGCCATTGTAAAAACTCGTTGTAATGACCATTTACAAAGACTCCTTATGTGTACTGTTCGCAATTCAGCCCAAAACGATAGCACTTACCGGCGGCTTTGTATCAGCCATTTTTGGTTTTAAGCAGATGTCCCATCTCAATTCAGGTTTTTGCCTTGTCAGCGCCTTGCCTGTTCAGCCGCCCCTGCAAATGTTTTAATAATGCCCGGATTTCAGCGCCTTGCGAGGCAGTGGAATTACTTGACTAAACGCTTGGCTATTGCATTATGCGCCGGCATTTGTTACAAACCCAAAAGGTGGGGGTTCCGGACTGGCTAATGCGGACTGACCACTTAAAGGGCCGGCTACGCGGTACTGCCATGGCATGGGACTGGCGCTGCACGAGGATCAGGGCCCTTATAACCCTGGCCGATTAATTTCGCAGGCGTCAGCGGCGTTCGTGATCTATCTCCTATCTGGAACAGCTATTCGCCAAGCTGCGGCGCTTTGCCGCTGGTAGAGAGCGTTCGCGGGACCTGGTGGTGGTCCGGCTGTCTGGCGGCCCGGCTGCGATCAGCGTGGCGCAGATTGTCGAAGCAGTAAAACGATTCCATGGACCTACCGTTGGCCTGGGTCGCGGGGCGACTGTCAGAGGCGAGGTTTGGCCTGGACGCCACCATCTGTGGTCCGGATCTGAGTGACCGTTTGCACCAGTTCTGAGCGATATCAGCCTGGGCTGATCTGGTTTCTCGCGAGGATATTCCAACGTTGTGCGCAAACCGCCAGGATAACGCCAGGCTTGCATCAGCAGTCAGAGCGTGTCCCAGTTGGAGCGCATTATCTGAAGCGGCCTGCAAGAGCCGCTCGATCATTGCTGGTGGGTTCGCCTGAAACGGTTGACCGCCAACAAGCCTGATTTTGACGTAGCAGCTGAACCAATCTGCTTTGGCTGCCTGATGAGGGTGATACCGTGCACTGAACAAGTCGAGAGTCTTATCAGAAGGACTATGGCGGCTTGCGATTTCATTCCGCCATTGAGTTCCGATACCTTTGCCGCCTGGCCGGATGAAAGCGCTTGTGCGCTTTATTTCCGAGAGAGAAGGGGTGAGCCGAATGGTTGCTCGAGTGGCGGCTGAAGGCCTTCCGCGCCTGGCAGGAAATGAAGAGCCCACCTGGGGCCCACGTACATTATCCGGAAATCGATTTCAGGCAGTGTCCTACTTCTCTCGCAAAGCATGGCTGATAAACCCAAGAGCCTGCCGAGGTCGATTCCGAACTGATTGCTTACTATGAAAAGGCTCGGCATTCCCTTGCACGAACGGGGAAATGCTCGCTGTGTGGCAGTAGATGGGTTTCGATTCGGTCTCGGTTGTCACTACCTTCCGCGCCAAGCTGGAAGAGGCGGGCGTGCATCTTTGCCCGATCAGCGGAGGCGGTGCAACCGTTGCCGGAGCTGGTCAAGAAGTTTACCTGTGGTAGCGTTTCGTGCCGCAGAAGGATAACTACTACGCCGCCTGAAACTGTTGCGGTGTTCTCGCGACGGCTCTTTGTTGTACATCCCCTAAGGGGTTGCGTTGCCCGATGGAGCTCTCGACCTATTTTTCCGTATCAACGAGGATGAACACGGGCAGTTCGAGCGCCGCTGATCATTGCCGAGAAGGCTCGCACGTCAAGCTACCTCGGAAGGTTGCACGGCGCCGATGCGTGATTGAAAAAATCAGCTGCACGCAGCGGTCGTCGAGCTGGTCGCGCTGGATAACGCGACCATTCAAAAGTATTCCGACCGTGTCAGAACTGTATCCGGGCCAATGCCGAAGGCAAGGGTGGATTACAAACTTGTTCGTCACCAAACGCCGGATTTGCCACCACCAACGCCGAAGAATTTCCTGGACCCCACAGTGGAAACCGCGCTCGGCCGTGACCTGGAAGTACCCCAGCTGCATCCTCAGGGTGAACAAACAGCGTGGCGAATCTTTCGGGGCGCTGACCAATAAGCTTCCAGGGCAGGCCGATACCGCACCAAGATGAGTTCACCTGGGCAAGAATACCCGCTCAACCATCATCGGCCAAGGGCATTTCCGCTGGCCGCCAGTAACAGCGCCTACCGTGGTTTGGTGCGCTTCAATCCGGGTGCCGATGGTGCGCGTAACTTTACCCAGTGCGATTTCCCTGCTTATTGGTGTCAGTTGCGGCGGCGCATACCTTCCGTATATCGAAAGGCCGCAATTCGGACCGCGGTGCGTCGAACATAAGCCACCACTTCCCAAGGTCAGTGATGACCAGATGTTTCCTCTGTCCAGCAGCGCGGCCTGGATGCAGAAAAAGGCCAATTTCTCCATGATCGTCAACGGTTTCTGCCGTGAGGTGTTCAAGGAGCTTGCCAATGGAGGGTTGCGGGGAAGCGGGCAAGTTGCTGGAAGTCAAGTCTGGGAAGTTTCGCGTGGGTTTAACCCGTCACCACGACTGAACATCCCTTTAATCAACAGTTATCGGCAGTGAATATGTTTACAATATCAAGGATTTGTACGCGAAAGTAGGTGATAAGGATGAAGATATCCTCCAAGGGTCTGAGCATTCGACATCAAGGCCGGTTGAAGTGCATGCCTCATGGGCCCAATGGCTCTGGAAAAAGGCACCTTGGGCAAGTGCTGTCCGGGCCGCCCTGGGGGACTATGAAGCCACAGCTGGGACTTATCACCTTCAGGGTCAGAATCTGCTGGAGCTGATACCCGAAGAGCGTGCGCGTGAAGGCCTGTTTCTGGCTTTCCAGTACCCGGTAGAATCCCCGCCGTCAAGCAACAGTGGAATTTCTCAGGTGTCTCCTGGATGCCAAGCGCAACACGCTGGGCTGCCAGAGCTGTCTTCGGTCGAGTTCATGAAGCTGGCGCGTTGAAACCAGCAAGCGTGTGGATCTGGACCCAGGGCTTCCTCAAGCGCGGCTGAACGAAGGTTTTTCTCCGGTGGCGAGAAGAAGCGCAACGAGATCATGCAGATTGGATGCTGCGGGAGCCCTCACTGTGCATTTCTCGACGGAGCCGACTCGGGCTGGGATATCGGACGCTCTGCAGGTTTTAGTCGCCGATTGCGTCAACAGCATGCGCGACAGCCAGCGCAGCTTTATCGTCTGTTACCCACTACCAGCGTCTGCTCGACTATATCGTGCCGGACTACGTACACGTGTTGGCGGTGGCCGCATTCGTCAAATCGGTGACAAGAGTCTGGCGCTGGAGCTGGAAGCAAAGGCTACGGCTGGCTGGAAAGCGAGGTTGCTTGAGTCTATGACTTGTTTTTCAAACAACATGCGCTGAAGCTGGGCTGAAAACAGCAACACCCCGGGAATGGCTGGTCCCTTCTGCCGTGAAGGCAGGGCGCCGCCGTTGGGCCTGCCACTGCCTTGGCCAACGCGCAAGACCGGAAATGTGGAAAATACCACCCGCTAACGCCGCTGCAGACTTTGCCCGACACAAGTGGGCGATCAAGCCTGATGGCGACTGGCAAAGATGGTATTGAGGCCATTCGAAGAGCTGGATTGCCACCGTTCTGGTGTTTATCAATGGCCAGTTTGCTGCCGAGCATTCAGCGCCTTGCCGGAAGGTGTGGTGCGTTTGCTGACGCCCATTTGCGCGCAGGAGCGAGCTGATCAAGCAGCACCTTGGCCACTGTGGTAGGACGCGAACGTCATCTGTTTGCCGCGCTGAGCAACGCCTGGGCTGCCGATGGCATTCTGGTGCAGGTGGCGGCGGGGGCAGCAACTGAGCAAAGCCGGTTTACGTGCTCAAACGTTTCTACCCCGAGGCTGAGCCAGCTGTCAGCAATCAACGCCTGTCTGATCGTTCTGGGTGAGAACAAGCCAGGCAGGAAAGTTGATTGAGGCACTTCCTGTCCAGCGCAGAGCAGCCAGAACGGGTTTTGTGTACCCTGACCGGAAGTCGTTGGGGTGGGCGCCAATGCGCACTGTACGCACTTACCGTATCAATCTGGAGCAGGAGACCTGTTGCATGTCGCTGGCGTGCATGGTTGATCTGCACCGTTCCTCGCGCTCTACGGCTTTTACTATCGCCCAGGGCAGCCGCCTCAAGCGGATTGACTATCAGGTCAATCACGCGGGAAGGCGGCCACACCTGGGAGGCTGACACGGCGTTACTTGGCCCGCGTTTTTTTTTAAAACAAAGCAGTTGATCGACTACCCACACCAACGTCGAGCACTTGCGTACCGCACTGCACCACCAATGAAGTGTTCCGCCGGCATTGTCGGCGACGCCTCCAAGGCGGTCTTCAATGGGCGCATTCATATTCACCGCAGGCGCAGAAAAACTCTGGGCCGAGCCTGAGCAAAACAAGAACCTTGCTCACTCGCATTCAGGCTAAATCCAATACCAAAGCCTGAGCTGGAGATTCTACGCGAACGACGTGCGGTGCGCCGCACGGCGCGACCATCAGCCAGCTGGACAGACCTCGCTGTTTCTTATCTGCAGAAGCCGGTGGCGTGTCCCAAGGGGCCGATGCGATGAGGCATGCTGAGCTTTGGCTTTATCAACGAGCTGCTCAACGACGTTGCCGGAAACCGGCGATTCAGCCACTATCTGCGCCCACGCCCTGGCAGCGCTGGTTCGGCCGCGAGGAAACGGAGCTGGGGCAACTGGCCTATGGAGTGAGCAAGCGCTGAGAGCAGCCGACGGATTAATGCCGAGCGTATTCGCGCGGATTTCCCGATTCTGGACCAGCAGGTCAATGGCCATCGCTGGTGTATCTGGATAACCGCGCGACACGCAGAAGCCCGAGCGGTTGATCCAGGGCGATTGTCGATTAGTTACCGCCACGACAACAGCAAATGTTGCACCCGCGGTGCGCATGCGCTGGCTGAGGGGCGACCGAGAAGTTAAATCGAAACGCACGCAGCAAGGTAGCGGCCTTTATTTCAATTGCTGCCGAACGCGCCAGATTTATCGGACCAAAGGCACCACTGAAAGGGCTTGAACCTGGTCGCGGCTAAACCGGGGGCGGGTCCCAATCTGCAAGCCAGGTGACCGGGTGTTGGTCTCCGCCATGGAGCACCATTCCATATCGTGCCCTGGCAGATGATTGCTGCCGGAGAAGGCCGCACGGTGGCAAGCGATACCGGTGGATGGCTACCGCACCATCGAATATGGCCGGCCTACGCTGGGATGCTGGATGAGCGGGTGAAGATGGTTTCCTGCGGACACGTCTCCAACGGCCTTTGGCCACCATTCACCGATCCAGGGAAATTACGCCTGGCCCGCAGAAGCCGGCGCGCTTTGCATGATCGACGCGTGCGCAGGGCATTAGCCATTGGGGCGGTGGATGTACCAGGCGCTGGATTTGCGATTTCTACGTTTTTTTCCGCGCACAAGCCTGTTTGGGCCGGACCGGCCTCGGGTTGCTCTACGGAAAGGGTCGAACTGCCTTTACGAATCCATTGCCGCCTTACCAGGGCCCGGTGGCGAGATTGATCGAAGTGTCAGCTTTCGTTGGTACGACCTATAACCAGTTGCCCATACAAGTTTAAGCCTGTACGCCGGTATTGCCGTGTGATTTGCCCTGGGCTCGCCGCCTTGATTACGTCAACAGCTACGATCGAGTCGGCCGCGGGGGCCCATGAGACAGGCGCGCTTGCCTATGCCGAAGACAAGGCGCGGGCCACGCCCGGCTGACGCTGGTCGGCCACGGCCGAACAAGGACTGGCGGTCATTGAGTTTTCTGCTGGAGGTGCGCATCCGCATGATGTCGGCATGCTGCTTGATCAGCAAGGCGTGGCCGTACGCACGGGCAACCATTGCGCGCAGCGAATCATGGATCAGTACGGCATACCGGTGTACGGTGCGGCGCCAGTTTCAGTTATCTACAATACTTTCGGCAGATGTTGATCGCTTGTTTGAAGCGCTGACCAAGGTCAGGCAGTTCTGTGATTCAATCTCTGTATTCCTAAAGGAGTCATGTTATTGAGCGATTGAATCCTTCGATTCCCGGCAGCCAGGGGTTACAGTGACGCCTGCTGCGCTGGAACACTTTTTCGTCCGTCAGCTTTGGTTCACCAGGCTGGAAGGCGGGCGTCTGGTGTGAAAAAGAGCGGTTGCACGGGCTTTAGTGTACCGTGATCGACATGTCGAGGCAGGGCGCTGACGCGATCTTTGCATTACCCAGCTCGATGAGCAGGTTGAACTGCTGATTGACCGCAACAGCCTGACGTTCCTGTCCGGCACCGAAATCGACCTGGTCAAAGAGGGTATCAATTCGTCAGATCAGGTTTCATCAATCCAACGTCAAAGTAAACCAGTGTGGTTGCGGCGAAAGCTTTAGTGTGCAAGCTGGGGACAATGGAAAGACGTTATTGGTGGGTAGCGCAGCCGGATTTGCCCGGCCGCGGCCGAGTTCCGGGATGGCACGCCGCTGAACCATTCCCAAAGGACACCTTTGTAACCATCATTCAGGCCTTGGGCGGTAACTATACCGTCACTTACAACGGCCAGATGGTCCGCGTGGACGGTACTGATTGCGGCCAACCTGGGCCTGCGAGCCGGAGTTTGCTCAGCTTTCCGCAGCCCCACTGATGATCAGTCAAAGCGCAGAACCCAGGTGTGGGAAGCGCTGGCGCACGGTCTTACGACCCGGAAATACCGGTAAAGATGGTGGTATATCTGGGTTTGATCTACGCAGGTCGACCATTGATCAGGCAGCCAAGCGCGTGGATATCCGGCATGACGCTGACAGCACCGGCCTGTGGCCATGGCCGGTATTGGTAGGCGATGTCGAGTTATCGCGTGCGGCCGCGTGCCCAATGTGGATGTGGTCAAGGTCGAGCTTGGTGTTTAGATCCAACCCTGGAGTCGCGGAGATTTGTGAGCGAAGAGGCTCAACTGGAAAAACCGGGATGTTCTTTTGAGCGGGGTTCGACCAAAGGTGCGGATTCTATAAGGTGATTGGCGCATGAGTGAGTGGTACCGATATCAGCAAAGCAGAAAGACATCATTGAAACATTGCGTTTTTTGACGGCTGGAAGACCTCTACAAGACATCATTTGATCTGCGGCGCGAAAACTTGCCTTTGCGATGGACGAACAGGCCTGCGGCACCGAGGACATATCGTTGCGCGGCTGTTCAGAGGCCCAGGTATTGAGTGGCAAGCGAAGGAGCGTTGACGCGGCCATCTATCTAATTTCAACAGGGCTGAAATAAGCCGATGCTTTTAGCGTTCAAGGGCCTTGCTTGGCCGTTGGTACTCCGCGAGCTTATAACGGCCCCAAGGACGCCCTTCAGGCCATTCAGGAATTCGATATTGAAGGGGCTTATTTTTGAGCAAGCTGAAAATCGATCCAAAGCAACCTGAGTTGGTCAACCCGCAAGTAATGGTTGGCGGGGCGATGTTCAAAACAGGGATACAGGGGGCAACGGGCGCAGGACCGAAATGGAGGGCTAAACAAAAGGTAATATTTGGGATTAAAGCCAGGTTGAAATTCCCACGGGGCCAATTTTTGATCCCCGCCCCAAGGGGCCTTTAAAAATCTCCTTTTTTTCCCCTTTTTTTCCTTTTAATTGCGGTG
>Ga0163217_1039676_pt1 | contig 14895 bp, 5 predicted proteins | sample SynspAceP_FD_185933 | JGI IMG/M metagenome (GOLD analysis project Ga0163217, IMG submission 185933) | Saline lake microbial communities from Ace Lake in Antarctica - Synechococcus sp. Ace-P (PacBio error correction) | ecosystem: Environmental > Aquatic > Non-marine Saline and Alkaline > Saline ... | reverse complement strand
TAGACTAATGACAATGATGGAGAGAATGGATGTTTTTTGTTCGCGCAAGACGGCGAAGGGGATAACCCTTTGCAGCAACTAGTCTATCTATTAGTAAATGATTAAAGGAAACTTTAATGTTCTAAAGGGGCAGGGGCTATTGGTAAATAGAAAATCTTGGAATGGTTTCGATGTGGTAACTCGGATTTTTTGATTAATGATGGGACGATGATTTGATCATGTGTGGTGAATGGATGCTATAACCATTTTTGGGAAAACGACAACGGAAGTTTTCCGGAATAGAACAAAGGAATATGTTTTGAGGGTACTTCAGGTTGGTGGAATCACCATTAAAGAAAGCTGATATTTGATTTAGATTTGGTTTGATTTGATTTATGTTGCTGGGAACCTAGGATTGAATTATAAGTTTCATGCGAGTAAAGTAAAAGCCATTCATATGTCTATGGAAGTGATTTTGATAAGACTGGCGATCTGTGATATTGTCTGCTGGCAAAAGAACATTGACAACGAACTGTATCCGGTTAGGGGGTAAGATGTGTTCAACGAACAAATGCCCTTTATTTAGCCGATAAAATTCCCCCCTTGCTGGCATTTGCGAGGCCAATATTATAGAATATATCATGGACTTCTTATTTTAAAATGAAGCCCTAACCTGGAGGTTCAGGAATTCAGGATCCGTTATCATTAGATATACTCAAAGACAATTATAAGCTTTGAGCCTCTTCCTTCTCAGAGCCCAGTTACGCACCTATAAACGGAATTTGTTTGGTCACGAATTATCGATAATGACGCGGGTATATCAGGACTTATTGTTGGCAGGGAACAAATACGAGCGAGGTGGAGGACCAGTAGGCGCCGATGCGGGCACTGGGACTGATTGTTAAGAGGGTAATAAAGATGGGGGGCATTTTGAAGCAGTTACTAGCAGGAAAGTTGGATTTTTTTGTTCCGGGAAATATTAAAAGGCGGTGGAAAAGGTGGTTGACTGTAACTGGAGTTGTGGTATTGGATAGGAGAGAACAACGACCATTTGCTGTTTTCAAATAATTAGGGAACAAAGTCTGTTTTTCTATGTGCCAATTTATCATTCGGTTGAGGGGGGGGTACTGGAATTATGAAGGTTGAATTATTTGAAATAGTCTCAATGGTCATTAGGTTTCTTTTATGAGAATTAGTTTGTCCCAATCCCTCCCTAAAGGTCTAAAAGCAAAGTTCGTTGTTTAAACTTGTTCAATATGTTGATAATAATCAATCACGTTAAAATTTTAGTTGCGTGAATAAAGAGAAACCAAAGTTATTGAGATTTTTTATTGGGTATAAAATTGTTTTTTTTCATTTCCAGTGCCAGGGACTTACATTGCTCAGGAAGCCGAGCGTGATTATTTCTCAACGTTCTGTTGGGAAAGAATGGTAAGATCGTGATTTAATTAACCCAGTTTCCACATCCAACTATCAATACCAAGCAGGCAAGTAGTTATAATAGGAATCAGTTTCCCCTTGATTTGCCTGGGCTGGTTTTGCCGGATAGTGATGGAGTTTCTTTCGAAAAGTCGAGGAGGTAAACGGTAAAAAGGGAAGGGTGCTGATGAAGACCTAGGCCCAGGCGGGTAATCACTAAAATATTGGGCTTATGCTGCTTTTATTTATGGGTTGGACAATTTTACAGAGGGTGCAAAATATTCAATATCTACTTGGACGGCAATCAAGCCAGTAATTTCTACTAATTCTTCGACCTTGTGGCAAGGGAATGATTTTGCTTTTAAAGCCCCCCTTTGCAGATGAATCTACAAGGGCCGGCAATCTTTATTTTCCAATACCCTTATGCTTAAGCGGGTGTTGTAAGATTTACTATGGATAAGAAAGCTTTCTTATAATATTATTCAATTATAGAAAATATCCGGAATGGGGCAGCAATGTGTAAAACCTTTACTATAGAAGGATTTTTTGAGAGGCTTCAAAGGTGAGAACGATGTAGGTTAATTTTAACGAATATAGACTACCGAAAGGAATCAAAAAAAGAACCAAGAAAGATCGATTGGTCTCCTTAGAATCTATAATTTTTGAACCTCCCAAAGGATTAATTTCCGTTCAGAATTTCAAATCAGCTTACAGCTGCTTCTGATAACTGGCCAGGCCTTGCTGTTCGTTGGTCTACAGTCCAATTTTGATGAGTAAGGAAACATATGGTTCGGTGGGCGACTTTTCATTTAACAAGTAGGGTAAAAGTCCAAAGTTCCGATTTATGTGGGAGCGGTCGGTTTCTTTGAAGACGGCAATATGATATGTCGTTGGGTAATGCCATTTAAGAATGCGGTCAGTTGGTTGTTAAGAAATCTTTGGAAGAAAAAGTAAGATTAAAATGTTTCGTTACACAAAGAAAATGCAATGGAACGTCCCATTCATGCACTTATGCCACTTGGCAGATGGATGAACCCCCACGCTACATTTCACTTATGATTATTAATTTAAGTGCAAGTTGGAAAGGGAGTCATTGTTGGTGATGAGTGGTCAGTACTTAATCCATGAGGATGGTGGGGTAAGGGGCATGAGAAAATCTACATAGATGAGGATTTGGAAAGAACATATTTCCTTTCCACTTTGGAACTGGAACCGAGGGGATATTATGGAATGGGCGCGGTGTTGTTCCCCCCAAGCGGATCAGTTTTTCGAAGCCATTTGGGAATATAATAGTGGGAGAAAAATCCAGGGATATAATGTTTGTACAGAACACGGGTATTGGATGCCATTCCTTTTAGAAAATCAAATAATATATTTGATTTATGAATCGTCCTGTGGCAAACGCTAGCAAGTCTCATTTCTTCAATATTTGCACAGACTACCTTTGGTATGGTGCCCCAGGTGTACCCACAATAAGCCCGCTTCGCCCTCTTTTGCTTCTGCCAAATTTACCGACCTACAAAGATTTGGAGATAAAATAGTAAAGCAAAAGGATCTCATTATTTTGGTGGTGGAGCTTTTAGAAGGCAGGAATACTCCCCATTGATTGGATAAAAGTGCAACCGTCAGGAAGACTTTCAGTGAAATCCAATGTGGGGGAGAGATAAGCTTGGGGACTTAAAAACATAGGGTTTGAGGAACCAGGGGACTTCTGCTTGAAGTTTAATATTTAACCGAAAATTTGGAAACTTCCCCAATCTATATTTGTTTACTGCTGTTGGACCTTAACCAGTGGTATGTTTGATATTTATGTAAACGGAATCAAAAAAATAGTCAAGATCTTTATTTCTAAACATGAAGGCGTTACAAATCCATATCTTAAACCTGGGGTAGAATGTAAACCTGTAAACAATTCTTACGTTTGTTGCGATTGAATTTGTCAGGAACAACCAAGAGCTAGAATTTGACTAATAAGAAGTTTGCCTTGGGACTCGGATTTCTTTCTTATAAAGAACCCAATTTTCTTAAGACTGATATTAAAATACCAATAAAATAATTATCCAATGAAGTCATATTGTTTTCAAAGCTATTACTCTTATATCCTATTTGCGTTAGTTAAAGCTGCAAACCAAAAAAAAGAATTTACATTAGAAAACGAATCAGTAGCAAGGGTTGTTAAATATGTAGTGACGGCCATCTATATACATCGGAGGGTGTTTAATTAAAAATTGCTTGGCAAACAGTTAATTCCAAAGGATAAAGAGGAATTTAGATTACGAATTTTCACCAGGCACACATATCGAGAGATCTGATTGTAGTGCTAACCTCAGAGGATTTCAATTTATAAAAGTACTCAAGAAGACAGTAACTCCCTTGCTTCCTGCTAAAAAACAAGGGGAGCACCAATTGGAAGTTGAGGTTTTTATGAGGGCAGGAAAGGACGACTGTCTTATACATAAATATCTGAAAATATAAAGTCTACTAAACTGTTGCCTTTTAGTAGAAAACGGGATAGATGTTGAGTCTTTGTCCCTAGAAGGATATTTTGTCAGCCATCCAGATTAAAACAAATAAACTCTCAAGGGGTGTGGCCCAATGGCGACCCGTCTAGGTCAACCTTGTTATGGGTCTGAATTCCGCACTTTTTTGGGTTGAGTTCCCGCAGCTGACAATTATGTGAAATAGAAGGGCTATTGTGGCTATTTGTGGGCAAGAAATAAAGGTGATGAATAATATTTACTTCCCATAAGGCAGTGCTTGGTGTGGGAGATGATCCCGAATATTATCACAGAGGAACATTCTAATTATATAGACAGGGATTCGGATAAGGGCACTTAGGCTGACAGATCCAATATAACAGTTGTTTTGATTTTACAGTGGTAGATGTAGACAAGGAAAAAATTTACAAAAGTGTTATCCAAGGTACATCAAAGGAACTTGTTACGGGGAAAAGGGAGGTTTGATCCACTTAAGGCCTATGTCATGACGATGGTTGGCAGATGTAAGTGGCCGATTGGACCGACAAAGCTATGGAAGGAAACTCGAAATTCGATGAGATTCTTCTACAAGTTTCGAAAATGTGGAATTGCAGATCAAAACTTGGATTATGGTTGAGTCCAGGATTGCCTTTTTGGAGGAGAACGGCGGTACCACGACTTAAGGAACCAAGGATATGAACTTTGGGGGAAATGGATGTCCAGGCTGGACCCATATATGCAACTGTGGAAGACAAGAATGTTGGAATTGACAATAATGGGAGTTAATTACTTTTAACTCGACGGGATTTTCTGGAACCTCAATACAGGGAATGTGAAACTGCATAGGAGAACCGATACGGTATCCTTATATGCCGCAATTTGGGAAACAAGATGGTTTATCGGCATCGGACCCACTTCTGAACGATTCCCAAATTTGATGAATTAAAAGTATTATTCTCGTTGCCGAAACCGAGCGATTAATGGAACTTTTTTAGGAAACAAACACGCTGGTTGATCCCAATGTTTATGTTGTAATTTCTAACGGGGCTTACCTTAGTCCCATTGGTGGGCTAATGTACATAGATGCTGTGGAATGATCAATGCCGGGGATGCAGGCTGGGGGAAGTAATAGAACAGGAGAATTGAGTTTATAGGGATGGGAGTTTACTTACGACACATGCAAAGGAAAACACTCAATTTCCATTATTCGGTGTTTAATCATGAACCAATAAAGGTTAAAATCAGGGGAAAGTCCAGAAGTTCTCACAATATTTATGGGCGAGAATTCTTTCAAGGGGAACTGGTTTTGTGGAACTCTATATTAAACCCAGGAACTTTCTTGAAGCGATTGGATGTTTGCCAAGGGACTAAAATGGGCTTAAGACCGCATTTCCATATTTTTTAAACGAGCCAAAATGCACGGAGGTAATCCAAAGGAATCGGAAATATTTACGGAAACGGGATGTAATGAAGATGGCGGGTGTTATAACTTTTCATTAATCCCTCAAATCAACCACAAAACATATAGGAGTAAAACTCGATCGAAAGTTGGGGCTATTGGAAGGGAAAAATAAATACGTTGTTTTCCTCCCATTGGAAAACGTACGGGAATTTGTTCAAAAGGATATCTACATGGATCTAGGTAGAAAATACTGCTTAAAGCCAGAGAACGTAAAGATTTTGGATTTAGATCATATTAATTGGAAAATTTGCTAATGAGACAATGTAAAACCATTAATCACCACCTATTGAAAAAATAAAGCTTTTAAAATTGTATCCTTTCTGTTTGTTAGGTACTAATCTCTTGGATGTAATTAACCATAGCGATAATGTTTATTCAAGCCGGGTAAAAAACCTAAATATTGGATTTAGACCAAGCAAGCGGCAACTTACAACCTTGGCCGATACCAAGAATAATATAGAATATTTGTACGGGAACAAGATTCCAAAATCCATTATGGCCATCAGGTTAAAGGGAGAATGAATATCCTTCAGCTTTAGAAATTAAGGAAGGGAAGGGAAGTTATTTTGTTAAGCTATCAAAAAATGAGGTCCAGGCCGAGGTTAAAGTCATAAAAAGGAACGGTATTCTTACTTTGAGCTTAACCTTCGATTACTAAAGAAAATGATATGAATTGGTTGTTGTGGGGACCATCGAGACCAATATTAAGGAACCATTGGAGAAACTGTAGGGGTTGGTTCGCAACAAGGATTTTTCAATAGGCATTCATGGCATTGAACAAAAGAACGCTTGGGGGGATATCCCTACCAACGAGGATGATTCTACACCCTCTATGATATATTTTGGAACTACCAGCTTTGTAGATATTCAGCATTCTTTGAATAACTTATAGGGGTCATACCGCATTGCCCCAAAGAGATATATGGAAGTTCATTGGCAGGGCATACACAAGGAAATAGGAATAAGATAGAAAGGGTCATTGCTACTATGGGCCATGAAAATTATATGGCCAGCATTTAAGGACAAGGAATAGAGGCTCTAAAATGGCCTTATTTGTTGCGCCCAGAAGAAAGTTTTGATTACGCTTGAAAGAAATAGAACTTTCAGAGGGTCTCCCACATTCCTACCATTAGATGGGGTATGAGCAAACGGGCCACACCGCAACCGGCGGCATACTTAATTCAGGATTTTGGAACCGTCTTACCATAGATGATGCCATAGCTTTAAACAAAAAAAGCAGGATGCAATACCTGTAATCATTCCGGCCTTTTGTAAAATTGCGGCTTTCGATTTGCATAGGATTGCGTTTCCTGAGAAATTGGGATAGTAATGAAAGAATGTGTGGACGAGGCCGAAACAGGAAGGGATTAATTTAGGAGCTCATTACCTTATCTAACTTTATAACTACAAATGATCCATATGTATCACCTGTTCCAGATGAAAGACTGGTAAGGTAGGATCCAGCGTACTGGTAAATGATATTATGATCAAGGAAAAATTCGAATTAAAAGACCCGACCTATTTTAACCAACATGGGCAATAATAGCCTTCATGGCTGTCGTAATCGGTAGTGAAATAAATTAGGTATGAAAGTGGTTACGGAAAACAGCACCATGGGATTTTTGATTAATCGCAACGCGTGCATTCGGGGACACAAGCTTAGTAGTTCATTAATAAGGAAGATAAAATATCTAAATTGGCAAGACCATGCCTACAAAACTTTTTTAGACCAATACGGACTGAGTGTTGGAATGTCCACACGATCAGCGGATCTATATTAACAAGACGGGTTTAAAAACAAATTATCCTTTGATGGGTCTTTGAAGGAAATGCTTTCAGCGGAATGGGTAGTTATGGGAGAATTATTATTTGTAGATGCCTGGTATAATTAATCTTATTACAGAAGTAAAGAAACAATTATATTATGGATGCCAGTAAGGCCAGGCCATTATTTTTGGCATATGTTACCCGTATGAATTGGGGTGAACCTTGGTATGCCGGATTCAGGAGAGGTCAGGACCTCCTATAGATTATTGAATCAGGGATTATTTTTCGAAGAAACTTATTCCTTGCATTGCTGGATGTTTTTAGTATGCGGGACAATAACCAGTTTTGGAGGTAAGGATATAGAATGATGTGGCCGGAAGTGCCGCATTTTGATTGGCTGGGTTATGCCTTGGTCACTCTGTGGATTTAGTGAATAAAAATGGCTTTGGAGATGAAATTTTGGAGAAAATAAAAAAGAATGGGAAAAAGCAGATAGGGGAGCTTTTCGTAGAACAAAGAAAAAGGGATGGAAAAATATTAAGGATTGGAATTTTCCTTGGAAAAGTGTCTGGAGAATAGTTGAATTTATCCCATATGCAGTACAAAAACGTTTTGAGCCGAGTGCAAATTAGGCAGCCTGGGAAACCGGTTTGGTCTTATTCCGTATAAAAAACAATTTTTCCACAACAAACCGATGCAATTCATTTAACACCAAGAACACCAAGGTTTCAGGAATAACCATTGAGATTGATGATTTTCAAAAAAAATCGACTTGGGAACTATTCCAATTGATAAGGGCGAGATCTTAAATTAGAATGGGCGGCAATGAGGCGGTGCTATTATGACAAAATCCTGGAACAGGAATAAGGGGCATCCAGGTGGATTCAGAGATATTGGCTATTTGGTAGTGGAGATCATAAAATAAAGGGTCAACTTGTACTTTTTCTTACCAAGAGGAAGCAAGCTGAAATTGGAGATTAAACTGCTGCGAAATCCAGAGAAGTAGGTTGGAAATAATAGCGTTATTAGGAATAGGAATTGATTTTTACAACAATTGTCTCATCCTAAATAATCGATAACAAGATTATTGAAGTTATTAAATTTAATATTAAGGTTGAACATGATACATTTGTTATGCTTTTTTGATTTTGTACTTGTTTTCTTTTTCAATTTGTTTTGTGCGTGCATTTGTATTGGCGTGCAGCATATGTTGGATAAATGCGGTCTATTGATCTTATAGATTTCTATGGCATTCTTAAATCAGTGCTCTTTTTCAATTTTTTATGTTCTTTATATTTTTTTGCACTCAATTTGTTTCAATATTTCCGTTTGACCCTTTTCGGCGATGGCATTTTTCGTATGGGTCGTTATTTTCAGTCATTACTTGGACCTTTATATTGTTGTTTTATTCAGGAGTGTTGATTATTATTGCCTGCAATATTGCAATCCCTTCGGAATGGTGTATCAATAGTCAGGTTTTTATGAACCCTGTTTGTAAATGCCATTTCCAAGGCTTTTCCAGCGAACTCTAGGACCTAAGGAGCTAGATTACGTTCATAGCCCATATTTTCTTGAATACCGCATCTGTGATCAAGGGCCAGGGTAGGATGGGTTTGGTATCTTTTCTATATTAAGTTATTAATCACTGACCCAAGATGGCTTCCGGCCTTTCTGATGTTCAACATTTTGTTGACAAGGTTCTTGTGTTTTCTAAAAACGGTGATGGGAGTTCTGTTTGTAATGTTGATAGCTCGCTTTGGTTTTATCAACATATTGGCTTGGCCCCGTCAATATCCTAAAGAAGTTTATCCCTGCCTATATTTAGAATCGAGAGTTCCTCCTTTGAGTAAGGTTAGTATAACTTTCTTGTACCTAATTTAGGATGAGCCCGCTATATTAGCACCAGCTACTATAAACCTTTGGGGCAATAGATTTGTTGTGGGCCCTTTGATATTGATCGATCTGCTAGTAACTGTCTGTTCGCCCCGAGTTTAATCACAGCTAGAAACTAACGTTTCTTTGTATTTTTTCTTTTGTGGTCGATAACCCGGCGTTGTGTAATTTTTTCTTGATTTGGATGTCATATCTTTTCTGCCATCATCAAACGAAGCATAATCGAAGATGATAGCTTCTTGTCCGCTGCGTCGGCAAAGGAGTTCTGCCCGAGCTTTCTGTTTCTCGAGCAATCTTACCTTTGCTTCTAACTCAAGTATTTTTTGTTTCAGGTGTTTTGGCCATAGCATAATAGGTCGATGTTCCCAATCAAGTACCATATTTCCTTCAGCCCATTTTGGTCACCGTTGAGTCTCCTTGCAATACCTATTGGCCTTTGCTTGGCTTTTGGTAGAAGTCCTTGCTCATTTCTTCAACTAATTGAACTTAAAAGAATGGAGTAATCTTTTTTGGGTACGCTGTATACCCCACATTTTTCTTGATGTTTTCAATTACACTAAGTTTTTAGTGTATCACTATTTAGGACGGACAAATAAAAAATTAAAAAAGGGGTTGGAAGTTATTTAGTCCTCCCTTTTTATTCTAGAGGGGTAAATACCCGAGGCTTGCCTCGCACGAAAAAAAGCAGTTAATTCTTGAGCGTGAGCTCAGCACCAATATACCTAAGAGCCACAACGAGTTTCGTTGTTACTTCTAACATTTGGTTTGTTTTGGCCAAAATACAATAATGCCCCGTGGGCTTCCCCGGGTTATTTTACTGACCAACAGTAATGAAGATCAAACATGAAACTAAGTAAATTGTAAATTCTCAAAAAATTGAAGTTTTTATTTCGGAAAAAGTTCACGATATTGAAGCCTTTGCAAATAGGGATTGGAGTAAATACTCACAATAAATTGCTTGATTTTGCAAAAAAACTATTTCTACTGAGGATTCATTCTAGTCGAAATTCAGGTTGTACGCATGCCTGTCTAACCTAAAAATGTTGCTTAGTATACTGCAAGCAGTGGCCTTAACAGCAACCGCACTTCATTTGAAAATATCTAATACCCAATGAAAAAAGAGGATAAAGAAAGACTTCGTAGTAGCAATTTGTTCGGTCGCACAGTAGAGGCTTATTATAGGGCCTGGAGAAGAATCAGGGGATACCGGATTATGAATTTAATAATAAAACCTGTAATAGGCATTCTGTAAATACCTTGGTCTGAACTTACGCCTGTGTTAATGGTCATTCCGTTGAGCTTGCAGAATTCGGTTAAAAAGGGCATTTGGAAGCGGGTGGCTTTCTGTATGAAATCCCTGTAATGTCTCTGGAGAGAAACTATTATGAAGCCAACGCCATGCTGTATAGAAATTTGGCCAGTATGGATGTGGAGGAAAGTTTATACGTGCCAATCCCTTTGGACAGGCGTGAGTGGGCTGTTATGTGGTGCGACAAGACCACCCGTCCTTGGTGATGGAGGCCTGTAGTGTGGATTATTCCCACCATAGTAGTTTCAGGAGGACCACATGATTGACGGAAAAAATACAGGGCAAAAAATATTGGCACCAGTGACTATTATTGCCAGTTATCGATGATGATGTTAGGGGAGGTAAATTAGCAAATTCGGAATTACGGAATATTGAGGCCGCTATGTGGCGAAGCGATGGCCATTGTGCCGTTTATGGGGACAGCTTCTTTCCATGGCCTGCATGGTTAGAGGCACTTGGCATAAGCCTGCCGGAAAATGCGGCCATACCTGCTGCTGATTGCCCGAAGAAAAGTCGTGGCACAACTCAGTGTTTTAAGATTCGTAGGAAATGGTGAAGGAAGACCTTAGTTATCCGATATTTTAACCATAAAAGCACTATTGAAAAATTGCCATTAAGGTCAATGCGCCATTGGTGGGCTCTACCAATTTTGTATCCATCTTTTGGGGCCATTGCCGGAAGAATAGGGCGTGCCCTTAAAGCTGGAAGATTTTCATAGGCTTTCGGCAATTATCCCCTCAATAGCCAATCTTGGCAGCCGTCGGCAAGCATTTTATGGAGATTATTTTACAGGAGACTACCGGCAGTGCTAAAAAGAACTTAAGGATATTTTGAACAATGATGTAATTACGGTGAATAGGTAGACCGTTGCGAGAGATTGTATAGGAACGCACAGAATTATTGATAATGATGTAATTGCCAGTGTGGTTAAACCTTTTAACGATGCAAACTGGTTTGGCTATTTACTTAGGGGTAAACCTCTTCCGAAAAATGTTTGCCGTTTAAAACCATCGGCAGCGAGTGCCCATTTAATGAAACATACCGGCCAGGCTGTGCGTTTTGATAATATTGAGGATTTACTTAAGGCTAGGATTAGATACCGAACAATTGGTAAGTGGATGAAAGTTGTGTGCTTGGTCCTGGAAAAATGTAGCGGCCAAGGGTATCCGTAATGCCGGGAAGTAGGGCCAATATGGGGCTCCCTAAAAAGCTTTTGAAAAAGGAGTGAAGGATTGATCCGTATTCGGTGGGCGCATTGAGCGGAAACCGGTTTGGTACCCGTGGTGCTCATTGTTTCCCAGAAGGCGGCCATGGGCGGTAATTTTTCTGTAGATAGAACATGGAGGACCTTATCACTTGGATGTCGGCAGCCGTACGTCTACTGTTGCTGTGAGCGAGGAAGAATGGACGCGCCAAGAAAATTGGGCAGTTCCTCCACCAATTGGTGGATAGGGCCTATGTTTACTTTATATTGTTGAACCATGTGCAACAAAGCTCACTTGGGAGCGGATTATGGATTTTTGACAAGGGGAAATCGGGAAGTGATGTCCTAGGGATTCCCATTAATTGATTTAAGTCAACTATGGATTTTAAGGATAAAAGTAATGCAATTGTTAACTTGGAGCAGGGCAGGGGATAGGTTTCGAGAGAATTTGTAAACAATTGGTGGGCCAAATGGGCCACATGTTATCTTAGTGAACGATTTGGATGCCCTTTGAACAAGAATGCTGTGGCAGGGTGAAAGGCGAAAAAAGGGAAAATGTATTGGTCTCTTCCGGGAGATTCAAGTGGAGATTGTCGGTTATACAAGCCAAATGGTAGATGTAGCAGTTTACAACCTATTGGTTAAACTAGATTGTGGTGGTTGCAATGCTGGATTACCTTTTTTGGAGAATTTTCTGACCTTACCCCAGATTCGTTCTTTGAAGTTAGAAAGTAAATTTAAGAGTGGGAGTTTCTTTTTTGCACAAGCCGCGGCCACTCAAATGAAAAAGCACAGTTTTAGGAGGGTCTTCCTTTTTTATGTTCATCGGTAACAGTACATTCAAGCCACACGAAAAATTTAGCAGCTATCTGGAATGCTAAGGCAGCATTGGAAATGTTGGCCAAGAATTTGTGATAGAGCTATCGCCCCATATAAAATAAACGGTCAATACTGTTGGCTCCCGGAGCCACCTTGACGGAGAGGACCTTGACGGAGATAGGAATATTTTGGGACCTGCGGAAAAAATTACCCCATGGCAGTCCGGCGTTCGGTCAAACGATATAGGCCCAGCCCGCACGTATTATTTTATGGTTTCGATAATTGCAAAGCACGATTACAGGCGGCAGAGTTTTGAGTAATTGATGGAGCGGGTTGGACATTCTAGTTAGTCCTTTCACCTTATTAAGAAATAACCGTTTGCCTAATTTTTAATCAAATACTATGACCTTAATTGGTCTAAAATAAAACTGACCAATTCTTTTATGAAATCCAGAAGTTGTTGTGAAAAAAAAAGTGAATTAGGAGACAGGTTCCGTGTGGGATCCTTCCAGAAAATTATATGTTGCGGTAAGATATTCTTAATGGTCCAAACCATGAGTGGGTGCCCAGAATCCCAAAAAAAAAGGGGCATACCCTTTCTTCGGTGGGCAAAATGATCGGCGCAATGGCCCGTTTTAGTAATGATGAACACTTTATACATTTGCTGCCACTGAAGAATGGATTTGGGTTTGTGAATCGTAAAACTTGGCGATGTCAAAATGGTAGGCAAATCCAGGAAAGCCAAACTTGCACGGGAAATTAGGTTTAAACTGATGGGAAATGTGATCCCGGCTGGTCGCTTTTGGGGCAGGCACTATGCCATTTCAGAGGATGAAGATTCAGGCAGGTCTTTACGTATTAAGTTGCTTGGGTGATTAAGTGGAAAAAAAAGAAAGTGACATCAGTATTTCAATGGCTTGGGCCTGGAGTTTGGACAACAAGGTGTTATTATTATATTAGATAACGCCCACCCTAAGGTGGATTGGAATATGATTTCGATATTGAAAAATCGGGAATATAACCAACAAAAAAAGAACCATAATCAATTGTACCCAACGGAGAAGTTTTCCTGAATGGAATGACATAGGATAACGAGGGAATGCTATGGATAGCCCATTGGGGAAGGGTTGGCAACATTACGCGTTGGGAATCCAAAAAAGGGGGGGAAAAACTTGGAGAAAAAATTAGCAGCTATTAACACTTTCCGGTTTTCTAATGTTACCTCTTGTGCTTTTGGGGGCGAATTCCTTAGAAAGATATTTACAATTACTTCGGCAGAAAGGCTAAGCCTCAGCAGAATTTGGAAAACCAACCCTGGCACGGATCGTTATTGTTATTCCGGGAAAATCTGGTTATAGGTGTCCAGCTTATAAGTTTCAAGAATGACGTTTAGGTAAATTTTATTCCGGTAGCTTGAATGAAATTAGTTTAAATAAAACCAAACTAAAACCAATTAAATGAAAGGATTGGAACTTATTTGGATTGGCGTGTAATACGCTTTATTTTCGTGATACTTACTTGGTGTTTGCCTGGTGGGGTAATTAAAGCAAAAAACAAAAAAAACACGGAGGACTTATTTTTTCGGCCGGAAGAAACATTCGGCTTGGTTTATGGTAGGGGCTTCTATTTTGCCTTCCAATATTGGGGTCCGAACCATGTGTAGGATTGGCGGGTAATTGGGGCTGGGACAAAATGCCACTTAATTTCTGATTTTATGAACTCCATGCCTGGATCGTTTTTTGATGTTGGGTTGGTGTTTTACCATTCTATGCTTAGAAGTGGGGTTTTTTTACAATGCCGGAATTTTTGGAAAGAGGTTTGATTGCTCGATCTAGATGGGTTACTTTCCAATTAGATGTCCCTTGATTGCCTAATATATTACCCCAAAGTATCCCGGTAACCATATATGCTGGCGGTAATAGTGGGTTCTCTGCCCTTTTTGGAAACCTTTTTGATTGGTTTTTGCTGTTGCAACCGTAGCACTTACCCGGCTCTGTATTACCGGTTTTGGGAGGGAATGCGGGCTTGTTTAGGTCTATACGGAAGGGACCAATTTAACCCCAGGGCAAGTCCGTATGGTGCTTTGGAGCCGGAATTCATTAAGCTTTATGGGGGCTGGAGGCCGGTTGGCGGTTGGGGGAGAAATTAAAGGAAACCCATTGGGTTGATTATTTTAATTATTGTGGGCGGGCCCAATTCGGATCCTGATTATTCCAATGGCTACATTGTTTATTACAAAGTTACTATCGTTGGTATTTAGGATTGGTGTACCCATCAGGTTCATTGTACAAGGGAGTGCTCCCACCGCCAAAAAAATATTTTTAAAAGAGGTAGGCGCGGGAGTAATCTTTTGCCGGCACTTTTGAAAAACTAATGCCCGTTTTTCTTTTTTCTAAGTTTCCCGGAGTTGTGGCTTTGGGCCTTAAAAAAATGCAAGGGAAAAAAACTGCCATTTTGGGACAAAAAAACCCCAGAATGGAGGGGGCCCCTTTCCCACCAAGTATTTTTAATTTTTTTTTTTAAATTGGGGGGGGGAAAGAAATTTTTTCCTTCCCTTTTCTCTTTT
>Ga0163217_1074203_pt1 | contig 14896 bp, 11 predicted proteins | sample SynspAceP_FD_185933 | JGI IMG/M metagenome (GOLD analysis project Ga0163217, IMG submission 185933) | Saline lake microbial communities from Ace Lake in Antarctica - Synechococcus sp. Ace-P (PacBio error correction) | ecosystem: Environmental > Aquatic > Non-marine Saline and Alkaline > Saline ... | reverse complement strand
CAGCTGCATTTGGCTAGCGATCGATCAGGATTGCGCATCCTTACAAGCCTGATTTTTACAGAGAGATCGTACAAGAAGATTTAGTCCGACTTACTGAAATTAAGATCAAGAGAATTCGAAGTTTTGATGCATTTAAGGCAGATGAGTTGATGAACGACTCCCAGGATGAGTGAAAGAGGTGAACCACCATCTTCGAAACTTGACTGGAAATTTGCGATCAATTTATTACCAAAATCTGTTTAAACAAATATGGCAAAGGAAGAGAGCGAAGACAGAACAGAACTTTCGATACCCATTGAAGCTACCGTTGTAGCCAGCAAAATAATGCAAAGCTCTATGTAACCCCCACGCTGATGGATTTTGTAGCCTCTGGTTAAAAAAAGGATAATTTGTAGCTGTGTTCTGCATCTCGATGATATATCGTGATCCGCAAAGACGCATCGGCATGGGTCCAAATCCAAGAGAAAACTTCATGGGGAAAAGACATTCTTGCACGTAGCGGTCTTTAGGAAGGAGGATGAGCGAATGCGTATATAATTTACATCTACCTAGATGGTGCGTCTGGAAGAGCAATGCGTCAAGCGTTCCAAGTTTAGCTGTCACTCGCAGATAAGAAGTATAACCTCCACTAAAGGCACCCAAGGCCGCTACAAAGCCATATGTTATCTCACTGCCAAATCCAAATGGAGAGCTGAGATTATTACCATTTCCTACAAAGCGTGCCAAAAGCACGAGTAAGGTTTTTGATTTTGATTTTGCTACCATTAGAAATCAAAGGAAGGGCAGCTGGCGGGAAATTTCTAACGAGATACCCGGTACGTAAAATCCAGTTAAGATGCGAAGGTGTTTCGACTTTAGGCTTGTTTGAATATCTACTACGATCCAAATTGTAGGTAGATTGAATACGACTGAAAGAGGGAAAATTGATTGGAATTTCTTGGGAAGAGGATAAGATCTTCGTTGCCTACAAAAATGGTATTGTATGGAGCTGACAAGCTTCGAACTAACCACAGATATGTTGCTTCTGAAAGTGCTTTAATCGAAAAATTTGATCCAGAGCAGTTATTTCTGACCGATACTTCGATGGTGGAAGAAAATTTATTATGTCAAGAGATTTCCAAATCAAACAGACTACTGCGATAAGAAAATTTAATTTCATTTCTGACCATAAGCAGTCTTATCTTAAATTGATACCACGAAAAAGCAGCCTCAAGTAGCGGTCAAATTCCTGAAAGGAAAAGAAGAAAGCGAAATGGAAATACGATTTTGACATGCTGATACGATGTCAAAGGTTTGGAAAAGCCGTTGGTAATAATATTGAGCCCTCTTTATCCTGTAAAATGAAGTCAAGCTTTATTGCTTCTGCCCAAGTGACCTGAGGCAAATAGAAAAACAGAGGTATCGGAGAGGCAGATAATTCAGAGAAAAATTTAGATGTAGGGAACTACGATAAACTATCTCCTAAGAAAGATGATGAGGAAAATAGGCCTGTTTTAGGAAGTCTTTTGTGCCTATGAGGACAATTTTTAACCACGAGTTCACGGAGGTTTCACAGAGAGAGAAACGAAGGGTTCTTAGGATGAAGTTGAATGTTTATTTTTAATAGACATGATTAGAATAGGAGTTGTTACCCCTCAGGAGACTAAAAAAAACATTTAAAGATGAGATTATTTATATATTTTATTTGATGAACTTTCATTTTGGGTTGTGACCCTAACAGATGATAGTTTGAAAATTTTGGAAAAGTACAAATGCGAGCATCTTGTTATTCAATAGCTAAGAGGGGAACTCGTTTGCCCAACTAGTCCTTTTATTTATAGTGAATAAGATTACTGTACGGGAAGTAGTAATATTGTGTTGCCAAATTTCTAGTTGTTATCATGCATTAATAGGCCGAATGATGGAATACTTTATCATAGAGATTGTTGAAGACAGTTCTTTGAAAAGTATTTCTTTTCACTAAAGAAACTTATTATAAAAAACAGTTGGGATTCACTTGCTTCGTAATCAAGTTTATTCATAAAAAAAATTACAGCTACTGCTTAAAGATTAAATTATTTAGATTGGGAAATTATGTGACGAATAAATATTCTAAAAGTCCCGGTTGGGGAGTAGAATGTTAGCCTAAGTTGTAGTTGAAAACTACTTTAATTAAAACTAATGCCTCACACAGATTTCGGAATGGAAAGAATATAATGGTGAGTTAAAAACTACTCCAGTCACCACAATGATGACTATGCCGAAAAGGGTTATCTATGTCTTTTTTAATTGATACTAATGGAAACACCTGATCAGGGTTATTGGATTACGTGGCTTCTTTCATCTCTGAAAATTAAAAAATCAGCGATCGAAAATGGCCTTGGCAGCGCGTACAAGATCTACACCGTTGTTTGGAAGATATTTTTAAAGCCCCACAACGCCTAGTGCCAGTACTTTCGGGACTTGTGATTGCTTTGGAATTCAGCATGTTACATGTGATTGAAAAAGCCAATCAATACAGCGTAAACCCCTTATGTAACTCGAGGTGCCTTCCCAATGGATCGACTTACATAAATATTACTCAAAAGAAAGTTCAGCGTATTAGATGCCTTCTCTAAGTTTAAAGACAAAGGCGATTATAAAATTATGGCACTTCACCAGTTCCTGCGTTCTATGACCAATTCATGAGCCTAGATCCAAATCATAAAATTGCTTTAGTCTTTGGAAATGAACATGATGGAATCAGTATAGAAGTTATTAAAAATGTAGAACGGCTTAGTACATATCCCAATGATGGGCTTCTCAGAGAGTTTCAACATTTCTGTATCAGGCTTCTATCTTTCTGTATGATCTTCGAAAGCGAGCTATTGCAAGCTGAAATTCCTAATTTTTTCCTAAGTTGAGGCAGAAAAGCAAGGAACTTCGAATCGATGGTCTATAGGGATGTGTAGCGGTCAGATATGCCCATCTGCATTGAAAAAGCTTATTACGAAGCTAAAATGCCACTAATTTTTCTTTTTAAAAAATCGAAACGAATTTGATTCCAATGATATTACCAGACTTTTTAGCTTTATCTCGCGCCTTGACGCTGTTTCTTTTTTTGCCTCCTTACTTTTTTATAAAACAATACGAGCAGAGATCCCGACTTGCCCACGATAAAACTCATTTCTACCACTAATATTTACATTTGGCTTATATCTAGAGAGATGACCGTGTTAGCCACAGTAAGCTCCACACCTCGATTCAAATCCACTCCCACGGTACTGGTACCATTAAGTCTGAACCATTCTTGTTCACCTCATCTTTGTAGATGCTCGCTTCCTTCCAAAAAGACACCCCAGCTCCATTAATAATAATTAAGGCGCTTAGAAATAATACGGATTATGTTTTTCTCCAGGAGCGAAAGAAAGTGTGGTGTTCAAGTTGAAAATCACTTTGTAAAATCCCTTTCTAAACCTGATCCGAATCCAGTATTTTTGTGAGCAAGAGATTCCCAAAAGTTCTGCCACCACCACTATTTCCAGCCGTAAACCTTACTGCGCTTCCATAGCGCTGTGCATTAGCAAAGAAGGGTAGACTTAGAAAATCAGCGAAGTAAAAAGAACTTTCTATTCATGATGGATTTTGTCCCACAATTTGGCAATAACTATTCCAAACCTTAAAAGCTGTTTAAATTCGCGCGTCTAAGCAATTTATGTTTGTATTATTTATGCTGAACCGAAATTAAAAACTGCTAGCCGAGCGAATCTTGAAGGGGGGCCATTTTTGTTTAAAGGGCCCCCCCCAACTTCACCCCTTAAATTTTGGAAGGGGGAGGGGAAGGATAAATTTTCAATTAAATAATTTAAAATTATTCCCAAAAAAAAAAAACAGGGGGTAATTTTTTCGGCTTATTTTCCCATTTGTTTTACCCCAAGATTTCGTCCATTCGAATATGAAAAAAAAACCTATAGCCATCGCCCTAATTATTTAATCAGTCTGGCTGGGACTTGATCTATTTCCATGTATCAATTTTAGAGTCGCCACGATGGATATTGGATCGATCTACTCTCCGGGTCCAGTCAAGAACAGATTCTGGCAGGTTTCTCCAAAGTCGAACATCAGCCCTGAAATTCCCGAAACATGGGCTATGTAAATGACGATGCAGATACAATCCTGAAGCATGGAGATACTTACACGGACGTGAATGGTAACGGTAAATTTTGATGCGGTCTGGCTAGCTGGGTTTCATAAAGCCACCAGCAGCTCAAAAGTTATTGGATCCACTTTGGGTAGAGCAATGGTTCTTAGATGCTGCCGATGTAAAATTGGCGTTCGGTGGTAATTGATATGATCGGCTTTGGCAATGACGATGTATTGCCACTCGCAAATTGATTCTAGAAAGTAATCCTGAATTAGATTATGTAATTATATCCAGTACTCATGTGTGCATTCCTCGCCTGATCTATTGGGATATTGAGCGAGAATCTGATATGAATCCGCGGAGTAAATCCCGAATCTGCCTCAAGTTCAAAAAGGGATTCAAGCCGCCGGTAAGTCAACAAAACAACAAATTCAAAACCTGCTATTTCAAGTTTTACTGAAGAAGAAATGGAGATGCTAAGCCACTGGTGGGCCGACTACGCGCAATCCTCAGAGGTTTTGATGCTGGTTTGAAAATCATGCAAAGTTCTATAGATTCAAAAAACGAATCAAACACTCGCGTACAATTATGAAATGGGGCAATCATCCTGGAAACTCTTTGGCAGAGATATCCAAGTCCAGTTCAGATTTGCGCATCCATGGAGAGAAATGGTGTGAAAATTGGAATTATTGAAGAGATAGCGTATTAATGGAGGGAGTCGTGCGAGTGGCCATTTGGTTGAATGGGGCTCTAGGAGGATTGATGACTACCCCATCCAACTATGAGTCGAGGATCCTTATTCCAAAGTTATTGAAGCAGAATACTGATAAAGGGTTTAGCCTCCAAGGAAAAAAGGGGCACTTGCCCAAAAATCACCTATTGGAAACAATGGCTCGATGTCTGTTGCCAGTTTTCCTTCAGATATCCCCCAACTACGATGAAGAGCCCAGAAGACCATTGAATTGAAATATGGATCAATCAGCTATTTCCATCTGGACTGCATTTCTCGGGGAATTTTGACAGGGGCTTCACTAAGTGGAAACATATCGATCTGAAAGTTTCTGCGCGAAAGCTTAGGCCAGCCACTTTTGTGGCAATTGTACCGCGAATTGTATCCTGAGATTTTACATGGAGGTATCGAGATCCATAGGAGGAGACTTTGGAATCAGAGCCTTTGGAAGTCCCAGGCAAGTACAAAGCTCAAATTCCTGGGCAGTTAAATTTTTTGCAGGTATGTCTAAATGATATTGGTAGGATACATTATCCCAAAAAGTCCAATGGCGATGTAGCCCCCCCTTTCACTTATCCAGAACGAGAATAGACCTTATGGAGAGATTAATTCCTTGGGACCTGAGACTGCTCCAAAGATTCACGCTGCCAGTTTTGAAAGTTTGAAAGAACTGAAGTAAAAAAAAATGCCTCTGGATATTTTATCCAGAGGCATTAAGCATTGAAGTTGGAATTAATCTTCGAAGCATGTTTGATCTTCTCGATTATGTCTCCACCTTTTATTGCATCATCACATCTAGACCTTCCACTTACTTTTCCGAAGCAAGCTGTGATTTCTGTCTAAATGAGCCAGTATATCACGGCTTATGACAAATGAAGAACTGAGAGCTCCAGTATTTCTTCCGGCATGGGCCATAGAAAGAACACACTTGTCATGATACTGATTCTCACCAGTTAATTCGCAGTCGGATTTTGTAACAGGACCGCCTGTTCCATTTCCGACAGGACAACCGCCTTGAATCATAAAAATTTGGGATTATCGATGGAAAGTAAGACCATTCATTAAAAATCCTTTTTTTTGAAAGATCTATAAAATTTGTACTGCTTTTGGCGCATCTGCATCATTAGAAACTCACCTTCAATGTGGCCTTTGCCAGAGTTAATAATTTCAGCTGTTCTCATGATTGTTTTGTTCGATAAAAATATTTAATAGCTACAAAAATAACTTCTTTATCCTTTAATTCTTTAGCACGCGATAGATGTTTAAATGTGAAATTATTCTGAAATCTCTTATCGATATGCTATTTCAATTTTAGTATCCATACTTTTATCAAACTTTGCCTTTATATCAAAATCCCAATACTTAAAAAAAGAGAGCCTACATTCTTTGTATGTAGGCTCTCAGGGTATTTGGGTTTATAAATTTTTAAATAAATTTGGTGCCTCCCGATAGAAATTTCAACAGAAGCAAAGTCCTTGAACTGATCAAAATTCTTTACAAATGAATTTCGCAAGCTCTTTTGCGTTGCTTGTCATAATTCTCAGGATTGCCAAGTAGCTCTCGGATTCAAAATCTCAGAAGGAACATTTGCGGCAAAGACTGCGACTTGCGAAACCAAATACAGGATGCCCACTGCTTAAAATTCCAACATCCTCAAGATTTCCTTCAAGGGCCTGAGAGATCATCGCCCGGGTATAGCTAAGTTTCATTCTAGATCCAGTCCCGTAAGGGCCCGCCGGTCCAAACCCTGTGTTAATCAACCATCATTTGTTTCATATTTTTCCATCTTTTGCGCCAAACAAGGCTGCGTAGGCTGTGGGATGCTAGTGGGTAGAAAAGCTGCGGCCGAACAGCTGAGAAAGTCAATTTTTGGCCTCTATGATTCCCATTTCAGTACCAGCTTACTTTGCCGTGTAGCCTGATATAAAATGATACATCGCACCTGGCTTTTCGTCAGTTTGAAATTGGAGGTATCACTCGAATGCGTCTGCCAGTCAAGAAGAAAATATCTAGGATTCCAGCCATTGAAGGTAAGAATTGCATTCGGGATAATTAAGAATAGGGTAGGCTGTTTCTCGTATTTTGCGTAATTGACTTATTAGATATAATCTTATTTCTTCTAGAATCTGGCTTGAATCGCGTGTTTTTCCACGATCGATCCCAAATCTATTGGCATCAAAATCTCTGCTTCTTTTTTCTCGACTTAGATCGATCACTCTTTCGGCATAGCATCCACCTTCGAAATTGAAAACTCCATCTGAAGTCCAGCCATGTTCATCATCTCCGATGAGTCCCACGTTTAGGATCAGCTGAAAGTGTAGTTTCCAGTCCCAAAAGCCCAAAGAAGAAAATCGCAGTAATCTCCGTCCTGGCCCACATTTGCGAGCAATGCATGGAAAGAATCTGTTTTTCGTGCAGGAAGGATATAATTTTAGACCGAGGAAGATTTCCCTTCTTTTCATTTCACCCGCATTAGCCTGTACCCCCAAAAATCAAAAATCATCGCTTGGATAGATTCAAAATTGCGAAATTCGAGCTTCTCAGTTACCATCGATTTTAGGAATCTGCTTTAAACTCCGGTGGCGCAGATGACGGTGAAGTCATGCCTCAAAATTGCGAGTTCTTGTTGACTTGGTCGTAAGAAACATGTTGTTGCAAAATAGATTGTGCCAGGCCAAATACTGATCACTCGCAGATTTAGTCCTGTGATTCGATCAGACCGGCTAAGCATCTGCAACAAAAAAGATCTTTATCTTGAAGCATAACCTTCATTTCTTTCTAACAAAGCATCAAACTTTTGGGCGATCAAAAGCGATGTTTAATATCTCCCCACCAAACTGAGTCCTGTCTGATCATCAATACGATGTTTTTCTGTCCTTTAGGAGATCTACCGGTAAAATTCACCTGTATCTTACCATAAGGGCTCCTGTAGCAGCTGAGGTATCCTTCCTTTTTTGCTAAAGCATGCTCTACTAAAAAGGGGCTGGCTTGGGGTCGGAAAAAAGGATTAAAATGCTACTTTTCCAACTTGTCTCCAAGTCTAGAAAAAGACAGGGGGGAGGTTGGGCTTCCAGAACTTGATCCTGCCCCATAATATTTGGGATTTAACACTGAAATAGTATTCACAAAATTAGACAAATCTTTAAAATTCTAAAGCCTAAAATCTTTATTTTTTGCAATACAATCGATTACGAAGATAAAAACCAATTGATTATTTCTGTAAGCTAAAAATTAACCATTATCTTCTTGTAATAAAGTAACCTTTCCACCCTAAGCTAAATATTGCTTACTCAGGATAAATTCAATTACATCAGTTTGGAACAAGTCGCAAAAAAGAGTATCATTGATAAATTTACTTCACCCAAATAAAAACACATCCTTGGGGAAAAACAAACTTACTCCTGAATTTTGCATGGACCGACTATTTTCGGTCATCCAAAAGGCTTAAATACGCTATTCTTCACTGAGTATGTGGGAACGCTTTAGCTATTATGGAATGCGTGCCTTGCTTTATCCTTTTTCATGACTACAGCAGTATTTGAGGGAGGACTAGCTTTGACGATAAGACCTTGGGCTACTATTTATGGACTCTATACTATGGGAGTTTATCTTTAGCCACTTGCCAGGGTGGTTGGCTAGCTGATCTGACTATTTGGCTTGAAGCAATCTTTTGGTACGGAGGGAATAATGTTAAGCACTGGGCCACTTTACAATGGCTCTGTCCGGTGTAGTCAAATAATTTTCAATCCTTTTTCTGAAGTAGAAAAAGTCGCCTAAGCCACCATTTGACACCAACTCCTTCTTCTTGGGTTTAATTTAATAAGTATGTAGGCACAGGACTTTTTGAAACCCAATATCAGCCTCAATAGTTAGGTCATTATATCCTGCAGGAAGCTTCTAAACGAGATGCTGCGTTTTTCTATTTTTTATATGGCATCAACATCGGTGATTTATTGCCTCCATTATATTGTGGCACTTTAGCGACTTACGATTGGCATTTGGGATTTGTGTTGCGGCGATTAGGAATGGTCTTCGGATTAATTCAATTATAAATTGACTAGTAATACGCTAGTAGGATTAGGCGATAAGCCACTTTTTCTTATCTGAGGCAGAAAAGTCTGGGAATTAAGAAACTCAAAATCAATACTTCAATAATCTTCCTGTGTTAGCTGCGGTGGTTGCAATCCTATTCACCGGAGTGATTCTATTGATGTGTCAGCCATAGCGGTGCCTCAGGTACAGTTATAGCCATAGTTGCTTCGGATTTTAAGGATATGTGATTTGCCTTTCGGAGCTTAGATAAAGCTACAAAAATAAAGTAGCGGTCATCGCAATCTTATTCCTTTTCTCAGCGGATGTTTTGGTCAGGATTCGAGACAGGCTGGGTCAACCTTGAATTTATTCGGAGAGCGATTTTACCAGACCGAACAGTCTTAGGTGGGCGATTCCAGCTAGTTATTTCCAATCCATTAACTCACTTATTCATCATATTTTGCGCCTTTCTTTGCCGTGCACTTTGCGTATGGCCTTAGGTTAGAAGAAATTTAGAGCCTGAGTTCCCCACTAATTCACTTTTGGCTTGGATCCTATGGGAGTTGGGCTTCGTTAATCATGTATTTCGCAGCCAAAATAGCTGCCATCAGGCGATTTAGCTGCTTCCAACCTGGTGATAATGACGTATATGGATTCATTACGTTTGCGAGAATTAAGTTTATCGCCGGCTTGGGACTTTCTTTTGGTCACTAAGCTATGCGCACCAAAAATTACGGTGGACAGATGATGGGAATTTGGTTCCTACAGTTGCATTGGGAAAATTTATTTGCAGGACTGATGCGAGGGGAGAAGCGAGTGGGATCTGAAGAAGCTTTAGCTCAAATGCCAGATCAATATATGCTGATTGTGTATACCGTGATGGGCTCTGCAATTTTGCTGTTTCTACTGAACCAGTCATTATAGAAAATGATAGGGAGAAGTTCATTAGCAGGCAAATAAATCACAAAAAAGGCTTCCATTTTAATATTGAAGCCTTTTTTGTGGACTACTATTTATGTACCTAAGGATTCTTAAAAACAAACTTCCCTGTACAGTAGCCGATTTGGTTGCCTGAATCGTTACCCTTGAGCATATCAGCCCATTAATTTTTAAAAATCCCGGGCTCCCAGTTTTCCGGCGGTGAACTTTCATTATCCTTAACCTTCAAACTCAATTGGACGAGCATTTTCTCATAGCCGATTGATCATACTCCAAAATGGCATAGAAAGTAATCTCAGGCGCAATTCAGGACGAAATACTGCCATCTTTCTGCCCTTGGCTGACAGATCATAATTCCGATTTTGGCAGGATCTGATGGATCTCTAAGAGTTTTAAAAATGACTGCTTTCCATATCAGCGGATTAATCATTGCCCGAGTCCTCAGGTTTATTGTATGCTTCACCAAGTCCAGAAAATTGATAATCGAATTGTAATAGACTTGATTTTTTCTTTTGCAAAAGCACTGATTCGAATCATTAGCTCAGACACTTTTTCTTTAAACCAGATTTCCCGGACGCTTTTATTACATCTCGGAACTCATCCTTTGAATTGATTCAAAGGCTTTTTTGGTTCAAAGCCATAAACAAGTCCTTCCTTATTTCTTAAAATAAAAATAAGACAAGCCCTACTGCATCCCGGCATTCTTTGCTTTTTTTACCAACATCCTCCATTCTGCGTGCGCCTGGAAATCCTTTCGTGCGCTTGAAAAGTGCTATGCCTGAATCTAGTATGATTTTTCTTTGTTTTTTTCCCCGCCATTGCTTCTTCTGGTGTAAAAAGCTGAACTGCAAAGGTATTAAACTTGGTCAAAAGAATGATAGGCTGGCGGCCTTTATTCCAAAGACATAAAAAAAAGTGCCTTAAATTAATTTTAAAGCACTTTCTCACTAAAGCATCAAGGGATTATTAACCTCAATTGAAAAATAATTCTTTTTACCCTTTTCGAACCAATAATACTTTTGCCTTGAAGTAATTGGAAGAACGGTGATGCATTTGGATCGCTGAGTTTTTCTATTATTGATACTGACGCCGCCTCCTGCGATTCATCTTTCTTGCTTCACCCTTGGAAGGGAATACGACACCTTGCGTTATTTCTCCAAATAGATCAAGGACACCTTCCAATGAATCGTACTCAGATCGCGTTTACTTGAACCTGGAGCGACCCCATCAAAGAACCTGTAAGGAAGGTCCGTTCATCAAGCTCAGCTAAATCGCGGTGGATGACTTTCCAAAAAGGATTCTGAATGCCTTTTATGGCCCATTTCAAATTCCTTTTTTCACCTATGAACCATGTTAGTGATCTGCTTGCCAATTTCTTTTTGAAGGCCGGTTTCCAAATGAGGAGCTTCCGCATGACTTGCTTCACAGTGATTCGATCGTTGTTTGATCCAAAATAGTAAAGATCCGAATATATTTTGAAGCATCTTCATTCCAGACCACATTTAACCAAAACTGATAGAAAGGCATAGGAGAAGGTTTCTCAGGATCAAGCCAAACTGAAACCACTTTCTGTTTTGCCAAACTTGGTGCCATCGGCTTGGTAATCAACGGTACTGTCAATGCATATGCCACTGCCACCACCCATTTCGGACGAATCAATTCTGTTCCTGTCAACTAATATTTCCCCACTGATCCGAACCGCCTAGCTGCACAGTTTACAGTTTTCATTTTTCCACAAATGGTAGAAATTCGTAGCCTTGAATCAACTGATAGGTGGAAACTCTGTAAAGGATAGCCCATTTCCGTCTTCAATCTTCGTTTTAAGCCGAATCTTTGGACATCATGTAATTCACTGTGATGTGCTTACCTACATCTCGAATAAATTCCAAAAAAGCTGAATTTTGGATCCAATCGTGTTATTTACAATTCAGCCTTGTTTGTTAGTAGCTCCTCGGAGAAATCTTAAAAACTTGGCCTAATTGCTGCTGAAGACAAAGCCACATTGTGATCCCAAAGTGGCCTTTGCAATAAATTTCGTTCTGAAAGATTTGAATGAGGATCACCATCATCCAGTGGCTCCACCTATTAATGCAAAAAGTGTTTGTGGCCGGCACGCTGGAAGTGTAAAAGTGTCATACGCCAACCAAATGGCCTATATGCCCAGAGAATCAGCGTGCGATCAAAGCCAAGGTAGGGCTGAAGCCATTCCTTTTTTCAAGTGATCATCAAATTTTCAGAGTCATATCCGGCAAGGCATCCTCGCCAGCGTAATTCTTCTATAAATGAGTTCACGATAAGTTTTTTTCAACAGGGCACCAATATATGGCTGTGATTGTAAGGATTAAAGAAAAAGCCCAAATCAATCTGGTTTATTATCCACTTTTCACTGATTTTCCCTCCGACATAAAAGAGAGATTTCGAGAATAAAAAAATCCTTATTTTCGAATCAAAATAAAAATTCGTATGAAACTTAAAAAACTCATTTTTAACACTTTTCCTTAGGTGTTTTTTTACTGGGAACTGGATTTGCCTAAATACCTCCTCAATGGATGCGATATCCAAGTATTTCGCCTGATGCTCAAAATCGTTTTACCTATAAGCGTGATCTCTACACCGTTTCAAGTGTAAGGAGGAAATGCCAATTCCAAATTACTTTCACTGAAGCTCGCACGATTACAATCCTGTTTGGAGCAAAGAGGTAATCAGATTGCTTTTGCATCAGACCGCTACGGGCAACTTTGAATGTTTCTTAATGGATGCTGCTGGGGCGTCCAGCGGCCTCGACTCACTTACCATTCCAATGATGAGATTCCATTTGATTTTCTTCAGATGGAAGCAAGCGTTAGTTTTTCGGTTAACTACCAGGCTAGATTATCGCCTCACATAGACAATACCCAAACTAGCTCACAACCAGAATCTCTATTCTTGTCCCCGTAAAAGGAGGGAGGGTGTGATCAAATTTGGACCAATTCCAGCTGAGCATGTCAGTCCAGCAAGGATGGAACTAAGATGATCATACCATGATAAAAAAGGCGGAGAGAAAAACGAATGGAGAAAGCATCATCATCGGGTGTGCCAAGAGACATGGATGTATGTATGTAATCAAAAAACGCATACCAGGGTGACAAGTTCTATGGTGAATATCGTAATCCTGTCTTTTCTCCGATTGAAAAAGAAATTTTCTACCTAGCGAGGCGAATGGAAATTTTAATGTTTTTGCAATGGATGTTCAAATCCTAAAAGCAACACAGCCCTAACTGATTTAAAACTTACCCAGACGATTTCTGTCAATGCGGGCAATGGCCTTAATGTCATTTAGCTATGATGGAGAGCTTTATACCCTTAAGAAAGAGAGACGGCAAAGAAGCTAGCTGTAGACCATTCAGACTCAAGCGATCAGCAATTCAGTATAATTACATTTCAATTAATGGTGGTGTCAGGAGAAATCGGCTATTTTCTCCCGATGGAAAAGAAAGTCGCATTTATTGCTAGAGGAGAGGTATTTGTTACGCTCAGTAAGATGCGGCATTAAACGAAACGAATAAACCAATTTACACCTGAGCCAAGAAAATTTGCTAGAATTTGGTCCAGATGGAAAAATCAGTCATTTACTCCAGTGAAAGAAACGGAAAATGGCCCGAATTTTGAGAGTAAAAAAGTTCGAGCTAAGAGCCATTCTTCTTGCATCTACTTTACTGAGAAGAAACATTGCGTCAGTAAGGAAGTTGTGATGTTTATCTGCTCAAAGCTTTTCCCCAGATGGGGAAAATAGCCTATGTCGAGGATAGAAGAACTTTGAAGGTCTAGAATCTTGAGCACCAAAAAACGGAGGTCACCTTATTGACTCCTGAACCAGCTTTTCCACATGCGTGGATGGAGACCAGTATTTCACTTGCGAGTCCAGACAGCAAGTGGCTACTAGCTTCATATAGGCCAAACGATGCGTCAATTCGAAGTAGTTCTCCTTGATGCTACAGAAAATTCCAATGAGAAAATTTGACTAAAAGCTGGCTACGGTGCACGAAAATCGATGTGGCGTAAATAGGGTAAGCAGATTCTCTGGTTTTCAAATAGAGATGGGTTAAGAATTCCTACGCGACAAGTGGCTCAAAATCAAAATTGATGATGCTACGCACTTTTTTTCAAATCAAGAGGATTGCGGACAAATTTAGCATTGTCCCAAAGAGGACTTTTTGATTTGATGAAAGAAATCGAAAAGCAAAGAAAAAGGAAACTGAGGACAGATACGGATAAAGGAAAAAGATAAGAAAGAGGAGGTAAAAAGCTGTAAAACTTTTGACTTTTGAATTTTGATGCGAATAGAAGAGCGGAAAGCAAGATTGCACCATTCACTCTTCCGACTTAGGTGATGCAGTTTTGTCGAAGGAATGGGGAAAAGCTATTTTACTTGACTTTCATTCGAAAAAGAATGAATTCTCTGCGAGTACGAATCTACGGACGAGGAGACCAGCAAGAGCTTAGCCTTAGATTGCTAATTCTGCTAGTTTGGACGTGGCATAAGGACCAAAAAAATCTCTACTTGGTGACAAACGGTTCATTTCTAAAATCAATCCTGAGACGATGAAGCGTGAGAGTATTCAAATTTGAAGGTGAGATGACTTTCGATAAGGAGTGGAAGAGCGGGCACATTTTGTTGAGGCATGTCTGGTTTAAGACTAAGGGCATTTCATACAACCGGATATGCCATGAGTGTAGACTGGGAAGCAGCGCCACGGGGCTAAACTATTGAGAAAAATATAGTTCCCCATATCGGAACGGAATATGAGTTTGCAGAAGATTGCTATCAGGAAAAATGCATCGGAGAGATTAAATGTCTCTCATTGCTGGAAGCCCGCCTTATTCGCGGTCAATATATATGCCGAGCCAAACGGCTTCATTTGGCGGTATTTTCATGGACTTATGGGCCTATTAAAAGGAATGGCGTTTTAAAGTCACTGAAGTGATTTTCTTGCGTGGACCATTGCCGGACAAAGCTGGAATCAAAGAAAAGCCAGGAAATGATCATTCGAGCGAATTGATGGAATCATCATTAACTCCTGATACTGACTTACGCTAAGTTTTTATCTCTCTCT
>Ga0163217_1050661_pt1 | contig 14896 bp, 15 predicted proteins | sample SynspAceP_FD_185933 | JGI IMG/M metagenome (GOLD analysis project Ga0163217, IMG submission 185933) | Saline lake microbial communities from Ace Lake in Antarctica - Synechococcus sp. Ace-P (PacBio error correction) | ecosystem: Environmental > Aquatic > Non-marine Saline and Alkaline > Saline ... | reverse complement strand
CTTTTCGCCCCGCGTGATATGGCACGATGGACTGGCCACCTTGCCAGCACGGCCGGCCGAAGCCGTTAAACGGCCCTTGTACACCCAAGGTATGTCACCCATCGATCTATCAGACCAGCGTCCCGATGGCCGCCCAACAATCATTACCCCGAAGAGTCCCACGCTGCGCGACGGCCCGCTGCCTCCTAGAGGACGGCACACAGTCCCGAGGTATTCCCTTCTGCCAAGATTTCGCAAGTCCAAAGCAATTAACGTTGTCCCGATCCCGGTCAAACTCGTACTCAATATGGGCACACACGCCGCCTGGTTCGTGCTGTCAGACAGCCCGCCGCCCGAACGCGACGCTCGAATGCACAGCCTCTGGCGCCGAAGCGACCACAAAGCATCTGGCCCGCGTGCTGCGCACCCGGCCAAAATGACAAATCCGCGCAAAAAAAGCACGGTGAGCCGCAACCGGACCGATTCAGGCTGCTGGCCTAAAAGAGATTTGCACCCCCGCCGCCGTGCCCGCGATTGTGACGCTGTTGAGTCGAATTCCTTTGGCTTAAACCACGATTTCCCGCTTTTATGCATTCAAACAAAATGCGCTGGGTCGAAATCCAACCCAGCACTATCGCCCGACCGCCAGCCCCGATGACGCTGCCCAGTTGATGCCCATGACGCCGCACTGCCGAGGACTCCTGCGAGCTGGCGCGAAGGTTGATTCCTGCACGCCCCATTGGCCGCAAAGCCGACGAGGCCATGTTGATCGACGCCGAGGTCACCCGCTGCCGATTTCAAATCACACGGCAAGCGTAAATCGGAAAATCAACCGGGCCCGCCGAATGCGGATGCCGGCTGACAGTCCCGAAAAAAATTTGTGCTGCCGCAGGATGCCGCTGCGCCGGAGCCTGGATGCCCCAACCCCGAAAAAGCATCACCTCGTTGTCCCCGCGACCTAACGATGGTTGGTATAAGCTTCGCCTCCGCCCGCGCCCAGTTGTCTGTTGGGCTCTTGTTTTTTTTGGCGTGCGTTGGGGCCCTGCGTGTTCACGCCCCGCCCTGGCTCCGGCCGGCATATGCTTACAGGCGCTAATACCCGAGCTCCCGCGGTCAGCGGCCCGCGGACACCATTCGCCGATTTGCCAATCCGGCAGCGGTTGCAATTGACAGGCTGGGGCGGGCGACCGCCCCGATTCCCGCGAACAGTCTTAGACCGTGAACGTCAAAGAGGGCGGCTTTGGAACGTTGCGGCGGCCATCGCAAAAGCGGCGCGACCCTACGGCCCCGGATACTAAAACCGTGTTGGGCTGCGGCTGCAAGTGCTGAATCCGCGGCTGACGAACAGTCCGCGGCAGCTCTAACGGCCCGACCGCTTTACTCAGCTTACGCCCCGACGGGCTCGACCTGTAGCAACGCAATCAGCTCGAACGGATCGTGGGCGGCTGATGATCATTCTTGGACCCAAAGGTCTTCGCGCAAACACTGATGCTGCTGAACCCTGCCACCATGAAGCCTCGACCGCCAAGCCACAACTTTATTTCCGTCAGAAACGCCAGGCAACTCGTGCCGGGATCCTATCTTTCTGGCGCCTATCCCGATGCCCTGGCCCACGCACCGCGCGCAAAATTGTGAACACATTGTCGACGCAAGGCCGCAATCGAAATCGCTGACGCGCATGCCGCCAGCCGACCCGCAAAGACCCGCCGGCTTGATGTAAGATGCACTCAAGGCCCAAGCTTCTTCCCCGCTCCCTCGCGTCGCCACTGTCGAGGACGCGACGGACGTTTGTCGGCAAACTGATTACACCCGTGCTGGAGGCATTGGCGCGAAGGATGCGCACTTGTTGTGACTCCTGTCAGCTGACTCCGAAAATCGGCGCTGCGCAAGTGTTCAGGCATAGAACAGCGTTGATTGCCTTTATGACGCACCCGCCCAATGCAGGACGTGCAGATTTTGCTAGATGCGCCCAAGCTGGCCGATTCCGAATCGCGACCTGTGATGGATGCCATTATCGCGATGCACACAGTCTGACCCCGGCGATTTTCGCAAACGATCGAAAAACATGGGCCTGTATAAGCTGGGCCGAAATCCAGAGCCGCCTCAGTGTCGCCCATGTCCGCGCTTGGCCCCGCCATCGGCGGACTAGGTCCGATTGATATTCTGGTTGTCGTGCCAGGGCAATTCCAGATGATCGGCCCCAGTGCTCGCGCGACCTTTATGCGCAAGGGCGTGTTGCATACGCTGTGCATTGCCGATGCCGCCATTTCAGGCAGCGCATGTTCGTCCGCCCTGATCCCCGGCCGCCCCGTCAGGCCGTATCGCCGTCTGCGGCCTCCTGTCTTCGGCCCCCGCCGCGACCGCTGCGTGCGGCAAAGCATCGCATGGGGGCGATCGTTTGGAGGCGCGCCGATGGGACGGCCCAGACACTATACCACGATGACACCTGCACCTGACCATCCCTCAAGTCAAGCCCATGCTCTAGCCGCGCAGCACGCGCGATGGATAACGGACGGCTAGATCCGGCGTTTGCAATATGGCCGCCCCACTGATCCCGGCGTCCCGCTTGGCGCCGCTAGTTTCGCCGCCGCCAGGCGCAAGTGCGGCCAAGCGCAGGCCCGACGATCACCAAGATCACCTTTATTGCGCATAGGTGCCACCGGCTGTGTGGTAACCCTGATTCTTTGCGTTGCGCGTTGCGTTGTTGCTGTCAGCCAAGGCCACAGGCCCTGTACGCTGTCACACTGCAAGGCCACTATACGGACTTTTGATTGTTTCAATATATGTCTCTCCTGTTTGTGGTGCGTGATGACGGCTAAACCAAAGGTCCTGTTCAGATGTAAATCAGTGTGAAAAATTACGCTATAAGCAAAGGAAAAAGGCTGGCGAAAACGCCAGCCCTTTCAAATCTTGTTCAATCGATAGGATAGTAGGAGCCCGAAGCTGCGACCCAGAGCGGCATCAGCCAGCAACGATGTAGCCGGAGTTCACAACCCGTTCAGGTGCCATCCCGTGCTCGACCGACGACAACCGGACTTCCCCATGACTCAGGAGCCAGGCGCCACGGAATCTCCGCGGCACGGTCACTGCGATTCCGGCCAGCGCTGCGCAGGTAGTGGTGATGCGCATTTGTGGTAACTCCAATTAGAGCACGTTGTGGACGATTCACAAGTTGCTATCCCACGTTTATGTCCAAAACCAAAACTTGTGAAAATCGGACAACACTGTTGCCACTCTGCACGCAATCCCGCGCACGGTCTCTGCCTCCCGCAACCAGCTTCACGCCGCTGAGGACTTGGGTGCCAATGACTTTTTATATAAACGGCCATACCTATTGAGTATTTAATGACTTAATCCAATTCTATGCATTGGGTGGTTGGGTCGCTTAGCTTGTGTTGGCAGCGCAAAATCCCTAATCTGGCAGCCAAGGCATGCTGCATTGCAACATTCCATGCAATAAGAAGGATTAATCTCTGGGCTGTCAGCATTGGCCGATTATCTGTTGAAATGGATGCGCGACAGCTTCCAAGCCAGCCGTCGCGCGTTCCAAAAGCCTGTGTAACAAGCCATCGGCCGCTGTTAATCAGCACGCAGTGAACGCCTCTAAAACTTTCTTATCGCAGTTCGAATTCATTTTTGACGCGTCACGCGGCGTTGGTGCAAAGCGGCGACAGCGGCGGCGCGCCCGGTCGCAAGGCAAGCGTAATCAGTAGCCCCGGTGGGTGCCTCCCCAATCCAAAGCATCTCTCCGGCGCAACAGGTGCCGTCTTGCTGGACAGCATCAGCCCATCAAGCTGCGAAAAGCGCAGCCCCCACGTCGCAAATCGCCGATTCAAGCGGCGGGCCCTGTGCAAAATGGGTAATAGCCTTTACAAACCCCGCTGTCTGTGGTGCAGAGTCGGCCCCGGCGGGAACACTCGTTTGAACAACGCAACTTTGACGCGTAGCCACCTCTCCAATCCAGCACGCTTCACTACTTATAACAAATCTTCGCCGCAGTTGATTTACAAGATTTTGCCTAGGCCGATTGTGGCGTGCGCCCCGTCCATCTTTGCTGCAACCGAAAGCTCGGCATCTGCATCAAGCCACAAAAAAGGCGGCGCACCCATCACGGAACCCCGCTGCGGATACGGCATAAAAATACCGCCGCCCTTCATTCCGTCGCTAACACCCATTCACCCCGAAGTCGCCTTTCGGCATGCAAGGTCTCGCCTGAGCGGCTGGCCAAAATAGGGGCCATGTGGTCAGACCAAATGCCCACGCGAAAAGCCGGCAGTTTGCGGGTTTGAACTGGCCGCACACTTCGCTGAAATGATCGCCCATTGCCCATCTGACCCCTAGCCTGCCGCCAGCTGCGCCGCCTGCAGCCAAAATCGTTGATGTCGCGCTGCGGTGACAGGCCCTCAGCAGTGTCAAAGCGCAAGCATTGCCCGTCCAGCCCGTCCCATGTCCAAAGCCCCGTCAAAAGGTGACGCCTTGTCGTCAGCCCTATTCAACCACAGCCCGGCAGAGTGAAGGCCTTCATCGCGACGGGGAACAACCCCGCCCTGTCAGCACCTGTAAAGACGTTGCCCCAACCCTCCGCCCAAGCCTCACCTTGCTGGCCAAATTGCCCAAACATCGCGCAAAGAACGGCGCATTCGCCCAAGGCTGCATCGAACTGACTGATCGTTCAAATCTTGGTTCAGTTTCAGCCTAATTCGGCCATCAGAAAATTTTTGCGGTCTATACGACGCATCTGTCTATCCAACCGTGACAGCGACGCCTCGAGCGTGACCAAAACGTCAGCGGCCATAAGCCCGGCTGCCCCTCACCACGGATGATTGCCGTCTTTGTCTGTAGCCTGTCACCGCAGCAGCCTTGATCGCGTCTGAACATGGTCATATCGGCTACCACGCGTCATGCAACAAGGCTGCGCGGCGCCACCGGCCCATCATTCGCAATCTCTCGGTCGAGCAATCCCGGCAAGCCAAAGCGTCCGCGCTGTCAGTTTGGCACCTGCCCAAAGGATTAAGCTTTTGCCCGAGACAGCCTGCAGTGCGATCAGCCTGCGGGATCACTGGTTGGCGGGCAATACCCCGCCAACGTTCATGACAGGGCCTTACGAACACCGTCGCCCCCGGCGCGGCGACGCGCAGATCGCAAAAGCAAAGCCCCATACCGCAGGCCCCACCGCCCCAGCGTGCCATTTAAGGCCCGATGTCAGGCCGGGCAGAGCGGCGATTTCGGCTTGACAAGTCACTCCCATAAGGCGACGTTCAGCTCTGCCACGTCGGCCAAACTCTCGCCCGGCGCTAAACACGCGCCCGTGCCGTCCAAGGATCATCGCCTTAGCAGGACCTAGCCGCGCGCACAGCCGACGATCAGATCCGCCGCACCATTCGGCTCGATGGGCGCTTTCCCCTTTCCGACGATTTCCACCGTGGATGATCGCCCAATCGCATCCGTCGTCTTATCACGCGACGCCAACCTTTTTGCGGATGTCGTCGTCCCGCAGGATTACGTCTTGCCAACCACGAATCGGCCTCCCGCCTCGGCACGATCCAGATCCCAGCGCCTGCGCGTGCCCTATTCGGGCGCCGGGATATTGCGCGTACCAGTTATGCTGGGCAACGGGGACCGACGCCGGACCTGCTTGATTGTCGCGCTGCCACTTGCTCGGCGACGTGCCGGGCGACAGCCCAGATGCGCAGGCCTTTTGCCGCGGTTTCGCCTGTCCCGCAACTGCGTCCCAGCATTATACGCGCCCGCCTTGCTGGCGCCAGTAGGGACCACCCTCTAGCGGGTTGATGCGCACCCCGACGATACTGGTGAATATGGTACCCCATCCCGCCGCAATCATCGACCCCATTGCGCGCGCATGCCGTGCATGACGGCCTTAGTGACTGTCGATGGCCTTGCCCATGCCTCGTGTTCAACATGCAAGGCGCGCCATCGGGTCTCGATGACCCGCATGTGCATGACGACGTCGATCTTCCGAAAGTTTTGATCGCGCGCTTCACGGCCTGCTCTGCCTCCCAGTATAGCGACACGTCGCAGGGGATCGCCAGCGCTTGTTTGCCGATCTGCCCCGCAAGTTCGGTAATCTTGCTCGCGAGATCGCGCAACCAAAGCGACATTGGCCCCAGCGGGCCAGGCAAAAGCCTGCCGCGGCGCCCGATTGCCCGCTTGCGCCGTATCAGAAACTTTTTACCGTGTCATCAAAGTTTTTCATCCCACTCCCTTCGCGTCCCCGCGACACCTTTAGCGTTGCGCCAGAATTCCCCACTTGACCCTGAACGGCAAAGAAGCGCCTCTGCCAAAGTTCAGCCCACCAAGGATTATCCCATGGATTACACATAAAGCACTACTGCCCAACGCTTGCCTGACGGCAGCTGGCTTGCCCCTGCGGCACACACGCCATGCTAACCGCCCCAGCAGTCGACGGACGCTTGCAACAGCATGACCTGAATACGGCCGCATTCCGCGCAGATCACGACGGTGCGTTGAATGCGCCGACACCGTGACGGGTCACCGATATTGCCCGGAACAACGACATCTGACTGGCGACACCCAGCATGGACGATTCCCGCAGATCGCTTTACCGCCGGTACGGCACAGTCGATATCACTTGTCCGACACAGTTCCGTTAATTTCACCCACCAGTGCCGACTCAAGTAAAGATGAGCATTCAACAGACCGGACTTTATGTAAGCAGCGCACGCCAAGGCTTGAGCTATGATGTCGGCAGACGTATTCAATATTCATCTCTGTCACCAAGCTAACGAGACGCACCATTCGACGCGATATGCGGTTCGTGGCGCTGAATGCGTCAAAAGGCACATCGACGATGGTGACGCCCATCTGCGCGAAAGCAGCTATATCTGACGGCTGCGGCACCGTTCGATTGCTGGTCGACATTACCGCACGCATCGACCTTGTCATTGATCTCGCATACATGAGGCGTGCCAGCGCTAGGCACCAGTTAGCGCCCGAGGAATCTTAGGACTCCACCGACCGGCCGCGATGTTCGCGCGCGTATGTTGCCAAAGGTAAAGCTATACCACGGCCTTACCGCCTACATCATCGCTCGTGGATGCGCACGACGACGTAGAATGGCACCGCAAAATCCAACGGCCGAGGCACGAGTGCCATTCCTGGCCAGAAGCTGTCCTATGATATTACAGCCCAACCGACTGAATTGGCCACCTGACCCAGCAGCGAAATGCCCATTCTCCGTTTAAGTTGTATCATCCAGCATCCTATGGCTTTGCCATGACGCGCCGTTGGCCACCTTAGAAACAAGAGCCTGTCCGTCAAAACTCGCGCGTGGACCTTCCCGCGGTCACCGTGAACCGAAAGGAAATCTGGGCGATGTCACCGTCATCCTCCCTGCGCACTATCCTGCGACGATTCAAACTGACTGACCGGCGCGCGGCAAATTGATGTGCCGCTGATGTTACGCTGAAAGGCGCAGCGCTTGCGATGAGCCAGGCTTCCCCACTGCAAGTTCGGAAAGCCTGTCGTGAAACCAATCTGACTGTGGATGACGGTCGTCTGAAACTGGAAACGCACTGGCTAAATTCACCTTGATAACGCGACACGTACACCTTTCCATGCATCCGCGCCCCGATGTACGTGTCACGATCGACTGTGCGGGCCAACGCGCTGATCGAACAACCTGATCACCATGGTCTGATCCCGGCAAGGCACGATATGCCGCGCATGATTGCTGGCAATCTCGCCAAAAACCCGTCGCGGAAGACGCCGGTCTGCAAACGTGATCCGAGTGAAAGACGGTCCAATCATGCCAATGGTCAGCGGCATTCGCTGACACCCGCGCGCAGCCTTCACCTTGCGTGGCGCTGCGCGCGGGGACTACTCTGAATGGCGGAATAAAGAAAACCGCCCAGACCGCATCTCGCTTTCGCTGAGCCCAACAGATCCTTTGACGCGCCCTCCGGGCCGCCCATGATGCCGACGCATTCGCAGGCACGTCGCATCGCGATTGCATGTGCGCCAAGGCGCGCTGAAAAAAGGCAGAGCGATCAGAAGTGTCGATAATCGCCGTCTGCCGCTTTCTGTGGCCCAAAAGCAGGCTTGCCGTCTCCAACCTCTGACAGTCGCCCTTGCTGCGATTGCTCATGCAGAACGCGCCGCGCCATGGCGAAAGAAGCGCCGAGAGGACCGACCTGTGCCTAGCTGATCCAAGCCAGCTGACCGCGCAGACGGATAGCGGCGAGCTGAAAACGTCTGCGACGAATTCGCCCGAAACCCCGACCGCAAAACCCTGCCAGGACTACGCCTGCCGCAGAGGCGCGGCGCAGGAAAATGCCGGGGATCTCTCCAGTTTCGGAAAAACCAGCGCGAATATATCGCGCCGCCAGATTTCACGCAAGCAGCCACCAATGGCTTTTTCGCGCAGCGCCGTCCGACATGGCCTATCTTCGTCGCGATCCAAGCGCACCTACGGGATTAATCGTGACTATGACTACACACGCGCATCTTTCAGTTCCGATTAAGCGCGCACCCGGAGGATATTTGCCGCACCGCAGCGCACGCGCGTAGAGCTGCAGTTCCGCCGTCCCAAGACAGCGGGCCATCCTTTCTGTTCGACGAACGGGTCGCATAAGTCGCTATTTGGACTCATCTTTGCAGCGCAATCAACCGGCAGCGCCATCGCCGCGGCGCGTCGTCTTGCGCGATTGCGCTGGGCGAGCAAGATCCTCCAGAAGGCATTGAGCCTGATCCGCGAGCAGACCCCCACCGCCCCCGGCCGCCTTTGCATCCAAGATTTTCATCCGAATGCGACGCAGCCGCCGGCGCGTTATTGACAGGCACGCTGACGGGCTGACGCTGATCTTGCCACTGCCAAGCTGGTCTGCCTCCACTGCCAACGCCCGGCCGTGTACATCTGCGCCGCCCGCGTCGCCGGTTGTGACCCAATCTCGCTGGACGCAGGCGATGTCAGCCGGGACGACCTGATTCCAGATGGGACGGTTTGCTGTCACTTCTATGATCGATCGGACATCAATTCCGAATACTGGCATAAAATCCCGCGGGCGGCCAGTTTCTGCGTACAGAATGCGAAAAATCACGCATCCGTTAATGAATGCACGATTCTTGCAGCAATCCTGCGCTGTATATGTTGGCGCACGATGATCGCGCCAATGATGCCCGCGCGCATCTGAGCCGGGTGTCCATCCTTCTGGTATCCGGGGGCGACCCTTGCCGGCGACTGACCTACCCCTTTGCTAAGACGCGCCCGCTGCTGCGGCGACATTCGCGTGCGCCTACTTCCAAGTCCGACCCGCATCTGGACAAAGCCGGCATCAGGTCCCTGACAGAGGCTATTGCGTCAACGACATGCTGACCCCCGTTTGCGCAGCGCCCAGCCCGATAGCTGCTGTCAGAGAAAACGCCTGAGTGACACCGCCCGCCTGACGACGCATCCGCCATTCGTCATCGACCCATCGACGGCACGCCGCCTTTCATCAACCATATCTTGATTGGAGACACATGCCCGTGCTGTGTCGAGGATGGCGCTTGACCGCTGGCGTCGTACGCTGCCGGCGCGCGGGGCTGACCTTTGCTGCGACGCTGGCGCGGGGCGACGCTAAAACGCGCACGCCCGCTGGGCATTACGCAGGTGACTGAACCTGCCGCGCAACTCTGACCACCAAAGCCGAAACCTTGCGCCCGCATTTTCTGGCTGGGCGCGCTGCCCCTTTCCAAAGCTTCCGCGTCGTCCTTGCTCTTACCGTTGTGCCTGTTGCCAGGGCAATTCGACTCCATGCTGACGCTTCGCCCATCATTGAATGGACATCGCCGCGGCAGTCTGATCCGTCAGAGCGCAGGCACCGGCACGGATCTGGGGGCGCCGCTGTATTCAACAATCCTTGTCGGGCAGCGTTGACGCCGTGGCTTGCACGCAGGCGCGTTCATGTGCCATTGCGCGCGGCTTTGGTTTAACGTATTAACCACATCATCACAATAAAGCGGGCAGGGCTCCCTGTTGTAAACACCACCCGGCCCTGCGTAAGTGCGCGCAACACCATCTATCAAAGGACACCCTCATGACCCAGCCCGCCTGCCACCCTTGCTTTGGCGGCGAATGACGACTCCGACCCAAGAATGCGTTCAAGGATGTCGAAAACATCCCACATCGTCGGCCATGTTCCCGATTATGCCAGCCCTATAGGATGCGTTTGAATGCCACCCTATATCGCACCCGGTCGACGACGCGCAACGCCCATTTCAATAGTTGGCGCACATTCACCGGCAGACGACGAAAGAATCGCGCACCCAGACAGAACTCGCTGTAATTCAGACCGCCGGAGCCTCTCTGAGGCGCGTGCGCCACCGACCGCGATCCATCGCTCGCGATCAGTTGCGACCTTCTTGATCGCTGCCCACTCGCCCTACGCACACACACTGTGCTCCTACCACGCAACTTCACCCCGAAGGCCGCCGCCACCGGCGATTAATACCAAAGCCAGATTACCGATCGTGCGGCTATGATCCGGCGCCCCGCTAGACCCACCGACTGGCTCGACAGCGCAATATAAGGTCTATCACACCCGCACCTGCTTCTTCTGTTGTGATTCGACTTGGACGAAAACCCAGCGCTGGACGGCATCGTCAGCGCTGGTTCCGCACTCGCGCAGGCGCGCGCCATCCTGTCCGCAATGAACCTTTCTATACACGCGGAATCAATCCTGCGCAAGATTCAATTTCGCATGTATCAGCAGAAAAGGCGCCGCGGCACTTGCAGAGATGCCCCGAACCTATGCCCGTCGGCTTGCTTGACCCACGCAATATCAGCACCCCCTCGCCCGCCGCTTGAAGCTCGCGTTTTATCGACATTCGACCGCCGTGCATCTGGCACGAGGCCTTTGCATTCTGTCCCGCTCTGGTCTGCTATCGCAAAGAGGCAGCCGAATGTCTCACAGGCCTTGCGCGCCAGCGCCATGCTGCGCGCCTTACCCATCCGGTTACTGGTCGTAGTAGCCGCCCGACGCGAAGACGAGCCCCGCCTTGGTCATCATTCGAAGCGGAGGGCCTGCATGCGATGTTTGCGTCCCCTGACAATCGGGCAGAGAATCGATGCAGGTGCATGTCGTCACAACCCCCGCAGAGTTGGCCCTCTGGCTGCGCCTTCACCGTAACCTTTGCGGTGGCACCTCTGACGCACGCGCGCGCAAATCCGTATCGAGGCGCTGCGCCTTGGCTCGAATCTTGATCCATGCCGACGCACTGCCGGCCTAACACCCGCGCATGAACCGCCTTGCGCGGGCCGGGCCACGCTGCAAGTCGACGCCGCCAAGTCCCGGCCTTGCCGCGCGGTCGAGGCGCGTTTAGCCTGCGACCAGCGTCGGCGCGATGCGATGGCGGCTGGAGTACATCCTCGCGGGCAGAGCGCGAGCTGACCGCATCCGTTCACACTGAATCCGCAACCGCCTTGACGAGCGGGTCTAGAGATGGTGCACCGCAAGTTCTGGTTTACCCGCCTGATACGCCGGACGCTGCGCCGACGCCTTCTGCACCTTTGGGCGGATTTATGGCGCTGCTACGGCGCGGCGGCTGCGCCAACCCGTTTACCAAGGCGGCAATCCGATCTGCATCGCAATGTAACGTCTGTACGCGCAAAACGCCCACGCTATCGCGCTGGCGCAAATCCTGACGGATTCCGCCGGCCAAAACACCCGCATATCGTGACCCCGCTTTGCGCACACTCACCGGCCCCATTCGCGTCGACGAGCGCAGCCATTCTGCAGCGCAAACCGGGACCGAACCGTTGCTGTTTCGCTTCCACCAAACTGGGGGTCGCGCGTCGCGACCGCGCCCAGGCGTTCAGCGGCTTCAGGCGCGCGGCGCCTACCAGTTAAATTGCGGATGATGGTATTCAAAACCCATCCGGAAAAAAGACTCTCGATCTTCGTGTCGCGCCCAACGTTGTTTTCGCGTAATGGCCGACGTCCTGCTCCGGCTGGCCCCTTGCGCGAACCCGTCGATACGCCTGCTCGCCCTGATTTTGCTGCTGTCCATCCCGCACCCAGCGGCCAACCGTCGTTCCGCTGCCGCCACATATCCCCGATTTGACCCGGTAACTGATCCCCCTGATCACGGGCATGCCGTGCAAAGCCTGCCGCCTGTGCCTTTGCCGGGATCGTCACCCAGAAAATTCTTGCCACCCTGCGGCCTATGGCCCGATTGATCGCGCTGAACGCTTGAAAGACCACCAACCCTGACAGAGGCCTTGATGACAAGGCTAGCAGCTTGAAAGCAAATAGACGCGCAGCGCCCCATGGGTGACGACATGAAAAGGGACCGCCGTCGCCTGCCGATAGTTTCGCGCCAAGGTGCTTACCCGCCCCGTGCCTCAAGTTCGATCGACCACGCGCCCGCTTGACAAAGCTCCCTCACCCCGCCGCTGGCCTTGGACCTGTCTTCTCCCCCAAATATCCGTAGGAAACGGGCTGGCCCCCATCACTCCTCCTTAATCAGACGCCTCGTCCGCATCCCGGCGACTGGCGCTGCGGACTGGTATCGCCGCCTACATGCGGATCGTGTCCGCATTCTGGTACGCCGTCCAAATCAACCTGCATTTCGCGTTGAACGATACTGGGTCAACAAAACACCTCTCCATATCCTTATCGGCCCGGCAGGTACCCCTGCCGCCTCGCACATCGTCAAAAGCGCCTCTCCCGCGTTGCTGGTCGCATCCGTCAGCACGATGGCAACTGTCCGATGCCCAACGATCGCATTGTCGCAAAGCCGGTCTTGCGCCAAGTTACTGGCATCTTAAGCAGATCGCACAACCGCCGATATTGGCGCGTGATTGCCTGCGATGTGATATACCATCTGCCAGTCGAACAACTTGATAGGCACCCAAATTCGATGGTGTTGCCCGTCGCCCGGCCGGTGCCGTCGTCAGATATTTCATCGCCCTGATGCCATCACCGCCACAGCACATCGCTATAAAGCGCCAGATCAATTTGTGCACCTACGCCTTTGGCTCTCCGTGGTGAACAGCCGCCTAGAATAGCTTGCTTTGCAACATCCCGAAACAGATCGACGAACAGCCACCCTGCGCCTGCGGCTGCGCCGTCGCCTCTCCGTGACGACATTAACCGACATTCCTTGATATGTAGTTCATACCCTGCACGGTGGCGTAGGCCGTTTTGCCAAACCCCGTGATTTGAACATAGATCAGCCTGGATGATAGCGCAATGCTTGCCAATCCAGACCGTATCAGCAATCCGCCGAACCTTGAAATCTCGATCACGATATCGGTTCCGCGATTAAGGCTTTGAACGGCCTGCCCCTCTGCGGTGCGGAAATCTACAGTGACCAGGTTTTCCCCGGCTTCGTGCTGTGAAATAAGCGGCGGCGCGTCCCCCCGTTGACTCACCCAAGCGTGCCCCCAACGGGCCGTATCATCGCGGTCGGGGATTCGACCTTAATTCACTCTCCCCTAATCGCCAAGGTACCCCGCCCTAAGGGCCAGCCAGAATGCGCGCCAACTCAATGACCCCAGGCCGTTCAGGCGGGGCGCAATCAACGCATCCGCGTCGTCGATGACTGAAATTCAAGACATGTGATATACTTTTCACCATTCAATCATGAACGACGAGGTAGAAGCTGATGCTCGCCTGCGCCCTCGTACCATTGCCACCAATTTCTGTGCGTTTCCGCGTCGTTCATGCAGGCATACCAACATCTTCGTCTTTCAGCCGCGGTCTGCCCCAAGTGCGCAGTCGGCGCGATTGTTCCGGGGGAATCACCTGGCAGTCTAAAGCGGCGTTGTTTTCATCATCACACAGCATCTCGCGATCCGAAAAAAGCGCATCTCTTCCGCCGCAGCGGCCATTCATCGTATGCCCACAGACTCGAACGGTCAAAATTAGACTTCGCTAGGTGAACTGCCACTTTGGCCGGTTCGCATATATTCCGCCTCAGCTTGGGCCAGACCGTCGATGCGAAGTTGGCCCAATGCGGCAGTAAAGCGGCTATTCGGTGGATTTCACGGCGCATCACAGCAGCGACAATCATGTCAGCGATCGCGGTGGATCAGGGCGTTGCGCCTCGGTTTGGCATTGCCATCCAACAAGCAGCTGCTGCCGGGCTGTTCAGTTCAGGCGAAAAGCGCCGCCAAACAAGGACGCCCGCGCCGCCAGGTTTCAAACAGGTTTCTGCGTTTTCATGGTCTACCTCAGTTTCTGTTTTCGGTTTTGACAGGACGTGGCGGCAATCCTCCAGTGCTGTCCTTAGTCTTCATTGCAACCCCTTTTGCAACCCGCGCGGCGCGTCTTGCATACGGGTCGGGGCTGCGCGGCGGGATCGGGGCCAAAAAGCCCACCCGGCCCTTCGGCTGTAAAGCCCTGTGGCGCCGTCTGGTGTGAGCGCACTCCCCGATGCGCGTAGCCTATAGCAGGCGTTTCACTTTTCGAGGATCTTGGCACCTTTTGGGGGGGGCAATTTTTCCAAAGGCATGGCGCGATTGGCCACCTGCGTCAGTACCGTTCAGGTCCGCACCCAGCGCGCCCCCAATAGCTGACGTTTCACAGCTCGCCACGCTGGCCAACCTGTTCGCCCCCAGCAAAATCAAGCCCCAATGGTCAGCAGCGCGTTTTCCGCAAAGGCCAACGCCCTTCACTGCCCGCCGAATGTGGCCACACTGCATCAGCGTGACGGCCGGAAAACCGCGAAGTAGAGACCCTGCGTGAGGCTGTTTCATCATCCCACCGTTTAGGTCTATGTCAACCCCCGCCACGGCCAAGTCAGTGCGGAAGGAAGGGCGATGGAACCAATCGTGAGCGGATCGTTGCAAACTGCTCGAAATGTTTACGACGTCCACGCCCGGGGTCCCCATGGCCCCGTTGCGTGTGCCCCCTGCGGGAAAACCCCAAAGCATTTTTCCTCCCTCTTTTTTTTG
>Ga0163217_1029874_pt1 | contig 14897 bp, 18 predicted proteins | sample SynspAceP_FD_185933 | JGI IMG/M metagenome (GOLD analysis project Ga0163217, IMG submission 185933) | Saline lake microbial communities from Ace Lake in Antarctica - Synechococcus sp. Ace-P (PacBio error correction) | ecosystem: Environmental > Aquatic > Non-marine Saline and Alkaline > Saline ... | reverse complement strand
CTTTTGTCCACCTTGCTTGGCGAGCTGCGAAAGCAAAACGCTCGCAGTGATTTTTCTGAGCCGCGCCTCCATCAAATGTTCAAAGAATCTGCCGAGCTTGGGCGATCTCCTCGACCGTTTGCTTTCAACAATCGCTGCAAGTCGCGCGGATATCCATCTCTTCAAATCCTGGCGCCCACATTCAAAGCACTTCCAGCGGACTTTGGGCGGCTCATCAACTAAGTGCCCCCACAAGGTTACCCCCGGCACACGCTACTGAACCTCTGTGATCACATCGCCTCCTACCCGTGCGGCTGTTAGCAGCTTTCCTGATAAATATCAGGATAGGCGAACACTTACCGGCGGTAATTGCCAAGTTAGCCGCATTTTCCGCTTCGATACGAATCAATCTTTCCCAGTTGCCTGGCACTGTGGCCTGGCTCTCGGCTCCGCGAGATGTTCCTCGAAAGATGACTTGCCTGCCGAACATAGTAGCCTTATCGCCAGAACTTCGTTACTAGACATCGCGAGCCAGGTTTTTCCTCTTTCACGCGGCATCTCGCAATTTTAGGTCACGAGGCCACACACCCAGTGCTCGCTGCAAGAGCATTTCGTACGTTTGCCTTGGATTGATGTTTCCGCGACGGCCGTCGCTCCTAAATTGTTTCGTGCGACTGTCCGGGCGCCCCTACCACATGTTAGTCTATCTGTGGACCTTTGACCTTGACCTGACCTTTGCCGCGAACCCTGACCCGTCCTGACCCCCTGACCCTGACCGTTTTGCCCCGTCCTCGGTTGCGCTTGCCCGCTCGTCCCTCGCATCGGATGTGCCACCACCACACGACAGGGAACTAACAAACAAAACGCCTAAGTAACCGATTGCGAGTAATAGTCTGTTCTCTCAGGTCATCATGTTTCCCCTTTGAGATCAATTACAATGTCTTTCATTCGGCACCTTTTGATGCAAACGATAGACTGGGCCGCCATGGAATACACACCCACAGAGAACCGTACTGGCAAGAGTTTACGCTGAATCCGCATTCGAATAAGCATCAACCGCTTCCAAAAATCGTTTCGGACGATTTCATTGGAGGAACCGCTGCGTTCCCAGCTTGGCGAAGACCTGACCCTGGACAGCGAGGCTGCACAGCTCAGTCAACACCCGCCACGGCAGAGATTTCGCACACTTAGGATTGGTTGAACTTACCAGCCCAAATGGTTAAAACCGAACCACGCTCGGCACTTTACCGCGGGCACCACCAGGTCGGGTAAGTTAAACATCGCCGAATTGAAGCCCAAGCATAAGACGGTGTCGCGTTGAAAAACGGCCGCAACGGACTGGGAACAGTCGACAGATTTTCGCTGTTGATACCAGATTCGATAAAACCGTGATCCGATATGTACGACGAGTGCAGTCAAAACCGGTTTCTCGAGATACTACCCGTGAAGGAAAGGACCCGCTGTTGGTAGGGGCGACAGAACTCCCCGGAGCTCGGTGGCGTAAGCGAGAGTGGCGAGCATTGGCCCGATTTTGCTTCTCCCCAGAATGTGACTCGCACAACGGCCCTTCCCCTACTCATGCTGCGCCACCGCCCCAAGCCGACACTCCGACCGAGTATCGGCCGAAGAACAACATGCGATAAGAATCGTGAGACACTTCCTATGGGATCGCTATATGAGCTAGGCGTCAGGAAGGTTTTGCGGACAAAGAGCGGAATGCGGCCGCACTCCCGACCGCGAAGGATGCAGCGTGATGGCCAAAGCAGCTATGGATCGGTTTCGCGCAGTATTGCAGTCATGTTCCGGATAATGTTCCGAAGTCGCTTCGGCGAGGGCATGTTGCTTCTCTCGTGAGCTCCATCCGTCTGTGGGCGGTATGACTGGACCGCGCCACTTGGTGAGCCAGTCATGGATGGTGTACGGACGACGCCCGGCCAACCCGCTAATCATCGCACCTCTATATGTTCGGGGCAAGTTTCCGCCTCGGGCATTGTTTCGAGGGAGTTCCTTACATCGAATGTTGCGGTGCTCGATTTTCCAGGTAGTCCGCCGCAGTGTTAATTTGTCGACGGCTTGCGTGTCGCGAATCGTAGCCGCGGCCCCAGTACAGAAATCTAGATACGGAAAACGTACTCGATCAAGCTGAACGCCATCGAAGAGGCCCCACTGCGACTTACCCATGCACAACTGCTCTTGGCACACCCCTCAACGCGCGATCCTTCTAATGTCCTCAATGCACACACGACCACACTCTCCGGGCCATGGTATGGTCCATTACTGCGTAGGCAACCTCATCATCGGTATCAGGCGGATAACCGTCTCCGTAAAGCCCACTGCCCGACCACAAACTGCCGTCGAAAAACGATTCCGTCGTGTGCTCCCATATAAGAACCGGCCGCACGTGCAGCCACATTATACCTTGATTCGGTCCGTTGTGAATATGTCTTGTTCTTGTGTCGCCGTGCATCGGTTGGATGAGACTTCTTCCGATTAGAGCATAGCTCTGAACAGAGGTCAGTATACATGGCGAATTTGCAACTATAGCCCGTTGGCGTTAGCTCCCGGTTGATAATTGAAACGTGATCTAACCGTGAGGCTCAACGCCAAAAACGGCTAATGAGTCACCCAAGCGTGATGAACCATCATTTCCTTCGATCACCATGCCTCTACAAGTATATTACCTTTGTCAACGGGCTTAACAGAGACAAAACGGCTAGACTACACAACACACTTTTCCCGAACCTGAACTTAAGAAAGCTTGATTGAGAAACCGTGGCTAACGCCAAAAACGGAACTAAAGATACACGGAAACACTTTCCACCCGAAACCTGCTATAGAAGGTAGTGGGCAGGTGGCTTTCCGCCCGCGATCCATTTTGAGAAGCTCACATAAACAAGGTTCACCAGATCGCACGAAGTCACCGATACGGCTGCCCACCCAATGATTACTTCGTTAGTGGATGAGTTAACGAATTCCTCTGCCACCTGGGACATCGGATAACCTCGTCCACTACGGACAACTGGCAAATTAAACTTCAGAGACAATCGGAATGGTAAGGTCTCGATGAAATATTCAAACTGAGGACATCACTTGAGTCCTCGGAGCAAACCAAGGGGTAATCGTCAGGGACATGAACACGAAGGTCAGCAGTGTTTGACCGTGATCAATCCGCCGATGACGACGGTGCGAGCGGGTCGCTTGCACTACAGGCACCGTCGCTGGTTGAAAGAGCCATCGGCAAGATAACCGAGACTCGCGACCGTGCGCGTTACAATCAGAGACAACCGGGAGCAAGCGAACGAGCGCACGTAATCGTGGCTGACACATACGTCGACGGCATTGCACCGACTTTGATATTACGGGGAATTGCTCGCGGACGCAATGGAACCAGACCCAGCCCCATATCAAAACCCGACGCCGGAATAAGGCGATGAAAACCAACGCCAGCAGATGATACTGAATGGCATTTCGCGAATAGTATATCCAATGACGCAGGTGAATCGCCGCGGCATGCCCAGGCCTCCGGCAACGGCAATAGCGGAAGTCGATCCGGCTATATCATACGCGAGGCCCGCATCGAGCCAAGGCTCAGTGTGCGCTTAGAATTTTGCGACCCAACAGCGGCCGAGTCGGATGTGCGAGTCAAGCGACGATGGGCTTCGCAGTGATGATGGCAAGCCGTTTTACTGCGGATTGCGAGTGAAGTTATCGACATAGTCGCACGGGCGGCGCGCAGAACACATACTAGCCCGGGGCTTTCTCTGAATGAGCGACGTTGTTACGGCGCGCAGAGCGCCTGCCGCTTTGAGCTTCCTTCGCGTGACAAAGGCTGTGCCCACATCGCGTCCGTCTGCACCGTTGGCCGAATATTCGGATCGCGAGGCGACAGGTTGCCTTCTGTGTTACGTATTACGAATTGGCGGGTTCCTCCAGCGAATTGTCTGCCAGTTCTTTTCCGGAACCAGACATATAGAACACAGCTCCGAGTCCGCGTGACCGGAAGAACCTGTCGAAGCAAACTCAGGTTTCATTCACGCCATTGCTTGCTGGTTACACGCACATGAATTCGGGTATCGGGCGCGTGCCGCTTCAAAAAAAACTCTGGCCGAGCTCTGCTAATATGAGCCAGCGTCCCAGCGCTCCGCTCGTGGAGCGGAACATCCAGCACCGTTCTGGGTGCGTCGATTTGCCGCGTACATTCGGAGGCCAGAGGCCTGCGCCTGGGGTCACGGTTGTATCCTCTAGTCTACGCGACTCACTCTGGAAGTCTCTCGGTACACTCGGTTCTATATCACGCCCTCACAGCTCGATCCGACATTCAGCGAGCCCGTTGGTATTATCATGTGGTAGTGCGGACAAGGCGGCTTCGATCTCTGGAGCCTTTTGCCACCAAGCAACCTCCATGTCCACCGGTAAAGGCAACACGGCGGACGTCGGCTTTCACGCCCGCGACCAGTTCGTCGGACTCGCATTTCGACTCGGCTCGAAGTGATCCGAACGCGACGCCGGGAACGTGGCGTTGAGTTTTCCTTCGGGACATTCTGTTTTCGATTCAGGGTCGTTGCGTGTTTTCTCCGGGCCAATTCGTGGATCGGGTTTAAATAGCACCCAAAACGTCAGTTTGATGAACGCCCATCACATTTCGTTGGCGATTTCCGGACGCCCGTTTTTGAGAAGACCGTTTGCAGCTTCGGGGTATTTTTTCAGGATTTTTCAATCTGTGTTCGACATCACGATCGAACCCTCCAGCGTCGCGCTGGGCAAAAACCGCTGAAGCTTCGACAAAACAGGTCGCCGTTCCTCCAGCCGTGGCATGAAACTCCGCACCTAGATTCCGGGCCATCGTTAGGCTCAATGCGAAAAACCGTCAACGCCATCGCGACGTGACAAAACGGGCCCTGCTTAATCGCTCGTGTGACCAGGTGGCTCCGTAGAAGAAACTTGACGATCCGAACCACGAAGACGTCTTCTTCCTTCATTTTCCTTGGCCAAGAGATCGAAAGCCATCGCTGGCAATGAAGACAGGCGACAAAATCATTGACCACCCAAAGCAAACAGCACGTTAATTGCCATCGCTGCGAAACAATCATCTCTTTCGTGCCTTCAAGCCAACAGAATGGGGAAGGAACACCACCGCTAATGATCAATTTCGCCCCGAACATTGTTGGCTGCGAACTTCGACCGCCGCATCACGGATCAATCCTCGTGTTTGGCATCGCCGTGTCGTGCGAGAGTTTGCGTATGCAGTTCTCGACCATGATCACGCTTGCTATTCGACCGAACCTTCCCCAAAGTCGATCGCCACCGAGGGGCTCATCAACTAGCAGTGACGCCGGTGTAGGCCATCACGTTGGTGGCGAAACAGCATCGAAAGCGGAATCGCGAGCGCGACGATGATGCCGGCTTCGCAGGTTGCCGAGCATCAGCAACAGCACCACGATCACCAAACATGCCGCCTTCGCGTCAGGTTTGGTGAGGACCGTCTCGAGCGTGCGACCCGCATCAAATGGCGGCTCGGTCATACGTCACTTCAAGGGTAAAACGCCTTCGGGCAGCGTGACTTCGATTTCTTTGAGGCGATCTTTCGCGAGCTCGACAACTTCGCTGTGAGTTTCTCGCCGGATCAACATCATTCACCAGCCCCGAGGTAAACGATTTCGCCGCGTCCCGTCGCGAGTCAACCGCTCCTTGCCGTAGTCATCGGTCGATACTGACCTTGGCAATGTCTTCGCAACAGGGAATCGGCATTTGCCGTCGGTTCGCGACGGAATGACACGCTTTCAATGTCCGCCTTTCGTTTTCCCAACCCAGCGACACGCGCGAATAAAACGTTGTTCGCCGTGAGTGGCATGACGTAGCCGCCGCCGGATGTGTTCGTTGTTCGCTTGCAGTCGTTGGGAATAGGCAACTCCAATCGGGATCCCGTAAGGCTGGTCATCCGATCGGGATCGGGCTGAACCTCGACGTCATTGTAATAGCCGCCGCTGCGTATTGAATCTCCGTGACGCCTTTTGACCTGACGCAGCTTTGGGCGAGATTTCCCATTCAGCATCGTGCCGAAGTTCCATCGGCGAATTGTTGGTCGTTCCGCTGCGAACTCTCAAATTGGCAGGATCTCGCCGAGTGCGGCGTCGTCCAGCGGTCCGACGGTGTGCGTTCCGTATCCGGCGGATGTTCGCGGCAGCATCGCCGGTCGCTCGTCACAAGCTGGAGTGCCCGATAGATGTCCGTACCTTCCTCGAACACGATCGTGACGGACGGGAAATTGCCGAATTGGAAACGCTTGCGGAGGCTCTTCCACGTCAGGGCCAAGGCCCCGTCCCATCGTGTTTTTACGGGAAACTGGATAAGTGAGCATTTAGCGTTCGACTTCGACGGCGACAGATGTTCCCCGTTCTAACGACCTGGACTTGCACGTTTCGTCATTGTCGGGAAACGGCGTCGATCGGCAGATTCAAAGCCGAGTACACCACCGACCGCCGCCATCAAGAACGTCAGATGATGACGAGCCCGCGATTGACGAGCGAGGAATTCAATGATTTTCGTGAGCATTATTCGCCTTCGCCCTGAAGCAGCAGCTCGGACTTCAACAAAACGCTCCGTTGGTCACCACCAACTGGCCCGCTGAAAGACATCGGTGACTTCGACCCAAATCTTCGGAAACTTGCCCCGTGGAGACGCCCTACGCGTTTGAAAAGCTCCGTCGTTGGCATGTCGACAAACACAAACTTGCTCGTTCCGTGTTGCTTGAACCGATTCCGGTTTCACCGACAACGCTCTTTGACGAGCTTTCCCGATCGGGACCGTGACGCGAACGAACATTCCCGGGCCCCAGCAAAAACCTTCGCTGTTTTCGCATCCGTGGGACCAGCGGAACCAGTTCGTGGTCGGCCTGAACTTCGCGACCAAAGTATCGCCACCTTGACGGGAAAGAGCCGTTCATCGAGCGCCGGCACCATTCACCGACCACTTTCCGCCACCCGGTTGCAACGCGCGGGCTGACCAATCGCTCTCGCGAATGCTGGCTTCGACCGTAAAGTGAGTCAGTGTTGCGCACAGCACGACCAGCGAGTCACCACGCATCCACGCGTTCCGTTGTTGGCAAAACCCTTCGGCGACTCGACGCTGCCAGCAAACGGGGCTCGGACTTCCAAACCGCGATAGGGCTCGTTGGTTGCTCAAGTTGACGGTGTCTTTGTTCTCCTTGTATCCCAGCAGAGTCTCAGGGGACTGCCACGCGAGATTCAATTGACGAATCGGCTTCGGAGACATCGGCTTCCGCTTTTCATCTTCGCTCGCTCGATGTCGAAACGAAGCTTGATCGCGTGCGGTTCGAAACGCCGTTTCGGAAGAGTTGCCGCTCCACCCTCCTCGTTCTCGAAAACCACCCGGCCTGAAACGGGCAACCCGAGGCGACCCAGCGGTTGACCTTGGCGCAACAGCTCATCGGCCAACCCGCATCTTGGGAATACTCGGACAAGATGTCTTGGCATTAAGGCACCGAGGTCACGGATGAGAAAACGCCATTCTCGATGCGCGTTACGACAGAGAGAGACTGACCTTGGTCGCAGCATATCCGAGGATAACACTTGTTGCCCAGTTCTATTGCGATGTCGTCGATATACACACAGCTGCAGTCACTCTGCTGAAGCGATGTGTCGCGTTCTTCTGTAGGCGTTTTGAGAATTTCAGCACGAAGACCGTGGCCGATCTCGGGACTACCGGAACGCACCGCGATCAGATCGCCAGACTTGGAACTGATCGCCCGGTGTCACCACCCAACTCGGCCAAAGATGCCGTCCATCGGTGCCTTGACGTCGACGTGCTTGGTTTGGCGTACCGGGCAACCGGCCCGGCACCGTATGCAGGTGTTGGACGTTCTGTTGTTGTGCACGATTGCTTCTCAAACTTCGCCGCGTTAAGCTTGCCCTCTGGCAAAACAAACGTGTCACTGGCGTGGCATCTTCGGGCTACCTCAACGGACCTCTTCGCTTTCGCCACCACCCGAATTTAATAGAGGCATCACCATCCAACCACCACCATGAACAGCCAGAACCAACAAGTTGGCAGCCCCTTCACACCGACGCAATCACACCTGGGCTTGGGTTGGGTGCTCAGCAGGAGACTCCATTGGACGAGGAGAAGGAACTGGCGTTGGATGGTTAGTCATCGGATTCTGCATCAAAGTTGGCGGAATTTTCGGTCGGTGCCTCTTCTAATATGTGCACGAAACTATGCCAATACCAGAAAAACCGCCGTTTTCCATCGTGTTTTTCCGCACTCGTTGGGTTTCAGTGGCGTCAGGTGAAAGTTGCCACGGCATAGTTATTCACCACGCCAGTGGACAGAATTTGCTCCACCTTCAATCGTCGTCACGGGTCATTCGTTCACGGTCGTGATCATCCACAGTCGTCGTCATCTCTGGTGGCATCGTCGTGTCATTCAATTTTGACCGCGAAAAACGCCCCCTCATTTTGGTACCGATCACTTACCGAAGGTCCCAGCGGCGATAGCGGGAAACCGCGGTAGGGAACGGGCGGTGATCATTCGTCACCCACTTTCGTATTCCAACTCACACCCTTAGCCACGACGTGGTGTGCGTAGTTGTCCAAACGACCGACGCCAGCGATGGGAGACGGGGTACGACGTTATTGGCGTAATCCTCTTGACCTCGACCTCGAACTCCATTTCGCCTTCGTTTTCGATTGTCCAAAACTCAGCCTTGCCGCTCCCCACTCCGGTTAGTCGAGCCTGCCATTGAGCCGTACTGCGAACCACGACAATTGGCGGTCAAGGTTGTGAATGATCGTTGTCACTTATTCTGACCACATTCCGTCGTCATTATTCGCTGTCGATTTCCATCATGGTTTGATCGGTCGTCGATCGAGTCATTACCTTGCAAATCATCACTGTCGTATACTTGAGCTGTCATCGTTTGAATCAAAGGCCATCACCGAAATCGTCGTGTTTCCCTCGTTCCGAATCGTTGCGGTCGTGGTCCGATCCTTCACCAACGAACGTGTGCGGTTCCGATGCCATTGATACTGGACGGTGCTCCCGGCCGCTGTGCGAACGATTGGTGGTGCTCAGTCCAGACGTCTCCAGCGAAGCGCCGAGAGCGAGAGTCCCGTTTGACCAGTGGTGGCGACAACGCTTCCGCCAATGGCAAACGTCATAGCTTTCACCGGCAAAAGCGCTTTTGATCTTTTCACTTCCAATTTTATAGTCCGTGCTTCGTCTTGCCAAGTTCAACTTCGCACGTTTCGCCGGAAGGAACCAGTCAAGTCTTGCTTGTAAACTCGTTCGCCCAGGAGGCAGCCGAACGATGAGATGATTGGATGACCGTCAAACGGCGTCGAGTGCGGAAAACTGGACTGTCGTTATTGACATCGCCCGGCGTCAGATAGTTATGGAAAACCCATCACCAGCGAGCAGGTTTCTTTCGTTCGCAGGGATTCCATTCCTGAGCGACCGGCCCGCGTTTTTGCTGTGGATTTTTTCGTGGAGTGAGCCATGATTTGACACCAGGGCAAAGGAGGGAGGACGTTCTTGCGAAATACAATTTCCAGGAAGGAGTCCTCGCGAAGGAACCGACGGTTTCAAGCAAAATCCGAATGCCAGCTCATCGGGATTGGAGCGACTTCGGCTTATTGCCGGCGTTTGTGGCTTGCCGATCTGACGTTTCACGCAAAAAAAGCTCAGCTTCTTTCCCCCACTTCCGTGGACAAAAACCTGGGCCAGCCAGCGTTGACCCCAATGCCCCAAAACCGGATCCACTCGCTGATCGGGCGAACGTCGGTTGTGGAATCCGCTTTCTGTGGGACAGGTCCAATCCGCACCATTCCGTGTGGCCTTTCGTTGTCGAACAACCCAGGGCCGAGCCCTGAACTCGGCAGCGTTGCGAAGCTCGCGAGATACCCGCGTCCTGCGGAACCGTGGGCCGGGGATTTGGCCACGTGCGGATGTACGGTGTGAAACTGTTCTTGACCTCCGACGCACAAAAGCGTGTTGCTCCAATCTGTCCTGATCGGAATACGGCCAATTTTCGCGTTCACATTGAAAGGGCTCCGTCGCCGTAACTCCCATCTCGCGCGGTTCGAAAACGAACCCCCCCAAGGGGGTTTCCCCAAAAGTTTAAGCCATAGTTGAACGCTTGACGAAGTCTCGCCGGGACCGGGGCATCCAAACAGGTCTCAGAATGCGGATCACTGGGGCAGTTTGTAGACGGGGGATCGAAAGCGGACGGCACTTCCGTCGCCAGATGATGGGTCGTGCCACTCCAAAATCCCAGTTCGAAACGTGCTCGACGCCATTGCCTTGCTCCAAGCGTTACGGAGCATTGATGCCGTCCATGAACGACCAAGTCGTGTGTGCGTGAAGATGCCGCCGGGTGGGAATACCCGATTACTACTTTGGTAGTTTGTGAATTCGCCAGGCCAATCTGCTTTCAGATTGTTTTGGCAATGCATGCGTCGCTGTCGCCTCGCGTGCAGATTGAACTGCCGGCACACAATCGCCGTTTCAGCACTCCGATGATCGCAAACACGACCAGCAATTCGCATCAACGTGATGCCAAGCACGAGTTCTGCATCACGATGCCCTACTTTCGCATGCGGAATCGCTTTCAAGCGAATCTTTGCGTTGGTATCGCTGCGTCGTCCACGGGAGCACCACTTTCGATACTCGTCAGCACTGCGTGGTTTTCGCAGCGCAAACTCGGCCTCGGTTCGCAGCGCCACCCGCCACCAGGAGATCGTAATTCGTCTGGGCCTGGCGTCCGACGTGAATCGTCGGCATTCGTATCAACGGGACTTTTTCAAGACGGTCAAAAGGTCTCGTTAAAGTCAGCGATAGATTGTCCAAAACACGACACTTAAATATCGCTCGTGCCAATGGTTACCCTTCTATCCGGTTAGTCCGCCAGTGTCTTCGACGATGAAACCTAAGCGAAAACTAATCTTCGTTGCACCGCTGGGCTACTGCCTTCGATCAACGGCGAAACACGATCCCGAAAACCTGCTTAAAAGCCCACCATTTGCAAACGAAGCATGCGGAAGCGAGCCTTTCTCGAACGATTTCGCCGCGCGAACGGATTGTTGCCCGAAATAGTCGGTCGCGTTTGCAGCTGCAAATCAGGTTTGCTGAGCTATTAAAATAGAAAGAACTGCCCACCACGAAATGATGGCCTTTGAAGCCTCGTTACACCGCAGCATAATGACCCCCAAATTGATGCAACGCCTATTGGCGTGCCGAAGTCACGACGAGCCGTTTCGACCGACTTGCCACTACGCGATTATGGCCGCCCCGAGAGTGTTTCTCGATCGCTCCAAGCTGCCTTTTCTGTTGTCAGGATGAAAACGGGACTTCCAATGAGCCTTGCACATCAACCCGTTGCCGATCCCCAGTCGAACCTTCGGCAAAGAAACGAAGAAACGCGGTCGGGCGGCGACCCACGGCGGAAACACCACGATTTATAGGGTAACAACGAAGAAGGCCGACATGAAAACCATGTCGACCTTTCGTTCACATCAGGGTCTGGAACGTGTTGCTGAAGTCCAGGTCGACATTTGGCAATTCCGAGGCTCCGACTGCCCGACCCAACGCGCTGGAACGTGACGCGTTCCGTTCGTGGATAAATCGGAATTCCAGTGAAAAATTGTTGTCGGGCATAATCACTCTCGGCGATCGCTAAAGTGGCCAGCATTTACCGTTATCCACGATTCCGCAAAAACCAAAGGCCTGCGGGCGTTACACCGCTGCGAAAATCATAGGGGGGATGGTAGCTCTCAGTTGCCCATCTCTGCGTCGTATTTCTTCGGCATCGTCTCGCCAGTGAACCTCTTAAACGATCGCCCCCACTGATCGCCGAGGCTGAACTTGATAACGAACGTCGGCACCAACCAACGCGTGGCCGTCGATCGTCACGGCCAGAACACGTCCGTCCGGCGGCGTCACTCCGACCGGGCGTGTTGTACCGGGTCAACCCGCCGCCCGACAAACTCGTCGACGTTGAAAACCGACTTCACGCAAACGCAGCGGCAAGCAAACGCGTTCTGTTCAAAGCAGTATCCACCTCGCCGCGACGAACCAACTTGTCAAAGAGATCGCCGTTGATGACTCCCAGCGACCACCGGCCACGCCGGACACCGGTCGAGACTCTAACCGGAATCGACGTCGCATTGGGCGATACACGATGGACGAAGGGTCGGCAAATCGGTCATCCCGGCGGAAAGCGTGCGCCGGAGGTTTTCAAGGATGACGCCCGTGTCCAACGAGATTGGTGCTGAGTATGGATCTGGTCGACTACGTAAGCCGGAAGAAAACGCCAGTCGAAGGCTCTGCAGAGGTGCCACTCGACAAGGGATATCTCGGTCGCCAGCGTCTTCCTTGCAAAAGCGGTGCGCCAATGGTGCCGACGTCCCGGCGGATTTCGGCGGATTTCGGTCACCGAGGGACGATTTTTCATCAAAATCATTTGGACCACTGGAGCCATGCCTTTGAAAAAACCTCGATTCCTGGGGTCGGCTGCACGCTTCCGTCGGATGAACCGCAAAATCGCACGAGACTGAAACCTTTCATGCCGAATCCGCTGGAAGATACTATTCTAAATTCATGCGGTTGCGTGGTGTTTTGATTAGCTGCCGCCGATAGCTCGACACGGTATTACGGCGTGCCCCAATCACCGGGATTATGGTAATCGAGGCTACGGAAAGTGATGTTCTGCATGCCACCGGGCGGTTGTGCATCCCTACCCGATCCATCGAAACGCTGGGAGAGAAATGTTCTCGCAATCGTTTGTGGAAAGTTGATAGAAGCGTTTGGGGTTGCCCATCACCAATGGACTCTGATGACACTAACCTTTCCTACCTTGTCAAATCAGACCGAATCAGAAACCCGGGCGACGGCCCCCGAGTGTGGGAAACTGGCCCGTGCTTAAGTTGGGCTTGCGGCGCGACGTCTTCAAACACCAAATACAGGGATACCCGATGCGGCGAACACTTGCATCCCCCCAGCACCGTTCTTGGGGAATCCGGACAGCACCCAAAACTCCGACAGCACCCCAAAATTCCGACAGCACCAAAACCGGCCCAGTAATGGGTACCGACAAACCGGCCCAGGGACGGTCGACTTGCCCATTCCGCCCTCATTCAATTCTCGGGAACGAGTTGAATTCCCTCGGGAAAACATTTCTGCAACGCGATCAAGGCCCCGCCCAACAACATCACGCCCCCTTCGCCCGGGTCGCGATCGTTGCTCCCAACGCGCATCACTTTCAGGAATGAAATTCGCGACAGCATCGCGATGAGCTGCGGACATCGACGACTCGCTGCGATCGAGCGCCGTTTGCAATCCCCAAAAACGTCACCTACCGCGGCAAACGCGGCTGATCGTTTCCACAGTTCGCGATCGCTCTCTCCGATGCTGTCGGGAATCAAAAACCAGTTGCCACCCGCGGAGATCAAAGCTTCCGCCGGCCAACGCGATGGAGCCGTGTGACGGAAAATTCCGACTTTCCCAACCACTCCGGATGGAATCCGTTTGATCGCTCGGAAGCCAGAATATTCCGCCGATCGGGAATCGCCGCAACCGGCAAGCGAGGTGGTAGACAACAAATTCAAACGATTTGGGTTTCATGCTTGGTCGCTGTTTCGTTTCCATGCTTCAAACAAAATTTCCGCTGTGGCTCGGTTCATTCCTCACCCAGAAAGATGCGGAAAAGGCACCGCTTGTGGGTTTATCCAGAAACGATTTGGTGACGCGTAGGTTCGTGTCTTGGGTAAGCACCGGGGATGGATTGCCCGGAACTCGCCGAAAACGAATAGATCTGAGGCGTGTGGGCGTAACTCATTGATGATCGGTTGAGTGGGGTCGCGAATGACCAAAACTGCGAATTCCTGGGCCACGATGACTATCGAGCAGGGATCAGAAATTCCAATTTTGCCGCTGCGGCGATAGCGCCCGCTTCGGCTCATCGAGAAAGTACAGGCCTTGCCTCCGTCCACAAACGAAAAACACACCCATTTCAAAAACTAATCGCATTCTTGGTTCTGGAAATTGGCATGGGCACCTGAACAACTCCGTGAAAGCCGGCGAAACTCGACAACACCCACATCGGCTGGACCCATTTGGTTGGCTTCGAGCTCGAAGGTATCGGGCCAGGGCTGCAAAACTGAAAAACTCGCCTGCAACTTGCCATCCCGATCTCGCCGGTTGGGAAAGTTTTCCGCATCCATCGCGTCGAACCGGAACTGCCCCCAAGGACGATTCGTCGGCCTGGATTATTCCGGGCATCAGCCTGGATTCAATCCGGCGACACGTCGGCGACATCACCGCCGAACCAAATGATCCAAACATCAACGACAAATTAGCCAAAAAATTGACGAGTTGGTTTCGTCGGTTTGATGGGCCGGCGAGAAAAACCGGCGTTCCAACATGCGCGAAAGGTGCTTGTTATCTGGAGTGTTACAGCAAACGGCCAACGGGTCGCGTCGTGATCCAGGGAGCACGGCGATTGAATATCATTCAGCGGGGTCGGGTATTGGACGCATGATTTCAATTGCACAGGCCAGACGGTAGGTCGTCCGCAGCAAATTCTCAAACTTCCAGTATATGTCATCTGCCCCCAACGAGCACACAAAGCTCCCCGAAACGGCCAAGCCAGGGGGGCTCGCTAGGATTTCTTGACCCGAGGCTCCAAGCCAACAAATCGGTCAACGGAAATTCGTGGATGTGGCACCCAAGTTGTTCCCAAGTTACGGAAAAACCGTTTGGACGTAACACCGGGACCGCTTTTCAGGGGGCACCCGGCTGGCGGTTTCCCGCCAAAACCCCCACGTGGATTTCGAGGGAAAAAAAAACTGTTTGTTTTGGGGGACCTTTTTGCTTCGCCCGTACCTTTGGGATCTCTTTTTTCTCCT
>Ga0163217_1078412_pt1 | contig 14899 bp, 10 predicted proteins | sample SynspAceP_FD_185933 | JGI IMG/M metagenome (GOLD analysis project Ga0163217, IMG submission 185933) | Saline lake microbial communities from Ace Lake in Antarctica - Synechococcus sp. Ace-P (PacBio error correction) | ecosystem: Environmental > Aquatic > Non-marine Saline and Alkaline > Saline ... | reverse complement strand
CAGCTTTCGAAGGACATTGGCATTATCGCCGCCTACTTTAGAGCGGGGTAAGAATTAGAGCAATCTGGGAATTCATTTTAAAAGCTATCATGCTAAACTAGATCCTGAAAAAATCGGATTGGTCGTCCAGCACGTTGTTTTGGTAAGTTCTTTATTGCCACAATTAAAGGTAATATCGGACGCCTTATGAAGGAGATCAATCTGATGCTGAGTGATTGAATGTCATCACATCACAGGAACAGGTTTGATTTTATTTTAAAAAATTTATAGCAAAAGATATTCATGGCCTATCAAAGCTAATGCTAGAGGAAAGTTATCTGAGATCCAAAGAGGTAGATTCCATGCAATCCATGGTAATTCTATCTAACTTTCTTAAAGATTCGAAAGTGATGCCAATTCCAGTTGATAACCAATGCAATTAATTTTAGGGTGGGCTCTCGTCACCCTTTTTTTTATGAGAAAAAAATGAAAGAAAAACCCCTGGAAGGACAAAAAAAACTATTCTAGGTCTATGAAAATCCTTGGATCAGGGTTGAAGAAAATCCAAATATAAATCCTGGCTGGTAAAGATGGGATTTTTATGGAAACTGTTCATTTTAAGAATTAGAGCTATGCAATTATTTCCTATTTGACAAAAATGGCGGATACTTGGGCTTATTTGGTCAATCCGATAGCGCCTCAACCAATACCTGGAGATACCCTATGGGAGGAGGATTATGAGGCAGATTTTTTTAGAAAGTGCAAGCGGAGGAATTGAAAAGAAGAAACTGGGCTGATAAGCTGATAAATGGAACCGAAATCTGAAGATTCCACACTTCCAATCCGTGGACTGATGAGGTTGGATTAGTCTAATCTAGCAAAGGGCCTACCCAAGGAGAGACTGAATTTGAAGAAACTGAAAATCCTCAAATAAAGGAAATTGCCATTCAAAGAAGCTTTGGAAATGGTCATGTCTTGGAGAAATCACGGATAGTATAGTTTAGCAAGGATATTAAAAGGCAAGCCCGGGTGCTGGGAATTAATTGACGATTAAGATTCATTTCAACATTTACTTTTAGGCTTGCCTTACCGGTGGTGCTTAGCCCAATTTGGGACAAGTTTCTGTCGCGTAAGCAGATAGCATGGCATGGTGGAAGACTAGGAGTGTAGAAACTCGCTGCTGCCCTCATTGGGGAACAGTATCTGTTTTTGTGTTACTCATGTTCGGAATGGTGTTTCTATTGGATTACGCCCTTGAGTTCGATTGGCAGAAAGGAAAGGGAAAAAATGGAAGCGGATTTCCTCTTTATTTTCAGCATAGGACTATGGATTCAATATTCTAACAAAGCTATCCTATTAATAGGGATTATCATGATGCTTTTCCCAAGGCTTACATTCTTGGAATCAGCCTGAGGAAGTGTTCAAATTTACGATTCCCGATATTTGTTGATCTTACTGCTTCCATGCTTCCCATTATGATTTTTCAAACTTTTAAAGCAGTTTGCTGAAGGGTTTATCTCAGACTAAGCAAGCATGTATGTAAACGATTTTTCTTGCCAACTTGGTCAATGCTTTTTTGAAATGCGGTATTTTGATCACGGTAAATGGGAGCACCAGAGCTCGGGTTTGAATGGGGCGGTATAGCAACCTTTTGATTCAAGAGTTGGATGCCGATTATGATGGGTTGGTACGTTGATCCGCTCAAACGTTTACCGTCAGTTTGATTTACAGTTAGCGCGATAAAAAAACTTCGGTTTTTTATGGATCATCGAATCTTGAAAAATTTGGACTTCCGACTGGATTTCCAATCATATTTTTTTTTTCTTGAAAGTAAGCCTGCATTTAGTGCAGCGGCAAATTATGATGGGTTGGGATTTGGCGTAAATGCTCTTGCAGGTTCATCAGGATTGCCATTAAACCTTGCATCAATTAGTTAATGATGCGCCGCAGTTAAGTACTGCTGGAATATCCGGGTAAAAGTAATTCAAATCGGTAAAGGAAGTCAGAAAAACCAATGCGAGCAAGCAGGGATGGTGGTCTTTGGATGGTTTTTTGTATTATGTTTACCTGCGCTGCTTGATTTTTTTTCGTAGTTTTAGATTATACCCTACTACTTATATAGATTGATTATGGGAGTGATTCAGATATCAGCTTCTCTGCTTGTAATCGCGGATTATTTCAGCTTTCGGATGGGGCTGCAGGTGGTTGGACTGGGCAGTTTGAGGAGTATGGAAAGATGTTAAGTTTCCTTTTACATTATCACCTTGATCGCTTACTGGGGTGCTTGGTCTTCCCTTGGTTTATTTTTCTTGCTTTTTGAACTGGAGAATGGCGAAGCGGAGGGAATCTGGTATTGGATATTGATCGGATTTTGAGTTACCGCGGCTTGTGCTTTTCTTCAGATTCAATGCGCTTTAGTAAAAGCCCATAGGGAAAAGTCGGAAATCCATTTAAACACCTTATCACAGCTATAATATGCGTTTAATTATCTTCTTTATTGTTATATTCAGAAAAAAAATTATCCTCTTAAAATGAAAAAATCACAACTTTCTTTTTGCCTTTCTTTTTCAGTCTATACTGAGCCAAGCTCAAGATCTGCAGTTTCTTACTCAGCGCGCTCAAGCGATGTGATGATCTTTGGTTAGATTGCACAGGATTACCAATTTACTGCCTCAGCTGATGGACTGAGACTGCGTATGATATGTGGTAGTCATGTCTAGGAATTACAATGAAGACCCAGTTCATTCAAAAACACTTTTTACCAGCAACTTGGATGGCAGCACGTCGGAGAACGATTGGTGTTGTATCAAGGCATTGCGGCCAAATGCCGCTTTGTGAGATTGGAAAATCTTATGCTGTTGCTCGTTATGCACTGGGTTTAAGGGCTTTTCAATTAAGAGCGTTAGGGATCCTGAAGCCCCCAAACCTGATCAATGGGCATGGCTTTGGATGAAAGCTGACTTTCTGAGGAAAAATTCCGAAGAAATTGGATTAAACCTTTGCGAAAGATTACGTCATTGCTGATGGATTTGAAACTCAGAATGAATATCAGAACTTCATGGAATACCTTCCAGCTAAACCTGAAGGGGAATGTAGACTTCAGCTCAAACATTTGCGAGTAAAGGATGGCCTTGAACACGCGAACACCTGCAAGAAGATGGCTTCCTATATCAGCCATATCAGAGAAAATCGGCCCATTATACTCATTCAGGAAGGGACTTTCAGATCGGGTTCATCACTCCAGGAGTGTGGACCACACTTGAAGATGTTGGTTGGTGGTACCGAGAGGAAAATTCAAAAGAAAGTGAAGCTAGATACCTGGTTATACATCCTTCTGTAGATATTCAGGCGAGCTGATCCCCAGCAAACAATGAGCAGGATCGGGAACTTTGCTACCAAAGCTGCGAGACTACCATTTTACGGGAGATTTACTTCACGATCCGATTTTGGAATAAACTTATTTGAGATTGAATACGGATACTCAAGAACTTTGCTTATGTACTGAAGGCTGGGGACAACAGAAAGTTCCTAAATTACCTTCAAGAAGCCTTTAAATCAGGAAATCGTGTTCAAGGGACCTACTGACTCAAAAACTACATTACTGGAAGAACAGAAATGAGATTCCTTCTTTTGAGAAACGCGAAAAATGGATGGATGCTGAAGGATTGAAAGGAAGCATTTACACGCACCCACTTGCCGCTTCTACGGACACTCAGCAGGCCCGACTTATCGGAATGTGGGATTAATCAAGGAGATTACCAAAGGGGCCGGAGATTTTCCGCTTCATGCAATTGACTGGATATTGCGATCGAAATTGAATGCTGTTGTTATTTTGTCAAAGAGTGGAACCAAAAGATGTTTCGAATTATGCTCGAAGAAGGCCGCCCTTTTCGATGGAAGAAACGCTTGTTTGACCTCACAATGGTCGACAAAAGTCTATTAACGCCAATCCAAGGGTAAGTAATTATTTGGATTACTAAACTGTTTTTTCTCCCGCCGATCTCGCTGATCTGATTCATGTGATTATTAAAAATCTTGCGTTGATCTGCGCTGCAATAATCGCGAAATCTGCGGAAAAATTAATCCAGTCCCGAGTAAGCCAGAAGAGTCGTTGATTTGATTTCCTCTATTCATCCAGAGATTTGTATTGATCTGTATGCGCAGCAATCTTTATAGATTTTCAGAACTTTTTTTTCTCCCGCGATCTTCGCTGAAAAAAATCGCTGACTTTCGCTGATGCTGAGTCATGTGATTATTAAAAAATCTGCGCTTATCTGCGTGCAATAATCGCGAAAATCTGCCGGGAAATCTGTTATTTTCCAGCAATTAAAATATCCTCTTAATTCAACCACTAACTTCTCGATCTCCTTTTCACTAAAAATCAAGGCTAAAAAGCCAGAAATGCGATTCCCCCACTGAATAAAAAGGGACCAGCTTGAAGTTTTCTGGGTTATGTCGTAAAAGAAAACCGGATCAATGGCTCCCACCCCTATTCCCGCCTCAAGCGAAAATATACATAGTGGCTAATGCTCTACCTCTATATTTATCAGCGATAGGTCAACTACCAGGCTGCTGTTGTTGGGCTATACCATTGCCACCGCTGAACCAAAAAGGACTCGGCACTCATTAGGGCTAGTTTTTGCTTTCAGCAAAATTTGCAATAGTGATCATGCGGCGAGCACCATTTGGACAATACTTGCCACTTGGATCCACGGAACTCGGGACCATACCGATCAGAGTGTTTTGCCTGCGAGCAATCGAATCCCAGAGAAGAAAGGGTGGAATACAGCGAAGAACATCCCTTATTTTTGTATCCCTAAAAACTCAGAAAAGTCAGGAACAATAGTCAAGTAACTACTCCAAAGGAAAAGACGGAAAGGTAACAAAATAACAGCGAGGGCATGAGCGCACACCGCTTTTTCGATGATCTCGTGTCGATTAAGTTTGAATAGGCCTAAATCTTAGCGGTTTCCTTCTTCCAATGTCTCCTTCATCGAATTTAACGAATCAAGATGGAGAAAATAGCAGTAAAAGCGGATAAAAATAGAAAGGATGTCGATCGGCCAATAGGTAGCAATTTCCAGCCTCCAACCCAGGTCCGGCGGCCATCCCAAGAGTAACCTCACAAAGATGAGATACTGACAGTTACACCGATAATGCAGCGTCTATCCGTGCAGCTTTTGATAGAAACGGCTGAGGTTCTACGTCATCTATCTGACACCTATTTATGTCGCGCGTTGCGAGTATGGGTGCCAAGGCCGGCTGACAATCACATGATGCAAAATCTTAGAAAGAGAATCTCGACCACGAAGAGTGAGAGTAATGGATACATCAAACTCACTTACAAGCCAAAACCCGATGCTCCCAAAGATCATGAACTTGGATAATCCGTCCAATCTTATATCGGCAAGCTCCACTGAATGAGGCGTTTGAAAGTCCAGCCAGAAGGCGCGAAATAACGGCAATGATTAATCCTTTAGTTACTCCGCTCCTCCGAGGGGCTACTTGAGATAGGTTTGGGTAAGCTCAGGGATGATCATGTAAAAAGAGATGGAAAAAGAGAAAAGAACTCAGGACAAAGGAGGAAAAATCAAGCGAAAAAAGGGAGGGGGGATTAATTCGCATAAGGGTATACGAAAGTATGAAAAAAGGCCGGAGAAATATCCCGGGCCTCCTAGTGTTGCGTTTATCTTACTAGGCTGCCTTCTTCGCTTTGCGGCGTGTAAGTAGGCTCTTTTCATAAATTCATTAAGGCCACCATCAATACACTCTGTGCGTCGGAGGTTTCATGACCTGTGCGGTTGTTCTTCACCCAATTATAAGGGTGCAACACGTAGTTTCTGATCTGTGATCCGAAGGTCATAAAACAACTTAGTTGGGGACGATCTCGATTTTAGCTATTTCAGCATTTCGCTTTTCTAACTCGAGTGCGTACAAAACGAGATTCATCATTTGCATCGCCTTTTTCACGGTTGGCAAGTTGAGATCGTTCCGATCTGACATTACTACTACAAATTTCCTGTGGTTTGTGTGTCAATTGAACCTTAGTTCCACCTTTGTTCAATTTTGCCCTCCAGCACCACCAGATCTGAAGTGTGAAGCTCGATGGTCTGCAGGATTGATGTCAATCTCAATGTTATCGTTCGACTTCCTGGGTAGGCATACACAGAGGCAAAAGAAAGTATGTCTTCTTTCCTCCAGAATCAAAAGGAGAGATTCGAAACAAGTCGGTGAAACTCCCATGTTCTGACTTTAAGAAACCGAAGCCAAGGGGTCCCTCAAATTCCAAAGCTACCAGATTTTTGATCCCTGCTACTTCTCCTTGTTGTACGTTCTCTTTCTTTGGACTTTTGTAGCCAGTTTCTCCCCCACATGAATATACATCCGCATGAGGATCGAAGCCAATCGTTACTTTTCTGTTCCGCGGCACCTGGATTAATCTCAAGCAACTGCATCAACTTGCGTCTTTCCCAGACGAAAAGCATTTTTTTGAGTTTAAACTCTTCTACCGCGCCTTGGGCTTCTTGTATTCCGCTTTTGATTTTCATATCTTCAGTGACTTCGTCAGCATTGTTAAAATGTCATTACAATACATCAAGATCCTGAATTGATTTGGTCTAAGTTCAAAAAGCACCCCGTCAAAGCCTTTCGGAGGCCTGAATTTGTTTCATTGCTTTTTTCTGCCTCATCTTGGATCGTTCCAAAATTCTGCGCTGGGCCGAAAATGGCCTTCCAAAAGTCCTTCGATTTCTACCTTTTCTACGATCGTAGTCCAAAAGATACCTCCTCCCAAAGCCGATGTGCGGGCTTTCAAGTTCTTTTCAGTTGTTCTGAAGTCATCTTGTCTAGCGTTTAAAATTTAAGCTGCAAAAGTCCGAAAAAAAAAATCTGGGAATAAAGCTACCTAGATTCGTTAATCCATTTCGCCATTTGAATGATTTGGATCTTATTTCCGCCCTTCATTTTTAAAGGGTTTATATCGTACCGGGAGTAGGGCCAAGGCCTTGTTCCGATCAAAATAGCGGAGGGTAAATACCACTCCTCGACTTCGATTGAGAAATTTTTCGGTTGATAAAATACTTTATGATTGATTTCAACGCTGATCAATATTACTCCAGCTTCTAGGATCAATGCATTCAGATTCCGCAACCGTTCGATTCCTTGGATCTTTGTCCTGGAACATCAATCTCTTTGATATTTTCGATTCGTAAGATGTTTTCAGTGAGGTATAGCAAAATTTTGATCAAGACTAACGATTCTATCCGTATGAAGTAACCAAGTTATCACTTTTGTAAGTAAATATTCTCTCCGGATTAAAAACGGATTTGAGATTTCTGATTTGTCCCTCTTTAAAAGGAGGCGAAATTTCTTTACTCTGGAGAAAAAAGAGGAAAAGGACAGCCGTAAAAAACAGAAAAAGAACAGTAAGGCCTTTTCATTCCACTAAATAAAAAAACAAAATACGGGAAAGAGTCATGGCTTATATTCAAAGTTTTAGGTTGAATCAGTATTTGAATTTTGGGGTTTTTTTTTTTTAAACAGAAAACACCAATTAAGTAATCAGTGATTTTTATCATATTTAAATGAAACTTTATTTAAGACAAAAAATTGTCTTAAAAAGGGAATTCCTCCTTACATTGCGTTTTCAATAATCTGAATAATGTTTTCAAAAGCCTGCGAATACGGAATCAAAGCATCATCTATATAGCCACGCAGTCGATGGTCGGCAGACGCGTCCAAGATGGGGAGATCGTGGAGCATAAGATTCTCCAAAGAAAGGGCTTTTACAGCTAAGATCTTAGCGAGCATTAGTCAAAGAAAAAACATTGTATGTCTCTGTCACTGACCTGACGTGGTTTTTATATTGAGAAAAGACAGAATGGAGCTTATATCAATGATTGATATTGTCCAATGCGATCGATGGCGATTCGATATTAACGGCCTGTGTTCTTGGACTGAAGCAGTGCAATGCCGATCAGCCTTGTCTATGCATTCCAAATTTGTAGGCGTAAGAGCTGAATTGAAGGAGTATGGCTAAAGTCCACTTCTATTGGAAATTGGCGGAAGGTTTGAATTCTGGGAAAAACTACTTTAGCGATGATAAAAAAATTTTGATTTTATTTACGACAAAAATGTCGGAAAGAAAGTTCTGCTAAAACTATCCTGATGATATTTTTAGCTGAATTGCCTCTATTCGCGCAGCCAACGCCAAATCAAAGTACAACTTTAATTGGCTTGCAAGTCCGGGGATTCATAGGGACTTTCGCGTTTGGTCGCCTTAGTATTATGATAGCAATTCTTGATTAGTGGGTTTGAAGCGTTGCGTCCACTATCATGCATTTTGTCCAACGGCGAAAAACGAAAAATTATCTGTTCAAAGCATAGAGAGGAGCTGTATCGAGCTTGCAAGAAAATGAAATAAGATTTGAGGTGCTGGAGGGGAGCGCAAAGCTGCCCAAAAAGTTATCAGTGGACCGGACAAGAAAGCCTATATGGAAAGCGGGGAAAGCAGTAGGGATCGAAAAGGCATTATCTCCGCTATACTCATGTCCTCAAAAAACCCACTGGTAGATGAAAAGAGGGCGGAATTTTTTTTTTTTTCTTTTTCCGGGGGGGGGCCCTCCATTTTACAGATTCCCGTATGAAGCTAAAAAAACTTGGTTGGTTGGTACATTGGGGCAGCTACATTTTGGGTGGTTTTTGGGACTTTAATTGGTCAATATTTTAGAGATGAAATTCATGTGGCCTGATCTAGGATCAGGTATCCTTTTTGTCTTTTGGCAGACTAAGACCAGTTCATACCAACACGTGTTTTGGGGTTTGGGCATCTTTTGGCCCATGATAGGGGCTTAGGCTATTTTGTCATGCCAACATTCCAATACTAAGATTTACAACATACAAAATCGGCAGGGCTACTGGATTTGATTAAATCACACCTTGGTGGTTAGGAAACATCTTCCTAATGTCTGGATCAACAACGGAAGGGGCGAGAATATCGAGAGTATATCTGGGCGGGGTGATTGCTCATGTTTGCCACAGGGTTATTTTCTAACTTTCTATAATTTCTACCAGGGACTATTCAGCTTTCGAAAAATTGAAGAAATATTACATTTCCAATTGGTATATAATGGGTGCTATGGTCTGGGACAATTGTCTTTGCCAATAGTTAGGTTTACCTGCCTTGTGTACCAAATGGTAGGTGAGTACGGTTATTCAGGGATACTTATATGACCAAGGTGTTGGGAATGTGGTTTTATGACTTTTACACTTGGGATTAGTTTATATTTACTTCCTTTTCGTCGCTCAACAAACCAATTATTCCTATTCTTCTAGGCGTTGTTTGGCATTCTGAGGACTCAGGAATGCTGGTTTTATACGCCATGATCGGTTACGCATTCACTTTGTGTTTTAGTCCACTTTCCATGGTGGTTTTGCAGACTGTAGCTATTGTATTTTCAGCGCGGGATGTTTATTCCTGTCGTCGCGGCCCACTACTAATTTTCCTTAATGACCATGCGCGGTAGCTGGGAATGATATCTCAAAAGTTTATGTGCCTGCCTTCCTTTCGGTTGGAGTGGTATTTTATTTTGTTGGGTCAACGCAAGGAGGTTTGCAGGCATTCCGCTTTACCAATTTTGTTATGGGCCAACTTTACAGACTTTAATGTGGCTCACTCGCACATGACCATGTATGGGTCATTATCACCATTTCTGCTTTGGGCGGCTATCTATGCTTTACTCCCCAAAATCACTGGAAATGAACCCAAACAGCCTATTTGTGGGAATCCACTTTTTGGCTCGCTTTCGTGGGATTGTTGCCTATATGATTTCGCTGATGGCTGGCGGTACACTACGTGGCCTGAGCTGGATAGCTGGAGAAAACTTATCTTCCTCAGTCATACTAATGCAGCCTTATTGGGTATGGAGAAGCGGATAGGAGGTACACTGATGTTTATTTCGGCATCTGATCTTCGGCATATAATTTCTACCGAAAATGGTACGAGAAAGGAAAGGTGCTGGCCAAGCCGGCAGAGTTTCCCATGGAAATCCACACACTAGCTAACGCATAACAATGTTTAAAGTTTTTTCATAAAAATCTAAATAGTCTGGTTTTTTGACATCCTTCCTTGTGGTTTTTCTAGGCTTGGGACGTTAATTGTGGCAGATGATTCCTGCTTTTCAAACTCAGGAAAAAACAGGAACCAACTGCCAAACTATGACTCCGAACCTTACGGCAGATGAACTAGAAGGACTTAAAGTATATGTAAGTGAAAACTCTGCGGTCTTCCTGTCATACTCAACAAGTCCGAAAAATATTGAGGGGGGATTTGGGATCAGACCTGGGGAGATAGACCTTCTATTCCATCCGCATTACTACTATAGCAAGCAAGCCGACTGAATGGTGGCAACAATCTCCTTCATGTATTGGGAAACGTGAGCGGACCGCGGCCGGATCTGGACTAATGTAGGCGAAACGGACCAGGCCTGGAAAAGGAAGGCCACCTTTATTACACTTATATATCCTAGGATAGTGGTTGAAGGAATCCATCATGCCGGTTATTCCTGGATGTTTGAGAGGAAACTCCTGATCAAGTTAAAAAGAAACAATGATTAATCGTTTCAGTTCCTAAAGAATACTTGAGCCATCCTGACAAATAAGATTGTATGCTACCCAAAAGGCGATGGGCAGCTGGTAACTTTATCTCCAATCCCTTAAAGCAAGACCGAATGCCTGGAAATGGATGCGACCTCTTTCATCCCCTTCTCCAGGAAAAAAAAGTGGCTTCTGAAAAATTCATCAGTAGCTGGGGAACGGACAGTTTCTTCCAGATGCGACTACGCGCTTTTATTCGCCAGTTCTTGTGCAGCCTGTCCACCAGCAAATGGAGCAGGGTAATCGCTGGTGCATTTCCAGCACTAGCCGGCGTCGAAGATTATAAATGGAAGATTTAATCCGGAGACACTTATTCAGAATTCATCTTACAAGGATATGACGCCAGGCCAGAATACGGAAGCTATGCCACCTTTTGCAGATCAACTTTGGGATGAGAAAATAGCTGCGATTGCTAGTCATTGAGCGGAAAAGCTGGGGCATTCTTGCCGTAAGATGTAACTGCGGAAGAAGTGAAAAAAATTAGAGCCTAGTAAATCAACTGAACAACTGAAATGATGAAAACTAAAAAATTTCTGCTAATCAATTTCTGCTGTTTATTGGTCTCGCCTTAGGTGGAGCATCCGCTTGTGAAGTTTATTGCAAAAGTAAAGGCAAACCAATAAGGGTTTTGAAATTGGCAATTGTCTTTAATCTACCTCTTGATAGAGTGATTTATCAAGTTTGCTTTCAAATTCCAGGGGTCTCTCCCTTGCTGTAAGGCCCTTCTGGCCTAAAGGTAATCATAGATAGATTACATTTATTAATATTCCAGAGTTCTGGGGGGCGGACTCAGTCACGGAATTGGAAAAGTGATGCTGAAATCTCTAAGAGTTTCGGGTTGCCCAAGTTATTCTAATTTAACAGCCCGCTATTCAGGGGACCCTCAGCGTTTTCGTGATCAATTTTTTCTCCAAATTTCAATGGCGCGCCTAATAGGGTGCCGAAATATTCCTAACAACAACCAAAGACTGCGTGTCATAATAATTCACTAAACCACTATGCAGATATATTTCCTACGCAGGCGCATTTATTAATTATGAGACTTTTCTGAGCTGGAACAGATCTCCAGAAAGAAAAAGTTGATGCCGACGCATAATCCTCAGAGCGCCAAGGATTATCTCCATTTTAGCTCCATTTGCGGAGAGTTTTGACGGATCACTCTAACCTAGCTCAAATAAGCCTCTCTAATGTGCGCGTTTATTATCGATTCTACATTGAAACATCAGCCTCGGACCGGAAATCAACAGATACCTGAATACCATTGATTATCGTGCCAGGAATTTATTAAGAAGACAATGTTGATATCCTTTTTCCTATTCTGAAGAAAAACACCAACTAGGAGTTATACAAACGAGAGAAGAGTATTACTCTTTCGTGCGATTATGAACATGTTGCGAAATTGGGTCTCTTTCTGTTTCTGTTCCTGTCTCATCCTAGTGTTGTTCTTTTTTATTAATCTCTCTAATAAGCATCAAAAAATAGAAAACAAGAAGAATACCGATTACGGTTGGAATGCTTACCGGTAAGCGAAAGAGTGATCTATTCAGTCGGATCCACAGAATCCGCAACCACCGTCTGAGAAAATTAATTATCTCCGCTTTTGGATTTTAGGCTTTACGGTGGTGTATCATATTTTCGCAGTGCTCTCTCTAAGCACTTCTTTTACTCAATTATCATGTATATTATCGTTAAGTTACGCTGGATTTTTACCTATGGTTGCATGGAATCTACCTCTTTTGATCTCAGAATACCCTTTCTTTCATTAAGCAATCAGTTAGCTTTTTGATAGGCCATGGTTTAAGTACTAATCCATATTTGCTAAAAAATGATGATATATTTTTATAGAATCACTTCGTAAAATTTTCACCACAAAATTCCGCCTTCTTCTGTCCTGGTTGTGACTGATGGATGACATTCAATCACCTCAGCAATCCAGATTGATCTCCTTCATTAAAGGCGTTTCCCGATATTACCCTTTTATTATGTTCGGTCCCCAATTGATTAATTTCCAACCATGATTCTTACCCACAAAAACCAAATGTGTGGATAGGGTTTTGTAATTGCGTGTGCGATACATCAGCTCGTTTTGCTGACAAACCAAATCCGAATGTGTTTGGATTCAAGGCCATCTTTTGAGGTTTGTCTTAAAATTTTGCACCATTGGAAGTTGTCTCTAATGATTCCAGACTTGCTCTAATTTACTCCCTAAACCCGCTCTTCGGTGAAAGTAATGGCGACTAGTTTCCTTTGTTGCGCCCGCTCGTGTAGGGTAAAATCCCATGTCCCAACTATCCGGTCGACGACGTGAGATTTGGGCTTCAACCTGTTTGCAGATTATAAATTTTTCAATTGTGCACTGAACAAAGTAGAATGGGTCTTTGCAATTCAGCAATTTTGCGTATTTTTTCAGTGCATTAGTCAATTTTTGCATTGGCCCTGGCGCAGGAAGATGGATCCTCTTAGACTGACCTACGCCGAAAATCAAGTGGGTATTTTGCCCTCCGTCTCGTAATTCAAAATATATTCATTTTCGTTCTTAGTTTTTGTTTATATCCCATGACGTCTCTTGGCCATCTTATAACAACTCATTTTTTTAATTGTTATACCTCAATTTTAATATGGTATATTTGTTGGCAGTATGTTTTTTAACCGTTTCATTCAAGATTTTCCAACTGGGAAAATCAAAATTTTAATAAACTTCATTAAAGGCTTTGGGCCACATAGTTATTTTACGTGTTAAAAAACCTGCTTCCCTAGCCTCTACTGTGTAAAATTTCCAAGTATTTGTTTCCTCACCTCTTAGTTAAAATAGTTTTGCTTTCTTGGTAGAGACCCGAGAGTGCACGAGTCTGAACTTCGTTTGTGATTATGACAACCCGTTAAAAAGACAGTTTTTAATTCTTAATTCTCTAATAACCTCTATTTTTCTTATCTTGACCCTATTCCTGGCTTTTCATTTCTTTTTAGCCCTCATGCGAAAGTTGGTGCTTATATTAGGATCCGGCATGGCCGAAAGATTCCTAAAGATAATCTGCAAATTTCCTTCCATACTCTATTCACCTTGTAATGGATATTTAATTGGCTAATCTCACCGTTGGTTTTTTTTTATAAATACTATAATATTACCTATATCTGTCTCACTTTGAGTCTTAAGCCACTTAAGATCACAAAATCATTAGCATTGCATTACCAGGTGGAATGCAGAAGAGAAGTATAATGCCCAACTATCTCTTGATAGAAGTTCCGACTTTATTCTTCACTCGTTAAATGAGGACGAATAGGTTATGGATTATCGTGTTATGCTACTGTATTTCAGAAGGAAGAGGTAGGAATACTATTTAGAAAACAGAAATTCTTGATTTCCTTTCTCTGGCATTGCCCTAATATCACCCACCCCCGAATCTGAAAGGCAAATATGTGCCAATATAAAAAAAATAAGACATGCATAGCGATACACTAATTTATTGATTATAGCCTGTTTTTTGCTTTTGTGCATTCAGATACTCCCACAATTCGAAAGATAAGTACTGCCCAAAAAGAAATGGACTTTGCTTTCACTGATTCCATTCCATCTTCCTTTAAACTGTGTACAGTGTTCTTTCTGGCAATGCAGAACCCGGGTGGACGTTGGATAGCTATGGGATAAAATTAATTTAGGAAAATTTAGTAGTGTTAATGTGCAATTTGAAATTACATGGCGCATTAGAACTCTTATTGACGGGAAATGTTGCTGTGACAATAGAGGGCCTTGTCTTTCCCTTCGCTGAAGCGTATAGTTCTAAAAAGAAAAATATTGAGCATATTACTGACTAGATGATATAGAAAAGGGCATATATGTAGTGAGAAACTAACATCGTTCTTCCGCACAATTCTCTGCTAGAGTGACCGACTTTCAACTCTTGGGTCCCCATATGTGGATGGTTGTTCTATTTCCTTTAGGGTAAAGAACGTGTACCATCCTAGAGCACATAGGAGAGAAAAAGGCTAGTACAGCAGAGTCGCGAGACTACATTGCTCTGCGTATTCCCAAGAACTGTGAGAAGTAGAATTGAAAAGCGCTTCACCTAAGAGCAATTTCCAGGGATTTAACTCCTCCTCAACCCCCCTACTCAATTCTTATATTTCAGCGCTTCTTCCCGCCCAATTGCGCTTTTTGTCCAGCTCTTGTCGCTACAGGAGAAAGGGATACAAATCTAGTACCACATTCAGAACTGAGGCGAAACCCTATTACCCTGACCCGATAAAGCTAAACAGGAAGAAATCGTCC
>Ga0163217_1076287_pt1 | contig 14899 bp, 9 predicted proteins | sample SynspAceP_FD_185933 | JGI IMG/M metagenome (GOLD analysis project Ga0163217, IMG submission 185933) | Saline lake microbial communities from Ace Lake in Antarctica - Synechococcus sp. Ace-P (PacBio error correction) | ecosystem: Environmental > Aquatic > Non-marine Saline and Alkaline > Saline ... | reverse complement strand
TCAAACCAGATGTTGATCATTTTTTGGAAGCTTTCAGGTGATTTGACAGCCCGAAAAACTACATTCCGGCACTTTTCAACCTTTACAAGGGAAAGCATCTACCACAAAATTTTGGTGGTGATGGGTGTGAGCAGGAGTTCAAGACGGATGATGATTTTCGAAAAAAAGTGGTGATGAAAAGCGAGTTTTGGAGAAAAAACTAGCGCTCAGAGGAAGCTTCCTTTTTATAGAAAGTTTTCTGATAAACTTTTCTACACCGATCTGGAGAAGACTTATGACATTTAGCTATGCTCCACTAGCCAACGGATTCAAACATTTGAACGAAAAAATTTGGCTTACTGGCCGAAAATTACATTTTTTACCTCTCTACTCCTCCAAGCCTGTATGAGCCGATCGCAAAAATCTTTATGAAGAAGCTTGACCAAAGAGACGAGGGTGGAAAAGAATCATTGTTAGAAAAGCCTTTGGCTACGATTCTAGCCTCGGCAAAAGCACTCAATGAGGGACTGCATAAATACTTCACGAATCCTCAAGTTACCGATGACAACTTACCTAGGAAGGAAACAGTTCAAAATGGTTCCTCGCTTACTAGATTTTCCAATTCAATTTTTTGAACCAGTCTGGAATCGCCGTTTACAGTCATCATGTCGCGAAATCACAATGCAGGGAAAACGGTTCGGAGTAGAGAAACGAGGTGGTATTATGGACCAAATCAGGCGCCTTCCGGGATATGTTTTCAAAGTCATTTCTACAAGTTCATCTCTCTCATCACCATGGGAGCCGCCGATTAATTCGGATGCTGAAGAGATCCGGAATGAAAAGGTAAAGCTTTTAAAAATCGATTCGACATGGAAGGGACGATAGACAATCCTGAAAAACACACTTCGCGGTCAATATGTGGCCTCGACGATCGTGGCAAAAAAAAGTAAAAGGATATCGGGAAGAAGATGGGGTCAATCCCGAATCTACTACTGAGACGTATGCTGCTGTTGAAGTTTTCATAGATAATTGGCGCTGGAAGCGATGTGGCCTTTCTATGTGGCGTTCGGTAAGGGCATGCCAACGAAAAGTAACAGAGGTAGTCATTCACTTCAAAAACACCGGCATCATGATATATTTAAAAGTCAGGATGCTTACAAAAAAAGACAATAACTAATTCATCGGATTCAGCCCGGACGAAGGGATTTTGATCAAGTTTGGGGGTTAAAAAGTCCCTGGCTTAGGTTTCCATGTAGAGCAGGCGAATATGATTTTTACATTCAGGCCTTGAGTCTGCTCATGTCAGGATCCTACGAACGCCTTTTGCCTCGATGCGATGCAGTGGGAGACGGCCACACTGTATGCAAGCGGCGGACGAAGTGGAAGCGGCTTGGAAATTTGGGATCCTATATTGAAGTGCTGGGAAAATAGTCCTCAGTCAATACTTTATGGCTATTCGGCAGGAACTTGGGGCACGGAATTCAGATTGATTGATGGAAGATGGCTTTGGTCTGGAGAAATCCCGGATGACTTGCTAACAAGATGAATCTGGGCTCGCGTACTTTGTTAATCATTAGCCCCTAAACGCATACTATATCAAACCCTTTTTACCATGCAGTTTGATTATTCCAGTTCAAAAGAAAAACTGGCCAGAAGAATTTTCATACCAGTTTCAAGAGGTTGAACCGATCAACAAGGAAAGCGTTCACGTCGCGCTTTCAGGATGGAATACTCCAAAGTCGTCTTTGTTTTTGGCCGAAAACTTTGCCAAAAGATTTGATTGGTCAAAAGGTCTTTTTCTCTGGGGAGATGAGCGATGTGTACTCCAGACAGGTACTCAGAGAGCAATTACAAAAGACAGTTGGATTCATCTCCATCTAAAAAAATACTGTTCCGGGCTGAAAAATATTTCCGCGTACTGGAGAAAGTAATCCTACCGAAGAAGCGATTTCGTTACGGGAACGGGTTCTAGATCATCAACTTTCCAAAAGGCAAAACATTCCCCAGTTTGACTTGGTGAACTCGGATTTGGAGAAGATGATGGGACATACGGCTTCCAATATTGCCCGGATTCAATTCAGCTTTGGGATCTTTCCCACAACTGCGAAAGTAGCAAGACATCCGGGACTCTGCCGACAAAAAGCGGGTCAACGTATCACGGTAAGCTGTTGATTAATAAGTTGCCAAAACGGATCGCTTTTTTGGTGGACTGCGGGAAAGCAAAGCGAAAAAAGTTACGAAATTTGTAACGAAACGAGGCAACTTTCGCAGCTATCAGGCCAGCTTAAGTCAATCCAGCAAACAGCAGACCTATTTGGTTTTTGGAATGAGAAGCGCCAAAAAACTCAAAAAATATTAATTACCCTTTTGCTAGTAAAGGGAAAAGAGATCAAAGCCAAAATATGGAATTTTAAGAAATTCGGGCAAACTCGTCTTCTGCGTAAAATAGAAGAACAGAATTACGGGCATTAATCAAGGTCAATCAAATTAAATAACTAAAATCTATTTTTATTGAGCACTGTAAAATCTTGTATGCCTGCAAAAACATGCAGATCCAACCACTTGCACCTTTTTTTCAACTTGAAAGAAGAACTCCATGCCCTAAGGATGTGGAAATCGATATTCTCTTTTGTGAGTTGCCATTCAGGACATTCACACTGCTAGAAAACGAATTGGGCAGGAACCATTTTCCCAGTAGCCCTGGTCACGGAGATCGTAGGAAAAAGTTATTTCCGTAGGTTCAGGAAGTCACCAAGCATGAAAGTAGCGAGATACTGTAGGCGTAGGCTGTATGGTGGAATCTGCGGAAGCTGTGAAAGCTGTTGACGAAGACTTGGAGCAATTCTGCGAAAAAGGAATGTCAGGTACTTTACAGTTCCTACCTTTCAGACAAAAAAACAATTCTTATGGCGGCTTATTCAACATCAAATCGTAAGTACTGAAAAAGTTTGTGCTTCGGTTTCTGATAAACTTCCACTAGAAGGAGTCGCTCCGCTACTTTGTGGCAAGGGATTACCAACCTATTCTCCATTGAAGCATTGAAATGTAAAAAAAGGAGATTTAAAGTTAGGCCGTAGTAGGATTAAGGCGGATTAGGACACCTCGCCGCTGTTGAAAATTGCGCGCAGCAATTGGGAGCCAGGAGTTACCATGCTCAGCCGCTTACTCCAGAAAAAGCAAAGGATGCAGACTATCTCGGGCACATCATTCGAGCTGACCACAGGATCCCGAAAATATGAAACGATTGAAGGGATCCTTACAAATCGGTGAAGTTATAGACACGTTTCCGCTTTCTCATGATTACCGGCTTTATTTGAATTATGAAAGTAAATGGCGTTCATGCGTTTCCTGCTGGGAGTTTCCTCCTTACAAACCTGAGACAAATCCATGCGACAGCCTTGATCCTTTGGCGAAAGAGTTTGGCTGCGATCACTGATCGGCGGAATCAAAGGAACTCAGGAAAATGCTGGATTTCTGTGCCGAGCATAACATTCGTCTCTGATGTGGAAATTAATCGCCAATGGACAAATCAATGAAGCGTTATGAGGTACGATCGCAGGAGGATGTTCGTATCGATTGTGATTTGATATGGCGACGCTGAAGAAGTAAGCTAAAACTTCACTAAGAAAAAGCCACTCTAGGAAACGATTCTGGAGTTTGGCTTTTTTATCTTAGATCTATTTCTTTCTTTAATCCCTCAAAACAAGCCACCCAATCCCAGATTCGGCTTGATTTTCAAAGTTTTGTAAGCCAACTCTGTTGCCATACGACCACGAAGAGGTCCGTTTTAAATAGCCTTCTTGGATCAAAAGGGTTCGTAGACTTCCTCATTCGTCTCAGCTTCCTCGCTAACAAGCCGTAGCAATCGTGCTTAGCCCAACCGGTCCGCCTTTGAATTTTTCGATGATCGTCAAGCAAGATTTTCGATTATCCATTTCATTCCAAGCCATTGGACATCGACATCCAGGGCATTGAGTGCAAAACTGTGCAATATCTAAGGTTGATGGTTCCGTCGCCTTTCACCTCTTGCGAAGTCGCGTGTTCTACGGCCAAAAAGCATATTAAGCGAATCGGGGCGTTCCACGACTTCTGCGTGCAATTCGTTCAAAGGCAGCAACCTCGCATTGGAGTTTTGAGAATTCCAGCAGGCGCTGGACTATATCGGTGAAGCAATTTGGCATCGTAATACTCCAATCACTTATTGATCCCAAAATCGAGCGCGAAGCGGTAAGTCAACAAACCAGATCGGGTTGTGGCCCCGAATGAGTGGTTAAAAGGACTTAAGTAAACTGCACAGATCGGGGCATTGGGGCCAAGAATCCAGCATAATATCAACCTGATAATCCTCCATCGCCGAATACAAATATTCCTCCACGATCGGATTGAGCCCGGTGAATCTCATCAATTAAACAATACGTCCCCTTCTCTAATTAGTCAGCAAGCCAGCTAGATCGAGGGGCTTATTCCCAGACAGGACCCGAAGGATTTTCAATCCCGAGGGCCCCAGTTCATTGGCAATGATATGACTCAAAAGTCGTCTTTCCAGACCAGGTAGGGCCATGAATTAAGGCACGTGATCAAGTTGCGCCTCATTTTCGATTTTTCGCAGCAGTTACGAAGACTCTCAATTTCGCCACGATCTTAAAACTGACCATTAAAGTCCTCAAAACTCAGTGGCCTCAATGCCTTCTCCAAAATCCTTTCTTTTGAACTGAGACTTTCCTCGTCTCCCACTTAAATTAATTCTTCTCTCATGATGACAAATATAGAAATTTAGGACTTGCCTAGTAGAGAATTTCATATTCACACTTTTCGCCCAAAGCCAAAAAAATTAGCTTTAAATTCGCCAGGCAATCTCCTGTACTAATGTTCCAACGCACAAAAAAAAATTACGATTTATTCCCTTAATCCTTGCTGGTGCTGGTAATTAAGTGTCGTACTTTCTGGAGATTCGACCAATAATCCTGACGAAATCCAAGAAACCGGAACTTGCAATTCCCGGGAAAATCACCTTTTTCAGGTCAAAACAATGGGACCAACTACTCATTGACTTACTTAACGAATCGGCAAAAAACCTTCAATCCTCCGTTGACTCGCTACTGGTAGTTTTTAACAATAGCCTCGCGGACTTACATTGTCCCTGATTCTGAAAGATTTTCAAAATTTAAGCGGATGGACACTCTGGCTTTTAGCTTTACCCTATGGTGCCCCAAGTACTCCAATGCCCTCAAAATCGTCTACGAAAATACGGGCTTGGCCTGCATTTGACCGGACAGTACGCGTCCTTAGTAAATGTTTTGGGGGCTTTGGCCCCGGCGGGACCGGAATTAAAAATAGTGGCGGACATTCAAGTCTTATTAAAATTAGTGGGATTTGATAAGTCAACTTTGATCAGAAGGAAAAGTTCGCAAAACCGCTTCCGGGAGTTCTATCTAAGACTTTTTCAGCTATCGCCAAAAGGACAGGAGCTGATGTCATTGCTGACTTTATTTGGGGGACTAAAACGAGGTATTGAAAAATAACCTGATGTGAAATCGGTGGAGAGCTCGTGGCTAGAGGTGTGAATGAAAAAGGAGAGCTTCTGGAAAGTAGGTATCAATCGTCCGGATGAAGCCCGGCCAGTGCTTCAGATTCTGCTACAGATTATTGCTTTGGAAAATCGAGGTATGGCAACTTCTGGAAATTATCGAAATTTCTATGTGAAAGATCAGGTTCAAAATCTTATCCCATACGATCAACCCTGCTACAGGATATCCTGTTAAATCACAACCTTCTTAGCGCAACTGTATTGGCCAAAGATTGCATGACTTGCGGAGCTTATGCCACTGCTTTTGATGGTCATGGGCGTGGAAATCGAGCGATCCAATTAGATTCTGCCCACTCAGCGAAATCGAAGTCTTTCTGATATACGGTGGATGGCAAGGCGGGATATAAAAACTTTTGCCAGTGAAAAGCCTAAGCCTTACTTGTCCTTTATACAGGAGTAGGAATATAAATGCAAACATTATTGAATTTTATTACCTTTACGAAGTTATTACCTTCCGAGCCTTTTCTGAAAGACTATGGAGAGCCTTCTAACATGGATTAAAACTTTCTTCTCTTTTCTTTACTGCAATGGGTGCAGGATCACTGGTTTTTTTCGCCCCAATATTCAAGACAAGTATTTCAAACTGGTTCTCGTGTTTTGCTGGTCCTATTTGCTTTTCTATTACTGTTTTACACCTTTTACCCGAATTTATTTTTTCAAGTTGGATTCGATGGTGGAAAAATAGTTTATTCATTTCCTAATCGGCTTTTTACCCAAAACAGATTCTTGTAATTTCTATCTAGTGGAATCGAGCATGGACACATCCATTCACCTTCAGCGTGAAAGCAAAAGCGGTGTTAATTACTGTGATTGCTCGGTTTATTTATTCATGCGTTTCCTGGAAGGCACTTTACTTTCTCACGACAATTTGCATCGGAGTAGAATCAGTTGCCCATGTCCCATGGCCAGTAAATCTGTCTTGATCGGCCAATAGTCATGCCACAAAGGTCCAGCAGGGGGGGGCTTTTTTTTGCACTTGCTGCAGTTTGAGCAACTCTCTTTCAAAAATGGACTCTGATTCTCCTTATAATTTTTGCCTTGGCTTCCCCATTGGGAATTGTTCTTCAAGGTTCGTTTTTATTTTGAAAATGCATTTCTACAAAAAGAAGGGAATTCGAATGGCTTTATGGTATTGGTACGTTTGGCGGTTTTCTACACATATCGGGACTACCATATTTTTCGAAAGCAGCCCACACCACACCTTCATTGAATAAATATATTGGTTAGCTTCGTTCGCAGTTGGATTAGCGATAGCTTTCGGAGTATTTTATTTAAAAAAATTCTCTGAGGGACAAAAAATATTTTCGCGGATTAGCACATAAAACAGTAAGAGGATTTGATTTTGTTGCTGCAGGGATCTCAGAAAATTCCGTTGCTGCAATCTATTAAGATCTATGGGAGAGAAAGAAATCATTTCACGGAATTGATTCCCCACATACTTTTTAAATTAGAGGGAAATTAGAATTAAGACATGAGTAAAAACAAGTCTAACTTTTGAAACAGGGCCATTTTACCAAATTTAATTGGGAGGATTCGGGACTTACCAAAATTTTTTTGATTAATTTCGTAGCGGATTAACCTATCTCTGAATCGTCACCAAGGTGCACAGTCCCAATTCCTAATTAATAAAAACCCGACTGATTCATGTCTTAAAACCAAGATGCAAAACGCTATGGAGCAAAAATCTCAAAACCTTATTCCTAACCTCCTGATAGGTCTGGTTGGTGTTTCCTTTGGATTTCGGAATACTTGGGTTGGAAGTATTTGAATCAGTCAGACTAGGCGGATTCAAACTCGGTTTTGGTCTGCCCAGCAAGCTCAATCTTCACTTTTTTGATTTTGATTTTGTCTATGGTGTTCGGATAACAAGCTGGATAACAGAAATTTGATGTCAACGAGGATTAACCAAAAAAATCAATCAACCCATTTGGAAATTTTTAACCTGGGACATTACATTCTTGTAAGGTTTATCCATTTCGCCTTATACATAGGTCATCGCCATTCTACACCCAGCTGGCTCCACCAAAAGAATTTTATTACCGCTTGGTGCGGAGTTTCCCCCCTCTTGGCCAACGGCATGGCTACTTGCAAAGGCTGACTGGATGTCCGCAGCATCTTTTATCTCTATGGCAGAAGTTATTTCCTTTTGCAGGCTATGACGGCTCTGTTTCTTAATGGGCTGGACAGTGGCTATGTATTGATTGGCGCTTTACTTGCACCCTACCTTCGGTGAAAATTCGGAAAAAATTTACCGTTCCTGACTTCGTAGGAGACCGCTATTATTCAACAAAGCGCGAGTAGTGGAGTCAATCTGTGGCGCTTTTTATCTCATTTACCCTACGTTGCCGGGGCAGTCATGCTCGGGTGGGAATTGTCTTCTCAAGATTACCTGGAAGTACCTATCGAATGGGGCGTAGTGTATCGGGATGTGATTGTATTCTTCTATGCAGTTTTGGGCGGCGATGAAAAGCATTACTTTATACTCAAGTCGCCTCAATACTGTGTCCTTATTTTTTGCCGTTATGGTTCAGCTTATCTTCATATCTATGCAATTGAAAAGGGAATCCCAATTCCTCAATTAGGGACTGGAAAGTGCAGTTTTCTGACGGCCACTTACTTGCTGGACAAATTAGATGGCTTGTTGACGAGCTCGCCTTTGAGCCTATACCTCAGGGAGAAAAGGAATGGTGGATATTTTTATGATCACCCTGGCCTTGATGGTGGGGAACGGCTGGTTGCCACATTTTGTGATTGTCCGTGTCTTTACCGTCCCAAGAGTGGAAAGATGCCCGCTTTCCGGCTGGCTATGGCCTTAGCATTTATTTCATTCCTTTTATGACCACCGCTCCTGCGCGTAGCCGCCTTTCGGAAATCTACAATTTACCATTGGAATCTGTCAGTGAAAAAAAAAGGTTGACAAACTTACGATGTTGGGTGGCCTAATTGGCAAAAAACAAGCCTAATCACAAGTTGATGATAAAAATGGGGGACGGTATCGTTCAATATTGGCAGACAAGAAGCCAACGAATTGCACGATTGACAAAGATTATTATGTCCTTGGCTCGCCTGAAATCGCCAAAACTTCCAATTGGGTGGTTGGACTTTCTTTGCCGCTGGTTGCAATGGCCGCCTGCACTTCCACGGCGGCAGATGCTTTTTATTGATTTCCACCTCGGTATCCCGTGACCTCTCAGAACTTTCAGACCAAAAAGATGTCTGAGAAAAAAGAGCTCCGAATTGCACGTTTAGTAGCTTTGCTGGCGCGTAGTAATCGCCGGTTATTCGGGATCAAATCCCCTGGTTTTGTTGCGCCGAAGTCGTAGCATTTCGCCTTTTGGTTTGCAGCAGCCTCTTTCTTTCCAAGTGATCATCCATGGGATCTTCTCCAGCCGAATCAAAACAAGGAAGCCGCTATATCCGAATGGTTTTCTGGATTGCGTCTTTACGCTTAGCTTACCATCATTTCTTAAATCATCAGATCCAGAACTGGAATACTAAAGAATATTGTGGTTTGGAAAATTTCTTCCAGAAGAATAGGCTCGATTGGGATGTTTCTTAAACTTCTTTATTTGCATTGTATAGTTCCAAATTTACTCCCTGCACCGCAAAAGTATGTACAGGATATGATTCAAGAAAATACGCGATTCCTAGAGGATCCGGCGATGCCCAGTGCATTAAAAATTTAAGACCTTAACGTTAAAACCCATTCCTATCATGAGCGATGAATCATACCCTTAGAGCGCGATAATCTCTACGATTACCAAAAAAGTGTCACCCAGCCCGAAGAATTCTGGGCAAAAAAGCCGATTCATTTCACTGGCGAAAACGCTGGAAAATGTCTTAAAATGAATTTCAAAGATCCGGAGTGAAGTCGGTTTGTCGATGGAAAAAGCTGAATATCACCGCAGAATATTTTCTTTGAGCGACATCTCTATACGATTTGGAGATCGGCCAGCGATCATTTGGGAAGCAAATGACCGAATGAAGCTGGACGCGAACCCTTACTTATCGAGGCTTTTTTCATGAGGGAATCGCTTCGCGAATGCGCTGAAAATCTAAAGGAATTGGCAAAGGGTGACAAAGTCCATCATCTATTTGCGATGCGTCCCTGAAGCCGCTATCGCAATGCTAGCCTGTGCCCGAATCCGGCCGCGATTCCACTCGGTAGGTGTTTGCAGGATTTAAGTAATGCATGGCCGATCGGATTCACTGTTGCGCGAAGCCAAGGCGCGTCTTGACCGTCGGACGGAAAAATTTATCGCGCGGAAACAAAGGGGACAATGGTGTAAAATCCCCTAGTGGAGAGCCTGGAAAAATCCTTCCGTAGAAACGGTAATCGTTGTACCAGGCGAAACCAAAAGCAGGAAGTGACGATGATGGAGTGGGCCGAGACTATTGGGTGGCATGATGTTAATCGAGAGCGAATCTGTATCAAAATGTTAGCGGAGGAAATGGACAGCAAGGAACATCTCTTCATCTCTATACTCAGGTGCGACGGGCAAGCCAAAAGGCGTGTTCCATTACTACGGCGGCTATTATGGTTTATACCCATATTCCTTGAGAATGTTATTTCAATATTCACCTGGCGATGTCTATTGGTGTACGGCTGTTGATATTGCGTTGGATCACCGGTCCACTCTTACATCGTTTACGGACCCCACTACTGGCAGTTGCCACGACTTTAATGTTTGGGAGTCCAACCTTACCCTTGATGCCGGAAGATTCTGGGCAGTCTGCGAAAAACATTAAAGAAACATTCTTTTACACTGCCCAACTGCCATTCCGGGCAATTACAAGTTATGGCACCGAACCCAATCGAAGGCTATGATTTGAGCTCGCTAAAAAGTACTCGGCTTCCGTCGGTGTGAACCGATTAACGAGAGGCTTGCATTTGGTTATTCATTACGCACATTGGAAAGGAACAAATGCCCAATCGTAATACTGGTGGCAAAACCGAAAACCCGGATGGGAATTTTTGATTTCACCAATTGCAGGGAATTCACCCTACCAACCAGCTTATGCTACGCTTCCACTTCGGGGAATCAACTTTGCATTGTAGCATCTGAAGGAAATGAACTGACCGGAAATTCGGTGAAGGAATCTCTGCCATCAAATTCCCATTGGCCTTCTATGGTTCGCACGACTATGGCGATCATGAGCGTTTGCAAGCAACTTTATTTTCTCCACCTATCCAGCGAATGTATTTCACTGCGAGACGGGTCAAGCGAGGATTCATGACGGGCTACTTACAGAATCCTCGGGACGAGTGGGAGGATGTCTGGAATGTCTCAGGTCACGAATGGGAACCGCCGAAGTTGAAAATGCGATAAATGGAACACCGCTGGTCAATAGAATCCGCTGTGGTTGGATATCCGCATTGAAGTCAAAGGTCAGGCATCTATGCCTATGTGATCTGCGACATGACAAACAGAACGAGGCTAATCTAGTCAATGAGATCAAAGAAATGGTTTCAAAAGATGATTGGCCCAATCGCCAAGCCGACAAAATTCAAATCTAACTGGCCTTCCCAAAACCCCGCTCCGGCAAGGAATCATTTGCGTTGGATCCTACGGGGAAAGTAGCCGAAGGGAGTCTTGACAGCATGGAGGATACCAGTACTTTGCTAGATCCAGAGGTAGTGAGAGAAAAATTATTGAAGGCCCGAAAATAAAATCAGAAAGCTAAAGTGAGAAGTTGAAAAATTTTTAGAGTTCTCACTTCATATTTCATACTTGCCATGAATGTCATCGTCCAACCGGGTAGCGGAAGTTTCTCAAGCGGTTCCTCCTTTTTCTTTCTTTCAAAAGAAGCTTTGAAAAAGTGGGCATGCACCGTAGAAATCGCTTATTAGAAAAGGACGAGGTGCTTTTTAAGGCAAGGGCAACTGCGGAAACCCATTTTTTATATCTAAAAGAAGGCGGCAATTATTTCTGACGGAATTCAATCCAAAAATCAAGAGGAAACGCGAGAATGCGATGAGGTGATTGTCTTTGGGGTTTTTGCTCTACTTGAAAGCGACCCTATGTACTCTCTGCCAAAAAAGTGCAGGAAAACAGTCTTGTCTATCGCAATTCCTGTTTCTGTCTTTGAAGAAGTATTGCGAGCAAAACAAGTCGAGTAGCCTTGTTATTTTGCTGCTGGCTTTGCTTCTGGCAGTTGTGATCCGACAGGGACCTTTCCGAAGGACAAAAAGCCAGAGGCGCATTTAAAAATCAATTCTAGGGCGGATCATTCCTGATGATTTTCTCTACAGTCGGAATCAAATTTTCTGAAAAAGTTCCCCTCACTTGTAGTCCCTGAGCAAACTATCCAACAAGCCGCTGCGCTGATGGGCTGAAAAACCAAGTGAGGCCAGTATCGTAGCTCTGCGGGGAAGATCTTCTCCATTGGGAATCAATCACCGACAAAAGATTCTACGCGTCCAAAGTAGTTGCCAAGGGAAACCGCTTGGATAACTGTCACCGCCACAAGTAATGAGTTACGCCGGTTTGACAAGGCGGAGAGCATGCTTCCTTTTCAGATTGTATTTGACCATGATTAAAGAATCGGCTACATCACCTGATTTTGACAGAAGATGGACTTCTCCAAAGTCCCTGTTTCAGGGATCATCTCTGATCCACGATGTGCTGCCTCCATGGGAAATAGTCCCCGCAGTATTGAGTCCATGGCGTGATGATACGCTTGGATCTAAAAGAATGAGAGAACTGTATCCGGGATCAGCAGAAACAAATGCTCCGCTACTATGTTGGAAAATGAACTGACCATGGATTTCTGTGGCTCGCGTGATGAACCGAAGTCAATGACATCATCATCAAACAGGCGATGCGAATCGCGGAAAATTCACTGGCTAATGAAGACAAAGCGCTTCGGGAAAATCCCCTTTTGCTTCCTTGCGCTAGGGTTCTGAAGGTCGTGAAGAACAATTTGCTCCGTAAGATCAAGACAATGCCTTGGTCTTACGAAGATGTTCCTGAAAGCTTTGACCGAGGAGGCCATGCGTACTTCTAAAAGCTTGGCACGGCAATGGTCGAAGTTACTCCTGCTTGTGGCTTTGCTTCTTTGCCCAGGAACTACAATCAGGCCAAGCAATCCTAAGTGGGTTACACCGATGAGCCAATGGAAAGAGCTATTTCAGCGAAAATGGATCATTCAGACCAACAGAGGAGGCGATCCTATAGCGCGACAATTTTCTTTGATTTTCGGCGGTGCCGCAACTTGGGGTTGGAGAAACGCTCAGTCTTCACATCATGAAGAAATTCAAAAAACAAAAGAAAAAATCTTCCTGAATTTCTTAGCGAAAAATGCCACTGATGAATCTCCACCTTCTCGGTTTTTTTCAAAGGCTGTAGTTAGAAAAGTCCGGAAACATAAAAATGAATTCGACATCAAATCCCGTGCGATGATGCCTTTGGCCTGACTTGGCCTTTAACTTCTTGTATGAGTCATGGAGGATTGGAGTAAATAACACTTTCCAAGCGTTTTGATCGATTGGCAGAGTTGGAAGGGGCCTAACTATGAGGCACTTTTCAAAGCAGCGGCAAAAGCCTATGAAATTTCTAATGCGAACCCGAGCATGGAAAGGCCTGAAAAATCAATCCAAGTTGGGCGGTTTATTCAGCCTGAAAGTCTCGGGAAAAACTCCGAACGGCAATTACTAAAAAAACACCTTTTCACAATTACTGAACTTCAAAAATGTGAAAAATCCGCTTCAGTTAGACCTATTTCAGTCATTGAGTTGTTGGAACTTTGGAGAAAAAAAAAGTGAAGAAGCTGATTTTGTAGGAAGCTTTCTTGTCTTAAGAATCAAAAATCCATTCCTTCCCATCCGAAGTTTGGAATCAATTGGAGTTACCATTTTTGATACCGAGACTACCGGTCTTCGATAAAAGACCGATTATATTCTTCATTAGGGGGAGTAAAAATTCAGGATCAACGGAATATGATCGAAAACAAGCATTGGAGCTTCTATCCAATTTTCTCCAAAAATCTGGGCAAAAAAAACCCGCTTCCAATTTCATGGCTTGATCGAAACCCCAAAATCAAATTTCCGATTCGAGATTTTGCCCGAGCAAAGCTTAAAAATACTTTGGGAATTCAATTTGTAGCCCATCATATCGGTTTTTGATACAGGGAAAAGAATGCAAAAGGCTTGCAGCCCTTTTGGATTGGAAAAAACTACCAAATCCGATGATTTTGACACCATTGACTTTGGCTATCGAATTAGTAGCTCGGTCCGCATGCAGATCGAAGTCAGATTCATCCAGAAGATACGGATTAGAGCTCTTTTGGCGGGGCGATATCAAAATTCTTAACTTTGAAGATCGACATTACCGGCATCTGGAGATTGCATTTCTCACGTGCCCAACTTTTACTGAAAACTTTTAAATTAGCTCAGGTCAAAGGGATTTAAAAACTTCGGACAGTTGATTCGCTAGGAGATTTTAAAATATTCAATTTTTTATTGTTTATTGGTTAAATGATAAACCTTAAAAACATATAGCTTTGTTTTCAGCTATTTATATTTATTTAGATTATTACTTTTTTTTCTTCATTAAACTTTTAACACTATTGTCAAAATTTAGAATTGATCTAAACCTGTTTGTAGAGAAGAATGTAAAATCTCAAAGCAATTGAAGCGATCAAAATGATCCAATGGCATCCCATTTGCCTCAAGTATTGGGCGCTGGGGAGGCTCCTCAGGTTGGCTGGGAACAAACACTACCTGGGATCAATAGATTTGCCCAGACGTGTCGGCGAATTTCGATTATGCAAACGGTTCCATTTACTATTCATCCGTCTATCGGGGGCTCATGAAGTACATGATTGATCCGCGCGGCGTTGGTCCTCTTTGGGCTGGGGAGCGGAGGTTTTTTTAGGGGTATCCAAAAACAGATGAAACTGCTTACTTCCCGGTGAGTCGGTAGGTACAATCATTTTCAGGGTGGGAGCATCTCTCTTGGAAGCCAAGCACAGGCGCTTGGGAGGTTCACGGAGCGATCCGGCGGGAAATATCGAGTTTGGGCGCGAGCAGTTCTGGGCTTATCCATTTGACTAATGAGAGCAACCTGCCCAGAGGGAGTAGTCGATTATAGATTCATTTCCCAAGGTGGAAGTATCTATGGAGTCCAAGTTACGGGAGCATGAAAGTTCATGGATTGATTCGATCACACTGGGGGCTTCCTTAGGAGGGAAATCGAAGTTTTCTTGGCTATTCCAATTTCAGGATGAAGTAGTAGTTTTTGGAGGAAACAGCTCGAATTTCTCATTTCCAAGCATCGGGCAGCATCTAATTGGTCCTCCCACGCTGGAGTGACGCGTATAAAAGAGCGGAAG
>Ga0163217_1041012_pt1 | contig 14899 bp, 19 predicted proteins | sample SynspAceP_FD_185933 | JGI IMG/M metagenome (GOLD analysis project Ga0163217, IMG submission 185933) | Saline lake microbial communities from Ace Lake in Antarctica - Synechococcus sp. Ace-P (PacBio error correction) | ecosystem: Environmental > Aquatic > Non-marine Saline and Alkaline > Saline ... | reverse complement strand
GTGCGTTGACGGCCACCAAGTGCAGGCCAATGCCTTCCATGCAACAAAGCCCCCCCCCCCCCCCTTGAGCCACGAGCGGCATGCTCAGGGCGGAAAGCAAGCTGAGAAAGAGAGCAATGCCTTGATGCGCAGCCGAGATCCATTGATGCCCAGGAGGATCGCCGCTACGGCAAGGGGAAGCTGGGCAGTGAGCCTCCTCGATGAACTGAGCGGCGTCAGGACCGCGCTGGCCAGGATTCCGCCAGCCCGCAAGGAGATGGAAGCGGGATGACCGCCGCAGCAGCAGCACGGCAGCGCACAGGAAGCAGAAAGAGGCCAAGGGCCCAAGCCACTGCTCCGCCGGAATCGGATGCACCGGCAGGCCGAGAACGCGCCGAATCTGTTGAAAGAAAGCCTCGAAGGCAGCAAGCAGCAAGGCCAGGCGGCCCGTGAGAAAGGCAATCGAGGCGTGCCGAGATCGCCGATGTGGCACCGCCGGATCTGAGCCCTTTGGCGCCTGAGGCGATGCCACGCCGTGGTTCTGGCGAGAAGGGCCGATGGCACACCGCAGAACAAAACCAGCGGAAACTTCACCGACGCCGACAGCCATTCTCATGAAGTCAGATAGCCACTACATCCCAGGCGCTACAACTTGCCAGTTGGCGGTGGACAGCGGACTACCAGGGTGATCTGGCCGGTCGGGCGTGAGCAACCAGGGCCGCCGGCATGTCGAGCTCTGAACCCATGCTGGTACGCATCGCGCCAGCACCGGTGCCCTGCGCCACGGTGATGACGATGGAGCGGCTACTGGAGCGATAAACAACGCCAAGCATGCGCTGATCAGGCATTGATGCCTACTCGCCACCGGCCGGCTGCCCACGGCCAGCCGCCCCCGCCGAAAGCGGACCGCTTGCCCAGAACGCCGATTTGCCAAGCCCGCATGGCCCGCCAAGATCAGAAGCAAGAAGGGCGCCAAGATCTACGCCCAGCCGCAAGGCGATCGTGGAGCCGGTGAACGGGCAGGGATTCAAGAAGCCCCGGTCTACGCCGCTTTCTGTTGAAGGGCATGAGAAAGGTGAGCGGCGAAATTGGCAGCTGATCGCCGCCACCCACATAACCTGTTGAAGTTGTCAGGTTCAGGCGATCACAAGCAAACGAGCGCTGGGTGGCGGCAACGGATGAGGGCATGCCCAAACCCCTGGGCGATGGCACTCAGGGATTGCTCAAACACAAATCGAAAGACCGCTAGAAACGAAAAGAACGGGGCCTCATCCGCTTCGACTCAGGGCCAGTTGCCGTGACCGGCGGCCCCTGCTTTATCGGCAACAAAAAACTCCTAGGCGGAGATTTACAGAAGTGCAAATATATTCACCACTATCGGAAAGTCCCGCTGCCTCCTCGCCCATTTCAGGAGGCAGAAGCGAATAGTCTTCAACCTGAATACCCAGTGTCACAAGGCAGCAGGCTACTCAGAAGCACCCACAACGCAATTCAAGCCCCTCACCAGGTAAGCCACAGCTCGCCAGGAAGTATGTAGAGCAACTCTTTCCCTTCTGCTCCAGCATTGGGAGCGTCGTCTTTTACGTGTGGAATTGGGAGTTGGGTGGTCAGTAGGCCACGATTCTAATGCTAATTCAAGACCGTTGCGTTTTACCCATCACAAGAAAGATCGTTCTACCTCTTGGCGGGCGAGATCGGCTGTACTAGGAGTGTTTGCCAATACGCAGCGCGCCCCTTAGCCACTACGAAATATGCTGAGGGAAACCCCTAGGTTCTGGTCTCCTTCGGGGTGGGTTCATTGAGTCAGCGGCCCAAACCACGCTCATCTCAGGTCCAACCCAAGAAAAGTGGGAACAACTGTCACCCAGCTTACCCCTGACCGATGCCTCTTCACCACCCTCTTAATAAGTCTCCATCAGCTCTGATGGACAGCACGGTCAGCCCTTCAAGAGATCGGAGGGCCGCGCATTACGGCCGGCGTCGTTCCCACGGCGGTGCACAACCCTGACCGTGAGCCGCAGTGCGACAGCGGTGCTGGATCATGTTGCTGCGGTGCCGGATTCCGCCATCAAGGCTCCCAAAGTCTGGCGGTGATCCTATGAACTTATGCGCGAGCTGGTGGCTCCACCCTTCTCCACCCGCTTCAAGTAACTTCTGCCCACTGTCGACCGCCCCACTTCCGGGAGAAGCCTCTCTTCGCCGCGTGCGAGCCAAGGGCTGGCTGACCGCGGAATCGGCTCCCCTCGATCATAACACGGAGCCTTGTACGAGCAGCAGATCACGGTGGAAGCGGAGGACATGCGGCCATTGGCTGCTGGAGGCAGCCGTCCATCTGACAGAAGAGAATAGTACGGCTGTATTCTCGCCATCGTGAGACCCGATGTACGGCCCAACGCGTGCCAACAGCCCACGTTGGGCGCCAAAGGGAAACACACCTTGAGCAGAAGTGAAGTAAGACAGCAGCTTCATCCGTCCCTCCCACCTGGCCTCTCATGCCCGGATCGAGAACAGCAGGACGAGGTCCTTTTTCGCTGTACGTCCTGACAGTCTACTGTTGTTTCACCTCATTCATCAAGTGGAAAGTCGTTCTCACCTTCTCCCTCACACCGGTTTGGGCAGGTGGCATCGTCATCCCTCACCACAATTGCCCCCTAGGGCCCATGGCACCGCGCCAACTCGCCACCGTCGCAAGCCCGGTTTATGAGCGGCCGCTTCCGGCCGGAGCTCAAGGCCCTTCTTGCTGATATGGATGCCGCTTCTCCTTGGGCCTACCGCCCTGGCGCCCCATCGACATTCGATTGCACGTTACCGGCCCCTCCGTGGGGGCCTAGGGAAACCCTCGTTGACTTCAGCCTCAGCGAAGGGCTCGGTAGAGGTTTGTCGTTCTGGCCCGACCCAGCGGGCCAAGCGTCGACGGTTGCTCGCTCAAGTTGCCAGCGCGGGGATGGGAAGATTCAAAATCCTGCAGCCCGTCATATCTGCCGTGTGTGTGCTGTTCTCACCTTCTGAATTTCAGCAAAATAAACGCATCGTCTCAACCGGGCAGCCATCACCTGCCCGCGAGGCTGGAACCCATAAGTGTGTGTCGCGTGCGTGAGCGCAAGCCGCAGGCCCATTGTCGTTTGGATCGAGCATCCTAAGTGTGTAGTCCCACCACGTTTGTTCAGTCTGACAAGGGGTGTGAGGTCGCCAGTCGGAGTGTCGAACCACCGTCCCAAGACCTCACACACCAAAACAAGCCACGTCCTCTGGCCCGAACGACACCCATCAGTCGGGGAACGGTCATCCGCGGCATCCTCGATGTAAGGCGTTGCCACTCAAAGCCCTTGCAGCACAAGCCGGGATCAGGCCTGCGCTACGGCCTACAAGTGGCTCTCAGCGTTTCGACAGGGCGGCCGAGCGGCCACTGGCGGATCGGACGGAGTGTTCCGCCGCACCCAGCGGCGACGCTCGATCCGCAGGCCAACCCAGCAGCGTAGACCTGCGGCACCAGCGCTGCACGCGCCCGCCGCAGCGCCAGGGCTCTCTGTGCGCCCCTCTTCCACCAGTTCCCGCGGCTCATGAAGGGCCTGGGGTCTGACGGACTGAAGAACCTTGATACCCCAAAACGTCTTGTTCGGTCCGCGCTACCAGCTGGAGCGCCCCGGGACATATACCATTGTCGCGACATCACAACAGCTGCCAGGTGTTGACGCGCGTCGGCCACCGCATCACGCGACTCGTCACACTCCTCCCGACGTGCGGCTACGACAAGACGGCACGGTCCCGCGATCGACGACGCCACCCGCCTGACCTACGTCGAAGTGCTGGCTGTATTGATGCAGTGAAGGAGACGACCGTTGGATTCCCTGCCCGTGCCGTCGGCTGGTTCTCTGAGCCAGGGGATCAACCTGTCGGCGGATCCTCTCAGACAACGGCACCTCCTACCGCTCGGCAGACCTGGCAATAAGCCTGTCGCGCCTTGGATCTCAAGGGCCCATCCGCACCAAGCCCTACACGCCGCAGGACCAACGGGAAGCCGAACGGTTCATCAAAACCATTCCCTTGGCGCGAATGGCTTACGTGATTCGCCTTACCAAACATTTGCGGGATTTGAACGGCAACCGCTGGCTACCCGCTATCCTGGGGAAATCTATAAACGGCAAGCAGGTGCCACATGGCTCTCGGTGGCCTCACTCCTCAGCCAATGCCTCAGCGGCTGCTGATCGCTGAATGACCTGGTGAGAAAGGCACAGTCAGAGGGCCTGGTCGGATAACCTGAGTGCCACGGACACGTAGGTGATGTCCTTCTGACAATGCATTGCAGTGAATTCGGAAACTGCGTCGCCTTGCGATGTCGGGTTCAATTGCGCCTGAGGCTGGATCGGGACAAGCAGCAGCTCACCCCCTACTCTCCAGGCACAGGTATTGTCAGCCGGACGGTCACCGCCTGGGCTTACAGCCCAACAAGCTGTCCGATGCGAGGGGACATTCCCTGGAAGTTCACATGGGTAGGCCTACGCCAGGTCATGACCAGAAACCTGACGGATGCATTTGACGTGGTGAACAGCAATATTGATGTCGAACTACTATCTTGTTTGGAAAACGTGTCTTGAACTGCTCCTTTCCTGTAACCGCCAGGTCTGTCCTCCATTTGAAGAGGCGTGATCAACGTGATATGCCCGCTCTTTCTGGAAAAATCCGGGTTCACGTTCTGCCGGTGCGGCCGGCTCAATTTTCCGCCTTTTCACATCAGCCTTGACGGTGTCCTCGCTGTATCCGTGCATTGAGAACTGCCCATCAAGCCCCTGGTGGAAAAGTTGGTCGGATGGAGAGGCGTCATCTTGTCAGCAGAGGGGGGACCAGCGCTATAAAATGGAGAGCGTTAGCGGAGACTAAAATGTTTGACATCGGCTATTCAGTTAGCCTTGCGGTTAGGGGGGCGATTGAAGGGAAGGTGAGTTGATCTTACACAGGCGTTTACGTAGCTGCGTATGTAGCCGAACATGGCACCTACGACTAAAGTCCTGTAGTGATGGGACCTGGGACAGCGTTGACGGTACCCGTAATGGTAAAAGCATCCAGGGCGAATGAGGTGGTAGTACTGTTTCGTCCGCGCACATCCGTCTAGTTAGGTCGTCCATTCGGAATTCACCATCTGGGTGCCAGTTGAAGCCCGACATCGATGTAAGCTTAAGTGGGGATATGGTTGTTTGTGCCGTTTCATTTCCCGTTTGAGTGCTGTTCGAGCCCTACGCGATCACTGTTGAGGTTGAAGCGCCTACATAGTTGCCTAAGCCCGCCTGGCCAGTAAAAGCCGCACGCCGAAGTATTTGAAGGGCACCCGGGAGTGAGTGAGCGCAGTGTGATCAAAAGAGCTGAATGGATTCCCCTGTTGAATCTTAGGAACTGGAATCACCGAATATTCCCAGGTTGTACCAGCGGTATTGAGACGTAAGCAAATCGGAAAGACGGCCCCAGTTAACGCCCAAAGTTGGGCATGAGCGTAACTCGAAACTATCGCCGTTATCGTGCCTGATTGTGCTGATAACACCGGTGGTGTAGCCATGGCTGGCTCCTACCCTTCCGGAAGTTACCGCAGAGGAATGGAGGACGGACGACCCTATAAGTTCCCAGTACCACACGTCCATATCCGCGAAGACCAATTGCACTATTGCAGAAAGGGTGAAGCATGATATCGCCATTTGCTGCTAACCAGTTTCGGCGCGGTGAGGTCATTGATGGTGCTGTAGCTGAAGGGTGTGTTTCCAGCTGAGCTACCTGACCTGGACTGATTAGGTTGAGCACTTCACGCCTGGTGTCGATCCAGGAGAGGAAACTCAAGATTGGTTAAAGTTAGCAGCATGGGGCTTGATATACTCCCGCCAGCAAGCCAACCAGTGATTCCCAAATCAGGTATTAAGTACTGGTAGGATAACCTGGCTCCTTTTGTCTATGACTGATTTGATTGCAGGAAACAAACAATATTTATCATTTATCGGAAAAACGATGTAGCTCAAAGACAGTCACAGTGGTTAAAGTAAGTTATTAATAGCATTAGGCAATACTGAACACCAAGCTGAACACCTGCGGGTGGAAGCACGAGTTAAAGCAATTAACCCAATTAGCGACCCGTTCGACCGCATGGACTGATGCCAACAAGATAAGTGGTCGGGTTTCTCGAACAAGGCCCATCGTTAAACCTTTGAGCGGGCACCCGCCCCTGAAAGGGCTCCTACCGTTGGGCGAAGCCTTCCTCCCGAAGGAGTTGAGCAAACGCCGTACCACAGCCCTGAGTTCAGAGCCCAGGGTCGCCATGGAGGCGATCAGTGGCCGCAAGGACGGCTCCAGGAGATTCGCCGGCTGATCACGATCGAGCCAACCCAGATCTCACAGCTTTGAGCCAGTGGAAGAAGCAGATGCTGGAGGGCGCCAGCGAAGCTGTTAAGGCCGAGGCAAGAGCGAGCAACGCCAAGAGGATGTACAGGCCAAGGAGGCGGAGCTGGGTTTCCAGCAGATCGGTTCGTTCCACGATGGAGCTGAGTGGCTAAAAAAAAAAGTCTCAGCTGCGTGATGCCCGTGAACTGCGCAAGCTGGTCGACCACGATCACCCTCACATCAATAGCGCGATTCACTCCGCAGTGTGAGCTGCTGGAACAGCATTGCACGATCCACGCTCTACTACCGGCCACAACGATGCGTGAATCGACCGCTGCGGATCATGGCCAGGATCGATGCCTCTATCTGGGAGGATCCCTTGCCAGCGGCAGCCGCCGGATGCGTGGACTACTGGCCAGAGAAGGATCCCGATCAGCCGTGAGCGCGTGCGAAACCTTCATGCGGCGCATGGTCTACCGGGGGCCATCTACTCCAGGAAGCCACGGCGACCACAGTGCCAGTTGATCCATCGGACGCCTTTTCCCTGCCGCCCCCCCCCCCCCCATGGACCTCAAGGAGGTCAAAGGAAGTGGATCCAGGTTTGGGCAACGGATATCACCTATATCGCGCTGCGGAAAGGCTTCCTCTACCTCGTGCTTGTTGTGATCTGTTTTCCCGGCCATGTACTCAGTGGAAACTCACGGCAGGCCGTGACACGGAATTTCTGACCTGGAGCCTTTGGAGATGGCTCTTGCTGGTGGGAGAAAGCCACAGAATCTTTCCACTCCGATCAGGTGTCAGCTCGGTTTCAAGTGGTCGTCGCAACACCTCATTCACTGAGGATTTTGGGAGACGAGGCAAGCATCAGGCGGCAGATGCCGTTCGCTTCGATCGAGGGGAAAATCCCCTCTCCTGGCCGTCCCTCGACAGCTTCAGCACAAGCATCCGAGTTCTTTCTGGATGGCGATCGCTCAGGGGTTATCGAAGCGAGAATGCCCGCATCCGGGCGCGGGCATCCTCAACGATTTGAACGCGTGGTTCCGCAATGCTGCGCGGATGCCTCCGATCGATCTGAACCCGCCTTCGGGCCGTTTCATGTCCTTTTCTGAGCGGGAGGAGATAGCCATCCTCTGGCGAGGAATTCTAGGAGTTCCAGTTGCCCGTCGAAGCCTCGTGTGGTTCAGATCGATCGCAGTCCGGCAATCCCGCACGGAACAAACGCGTTCCAATCGTTGAGGGATGCCCTGCCTCGGATGCCGGCATTCTCGCGACTCGATAACCCACTGAAGCGAGTGCTTGAGTGGAGCCCAACGTGCCGAAAAGAAACTTCTGATGGCCTTGTGCTGCAGCTGTCGAGGGACGGCCAGGAGAGGGGATTTTGTCCCCCCAGTCGAGCGAACGGCCATCTGCCGCCCGCTGATGCTTGCTTCGTCATCCCAAATCCCTCAGTGGAATGAGGTGTTTGCGACACGACCACTTGAAACCGAGCTGAACCACCCCTGATCGGAGTGGAAGATCTTGGCTTCTCCACAGCAAGAGCCATTTCCCAAGGGCCTCCAGGCAGAATTCCGTGTCAAGGCTTGCCCGTGAGTTTCCAACTGAGACATGCCGGGGAAAAACAGAATCCACAACAGCCACATGAAGGTAGAGGAAGCACCTTTCCGCAGTCGCATATAGGTTTTATATCCGTGCCCAAACCTGATTCCACTTCCTTGACCTCCTTGAGGTCCAACCAGCAGGAAAGCGTGTCCGATTGGAATCAACTGGCACTGTGATGCGTGGCTTCTGTTAGATTGGCCCGTTTTAGACCCATGCGCGCATGAGGTTTCGCACGCGCTCACGGGCTGAATTCGGGATCCCTTCTCTGGCCAGTAGTCCACCATCCGGGCGGGCTGCCGCGCAGGGAATCCCTCCAGATAGAAGAGCAATCGATCCCTGGCCATGATCCGCAGCGGTCCGATTCACGCATCGGTGTGGGGCCGGTAGTAGAGCCGTGGATCGTGGCAGCCCCAGCAGCTCCACACTGCCGGGTGATGCTGATCTCAGGGTGATCGTGGTCGACAGGCTGCGCAGTTCGACGGGCATTCACAGCAGCTGAGACTTTTTTTTTAAGCCACTCCAGCTCCATCTGGAGACGACCGATGTCTGCTGAACAGCTCCGCCTCCTGGGCCTTTACATCCTCTTGGCATCGTTGCGGCTCTTGCCTCGGGCCTAAACAGCTCGCTGGCGCCCTCCAGCATCTTGCTTCTTCCACTGGCTCAGCCTGGATGGGTGGATCGCGTTGATCAGCGGGCAATCTCCTGGAGCGTCTTGCGGCCAGCTGATCGCCTCCATGGCGACCCTGGCCTTGAACTTCAGGGCTTGGTTACGGCGTTTGCTCAAAACTCCTTCGGAGAAGGCTTCGCAACGTAGGAGCCCCTTTTCGGGGCGGTGCCCCGCCTCAAAAGGTTAAACGGATGGGGCTTGTCGAGAAAACCCAGACCAATTAGTCTGTTTGGCATCAGTCCCAGCGGTCGAACGGATCCGCTAAATGGGGGTTTATTGCTTTAACTCGTGCCTTCACCCCGCAGGTAGTCCAGCTGGCAATAGTGTCAGTATTGCTATTGTCCTATTAATAACTTACTTTAACACTGTGGACTGTCCTGTGAGCTAACATCGTTTCCGATAAAGTGATAAAATTGTTTGTTTCCTTGCCAATCAAATCAGTTCCAATTGACAAAGAAGCCAGGTTATCCCTTACAGTACTTAATACACTGATTGGAATCACTGGTGGCTGCTGGGCGGAGTTATAGTCAAGCCCATGACTGCTAACTAAAACAATCTTGAAGTTTCCTCTCTGGATCGACACCAGGCGCATGAAGTGCTCAAACCTAATCAGTCGCAGGGTCAGGTACTCAGTGGAAACCCACCACCCTCAGCTAACAACACCATCAATACCATCACCGGCGCCAAAAACTTGGTAGCAGCAATGGGCGATCTCAATGACTTCACCCTTTCTGCAAATAGTGCAATTGGCTTCCGGCGGATATGGAGTGTCTGGTACTGGGAGCTATAGGGTCGTCGTCTCCATTTCCCTGCGGGTAACTTCCGGTAAGGGTAGGAGCCAGGCCATGGCTACAACCACCGGTGTTATCAGCAACAATCCAGGCACGATTAAACGGCCGAATTAGTTTCGATTACGCTTCAATGCCATACTTGGGGCGTTACTGGGGCGTCTTTCCGATTTTGCTAGTCTCAAACCGCTGCTACAACTGGGAATATTCGGTTGATCCAGTTCCTCGATTCACAGGGGAATCCATCAGCTCTGGTGATCAACACTGCGCTCACCTTCACTCCCGGGTGCCTGCTCAATACGTTGCGGCGGTGCGGCTTTACTGGGCCAGGCGGGCTTAGGCAACTATGTAGCGGCTTCAACCTCAAGCAGTGATCGGCGTAGGCTCGAACAAGCACTCAAAACGGAATGAAACGCACAAACAACAATATCCCCAAACTTAAGCTACATCGATGTTCGGGCTTTCAACTGGCACCCAGATCGTGGGAATCCGATGGACGACCTACTTAGAGGATGTGCGCGGGACCCAACCAGTACTACCAACCTCACTTCCCTCCCTGATGCTTTTACCATTACGGGTAACGTCACCGCTTGTCCCAGGTCCATCACTACAGACTTGGGGTCGTAGTCATGTTCGGCTACATACGCAAGCTACGTAAACGCCTGGTAAGATCAAAACTCACCTTCCCTTCAATCGCCCCCCTAACGCAAGGCTAACTCGAATAGTCGATGTCAAACATTTAGTCTTCCGCTTAACCGCTCTCCATTTATAGCGCTGGTTCCCCCCTCTGCCCTGAACAAGATTGACGCCTCTCATCCGACCAACTTTTCCACCAGGGGGCTGGATGGAGCAGTTCAATGCACGGATACGCGAGGGCCGTCAGGCTGATGTGAAAAGGCGGTTGAGCCCGCCGCACCGCAGAACTGACCCGGGATTTCAGAAGAGCCTGGGCATTCACGTGTCACCCTCTTCAAATGGAGAAGGACCTGGCGGTACAGGGGAAGGAGCATTTCAAGACACGTTTCCAACAAAGAATAGTTAAGTCGACATAATATTTGCTGTTCACCACGTCAAAAATGCATCGTCAGGTTTCTGGTCATTGAACCTGGCGTAGCTTTACCCATTGTAACTTCCAGAAATGTCCCCTCGCATTCGACACTGTTTGGCTGTAAGCCCAGGCGGTGACCGTTCGGCTGAAATACCTGTGCCTGGAGTGAGGTAGGGGTGACTGCTTGCTTTTCCCGATCAGCCTCAGGCGCAATTGAACCCGACATTCGGGCAGGCCGACGCAGTTCGAATCACTGCAATGCTTGTCAGAGGACATCACCTAGTGTCCGTGGCACTCAGTATCCGACCAGGCCTTTCTAGATGTGCTTTCTCACGCAGGTCATTCAAGCGATTCAGCAGCCGCTGGAGGCATTGCTGAGGAGTGAGGCCAAACCGAGAGCCATGTGGCACCTGCTGCCGTTATAGATCCCCAGATTAGCCGGGGTAGCCAGCGGTTGCGTTCAATCCGCATGTTGTAGGCGATTCACGTAAGCCTTCGCCAGGATGGTTTTGATGAAACCGTTCGCCCTTCCCGTGGTCTGCGGCTGTAGGGCTGGTGCGGATGGCTGAGATCCAAGCCGCGACAGCTTTTCGCCAGTCTTCAGACTGTAGGAGGGGCCGTTGTTCTGAGAGGATCCGCCGACAGGTGATCCCCTGCTCAGAGAAACCAGCGACGGCACGGGCCAGGAATTCCAACGGTCGTCTCCTTCTGGCATCAGCCAAGCACTCGGACGTAGGCCAGGGGGTGCGTCGTCATCGCGACGTGCACCTTTTCGTAGCCGCAACTCGGAGGGAGCCCTGACGACGGGTCGCCGGTATCGTGCCCGACCCGCTCAAACCTGGCCAGCTGTTATGTCGACATGGATCATGTCCCCGGGGCCTCCCCTGGTAGCGACGACAAGACGTTTTGGGTTCATAGGTCTTCAGTGTTCCCGACCCCAGGGCCCTTCAGAGCCGAACCAACGGTGAGAAGGGGCGCACAGAGAGCCCTGGCGATGCGGCGGAGCGTGCCAGCGCTGGTGCCGCAGTTCTACAGCCGCGGAGTTGCTGCGGAATCGAGCGTCGCCGCTGGGTTGCGCGCGAAACACTCCGTCGATCCGCCAGTTGCCGCTACGCCGGGCCTGCTCGAAACCTGGAGAGCCACCTGTAGCCGTAACGCAGGCTGATCCCGGCTTTGCTGCAAGGGCTTGAGTGGCAGCCTTCAATCGAGATGCCGGCGGATGAGCCGTTCCCGACTGATGGTTCAGTCGGCCAGAGGGTGGGGCTATGCATGGGGTTGAGGTCTTGGGACGGTGGTGACACTCCGACCCTGGCGACCTCACACCCCCTTGTCAGCTGAAACAACGTGGTGGGACACAACATCTAGGATGCTCCGATCAAACGAACATGGCCTGCGTTGGGCAGCGCCAGGTACCCTCGGCGGCGGTGATGCTGCCGTTGGACGATCGATTGCTTGAACAGAAGTTACACCGCTTCCGGGCTGCAGGATTGAATCTTCCAGGCTGGCAACTGAGCGAAGCACGATCGACGCGCCCGCTGGTCGGCCAGTATATCGACAACCTCTACCCGAGCCTTCGCTGAGGCTGAAGTCAAACGAGTTCCTAGGCCCCCGGACGGAGGCGGCGGTAACGAGCAGATCATGTCGATGGTGGCCGCTCAGGGCGTAGGCCAAGGAGAAGCGGCATCATATCAGCAAAGGGCCTTGAGCTCCGCGGAGCGGGCGCTCATTTAAAACCGGGCCTCGACGGTGCGAGTTGGCGGTCCATGGCCTAGGGGCAATTGTGGTGAGGATGACGATGGCCACCTGCCCAAACGTGATTGAGGAGAGGTGAGAACGACTTTCACCTGATGATGATGGATACAAACAGTAAAGACTGTCAGGCGGACAGCGAAAAAGGAACCTCGTCCTGCTGTCTCGATCGGGCATAGAGGCAAGTGGAGGACGGATGAAATGCTGTCTACTTCACCTTCTGCCTCCAAGGTGTGTTTCCTTGCGCCCAATGGCGCCAGCTTCCACCGACGCTTGGCAGCAGCGGCTCACGATCGGCGAGAATAACAGCCGTTACTATTCTCTTCTTCATGGGACGGCTGCTCCAGCAGCCCAATGGCCCGCAATGTCCTCCCTTCCACCTGATTCCTGCCTGCTCGCTACAAGGCCTACGTGTTCATTCGATCGAGGGGAGCATTCCGGTCAGCAGCCCTGCTGAAGCGGCAGAGAGGCTTCTCCCGGAAGTGGGCGGGTCGAAGCAGTGGCAGAAGTTACTGAAGGCGGGCGGAGAAGGGGAGCCCACAGTGGTAGTTCAGAATTCACCCCAACTGGGCTGATGCATCCGGCACCGCAGCAACAGATCCAGCACCTGTCGCACTGCAGGCTCACGGTCAGGGTTGTGCACCGCCGTTGAAGGGACCCCGGCCGTAATGCGGCCTCGATCTTCTTGAAGGCTGACCGTTGCTGTCCATCAAAGAGCTGATGGAAGGATACAGAGGTGGTGAGAGGCATTCGTCCAGGGGTACTAGGTGACAGTGTTCCCACTTTTCTTTGGGTTGGACCCTGAGATGAGCGTTGGTGGCCCTTGACTCAATGAAACCCACCCAGAAGGGAGACCAGAAACCTAGGGGTTTCCCTCAGCGCATAATTCGTAGTGCTAAGGGGCGCGCTGGCATATTGGGCAACACTCCTAGTACAGCCGATCTCGCCCCAGAGGCTAGAACGATCTCCTGTGAGATGGGTAAACGCAAAGGTCTTGAAACAGATTAAATCGTGCCTACTGACACCCAACTCCCAATTCCACACGTAAAAGACGGACGCTCCAATGCTGGAGCAGGAAGGAATGAGTTGCTCTAAACATAGCTGCCTGGCGAGCTGTGGGCTACTGGTTAGGCTTGATTGGCTTTGTGTGCCTTCTGAGTAGCCTGGCTGCCTTCGTGACCACGCGTATTCAGTTGAAGGGGGAAACCTTTTTTAAAAAATTTTTTCCCCGCTCTATGCCTCACTGGAAATGGCGAGGACGGCAGCGGGCTTTCCGTAGTTGTGAATATATTGCCACATTCTGTAAATCTCCGCCTAGAGTTTGTTGCCGATAAAGCAGGGCCCGCCGGTCACGCAAACTCGGCCCTGGCAGTCGAAGCGATTGAGGGCCCCCTTCTTTCGTTTCGAAGGGTCTTTCGATTTTGTGTTTGAGCCAAATATCCTGAGTGCCAATCGCCAGGGTTTGGCCAGGCCCTCATACCCGTTGCGCCACCAGCGCCTGTTGCTGTGATCGCCTAGAACCTGAAAACAACTTTCAACAGTTGTGGGTGGCGGCGATGCAGGTGCCATCGCCGCTCACCTCTCAATGCCCCTTCAAACAGGAAAAGCGGCGCGTAAGACCGCGGCTTCCTTGATCTGCCCGTTCACCGGCTTCCACGATCGCCTTGCGCTGGGCGTAAAGATCTTTGGCGCCCTTCTTGCCTTCGGAACTTGCGGGCCATGCGGGCCTTTGGCATCGGCGTTCCTGGGCAGCGGTCCGCATTTCGGCGGGGCGGCTGGCCGTGGGGCAAGCCCGGGCCGGTGCGATGTAGGCATCAATGCCCTTGAATCAAGCGCATGCGTTGGCGTTGTTATCGCTCCAGTAACCCGCCATCCATCGTTCATCACCGTGGGGCAGGGCAACCGGCGCTGGCGGCGATTGCGTACCAGCATGGGTTCCCAGATGCTCGACATCCCGGCGGCTTGGTTGCCCACCCCGACCGCCACGATCACCTGGTTAGTCGGCTGTCCACCGCCAAACTTGGCAGTGTAGCCCTGGATTGTAGTTGGCTATCTACTCATGGAGAGGCTGGTCGGGCGTCGGCTGAAGTTCCGCTTGGTTTGTTCGGCGGTGTTGCCATCGGGCCCTTCTCGCCAAGGACCACGGCGTGGCATCCCTCAGCGGCCAAGGCTTCCAGATTCCCGGCGTCCACATCGGCGATCTTCCGGCAGCCTCGATTGCCTTCTCACGGCCGCCCTGGCCTGGGCTTGCGGCTGGCCTTCGGCTTTCTTGTCAAAGATCGCCTTCTCGGCTGCCGGTGCAGATCCGAATTCCCGGGCGGGCAGTGGCTTGGGCCTTGGCCTCTTCGCTTCCTCGTGCCGCTGACGTGCTGCCTGCTGCGGGGCGGTCTCCCGCTTCCCATCTCCTGCGGGGGCCTGGCGGAAATCCCTGGCAAGGCGGTCCTTGGGAACGCCGCCTTTCAGGTCATCGAGAGCTCAACTTGCCCACTTCCCCTTGACGTAGCGGGGGCGATTTCCTCCTGGGCATCAAGGATCTCCGGGCCCTTGCGCACAAGGCATTGATTTCTCCTTTCTCCAGGGGCTGCTTCCTCCGCCCTGAAGCATGCGCTTCGGGCTCCATGGCTTTTGTGCATGGAGGCATTGGGCCCTGCCCCCAACCTTGGGTTGGCCGTCCAAACCGAAACAATCTCCCTTACCTTTTTTTCCCTTGGG
>Ga0163217_1107865_pt1 | contig 14900 bp, 8 predicted proteins | sample SynspAceP_FD_185933 | JGI IMG/M metagenome (GOLD analysis project Ga0163217, IMG submission 185933) | Saline lake microbial communities from Ace Lake in Antarctica - Synechococcus sp. Ace-P (PacBio error correction) | ecosystem: Environmental > Aquatic > Non-marine Saline and Alkaline > Saline ... | reverse complement strand
ACAGTACACCGCCAGCAGGGCCAGCGCCCAGCAGGAAGAACAGAAGCGAGGGCACGTGGAACGCAAGACGGCCGATCGCCCAGCCATTCCCAGACAGAAGAAAAAACAGCGCGGGGAAGGGGACGGCCAGCGGCCAGCACCGCCCAGGGCGGAGGAAAGGGGGAGCAGGAGCAGGGCCAAGCCCGCGCACCGACCGACAGGGCCAGGCGAGAGCGGCAGCCAGGCCACCCGCCGAGCAGCTCAGGCGCGCGCGAGGGCGCGAGCCGGTGGAGGGAGGCCCAACGGACCAGGAAGCGGGAGCATGAGCGACGCCCAGGCGGACCAGCGCAAGTCGCGTGCCGTGCGCCGGGAGCAGAAGGAAACGAGCAACAGCCGGCACAGCGGGCAGCAGACCGAGACGCTGAGCCAGGGAAGGCCCCGGCGGAGCGCCCCCAGACCGGCAGGGCGCCGGAGCAACGGAGAAAGCCAAGCGCACAGACCGTCGAAGCATGCGGCGAGTGGAGAATACAGGCCGCGTGAGGCCCAGAGTACGGGGGACACACACAGGGCGTGCAGCCGAAAGCGGCGGGGAACAGCAACCACCAGAAGCACGCCCGAAGACGAGCAGGCAGAGATGGGCGCGCCGGGCGAAGTACGTGAACCGCGCCGGGCGAGGGGAGCAGCGGAGTGACCACCCCGTCCACCACCGGCGTCAACCGCCAGCACCGTGAGGCGACGAGCGGCGGCGGCCCGTGACGAAACAGCGTGTGAGGGCGGCGAGGACCACGTGGGGCCAGAAAGGCGGGAGCGGGAGCGGCCCGCCACGGCCAGGGCCAAGCCAGCGCTGGGGTAGGAGAGCCAGGACCGCCACGGATCCGCGTGTGGCGAGAGCACCACCGAGGCGCCGCCAAGGGAAAAAGGCCCCCAACGAACGGCGCGGCCATGCGCGGCGGCCGCACGGGGGCAAGCAGGGCGAATCGGGGGCCAGGGGGGCCCAAGCAGCCGATCAGCACGAAGGCACGCCAAAACCTCAAGCGGGGCTGCCAGCGCCAGCCCGAGGCGTGGGGAACGCTGGCGTCTGGCCAGCCGCGGCCGTGGCCCCAGTGCCACCCGCCGCAGGGCCGCCCGGGGCGGCAAGCGGCAGCGAGCCGCGAACGGCCCCGCAAAGGAGGAAAGAGACCGAACAGAGAGGCGGCCGGCCGGCGGGAGGAAGCCCACCGCCCAGAGCAGGGGAGGCGGAAGGCCGGCCGAGGAGCGCGCCGCTCCAGAAGCCGCAAAGAGGAGGCCCTGAAGCGCCACGCAGCCGAGCAGGAAGGGGGGCCCGCGACGGGCATCGGGCGGTGCAGACCGCAGCAGGCGCAGCCTGGCGAGACCGTCGGGGCCCACCACCGCCCCAGCGGGAGCAACGAGGCCTGAACAGAGGAACAAGGGCCGGAAGAAGGCGTGGCACGAGCGGGAACAGCCGGCCACCGGGCGCCGCAGCACAAGTCGCTCAACCATGGAGCCCAGCTGGTGACATCCGCGGCGGGAGGCCAGGCCCTTCGGTCAGAGCCAAGCGGGAGGCATCGAGCGCCCAGGAACAGGGGAAGGGCCGAGCACGGCAAGGAAGCCGGCACCGCCAACGGGGGAGACGGAAGCGGCCACAGAACACGCCGGCCGCACCAGGTGCCGCAGGAGCAGGGCGAGAGCGGCGGGGGGCCCCGCCAGGCGGCGGCAACCAACAGAGCGGAACGGGCCAGGCCAAGCGGCCCCAGAACCACCAACAGCAGAGGACACGGCCGCGGGAGAGACGCGGCCATCGGCAGGCCGGCGGAGCCGGAGCGAGGCCGCGGAAGCCGAAGGCGCGGGCCAGAACAGGCCAGGAGGCGAGCAGCAGGCGAAGCACCACCCGGTGACCACAAAGGCCGGGCGGTCCCAGCGGGGCCGGCGACCAGCGCGGCAGACAAGACCATGCGATCACGTCAGCGGGTAATCGTGAGCGTAGCAGTCGGCCCACCACGGCCGCCCAATGAACACGGCAGACGCATAGTCAGTGGAGCCGCACACACTCCCTACTGTCGCAGTTAGACGCTGCGTAGACAAGGAAGTAGATACCAAGCGCACCAGAAATCGTGCGGCGCAGTGTACCGCCAAAGAGACTGTATGAGCCTACACAGACACCATGCACGCGATGTGGGGCGGCACCTAGTGGCCAGCAGCCACGCGCGCGCAACAGGAACCAGATGACCCCGAGGATAGCCCTCACTCGCCCGAACTGCAAGCATCTGTAACGGCTGTTACTCGCCCCAACTTCCGGCAATTGCCGTCACATAAGACAGCACTCTGCGGTGGCAGCGCCGCCGCGCCCGACGCCGACGAAGCACACCGTGCGGAACGAGAGTGTGAGCACGGCGCTGCCCGGACGTTCCTAGCGCCTTTGTAGTCGAAGCGGAAGACTAGCGATGACAGTGGGCGCAACCGGGAGTGCGAGGGAATCCGAGCATCGGTGTCACTACTGTCGCGAGCGGACGTATATGCTATGCCGTCAGACGCCCCACTAATATCAGCGGGGAGGCACGTAAGCAACCAGCGAAGTTGCGAGGCGAGGGCATCCAGGCCTCATGGCAGGCCCCGGATGTCAATAGCAGACCGCCCTAGGTGCCGTCGTGGCGGCGGGATGCGACCGCTGCGCAGCCCAGGCAGCGCACGAGTCGGACCGTCGCGGAAGCTGGGGCGCTTAAGCCATGATTGGCGAGGGTCCCACAGAGCCCGCCTCGAGGCGAGGCGTGGCCCAGCCGGGGAGGCCGCAGAAGGCAGCGGGCACCAGGGACGGCGCCCATCAGCAACGCCGTCGAAACGAAGCACCTGAGTGTGGGCCGGGACGGCAGCGAAGGCCGGGCCGTGAGCGGGAGCCAGCGCCGATCTGCCGTGCCAGAGGTGCGATACAGGGAGGCAGCAGCCCCACACAGATCCCAAGCGGAAACGTGCGGCCGAGCCAGACGCAGGGGGCGCACACTCTAAGACCGGGCCAACGCCGGGGGGCGGCGAATGCGGAGCGCCGGTGGGCACGATGAGCCGCTCTCAGGGTGTGGAGCAGTCGCCGGGAGCGCATAGTCAGGGGGGAGGGCGGAGAGAGGAAGAGGAGATGCGAGCGCCGTGCCAGCCCCAGGGAGCAGGGTAGCAGCTCCGGCGCGCGCCTGGGCAGGCCAGATGCCCCGCACGCCGGGTCGAGCGAGGCCGAGGGTAAGATCGAGACCAGCACGTGCTCGAGGGTAAGGCTGGAGCGCGGCGAACAGCAGCGCCAAGGCCCTGGCGCCAGCCCCGCGTGCCCCCATGTAGCGCCGTGGCGCTGCATCCGCCGTCCGGTGGATGACGTCGAAGCGAAAACAGAGGGCCATGCGCATCGCCAGTGCTGGGAGGGGGCGGCTAAAGGGGCAAGCAACGCCGCAGCGGCCGGAGCGGACGTCCGGTGCTCGCGTCGCGCGCCGCCGGGGACCCGCCAAGGTGCCGGAGAGTTTGCTGCCCACGCAGCGGAGCAAGCCCCCCGGTCGCCATGGCTGGAGCGCCGTCACTCCGCGCAGCTGCGCAGCCGTCGGCGTTGCCAGGGCTACGCGAGCAGCTGCAAGAAGCGGCGGATACAGCCCGACTGACCCACCGGCGGGCAGCCTGCAGAGCAGAAGCTGGTGAAGCAGCGAGGCCCTGGTGGAGCGCGGGCGGCCGCAAGCCCAGTGCACAAAGCCGGCACCGGCGGGGAGCACGCGACGAGCCTGCGGCCAGGGGCTGGAGGCCGCCGCGCATAGTCGAGGAGCCAACAACCGCAAGGGGGGCGGGGGGGGGCCAGCCAGACACGGGCACTAGCGTGCGAGCGCGAGGAGCGGCCGGGGCCGCCAGAACGTAGCCCGATGGCGGCGGGCAGCGCAGGGGCACAGCACCGGCGCACCAGCGGGACGCGGGCCGACAGGGCCAGGGGATCGGGCGAGCAGCGGCGAGCTCCGTCGAGCGCATACTAGGACCGCTGGCAGGGTGCCCACGCAACGTAGGAACGGCCCTGGGGACGGCCGGGTCAACCTAGCCGCGGTGCGCGCCGGAGCGAGCGCCACAAAGACGACCGCGACCGCCGGGGCGGCGGCGCCGGTGCAGCCCACGCGCGGACCCACCCGAATAAGTGGGACAGCGGCCGCGCGCGCGGCCGGGAGGGCTTACGTCGCAAGAGCCGCAGAGGGAGCGCAACGCCGGGAGGCGTAGCAAAAAGGCGGCCAGGCGTGGCGGCGGACTAGCGGCCCTGTCTCGCCGGGGCCCGAGCGAGCGGGAGGCGGAGCGACCGGCGCAGCGGCAACGGCGCCCCGTGGGCCGAGGGCGGGCGGCGCGTCAGCTGTGACACGTGGAGTGAGCCACTCCACCCCAGCCCGCTGAAGGCGCCAGCCGCGGAAGACCGGGCGCGTGCCGCGATAAAGGCGCCTGGAGGCCGCCAGCCCGGAGAGCCCCCACGCCAGCCAGCCAAGCGCTGCAGCCAGCCCCTAAGGGGGCTGCAGCGACGCCCAGAGCGCAGCGGCCAGAACGGAGCCCGGTCGGGGAGCTCGGACGCGCACCGCGGCGAGCGGCGCGGAGCGCGGGGCGGGAATGGGCCCCCGGAGGGCGGTTCGGGTAGACGCACGCGGACCACGATCTGCCCGCGATGCCGAGCCGAGAGGCAAAGAGGGGGCAGACGCGAGCGGGCAAAACAGGGATCCCGCAGCGGCGGCCCGGCACGGCGCCCGCGCCGCGGCAGCCAACACACGCCGCAGGCCTGTCCCAGGCGCATCCAGCCGACCGCAAACCAGCGCCGGCCAGGGCGGGCGCGGGCCACTGAAACGGCAGGTACCCGGCTATGCCCAAGGGCGGGCGAGTAGCGCGAGGGCGGCACTCTGCCACCCCACTGAGCGGGCAGAAACCGGAGCCGGGACCGAGTGCGACCGGCCTGGCCAGGCGGCCGAGTGGGCCCCGTGTGGGCCCACCGTGGGGCGGCGAGCAGGGCGTGCCGATGCAGCCCACACCATCCACGATGTCGCCACACGCCGGCAGCCACGGCCAGGCTGGGCCACATGGAACCGGAACGGGCAGTGAGCCGAGCGCCGACGCCGCGGCGCCGGGCCGCGCGAGCCGCCCGGCCGGGCCGCGCGGGGACGGATCGGGGCGGTGTCGCGTGAGCGTGCGCCTCGATGCGGCCGGAAGGCCGCGGAGGCGGCGCAGGCCGGGGGGCGAGACGGGAACGTGACTTGGCGAAGAGGGCACGCGCCGGCGAAACGGAACCGTGGGCAGCCAGCCGCGGCGGCGGGGCCAACCCAGCGAAGAAGGCAGGACCGGGCGCCGGGGTACGGCACGCGCCGGCCGGCAGCAAGTGCGAGCTCGCCCTCCAGCGCGAGCCAGCCTGCGAGCGAGGCGCGGAGATTCGGGCCGGTGCGGCGCCGCCACCAGGGGCGGAACCGCGGCGGACGGCGCGACCACGCCGCTCCCCAGAGAAACCCGGCGCGGGCAAGCAGAAGGCAGGGGAGTTTGGAGGGAGTCGCCACAGAGGGGCCGCCGCCGCCTAGCGGGCGGAACACCGACGGACGGGGCGTCGAGGGAGCAGGAGGGCGCGGCCAGGAAAGGGGCGGAGGGCCGGAACAGGGAACGCACGACCGTACGGGAGTAAGCGACGCGGGTCAGTCGCGGGCGGCACTGGGCCGGGAAGGGGGGGGATGCCCACCGATCGGCGGATGCGGCCTGCCGGTCCGCGCCGGCAGTCCAAATACCGCGGCGACGCTATGCCACACCCCGGCCGACGAAGCCAGGACGGCGGCGCATAGGGGGCGCCGGCAGACAGACGCGACGGGACGAGAACGAGGCGGCACAGCGCGCGGGGCTTACCAACACGCCCAGGCTGACGCAGCGAAGCCGGCAGAAGACGAGCGCGCGTCGTGGCGCCTGCCGCCGCCGGTGTGGGGGGGAGAGAGAGCGGCGCAAGCGGTAGGTCCGGAAACCAGCGAGGCGTGGCTGGACGGCCCGAAGAAGAGGGGCAGTACCCGGCGCTTCACCAGGCCCGCCGCGGCCGCCCAGCCGCCCACCGGCGCCCGAGCACAGCCCGGCGGGGAGAGCACGGGGGTGGCCGGCGGCGCAGAGACATATATGAGTCTCTGCGCGCCTAGTGAGTAGTGGCCGAGCCACGTATGTGCTGTAGTCACTCAGCGATCATGGGCGACGCGCAGGAACACAAAAACCAAAAGCAACCGGAAAAGGCCAGGCCGCCAGCCGGAACGAGAGCGCCGAAAGGCAGGGCGGGCGGTGCCGTTCCGCACGCCGCCCCCCTGCAGGGCGACGAAACGCCGGCTTCAAATCGACGACCCGCACGGACGCGGCACCGGCCCGCCGGAGAGGAGCAAACTGCGTGGCCGAATCCCAAAAACCACCCGCGACCCGACGCCGACAACGGGCCGAGCCGCGGGCGCGACCGCCAAAGCGGCAAAGACCGCGGCGGCCTTACGACCGCAAGAGGCAGCGAGACTAACCGGCGCAGACGCGCCGAGCGGAGGCACATCCGCAAGGCGGCAGGCGGCAGCCGAAGACACCCGGATGCCCGGCGGGCCGGAAGGAGTGCGAGGGGATGGCCCCGCAGCCCGGAGCCTGAGAGAACGGGCCGGCGGCGACCGGCGAGCGGGACCCCGCGGCGGGCGCGGACCGGGCATGGACACCAACGGCGGAGTGCCGCGACGCCGACCGGCCGCGATCGAGGTGAGCGCTGACGCAACGGCGCCCGGCCCCGCCGCCAGCCCGCGGCGCAGCGAGGAGCAACGGCGCAGAGCGTCGCGAGCGCGCCGCCCAGCCCGGCAAGGCAAGGGCCCACCACGGTCGCCGGCGCGCCTGGCGGGCGGCGGGGGCACGCACGGCACCGCCCGCTCCAAGCCAACACGAGGGCAACCAGTGCACAGCGCCAGCAGCCAGCCCAGCGGCGACCGTCCGCGGCCGGAGCCGGGTGCTAAGCAGGGGGAGGGCGAGCCTCGTCTGGAACGACAGCGAGCGCGACACACCGCAGAACTCGAGCAGCAGGTTCGCGGACCCAGCCGACCCCGCCAGGCCGGGCGTGGAGCCGCGGGAAAACGGGAGCGGGCAAAGGAAGGCCCGCGGAACCCGCCGAGCCAGACGGGCGCCAGGGCTCCAAGCAGGCGCGTTTTCGGAACACTCGGCTCCGACAGAACGGCGCTCATGCCGGCGAACAGCCAGGGTCCGCGGCGGGACCAGACCACAGCAGCTCCGGGAACAACAAAGCCAGACGCCGACGGCAGCGCCCGGAGCCGCCGAGGACGCGGCCGAGCAACCCCCGAAGGAATCAGGCGCGGAGCCGCTGCGCGCCGGGGCCGGTCGCCGGCAGCCCAGCCACCGCCCGCCGCGGGCGGCGACGGCGTGGGGCGGCGCGGGATCGTGGATGTGGGCCGAGCCGGGCTGGGCGAACCGCAGCAGCAACGGCGCGGCGGAAACGCTGCAGAAGGCCCGGCGCAGCAAGTACCGGGCGGGGAGCGGGAACTCAACGTGCAAGCGGAACGCTTCGCGACCAGCAAGCGCGAATCCACGGCGGAGCCCTGGGCAGGGGCCGGGCGCCAGCGCCCCGCCGCGAGCTAGACCACCGGCAGGAAGGCCCGCCGCAGACCCAGACGTGGGACAGCTAGTGGGGACGCGCCGCAAAGGAGCGTGGAGGGCCCAGCTCGAGTCGTGGAGACGGTGCAATCGCCAGGGCCGGAGCGCCGAGAGCAGAGGGTGTCCAACCAGGTGCCGCCCTGGGGGCACCGGATATTCATCCCGCATTGCACAGGCAGCACGCAAGCCAAGCGCGGGGAGAGGCGTCGGGGGGCAGCGCGTCTCAGGCGCGAGACAACGAAGTGCTGACCGGCAGGGGACCAGGGCAAGTGCTCCGTGGGCGAGCGGAACCACCTGCTAGCGGGTCGTGTTTGCAGGCTCAGCACGGCAGCGCGCCGGCCGAGTCGATGCGCCAGAGCTCCACCTGGCTCAGTGGGGCCCACAAATGCTCTGGACGCTCCAGCGTTGAGGGCGCGGCCGGGACTGCACCGGCACGGCGGCCACCGCCACACTCGGGATACTGCGGCGGAACAGGCCGAGTGCAAGCCGCCCTCTCCGGCAGCACGATAGGGGCCGTCCTGGGTCGTCCCCGGGCACCCACCACCACTGTACGCACCCCCCCGGAGGGGGGGGAGAATCCTCGTATCGCTTCTGCAGCCGGCGGCAGGAACCGTCCGGACACCTAGCGATTGAGAGTGTCCGAGGAGCCGTCCCTAGGAGGCCAACAGAACGCGGGGCCGGCTGCGGGGAGCTCGGGCCGGGCGCCCCCGCGCCCGAAGCAAAACAGAGGAAAACAGTCCAGACGCTGTGCGCCACATGCGGGAACGCGGCAGGCCCTGACCGCCCGGCGGCGTGCACCCGGAGAGGCTGTGGCCGCCGCCGTCGGAAGGGCCCGCGCGGGCAAGGGCCCCGCAGGTAAGGCGCAGCTGAGCGAGGGGAAGGCAGAGCAGCCAGGGAATGACCCGGGGGGCAGCGCCAGCGGAGGGGGTGCGAACGCGTAAGGGAAACGGCGGGCGGGAAAACCAAGCGGCTCTCCATGACACGGACAGCCAGACGCCTCCCACGCCGGCAGTAAGCCGCCCAGCGCTGCACGGCCGGAGCTGGCCCCGGGCAGAACCACCAGGCCAGCCCGGAGAGCGGGCCTCCCGGTGCGCGGTCCGCGCGGATCCCACACCGAGCTGGGGCGGCCTGCGCGTCGGGGGAGATAGCCGGAATGGGGCTGCCCGGCCGGGCGGTCGGCGGTCGCCGCGCGCAGCAGGCCGTCGGCTCTCTCTTCGGTGTCGGGGGATCGGCTAGTGCGCGCCCCACGCAGACGACTGGCCGTGGCGGCGCTGAAGCGCAGTTTGGAGCACGCGTCATTGGTTGCGGATCCCCCGGATCGGAGCGGCACGGTGCGATCAGCCTCTGTCTAATCGGCCGCTAGCCGGCCACACCTTACAACGCGGCTGGGAAAAAGCCCGGCGCGTGGCGCAAACCGGGAGCAGCGGCGCTAGGCCACCGGCAGGCATGCCGGACCAGCCGCACCCCCAGGCCGCGTGGCCAGGCGGCGGTGTGGGCGCCCACCGCTCGGTGGAGTCGGCAGCAGGGTCCACGCGGGCACCTGGCTGGGGGGCGGAGCCGCCCAGAACCTGTGCGCCAGCGGCACGGGCCGACGTGCCGGCGCCGGGCGACCGCTCCCACGCTTACGCGACACCGGCCGGCGCGCTCGGTCGCATGGCAACACGTCTCGGGGCGGTGCCGGGCGAGCCGGGCTCGTAGAGGGGCGCCAGGTTCGCGGGGGGGCCCCGCGGAAGTCCGGCGGCCCTGGCCACGGGGCAGCGCCATGGCGCCCAGCGCGGGCTCGGGGTTTGAGCCATTCGCGACAGCGGCGCCGGGCCGCCCAGCAGCGGCAGCGCACGGCCGCTCGGCGCTGCCCTGGGCGGAGACGCCATTAGGCGCGCACACAGCCCGAAGCAGACCTGGAGGGCTGCCCTACACGCGGGGGAACAGGCCCAGCCGGACCCCGACGAGCGCACAGCTGACCGGAAACGCGCCGGCGGGAGGCCTCAGTGCGACCCCGGGAGCATGCGCTGATTCCCCCCGGCCTCAGCCACGCTAGACGGTCAAGCGCACCATGCAACAGGGGGCGCAAACCGGCGGGGCCACGAGCAGCGCGCTGGCAGGGCCGCCCCGGCAACGCTCTGGGTACTGGGCGGAGCGCCAGCATAGAGCTGGCTCTCGCGCGCGCCGTCCCACGGAAGGCGTTCGTGGGACTGGGCCAGGCCGCCAGCGGCAAAGCTGGCAGAGGGGGCCGCGGCGTTCAGTCGCGGGGTCCGCGAGTGTGCGCCGGGGGACCACCAGCGCCGGGGGGGGCGGCCGCGGAGGCACAGGCCCTAGACAAGAGGTAGGGCGCGCGGGCACCGAGCGGCCCGGGGCAGCAGCGCGAGCGGCCGGGAGCAGCCTCCAACTGCGCGCAAAGCGACGGGGCGGGGAGCGGGGGGGCAGGAGCTGTCCGACCTGCGGCAGCGGCGCGGGATGACCGCGAGGGCCGGCAACGCCGCCCAAAGCCTGGGGGGTCAACCGGCGCGGGGGAGGCGCCGGCGGCTCGCATCCGCGCCTGGGCGGGGCCACCGGCAGCTGCCGGCGCCAAGAGGACAGCGGCCGCCGGCAGCCAGCGCCCGGCCGAGTGCAGCGGCGCGTCGCAAACCCCCGGGGGCCGGGCGTGGTGCTCTTGCCGGGGGGGGCATGGGGCGAGGGCTTACAAGCGTCCCAGTGCCCGCGGCAGATTCGGTGCCGACGCCATGGGGGGGTTGCTCCACCCGAGCCGCCGCCGGGAGCCAGTTTGCTTCCAACTGAGGGCAGGCCGGCGGGGCCGGGGCCCCCTCTGCAGCCGACGACATCCAGTGCGAGACGGCCAGCGCAGTGCCGGTGGAGCCGCACGAGCACCGGGGGCCCGGGCGCTCGTCGATCGCCCGCCACCCCAGGAGGGGAGGCAGAAGGCCTGGCACAGCACGGGGCCCAGCGGTCTACAGGCTGAGCGATAGTGGATGCGCGCCCCGGGGGCCGAGGCCACCCGCGGACCCACGCCGCGGCAGGCCATGGGGCCGCTGTTGCAGGCGCGGGGAGCCACGCCGAGGAGGAGGGGGCCACGAACCGGGCGGCCAGGACGGCGCCGGAGGAGGGCGCGCAACAATGCCGGACCACCACCCGGCCTGGAGGCGGCCGGGGCGAGCAGCGCAGCCCCCGGGCGGCGGGCAAGGACGATGAGCCGCGGCCAGCCGTGCACGCCGTCCTCCCGGCTGCGGGCGGGGCGGCCCGCACGCCGCAGACCGCCTTTCTACAGGGCCGCGCGACGGACCTCACCGGGGGTGCCGAGCCGACAACTCGAGGCCGCCGGAAGCCCAGGTGGGCGGCCGATGCGACCGCCGGGGACAAAGGAGAGAAGGCAGGAAAGGGAGGCCAGCACGCCAGCGGTCCCCACGAAGCGGGGCGGCAAGGGCAGCCCCGCGCGGGGGGCGGCCGGCCGGCGGATGCGGCTCGCGGACCCCCGTGAACAACGCGCCCCAACCGGCGGGACCCCGGAGGACCGCCTCAGGCCGAGCAGCAGGGGGCGACGTTGGATCGGCCGGCGCCGCGGGGGGAGCGCGCCACCGGAGCACCGGGCGGCCGGCCTACGCCCGACACAGCGGGACGGCGCCAACGCCCGGGGCGGCCGCGGGCCCCCGCCGCAAACCGGGCGGGCAATACAAGCGGAAAAAAAAAAAAACCCGGCCGGGGGCAAAAACGACAGCAACGAGCGAGGTCGGCAAGGCCAAGCCGCCAAGCGCGCGCCAGGCGGGAGGTGTGACGCCAAAAGGGGTGGGGACGGTCTCGTAGGGCGCAACCGCACCGCCGGCCACCCGCGCGCGCGAGCGGCCAAGACGCGGAAACCGGCCCGCGCTCCCCAAGTCTGAGCACGGAGCGGCTGCGGAGCGGGAGGCCCGGGGCTGGTAAGCATCTGCGAGGCCGGCCGCCCACGGGGCTCCACCCGTGAGCGGGAGCGCAAGCGCCGGCCTGGAGGCGAACACGCCGCCCAGAACGGCTCCGAGGCGGGCCGGGAGGCGCCGGGGCGCCAGGCGCCCGGCGGCCGGGGCGGCCGAGCCACGCAGGGGCCGGCCCCCGGGCGCAGCGGGCGCACCGAGCCGATCGCCGGGTGGAGCCCGCAGCCGGAGCCCCGTCGACGGCATAGACGAGGCGCGCCGGACGCCCTGGCGGCAGCCCGCGCCACCGCCGGGCACCGGGGGGCAGACCTGCAACGGCGACACCCCGCAGAGCCGGACCGGCAAGTCGTTAGCGACCGGGTGGGAAGGCGGCCCGAGCGCGCCGGGCCGGGCGCGGGGGCGACGGCGCGCGAGCCCCGGAGCCAGCCGCACCAGCGCAGCACCGCCCTGCGGGTCCGGTGGGGCCGCCCGGCCGGGCACCGGCAAACGCGGCGGGGCGGCCGCGCCGGAGCCGGGCGGAGGATGGGCGGCCAGAGCGCCGGCGGCCCGCAGGACAGCGCGGGGCGGCCGGCCGGGCAAGCTGGAAACGCGCCGGGGAGACATGGACCGGGGGGCGAGCGGGCGGGGCCAAGAAGCGCCAGGACGCGCCTCTAAGGCAGCCGTACACGCGCGCGCGAGGGGCATGCCGGCTGGGCGGCCCGGCCAGGGCGGCCAGCCGGGCGGCCCCCCAGCGGGGAAAACACAGCCCGGCGCCAAGGAGCGGCCACGCGCGGGGAGCGGCGGGCCGACGCCGGCCGCGGAGCGCCTGGGGAAACGGCCGAGCGGCCGCCTGCACCACCGGCGGCCGACGCCCACGGCGAAGCGACCGCGCCCGCAGGCACAGTCGGCCTCGGCAGCCCGGAAGGGGGGCGAGGCCCGGACGCGCGGCAACGGGGCGGGCGCCCGCACCACGCCCAAGGGGCGCCGGCTGTGGGCGGGGGGCGGGGGCGGCAACGGTCAGCTACGCCGCCCCACCGCCGGTCGCCACCGCAACCGCAAACGCAAGAGCGCGACAGCGCGATTCAACCACAGGGCGGCGGCGGAGGGCAGCGCAGCGCAGCGCGCCGGCACCAGCGCTGCCAGTTGGGGGCAGAGGTATCAGCCAAGGCGGAGCGGGCCAGCCGGCGGCCCGCAGAGGGCAGCCACAGAAGACGACCGCACCCACCACCAGCAGCGCAGGAGAGGGCCGGCGGGGCCCAGAAGAGGCGCAAGAGGTGACGCCCGCGGACCGGCGTTCCGGCCGCGCGGGCACGACCGGCAGAACGGGGGCGCGCGGCGCGGATGGGTTGGGGGGCGCGGCACCCATGCTGAAGTTCCCGAACGCCGCGCAGCCCCGCAGCGTGAAGGGGCAACCGTGCCGGCCCGGGGTTGGGGGATGTGGGACGCCGCACGACCGTGGCTGCTCGCATGGCTGGCGGGGTATAAGCGCGCAGCGCAAGAGAACCCCGAGCGGCGGCGCCCACAACACCCAGCGGGAAGGCCGAGCCCGCTCGAGAGCTACGGTACGGTCTGCTGCGCGGGCGGCCGATCAGGCGAAGCAGGGGCGTCCCCCCCAGCCAGCTTCACCACACCGACACGCGCCTCAGCGAGGCCCGGGGGCGCGCGAGCAAGCGGGAGATGCCCGTCCGTGGGCTGGACACCTCCGGAGAACGAGGCGGGAACCGCGAACGCCCTAGTCGGCGAGGGGATTGTTCCCCCGCCCGCCGCCAACGCCCCTGGCCTGCGCGAAAGCCCCGGGGGCGCCGGCCGCGGAGCGGGGACGAACCCGGCGGGCAAGAGCGCGGATAGCAGAACCAGAAGCGCCCGCGACGCGCCCGGCCGCAACCCGAGACCAGCTGAAGCGAGCCAGCGACAGCGGAAGGCGTGGAGCGCAGCGGCGGCGGCCACGGGAGGGCAACCCGAAAAAACACACCCCAATACTCCACCGGGCAGGGCCGGCCGGCGTGGCAACCACCCGGCCAACGGGCGGCAGTGGCATTCGGGGGGGCGGGAGCGGCTGCCATCGCGCCGCCGGGGTCGCGCGGACCGGCCAGTGGCAAGTGAACGGGACTTGGGGCCTCTCAGGTCCTCAGAGCGAAGCGAAAGCCAGCGGGAAGATCCGAAGCGGAACCGACAGGCAGCGGAGCGCGGGCCACCGGGAGGTCCCACGCGAGGCCCGGTGGTCGGCCAGCAGCTGCCGGAGAGGCCGCACCGCCGCCGAAGCCGGCACAACCGAGGCCCACGGGGGCCGCCAGCAGCGCGGTAGTGCCAGACGGGTGCGCGGCAGCCGGCCCACAATCGAGGACGTGCCCGACTCGCAGGAAGGCAACCAGGGGCAACGCAGCGCGCCAGGGCGTGCCAGTCGCCGCCGCAGGACGCCCGAACGTGAACGGGCGACCAGCGAACCCTGCGGACGTCGAGGGCGCGCCGTGGGACGGCGCTGGGACCAGCGTGCGCGACGCTATCGAGGGCCCCGCGTGCTGAGCCGGCCAATCCCAGCCGGACCGAGTGGCGGCATGACGAAACAGACTGGCTCCCGCCGCAGCGAGCCGGCCGGGCGGCGGCCGGGCGGGCGCCGGGAAGCCAGAGGGCGCGGAGCGACAAACCGGCCAGCCCGCAAGCGGAGCAAGGAGCCCGCGGAGCTGGGGCGGAGGAAGGAGTGAACCGCAGAGTCGCGGGACCAGTGGGGTGGGCACGCGTCCGGAGAGGCAACGCCGCGGGCCGCCGGCTCGGCCACCCCTCCGCCACGGCCACGCGCGCAGCCTGCAGTGGAACTCGTGAGCCTAGCCCAGCCGTCCGTAGGACAGACGCGCCTCGGCGGAGCAGAGAGTGGCGCGCCGTCCAAACGCCCCCTCAACCCAGGACCGGCCTCCCACAGCGAGCGGAGCCCAGCGAAACAACGGGCCGCCCTTGGAACCCCACCCGCGAGAAAAAGCTTACAGAACCCAAACACTTCACTCGCCACCCCCATGACCCGATGCCTTGTGCGCTAGGCAGGGGCCCGCGCCCGCGCGCGGGGCGACTTGTCGAGCAGGCGGGGCCGCCGGCCGGCAGCGGCGGCAACCTGCCAAGAGCCGCCAAGCACGAAGCGAAAAGAGACGAGAGAATGGCGAGAACCCGGCAAGGAGCTCGAGGCCACCAGGGCGACGCGGACGCAGCAGGAGGGGGGCGCGGTAGCCGCGGCAGACAAGCGCGGCAGAGGGGGACCACCGGGAAAGAAAGGGGCCCTAGGTCTCAGCAACCCTTATGCTAGCCAGCATTACCGACAACGACCCTCTGGACCTCCGGGCCACTGGGAAACGCACAACCACAAGCGGCGCGGCCAGCAGGCCCACGGCCGCACGAGCGGCCCACAGGGCGAGCACGAGGCCGGGCATG
>Ga0163217_1030458_pt1 | contig 14900 bp, 8 predicted proteins | sample SynspAceP_FD_185933 | JGI IMG/M metagenome (GOLD analysis project Ga0163217, IMG submission 185933) | Saline lake microbial communities from Ace Lake in Antarctica - Synechococcus sp. Ace-P (PacBio error correction) | ecosystem: Environmental > Aquatic > Non-marine Saline and Alkaline > Saline ... | reverse complement strand
GAAAAACTCAAAACCGATGGTAATTGGCTAAAGTCTTTCTCTAGAAGACAACGGCTTTGATACGCTCGTTGATCGAAGTAAAACGCAGCACTACGCTCTCTCCAGTAGAAGCGATTGTGGTGTTTCTTGTGGTCATATGGCTGACATTGAAAAAAATCGTTTAATCGATTATTGCGTCGCAATACTTTGTTAAAATAGACTCGTATTTGGCTTGCTCATAAAATCGTAACTTTGAACAAAAAGGCCGAGTTTCTTATCGAACCACTTCGGTTTTTTTGTTCTCTACTTTTATTTTTTTCATTCTTTCTATCTGGGTTTGGGGCAATGTAATGAGTAATCAATCTCTTTTAAGAAAGCAACGGTGACGTTTGATGAGCGTTTTTACCTTAACTGACATTGATTGGGATATTACAACAACCAGATTGGGTGATTACAGGAACCAATGCTCTGGCAATCAGCTCTCGCAGCAGTACTTGCAGGGGTAGGCGATATTGAGAGCGGTTTCGATTTCGAAATTACGAAAGGGTAGAGTTTGGTGTCTTTTGAAAGCGCAAGGCGGACAACTGATGCAAGAAGCTGAAAAAGCGACGCAGAATATGGACGTCATTTCACTCGGCGACGCCGTTCTGACATGATTTTTCGATCGCTGCCAAACCGAAACCTTGCGTCAAAAAACTGTGGAAAAGTCTCGGCTTTAAGTAAATTACTCGCGCGCATTTCGAAAACTCTCACAGGCGAACACTCGAAAAGTTCTTGCTGATACAAGCGATGTCCGCAACCGGCTTATATTCGTCGACGAACCTTTTTGATGGTTTTAGACGTCGATCGCTCGCTATGTTACCAGGCACCTTGCTCATATTATTATACCGTTCTATGATTATGGTCTAAACCGTTTCGATGAAATGCCCGACTTCATCACGCATGTTGCTCATTTGGATAAAGCGGTTCAGGTAAAAACGGTTCAAATTGAGAAGCTAACACTGACAATAGACCGTCAGGACAAGGCCGGCCTTAATGAGCTCTACAACTAACTGCATTTTAAAAACCAGATCTAAACGGTGCAGAGGCCGACCAGCGAACAGATGCCCCGAACTCGATCCGAGCCAGCCATTAGTCAATCATAAACAAGCGACTATCAAATACGCGACAACGAATCATTGTCTCGATAAATTGGATTGGGGACCAGTGAAACAAGGCAGCATTTGGCACCAGTGGTCCTAACGGAAGCGGTAAAACCTGTGTATTTGTCGTGGTTCACGGCGACCCCACAATGCTACACCAAGATATTTTTGTGTTTCGGGTTCCAGCGTTGGTAACGCGAAAGCATCTGCAGATCAAACAATTCTCGGTACGTTTCCACATGCACTATGCAATAGGGAATATCGCGTTCGTACCAGCTGTAAAACGTGATTATTTCCGGCTTTTACGACGCATCGGCATGTACAGTTAAATCGTCCGATAAGGCAGAAGAAAATTCGCCGCAATGGCTTATGCACCATCGGCAATGACAGACCGCGCGGGACCAACCGTTCAACAAGCTTCCTACGGCGACCAGGCTTTAGCTGCTTCATCGGCCACGCGCCATGGTCAACACCCGCATATTTGATTCTAGACGAGCCTTGCCTCGGCTTAGACGATATGAACGCAGCTCGTTTTAGCTTTGATCGAGGAAAATATGTGAGGCAAAAAACAACGTGTCATCTACGTCCACCACCAACGCAGGAAGACAAATCAAAGGAATAGAGAAACTGCTTTGGAGGTTGAAAAAAAATAAGGGTAAACGATTTGGCCATACTCATTGAACAATCAAAATAAAAGCAAAGTATGTCAGTTTCCTCAAATAGGGGGTTAACATTGAATAAAATTGTTACACCCTTTAAGTTTTTTAAAGTGGGACTCTGTTTCACGCAGGTTTAAGCTAGTTATGTCAAGCCTTAGATCCAACAAAATGCGACTGCAAACTGTCCCCTTGGCAACTTCTCGGGTTCAGTTTAGTGTTTGTATATGTGACAACCAGCGCAATACCTAAGTGGATTCCATCCAAGTAAAAGCACACAGACAAGAAGCATAAGTTGAGGAGGTTTAATCCATTATTACCGCTCCAAAATTAGTTTTAAGGTGACTGTGCCTTGTAAAATAATGCCAATCTCAAGCAAACGTTTTGGATGGCGGATACCAATCTGGTTGTTGGCCTAATAAATTTCTAATGATAACGGCCAAGTACTAAATTGGAGAATATTGAACGCACAAGACCCTCAAAAAAAGCTCTATAAACGAGTAAGTTGAGAAGAGTGGATAGGTAAAAGGCCCCGTTAGAATACGCAACACAAAAAACAATGATGCACCCAGCATAGTAATACTTTGCGGCCTGCTCTGACAGTTCGCTCTCCACAACCCATGATAAACTTACTCGCTAAGGGTGCTGCTGTTTGTAAATCCACATCCTCATTAAACTCTTTTTCCTCATAACACGATCTGCGTATTGTATGAGCTCTTTTGTATTGACATAGGTCGATTTGAAGTAAGAAGCTTTTTATCATTCTAGTCCTTTGTTTAATATCGATTATCCATAGGATTTTTTCACAGATAGTAATATTGGATTCGGAAATATCATAGTACAAAAAATATTAAACTTGTATAGGTGAGTGACGAAAAAAAAGCAAAAAAGCGAAGGAATTTATTTTACACTTAAACATTAAAGGTGCGCCTACCTCAAATAGAACGTCGCAATTGTTTGAAGAACTTGGGCGCTAAAGCAGTTTATGCATAAAAAAAATATGAGCCTTTCATTGAAAATGCTTCTTTCACCAAGCCTTTCACATAAACCCAAAGTCTGTCTTGAACCTGCGCTAATACTGACCCGTAGCGCTGTTTCACTTGTTCGTGGCTGGACGTTACTTCTACCATGTTCCGCCTTTAGTGGCGACGGTTGTGGAATAAGTGGCTGTAGACGATCAATGATTTCGCAAAGACAGCATCGTGCCTTTCGGCGGCTTCAATCGTACAGAGCTTTGAGTTCTTCATTTGTTGACGTTGGGAAGTAGCAAAAATACGTTCTGCCGCTTTTCGCTCGGCTTCTTCTTGAAGTGCAATTGTCTATGGTTTCGTGGAGGGGATTGACGCAGCATCGATTTCAAACGATGTCAATGAATCAGAGCATTTTTAATCACGCGAATTAGATTATATTTGGTGCGAGCTGTCTTTAGACTCAACGCGTACCATGGCCAAATGCCCATGAATGTTCGGCTGAGTTCTCCCTCGTGATTGATCATCATGGCGATTTACGAGATGACAGATTTGAGTTTGTCGATCTCACGTAAAAGTCGAGTTGTTTTATCGAGAGTTTTGTCGTTCTAGTGACTCTGGGCATGATGAAATACCTTAATCTGTCTTATTAACGTTTGGTTTAGGTAACTAAGAACCATGTGATTCGCCCTAGTTTAAAGCTAATTACGATAGCCGCATCATCCTTTTGGCCAAATTTATCGCGCATCTCTGATTGCAGGCCAATCTCTCGACGATTGTTGTATTTTTAGCGCGCACGGGAAACCCGCCAAGGCCTGAGCAATCATTCACCTGCGTTTGGGTGATTTCTACAGTTGAGGGAGATCATTAACGCATAGAACTTGATGTCAGGACCTGTCGCTTCTGAATCAACAGCGCTGTGAGTACAGCAGGAGGCTCCCTTTCCCATGTCCGCTTTGTAATGTTTGTAGGTTGCTCATTCTGTACTGTGACCTGTGGCCTCTTTATCCCTGATTACAAAGGTGGCATTATGCCAGGTCCCTGCGGGAGAAATTGTCAGTTCCGAAATCTGTATTTTATGTTTACTAGAAGTATCGGGGATACAGAGCAAACAATTTCGGCCATCTTTGAACGTCGAAAAGGATGTACTTACATGTGGCAGCAGAAAAAACAGGCCTGTACAAGGAAGCCAATGGATTTGGGGCCCGCTTTATTTGCATTAAATAGTGAATTTCGCAGGGTCATCCCGTGCTTCGGCACTGCCAGCACCCCGCTTAGTCAACCCACTGCTCGAAAATAGGGAGTAAGCCGTCAAAATGTCTGGACGGTTTTTAGGGGCGCAGTCAAGACACATCATCATTAAGTCATTTTTGTGAACCGCTCGTCACCTTCAATCCGCCACAGCATGCTTTCAATGGTCAAGAGTTAAATGTGGGTAACACTGCGTGAACCATCAAGATTTCCGAATGTAGGCAAAGATGTACCTTGGCTAATGCTTTCGAGAGAGCTTTGATAAATCGGGGCCGTTTTCATCAAACAAACAATCCCAGATTCTTTACCTACCAACGGCGCCATGGTTTTCGATCGATTGGATGCCCCCAGTACAAGATTTTCATCGCTTTACACAACCACCGATGAGGATTCGATGCATTTCATGCGTGGCAAAGGCCTCAATTGCCAATATATTCTTGTCGTTTCGTACGGTGTTTCTCAGCGTTCCCATCGACCAGTGATTACATGCATCAATCGGTTTCAAGCTGGAGTTCAGTTGCATTTCTTAGCATTTCAGTTAGATGTCTCTTAGGTAATGGTGATGGAATTTATGTTCGATTGTCGAACCAGTACTCTAGATGGGTCAGCTATTCAATGAGATTTGATTTGATTAGTGACCCCCATCTCTTATATTTCATATTCCAAAAGGTATGCTGGTCTGCCTTACGCTACTTTCCCAATGCACCTTTGTACTTATTAAGAAGACTTGCTCTTTTTCACCTTTCATTGCCAAGCCGCCCTTCATTCCATTTTTGACCAAGTCTTTCTTTTTCAGTGGGAATGTTTTGGAGAAAATCGGACTTTTCACATTTATTTCTTCTAAACGGGGCGCACTATTTGAAGGTCTTCATTTAGGTGAGGGACGATTTAAAAACGTATGAAGGACCAGTGCATTGTAAAAAACTTGCGTATAAATGACTCTATTTTCGACTTGATCTCTGGAAGATTGGTCAACACATTCATCCATTAACCGGCAACACTTCTACGAGGTTAGAATTTCTTGGATTCATCAATTGTATTATCTTGGTAGCCAGCCTCATTTGATGTCAGTCCAAACCAGGGCCCAGAAGCGATGCGCTTGCTTTTAAGGATTGAATGCCCATATAGCGCACGGGATCATCTCGTCTAACAACGAGGCAGGTGGTGTAGGCAAACCGTTTCTTCGGTCGGCATTAGACAAAGTTGATCGTCTGGATTTTTGAGTATAAGTTATTCCGGCAATACATCGCCAACATCACCTCTTTTCACTATTCCACCTCGTGCAGGAGGCCTTCCTAGTATTCAAGCTTGGTAGCTTTCGATTGAATATATTTGCTTCACCTTCGTACAACACCGCTCAGAGTCCCCTTCCGATTGGGATATTGTCATTGGCGGCATTGGTCGTACACACTTTTTAAGCCGCGGCGTAAGCGATATGAGGCACGTGATGCCTACCAAAAGGCCAATCAGCAATGTTGAAATGTTTTAATCGTTTGTTTTTCGCTTTTTTTATTGTCAGTTTTCTTATTTCTCAACACGATCACGACTTGTTCCTTTGGCACCATACAGCTTCAATCGGCGCGTTTAAATACTCTCTCACTTAAATGGTACTTTTGGTTCGGATGACTCAACGACCCAAGGCTCACTTATAAGCACGACTTTACCATCACTTCACACGAATGGCTAATGATTTTTTCGTTAGTTTTTTCGCAAGCGTGGGAAAGCACTCCATCATGCAGGGTTGTAGGCAGATTTGGCAAATCTTCTCCACCGACTCTGCAATGAGGTCAGATTTCTTAAGGACTTCTGAATGGTTGCTGAATGGATGAGTACTTTGTCGCAAAAATGACCATAAGTGTCGTTGACCCTTTTAAAATTAATCCATTATCGGACCAACAAAAGGAGGCAGGCGATTTTGACGTTGTGTGACGAATCGTAAGTGTTGCGCCGTTTCAAAAACTTCCCCGATTTTAATATTGCTGTTAAGAATCTCTTGTTGGCGAGTTCTTTTAATTTTTTATTTCAAACCTGTAAGTCTTTTCAGTGCGCTTTGCGACCGCATCCTCTAAGCCAAATTTCGCTTTAGCTTGCTCATCTCATAAATAGCTGCTCTCGGTTCCATCTCAGAGGGTAAGCCTTTCGTACTTATGTGTATCTGAGCTGACTAATCTCGTTAATTCTCATTGTTCGAAGATTAATCCGTTGCTCATATTAGGACTCATTTGACTTCATTCATTGAGTCATTTTAGTTTCTCTCAAAGGATTGCTAAATTAACGATCAAATTGCCCAGACAAATAGCTCAAAACAAAATAGTAACTTAATGATTGCCGTGATAGCAATCAGGAAAAAAGCCAAATAAAACCTCGATTTAAAATGACTTCGGCGATGGATGATAGCACCAAGCTTTCAGAAAGACGCTCTTCTCATTAAGTGTCCTTCCATTTAAATCTGACGTCGTATCGAAAAAGAGACAAGGGAGCTGAGCCGAGTTGTAGGAATCTTTTTGGGAAAGCATGGTTCTGGCATCTTTATCGAAAACATCGACACTTCGATAATGGCGACGATTTTACAATCCAGCGACGAGTACATTCAGTTGATTCCGTTGTATTTGTCCATAAAGCTGGTAGGAATAGGTTTACGACGCGTTTTTCCAAAACTGTGTTTCCATTCATTGAGTATTTGTGAGTCCTGTGATTTCAAATATTCACTGAAGGAACTGCATTTGTTAATTACGCAAGTAACAGACCAAGTTATTGAAAAAATAACACGCATCGATTTGTTTTTAGAGATGATTGTTTGTACGAAAACTTTAAAAAAGCTAGCAACCAATCTTTTTCATAACTTGAAACTTTAAGTTTATTCGTAAATTGATCCGTAATTTAATGGAACAAACCTTAGACAAAGCTCGGCATAGATTGCCTTTCATATTTGGTATTTTTTACCTTCTATTTTTCCCAATGCGAAAACGCTTAGCTCGTCGAGTCAAATCCCCCAACAAGGCCAGCTTTTTACGCTAATCTTCTTTAAAACTAACGAGAGGCATGTCCCATTCAGGGCAAATCTGGGGTTAGCCTGTCGATCATATTCATCCATTCGGCAATTTCGCTTCATTGTCTGCATCGCTCTAGAATAATGCTTTACTTTCTCAAAGTTCGAAGCAAGGTTTCTACGTTTAATAGAGACGGAATCGTTGACAATATCGCGCTGAGAAACCACTGAATAACCAACTGGTGCGTGCTGACCCCTCATGTTTTTCAGCATGGTTTTTTTAGTGATTCGTTCCTAATCTTTGCCAGTAAGCAAACGGCATGTAGGCCTGTTCACTTGAATACCCATTGGCTTGGCAAAGCACACCGAGCTTTGTTTTAATCGTTTGCAAATTATGGGGATGCACTCGATTGATTAGTGAATAGTTCGTCTTCACCAAGAATGTACTCTACGCTTGTAGTTTGAGGCTAAGTTGAAGTTGGAACACCATTTCACGAGGCAGAAAGCCATCTCTTTCGGACTTTTTCAAATGTCGATTTAGATTACAACGCATATCAACTATCTTGCGGTGCACGGCCAGGGAATCAAGGTAAATCACATAAATCGGTTTTTCAACTTGTAAGGTTTCTTTCACACTGTCGGATGAATTTGTCTCGCTAAAGGCTTCGAACACCACTTTTGTCGTGATGAACAAATCATCTTCTTGGGGTGTTGTGTCTGCATTGGCTTGGCCCTACTTCGGCTTCATATACGTTAGATTTGTGCCGTTCCAATTATGGCGTCTAGCCTTTTCTACGCATTTTCACGATCGTAAGCGGACTTAGGTCTTGCAGACGAAAAATGCCCTTCCAGCGTAAAGTTGTATTTTTCATATAACGTTTTCCTGTTAAAAAGTATTTATTGAGCAGTAAGCGATCTTTTTTATCTAAGTAGGCCACTAAAGGTGTCAAACAGCGCCCACCAACACAGATGACAGCACCAACCCAGGCCGTATCGATTAAGCGATAATTGACAAACAATGTGGTCCGGCAATAAGCGCCCCTAAAGCAGTCCCTACGTTGAAACGCGGCGATATTAAACCCGAGGCGACGTCTATGGCTGGGCGTTTCTCGGCTCTTGCAATTTGCATACTACATAGACTTGCAAGACCTGGTACATGCGAAAAGCGAAGGCTCCCCAAAGTAATACGGTTACCCAAGGCTAAACCTGGATAAGGCGCGGTGAAGTAAAGAGAACATTCACGGCAAGCAATGCAAGAAAATACTATGACAGGCACTAATGACCAATTTCGGTCGGCCATTTTTCGCCAAAATATACCAATCGTACGATAACGCCGATACACCAAACATGATCAAAACCAATAGCGGAAGATGGGAACCGCTCACCGATTCAGAATGATTGCGAGAAAAGTAAAAGGCACGAACGTTCCGCACGTACCTACTGTGTCATGGCATATACCAAAAGCAAACGTGGCTTACCAATACCAGACATTGTTTTACCAAAAGCTGGATCGGGGATTGTTTGAGGTTATTTGGCACCAAGATTAGCGTGCCAATCAGTGTGGAGATTAAGCCTAATGCAGAGACCACCAAGAAATTGCACGCCAGCCGAATGTGGCCCATCCCAAGTTCCTACGAACACCGTACAAGGGGCGCAGTCAACTGTAAACATTAGGCATCGCGCTGGCTTCTTTTTTCCTTCGGCACCAAACGTGTCCGCTATCGTCGAGCCAATCGAGGAAATAACCATGAGCCACAGTTAAGATTACGGCACAATGAGTGAGTTATACCGGGCGCAGTCCAGCCAGATGTGCCAAGAATAAACAGGACTCAGTTAGACCAATGAGCAACCATTTCGATTAGTTTCCGTTAAAGCTGTTAGCACTGGCGCACCAATCGCAACCACAACGGCATACAAACTGACGAAGCAAGCCTTGCGCTGGGTAAACTGACGGATAAATCATCGCGTATCGTCAGGTTAAACCTACGTAACAAACTCTGTGGTTCCATATTGCAAGGCACTGGAGAGTAAGGCCCAAAGTGAGCAAGTGGATAATCATGCACTTATATTGAAGAAACATTCCCTAAAGAAAAGCCGTCTTTAAAGGAAACATTTTTTCAATTTTGTTGTGAGTTGAAGTTATGAAGCTTGCTAATATTTACAAAAACAGCTTAAGTGCAAATCACTTTATCGATAACCGCAACAATAATGGTGATGGAATAATCAATGAATGGCATCCGATCAAAACGGGAAGATTAGAAATATTACTTGCGGTTGCCGTTCATGGGGCGCTTCTCAGCGAGGGCCAACTGCACTGGACATTCAAGTCGCAAAGTATCTTCCGTGTGTGCCGCTCTAGAACAAAAACCACGCTTTAGTTTATTTTACCAGAACCACTCGAAAAAGTCAGCCTGACACAGAAGGTGAGCAGTTTTTAATGCATTCGTCACGCTATGGAGCAAATTTCCGCGCCGAATTTGCGTTAACGGAGCAAAAGACGCGCCCCATGTGGCGCGATTACGGGGGGGCCCGTGGATGCCAGCCAGCCTTTGTGCTTCATCATTGGTGCCATGGTTAAACCTTTTAGAGCCCAGCATGCCCAGACACGAGCTTGATTGCTATCTGAATGAAAGCTTTACCGATTGATAGAAAAACGTAACCGGACCTAGCGATTCGAATTGGCGGGGATTATGGACTCGGATTTACACGCCTAGACTTACTAGGCCGAAGCCCTCTTAATTTGGTGGCATCTCAGCTATTAAAGGCATTCGGCACTCCATACACGCTAGCAGACCTACACAACATGACATCATTGCGTTTTTTCGATATAACCAATTTAAACAAACTTACCCCACTACACCAGCGATTAATTTAAGCGATCCATATTAAGCCAGCAGTGGCGAACCATTACGTCAACTATGCTTAGCAGGACATGGTATTGCTTTACTCTCTAATTTCGATGATTTATAAAAGATATAAGAGCATGGTAAATCTAGTGAGCTTACTTATAATCCATCGACCGCCAAACCCTAGAGAACAAGTTCAAAGGCCGTGTATTACAGCAACCCAAAACTGGCTTCTCGTATATGCAGCTTTTTAAATTTTATAAAAATACGCGTTTAGATTTATAATTTTCAAACGCATTAAGCATAAAAAAAACATATGAAAGTACCCATTTTACATAGGTACGCATTTCTTTTCAGATCTTAACATTGTTTTTTTTCTAGCGAGAAGATAATTTACGCTAACGGGGATCGTATGTAAAATCGACCTGGAGAGACACAATGATGTAAGAACTACACCTATCGATCCGATAGCAAGAGGGCGTGATAGGAACGTTTTATATGGCTTTTTACTATTAATAACGGTTTAGTCTCCAAGAGCCCTTATATTTAGAAATATTATTAGCCATCTTTGGGGCGGCTAATTTTGGTTTCTCTCATTCTGGATGGTGTCCTGTTATCTTTAGCAGGCATTCAGTACCTGTAAAAATAAATAAATACTATTACTCCAACGCTTTGGATTGCTGCCGCCACTGTTTGGCTACACGAGAGACAAAACTATTTCGTTTAAGGCTGATACTTTGTCTGCTTTGGGGCGTTGCCTTGTTTGTATCGCTATTCTATCGTGGTTGTTTCTTATCGCCATTTCTTCTGACCTGGGTTATTAGAAGCAGAAAACCGTTTCTCTTCATCGACAAACTATTTTATTTCACGCGAGCTTGTCGAAGAGACAATGAAGCGACCCCCAACGTCTAAACCCTATTGAATTACCTATTTAATGACATGTCGCAAGAAAAACTATTGTAATGTAAGAAGTTCGTGGGGAATGACTTGACTGGTCATTAATCATAATTGACCTTTCTCAAATAACGACTCTCAAAAGGGAAAAATCGTTTCGAAAAAACAACAAAGTAAACGACCATCCAGGTGGATGGTCTGAAAAACTCGATGGGGAACGCTTTCTTTGGCATGGTTTCAAGAAGGGCAAGGTTAGTAGCTTTCTGATAGAAGCGGCTAGTAGCGTTTGATGCAGCTTTAAAAAAAAGGGGCCGCGGGGGGGGGCCCCCATCATAGCTAAACGTTTATCTATCACCTCATTCCGTTTTTTGGCTCGCGCTTTGGTCGCATCACACTGTATCTGGATGAGTAAACGAGTTCAAAGTTATAAAATGATGCTCTGCAAAACTCTGCGACCTATGATTCGTGACGGCCTACCAAAGGTTGTATTTGGATCAATATGAGCAACATCGATTGCCCGAAACACAGCGGGTATGAAAAACGACAATGGAACACCTTTAAGGAACTACCTTTAGAAACTCTACTAGAGCTGCCTGTTTGCCATAGATCTCGAAATAAATTTAAGAAGTAATGATACTTTAGGGCACTCTTCTAGGTGATTTATTACTCAGAGAAGTCTCCCGTGCTTTGCTTTAGCCCTGAATCGACACAAACCGTCATGCTGTAATAGGTGGTGGATTGAATTTTTTTGGGCACCTGATTTTAGAGAAATAGAAGAGGCTCTAACTCGCTAGGAAAACATTAATGACGTCTCGTATATGAGCCTTATTATTGATTTCCAGTAAACTGTCGGTTTAAACACTGGCGCCAGTATTGGCCTGTGCGCACTTACCTCCAATGTCATGCAAAGACGCTGGAATCACTGATGGATGTGCGCAAGCCATTGCCATGTATTGAAGCAATGCAAAAACGCAGTGGGCTGGGCATATTCATGTTGAGAAACATCAACTTCCAGGCCACAACGATTACGGCTACGTGCGACCTAGGAAGGCGCGCTATCAGAATGGCAAATTAGAATTCCATTACAGCTAAGTTGATTAACAGCGGATGTATTTGTGTTTGGGGCATTAGCCGTTGATAGCATCCGACAGATGGGCTTTCTTGCGCCTGTGCATTTATAGGATTGATGAGCAAAGCTCTGGTCGTATGTTTCAGGAGTTTGCGACGCTATGGATTCACAAGCGCGAGTTCAGTGCAATTAGCGCAATGGAAAACAAAGGGGTTATATCAACCCATCGCCATTTTAACTTCTATCGCCTTATAATCTTATGCTTTGATCCCGATTTATCTAGGACTTCAAGCTTAGGCCTTATTAAAGCAGGCATTCAATCGGTACCAAACAGTTGAAATAGAATATTTGAATCGTCGACAAGCTCAACATACTCGACTATTAGCGGAGTCGACCTGGGTGACCTTTCAAACGAGCAGGATGCTCTGCGCTATCGATGATTTGGGCAAGGGAATTGAGTTCCTTTCTTCTCAGTAACCTAAATGCTAATTGACATAAAATTGATCGCTCTTTTATTTAGTGTATTGAAAATTTAAAAAAACAACCATTCGTTTCTGTGCATTACCTTGGCAATGCCTCCTTTCGATTGCATGCAATTGCAGAAGGTATTGAACCAAAAGCCTCAAAGCTCGACATTCCATCAAATGGACTGCCTTTATTGGGCAAGTTATTATTTCGCGCATGCCTACGAATTGAGATGAGCATTATTGCTTTCTAACACCTCTTTCCGCTCTCGCCTCTGAGAATGGGCGTTAAACGCTGTCACTACCGCCATTATTACCAGCTTAAAACTACGCAACAAAAAGCGCACAAACCTCGCACAACAACTTACGGTCATAATATAAGGAATGCTAACAGATAGTTTTTATTAGTGTTCTGAATAATCTCGTCGGCTGAGCATGACCCACATCACTTTCAACTCACACAACCCATAGGAATCAATCATTCGTGATGGGGCCAACTATGAATATCAGATCGCAACCACTCACTGCAAGGGCTTTGTTTCTACCCTGAAAAAAATATTCCAAAAATACAAGCAAACATAGAAAGAATTGGAAAAATTGTTTCTGCGTTCGAGATTTACTTTCAGCAACATGCGGTGACACCTTGCCATTAATATTCGGTATTATCTCGAAGCTTCCGAAACGGGCAGGTTTTACTTCTCGTCTATGTAGACGTGGATCCCAACCAGCGATTCCCACAACGCTTAGAGAGGCAAAGCACTTTAGCAGACGACAGAGTGTGTTCATGACTCTCCGCCCTGAGAATACTTGGTGCGTAGTAAGACTCTAATGTCAGTGGCTCATTCAAACCCACTTCAAGAGGCATTGCGGTTGCAGCAAGTGCGCTCTCTCTCAAAGTCGTTCTAACATTTGGGTCTTCATTTGGTGCGGCTAATCTATTTGGAAGACGGCTTCATTTTATGGCGCCGTTTTACTGTTCCAAAACAGCATGATTACACATTAAAAACGTGCGGATCTTTCGGTCATCGAAGTTCTTTGCCAACTTGTAGGAGAAAACGCTCGCGCCACGTAAAAGTACAAGAACTTCATGAAGTTGAAAACGCATTTAATAACATCATCGGCCACGATCCATCCCATGCTTTATCAGCCAATTTATGACTTTCGTACAATAGCATCAGGTGGCTTATGAAGTCCTTGCTCGCTTTAACGTGGTACCCTTATGTCACACCCGGACATGTTGGTTTAAAGACGCAATTGTTAATCGGCAATGGATGAAAAATCTGGAGATGTTGGCCGTGAGGTCGGGCACTGAAAGTTGATTCGTCTTTTTCGTGAAACACAACCATTATTTTCCATGAATGCCTCCGCTAGCACATTCCCAGTGGTGCATGGAAAACACCATTGGCCACTTTGAGTGTAACGTATTAAATTGGAATTAAGCGAGCATCAGACCGATCGCGGGACTATTCGGACCTTTCAACGAGCGCTTTCAACCTCTCAGACGTAAAGGCGTCAAACTTTGCAATTGATTGTGTGGGAACGGCTATTCCAACCTTCAGTCATATTTGCCCCTCTGACCGGATATCATCTAAATGGATTTTAGCGGACCAGAGACCACAAAGACAGAAACCGAGGCGAATTTAGCGTCCGCCTGTGTCTCTTCTCGCCACGCATCGACCGATCTGCTCGCTCGCAACGGCCTCTGTGCTCCTCGTGTCATCTCGGTTACCGATCGCTTCCAATGATTAATAAGAGCTTCGGTGCAATCTCGCTTCAAAGGGACATGGGGCTGATGAGGTTTGCGTGCAGGGAGCGGAGCCAGCATTACGGACGTTCTCATAGCCGCATAGCTGCTAAAACTACGGATATATGCCAGGCCGGCGTGTAGCATATGGGCTCTCTTAAATCGCTCTCCTGGTATCAACAAAAGATTCTGCTTGAGACCGGGAAACTACACCATTAAAACGCCTAGTCAGTCAGTGACTAGCTTTGATTGTCTAACATCGTCGACGCGCCTTAATTAGAGACTTAACGTCCTCGATATTCAGCCCCCGCATTCATGGTGTTCAACCCAAACACTCCTTTTTTCACAGGCATTCTCTCGCCTCCATGAATCCAACGCCCGTAACTAAAGAGCTTCCGAAATTCACAATACGATTCACAGTAATCCGGTTTTTCTTAGATGTATTCCTTTGTCAGAAATCGCGCCAATAATCACGCAAGGCTTAGCCCAATTTCTCATTATTGGGGATTCACGTGCCGTTCACCGGGAAGGTCGTATTTGCTGAAATTTTGAGTCGTTCTTGCACTCCGCCGGTTGGCTTGCATTACTATAACGGTGCCTGGTTTGCGCCGGTTCTATAAAGTTATCTTTGCAGGTGCAGGCGCCTCGCCATTACTAGGAGCAGACCCCCCGTCCCAGCACAACACAACCCGGTATGTGCCCTTGACTAGATCGTTGCGCATATTGACTCTCGAACAAACGTCAGCGCATGAATTACCACCTTGCTGCTGGCTGATTGCGCCAATATTATTGTCCAACGGTATCGAAACTGTTACATATTGCCATTCACTTCAACCCCGCAAGACCGTTTCGAAAAATAGCCCACCGTACACGAGTGCTCATTCTTGTGCGCCCATGC
>Ga0163217_1024594_pt1 | contig 14900 bp, 14 predicted proteins | sample SynspAceP_FD_185933 | JGI IMG/M metagenome (GOLD analysis project Ga0163217, IMG submission 185933) | Saline lake microbial communities from Ace Lake in Antarctica - Synechococcus sp. Ace-P (PacBio error correction) | ecosystem: Environmental > Aquatic > Non-marine Saline and Alkaline > Saline ... | reverse complement strand
GCATCATTTCGCTCATATTACGCAATACGCGTCACGGCCACCAAACGTGATCATTCACGGTTGTCCTTACATGGTTTGATTTATTGGTACCGGTGCGCATCGACGCAGTTCGGGATGTCCAAACGGCGAGTGGCAACAGGGACTCTGCGCAGGTCGTCGAGCCGTGGCGTTCGAACGCCGGCCGGTTTGTCGGGTTGTCCTCGGTGCGATTTGGATGCTCGCGTATGCGGAGGGAACTATTTGTGGGATTTCGGGTTGTGGCAATTGAGCATGAGTGGTTGTTCGGGTGGCCAGCTTTCGCGGTGAGAGCACCGGCGAGACGCCGGCGGGCACTTACATCGCAGAGCCGGAGGGAGTTGGGAAATGTGGTCGCGCACTCACGATGCTCGCTGTGCCTCAAATCACGCATTACGTTCTGGACGGTTTCATTTGGCCGGGGGACGGCGCAGATAATTCACTCGTCATTTGCGTTTACAATAAAGACTACCACACCTCACCCTTCCTTACGACTCGGAACGATCCCGCCATGAAAAAAAAACCGGGCCCCCCCGGGGCCCGCCGCACGCTCCTCTCGCTGATTTGTTTTGCCACCCGCTCTTCTCCCGCAGCGTGCCACGCCACGACGAGTCACGCGGAATCGCCCCTCGATCGCCTACCCAACTGCTGCGAGGTCGCTCCGTCCTCCTCGCGATTTCTGACATTCGAGACGCAACCGCTCAAGGATCTTCAACGGTACTTCCCTTACCCGCCGACGGATCTCGCGGCCTGAGTCCGTGCCGATGATCTCCGAACGCGAAGTCAAGGTTTGCCACCGGTTTGTGGCCGATGCCCGATCGCACGCCGCTAATCCGGTCATTCACGGCAAAGTTCAAACGGACGGGTCCGGTTGAAAAGGTCTATTTTGAGAGCATCCCTGGGCACTTTGTCACGGGGTGTTCTGTTTCCTCCGGCGGGCGATGATGGAGCGAGCAAACCGGCAAAGTTTTCCAGGCGTGTTGTGCCTCACGGGGCATGGCGGACGACTGCAACAGGGCCAGCGTCAGACAGGTTCGTGTGATGATCGTTCGAGGGAAGAGGCGGTTCGAGACTCGGGCCGTTCAAGCCAAAAAACTCGCTCAGTTGTGCTACGGCGCTAGCACGAATGGGCTGCCTCGTGTTCATCTTCGACATGCTCGGTTACGCCGACAGCCAGCAGATTTTCTTACGAGTCACGCCTATCGCTATGCCCGCGCAGCCCGCCTATGCGCGATGGGAAAACGGCGGCGGAACGGGGCGTTGGGGTTTTTCTACCACCGTGCAGGCCGAGTCGCGATGCAATCGATCATGGGGCTTGCCAAACCTGGAAACGCGATCGAACGATCAAATTTCTTCGAACAAGTTACCCGACGTTGACCCGGAGCGATTGCGCCGTGGACCGGTAAACAGCGGCGGCGGGACGCAAACCCATCCTGCTCGGTGCGATCGATGAGCGGCCCGTCGTTCGTTCCCCACGGCATGGTCAGCGTTTTCCATGCAAGGCGGAATGCACGTGCGAGAACTTGCTCGCTGCTTGCCGTATCGGTACCGGCAACGTGAACTCGCGGCGCTCATGGCACCGCGTCCGCAAGCGGATGACGTCGGCCGACGATTGGACGATCGAAATGATGACCGACGGTATCCTCAATTGCAACAAATCTATTCGCTCTACAACCAACGCGATAACGTCCTCTGCCGCGACTACACCCAACGTTTTCCGCATACTTTCAATTACGTCTCCCGCGCGATAATGTATTCGTGGTTCAAGCGACACTTGAAACTCGGACTCACCGAACCCGGTCGTGAAGAGGGACTGGCAAGAAAACTTGACGCAACCGAGTCTGCGATCTGGACCGACAGCACCCGGCAAACCCGCCGGCGGTGACGAGCACGAACGATCCGTCACGGCCTCCTCGTACCAAACAATCCGAACAGGCGATCGCAGCATTGGCTCAATGACGAAAACCGGAATTTCACTCGAAAACCGTTTCGCAACGTCGTCGGCGTGCTTGCCAAAACCCATCATCGGACGTGACCTGCGCGGGTCGGCGAAGTCGGAACGGGCGGACCGTGGGCAAACAAACGATCGAAGGCTTCAGACGTCGACAAGATCATCCAATTGGTTTCCCGTGGCGAAGGCCGATCCCTGTCCGTGAACGGTCCTGCCCGCGAGCGACACCACGGCGCGATGAAGTCGTGTTTGGATCGATGGCGACGGAAATCATCTTGCTCGATGGCGGGGAAAATGGGAACGCCAAGGCAGGCCGAGTATTTAGAAATGGGAGATCACGATTGTGGCACGGATTTGTTCGGCCCAAGGCGAATCGACTCGAAAATTCGAATTCGAGAAATCCGAGCACGCCGGTCGCTCGAAACAGCGTGTCGTCGAAAAACCCACGCAGTTACGCCGGTTACAGTACACGTACAACCCAGGCCTGGTTCGTTTGCAGCGAAACGCCCATTGACGTGATTGACATTGGCTCGCGTGGATGCAGTCGCCGTCTCCGTGGTCGTTCGCATGAGTCACGTTGTACGGACGCAAACGCGAGCCGGAACCGATCGCCGCCAGCCGCGCTCCGGTCAGCGGGGAGACGGGAATCGAAAAAATGCTGCTTTCTCGTACCGCCGCGTTCCCGTTCGACGATTTGACCGGATTACGCTCGCTCAATTTCGTCCTGGGCGGTTCAAGTACGGCGACCTGCCGGCGTACTCGCCCTCGCGACGGCAACCGCAGATCGAGGTCGAACAGGACACGCTGGCCACCGCTGCGCGAAACTCGCAGCCGAACTCGTCGCCGATGAGTCACGCTTAGGCTGGCTTGATGGCTTCGAACGCATTGCATTCGATCGGCCACCCGAAATTTGAATCAACCCGCTGATCGATCTCGCTCGATTTGACGATGCAGTCTTTTTAAGCAGGTCATCACACGTGAATTCGGTGTCACCACGATAGCAAGCGTTCTCTCTTAGACCGCTGAAGACTGCGTGTCTCAGAGAGACTCACCTCCGTACGTGAGGTTCTGCCGATGGGCTTCGGTTCCAAGTTCACTCGATGGAGCCATCCTGATTGCTTGTCGTCGCCTACGTTTTGACCCAATCCGATTCGTTTTCGCGGGCGATCGCCGGAAACCCTTGAACCAGCGGAAATATACCGGGACCAAGGGATTGTATCGACGACCTTTCGTTATCGCGGGAGCAAAGTAGTCCAGGCTGCCAGCCTGATACTTCAGTAGAAACAGGGCTGGCAGCTCTGAGCTACGTTTAGAAATGCGCATTATTTGATCCCGAGATTACTCAGCGAACGAGAGCATCGAGCTGGTCCCTGGTTGTCGCTGCGAGGGCGGACGGGCCTATTTTACGAGACACGGAGTAATTCGGTTCATCGACGCAAGCGTGCGGAGACCCCGGAATCGAGGTTTTTCAGGCATGTCTCCCGTGTCCAAGATTCGATGAAAAATCGTCTCGGGTGAATCGAAATCCGCCCCCGAAATCGCCTCGAACGGGACGTCGGCTCCACCATTGACGCACCGCTTTTTGCAGGGAAGAACCGGCGACCGAGAAGATGCCCTTGTCGTGAGTTGCACCTCTGCAGAGCTTCGACCTGGCGTTCGTTCCGGCTTACGCAGTCGACCAGCCATCATAATCTCATGCAACAATCTCGTGGAACTGCAGTCAATGCCTGGGAAAACCTCCGGCGCACGCTGCCGCCGGATCAACCCTTTCTTTCGCTTTCATTTCGGTGAGTCTGGGGGATACTGACGGGGCAAAATTACGGTTAAGGTAGCGGAGTGTTGTGTTTGCCACTCTCTCCTCCAGTGAACATCTTTCCACATGGGTTCAAAGACCAAGGGGACTCCAAAAAGCCTACTTTTCGCAACCGGTGCTCGAACGCGGTCGATCTGAGATCCCAGCCGGAAAGCTCGTGGCCCTGCTAGAAATCAACGGAAGCGGGTAAGAGCACCTTGTTAACGCTCTGTTGGCGGCTGACGGTTGCCGAATCGCGGTGAGTTCGTTTTTGACGAGCACCTTTTTTCGCGCAGGCGAATCGATTTGAGAAAGCGGTCTTTCCACTACCGTTTTCGGATCGCCAAAGATGGATCGCCGGAAGGACTCGCTCGTCATCTCGCCATGTGTGGCTTTGGCCTAGATGTAGACGCATGGCGGGAGGTCCAGCCACCGTATTTTGCAATTACGATGACCTTTTCAAATTCGGGCAATGTGCTTTCCAACAGACTCGGAATTGTCGAGTGGCAGCGGTACAAAGGCTTGCATTGTTGCCGGTTGATCTTACTGGATCGAGAAAATGTGTGGATTTGTGACGAACCGTTGCGTCCGGGATGGACCCCTGGGGACGCCGCTTTCAAAACGTCCACGCCGAGCAGCGACGCAGGCGGGCGGGACCGTTTTTTATCGACTCAGGATTATCGGATTTGTCGAATCCTTCTCGGACATGGTTTGCATCCTACACGAGGAAAACTCTTTGCCGCCGGCTCGTTGGATGAGGTGAAACATCAATTGTCGACCTCATCGACGGCTGGCAGAAATTCTTCGAGCATTTCACTAACCTCCTTCTTGCAAGCTGAAATCGTGAAGTTGAGTCAATGCCCAAGCGAAAATTGATATGGCAACTGCGGAGGCAAAACTGTTCTGAAACTGCGGCCAGCCGAAAGGTCGTCGTGAATCGGTTCATCGCTTGTGATCATGCTGACGAGGGAGTAATTGGCGAAGGCTGTTGCCGATCGTTTTTTGGCCGTCGCATTTGCCTGGGGAGTCCATGTGATTTCGAAACGCCTCCAAACGATCCACTGCCTATCGTGTGGGCAGGGTCACTTTCTGTTGGTGTTTTGCTTATAACACGGTTCACCCACAACGAGGATTTGAAAAAATGCACAATTCAACGGACCCCGTGGTTGCCGATTAGCAGCTTTACCGATGAAAAGTGATCGAATCATCTTCAGAAGGTTGTTTCGGCGGCGGATTCGGGTTGCTGGCATTCGGTTTCGTCATGTTGATCATTCAGTTGGTTTGATCATTGGCATCGATGTCGCCGCATCCCATTGGGACTGCGATTAGCGATTTCACTCGCCGGGTCTCCAAGTTGCCGTTTCGTACGGATTGTTGGGATCACGCCAGCTTGATCGAATCGCAGCGACGGGTCGGCGTATCCTGCTCATGGTGACGCCTCTGACGGCTGTTGTACTGTCGGTTCTGATATCCGGTTCGAGGACGACTGGCTCCTTTGGCTGGGGGTGGCGGGATACTCCGATCGCAGTAGCGGGCGTGTTATGGTCAGCGTTTCTCCGTCTACAGGAACGGCGTTTGGTATCCACGAATTCTTCTTCGAAACGGCAATGCCCGCCTTACTTTATTTACCCCAGCACCCATGCTTCATTTTGGCAGCACTATCGTTTCACTGCATCGAGCTTGAGAACCCACAGGCGTCAGCCCGAACCACTTGTAGTCGAAACCGATACGGAGCTCCACCGGGGCGTTGCTCGCGAGTTCCGCACGCATCGTTTTCGGAGCAAACCGGACGTTTGTTGGTCCCTCATCCATCGGATGCTACGCAGCGAGAATTGACGCCTCATCCATTCATTGCGAAGCGATTCAGGGCGATGGGCCCCGACACGAGGTCTGCGGTTGATTTTACTGGTTGGATGATCGCCACGGTGGTGTTGTAACCACGCCGCTGACGCCTTTTTTGGTCGGCGTGATCGGCTTTCTTTGGCTGGCAGATATAGAACCCTGGTTCACGATCAAGTTTCAATCTCCAACCCGATGCCTCGAATTCCCATTCTCATTCAGGAGATCGTTTGGTCACAGTCCAAGTTGTTCTGAGCTACGGGCTAACCCGTTCGGCAGCCCTTTGCTGATTGCCTCCGGAATCGCGATCGGTCATTTGAGCGAGACCGAGATCAGTTTTCGCTCGCTGGTGACGCTTCAAAACTCTTGATCGCGATCGCTATGTTGATTACCAACCGTTCGTATCGGATCACAGTCGTCGCTGGGCTCAAAACCAAGTGGCTTGCGAGGGTTCTCGGTTCAGTTCTTCTTGCATTCTTGGGTGCCGCTTGGTTATCGAAACGATCGGGTTTGGTGTTGTTTAGCTGATCGCACTGTTCTTTAACCAGAACATCCACAACCTGTTTACTGGATTGCGTCAGTGGCGTGCTTCATCAATTGGCATGCGGTGCTCTGCTGGGCTGCATTGTGAAAAGGACGTTCGCCGTAGGTAGTCTTCACGTCACGGTAGACGATTTAGTTGAGGGGGAACAGAGCAAGGGGACACACCTTTTCGGGGCGGCTCATCCCCGGCTTGGGTGATGCGATACGACCACTTTCAAGATTCTTGATCTGCTCGAGATATGGCGAGTGTAAGCATATTCGTGCATTCGCGATGATGAGACAATTTTCGGTTCATCCGACGGAAGGCCGTGCGCCGACCCCAGATCGAGGTTTTTCCAAGCATTGTCCTCCCGTGTCCAATGATTGAGTGAAAATAGTCCTCGGTAACGGAAATCCGCGAAATCCGGCCGAGGACCTCGGCACCATGGGGCGCACCGCTTTTGCAGGGAAGGACGCTGGCGACCGAGAGATCCCTTGTCAGTGCACCTCTGCAGAGCTCACTGCGTTTCTTTCCGGGCTTGCATTGGTCTACCAGCATCCCTACTCAGGCACCAATCTCGTTGGACACGGGAGTCTGCCCCTTTTGAAAACCTCCGGCGCACGCGGCCGCCGGATCAACCAAAATGGGTCAGCTCCAGCCTGGCTCAAGCAGATACACGTACACCACCCGCAAAGTGCTCTGTCCCTTGATTCTCCTCCTTGATTCTCCTCTTGATTCTTTCGTCCTGATTCTTTCCTTGATTCTTTCTTGATTCCTCACTTCCGGCTGCCTTGGGTATCTCAGGCGATTTTCCTCAGATCACGCTCGCTTACGCGTGGGGATCGTGATTCGACGTTATCCCCACGCTCGCCCGTCGTGTTAGGACTTTCGTTCGAGCGACCTGCTCGGCGTTGATGACGTTCTTTTCCATTCGGCACCCTGTTTGGCAAACCCCTTCATGTCTTTCTGTTGAATCGTCTTCCGTTGATTGCGTGCCACTGATCGAGAAGATGCAGGCCGATGCGGCGGAGTTTGCACCGGTTACGCCCGCAGTTCGGGGACATGATCGGGCGGGTTCATCGTCGGCCATAACCGAAATCGTTGACGCGCGTGCTTGACCGCGATGCTGTGCCGCGGCACTGCTTGCTGAAGGCGTCCGGATCGCAAAACGATGCTCGTTTGCGGACGCTCGCCGAGGTCCTCGAAACTGCAATTCAGCCGCATTTCCAGTTCACGGCCCACCTGATGCCGGCGATATTTTTGGGAACGAACATGATTCGTCGAAGAGGAGAGCGGGCGGCGGAAATTGCGAATTTCAACGCAGGTTCCCGTTTTCACTCAAATTTTTGCTCGCCGACGAGATCACCGAGCACACCAAAGACCAATCCGCGATGCCTCGAAAACGATGCAGGAAGCACCGTGACGGCGGCCGTGAACGCGTTTCGAATTATCGCAGGCCGTTCTTCGTACTGCCACGCAAAACCCGATCGGAGCGGAGGGCACGTATCCGCTGCCTGAGGCGCAAATGGACCGGTTTTTGTTCAAACTCCGTGCGTCGGTATTCTTTCGCGTGAAAGAACTTTCGCACGATCGTTCGAGCGGCACCACCCGTGCGCGAACAACCGAACATCGAAAAGGTGATGGACGCAACCGAGATCATCCGTTGGCAAAAACTCGTCCGCACGTCATCCTTGCACCGCACGTCCAGGACCTACCTCGTGCGTTTGACGACTTGCAACGCCCGCAAGGCGCTCACAGGTGTCCGTCACGAACGAGTACGTGCGTTGGGGGCAGCCAGCCCACGGGGTCTCAAAACACTGCGCTGACCGCCAAAGTTCGCGCTCTGCTCGACGGACGTTTTAACGGTTTCTTTCGAAGAAACATCCGGCGGGTATTTTTGCTGGATGCGGACCGTTGTGCTGTTGAACTTCGAGGGCCCAAGCCGAGGATCGAGCCCGACGGGTTCTTGCTCGAAATCTCGAAAAAGTTCCCGGAAAGGAATGAAATCTCTCCGTCTTCTCAAGTTTTTCCTTTTCACTTCCATGGCAGCCCCGCCCGATCACAATCTCTTCCGCCCCGTGTTACGAAATGCATCGGTATCATCAACAACGCGCCGAGCTGCAGAAAGTCAGGCTCGGCGGGGACCGATGCAGGTCAAAGCGGTCCAGTTCGTCGGTCGATGCGCAAAAGCCGAACTCGATGCCGAGATCGACGGTATGAAAAAAACGGCGCATGGTCTCGGACGAAAAACATCTGCAACGTTGCAATTTCCCGCGAGGCCCACGTCCAGGATCTCCAACGCCGGCTCAACGAAGCGGGCCAGCAATAAAGGTTAGGTTATTGCAGAGCAACTCGCCGCGACGTGGCAAGCCAATAGTGGGCAGAGCGACGACGATTTTTTTGAAATACTCGAAGCATCGACTCGTTGGAAGAACGGCTCGCCGAGAGCCCAAACTAAAAACACTCGCAGACGCCGAGACCGAACAGCTTCAGCGACTCTGGGGAAATCGAAAGAGGCGACAAAACCGCCCGTGACCATGAACATCGAGCGATCGAGATTCAACCGAAGAAGCCGAGGGACGATGATCCCGGCCGTCGTCCTCGCCGTTATCGCGCTTAGTCCGCCGGGCCCCGAGCGACGGAGGACACTCGCCCCGATCGAAGACGAATCCTGCGGCCGGCTGCTATCAAACGCTTGAGACTCAAAGTCGTTCAGTCTGGTGATTGTTGATCCAAGTTGACGTATTGCCGAAGTTTGAACGCGATTGCTATACCAGACCGAAGACAGCCGCGTCTGAAAATTTCGCTCAAAATCCGATCGTGGATTTTCTCCGTAGTTGCAGGCTGCAGCCCTGCTCGGTCTCCCTCATTTTTAGGGGCGTTAACCTTCCAGCCTGGCGGTTTAGCAACGAATCGCAAGCTGAAAGCTGCACGCCAGCTACAGCACTCCTTGAGGAAATCTTGTCGGTTTTCAACTCTTTCCGGTGCGCGGGTCGTCCCGCGCCGCACGCTGCGGGTGAAGCGGGCGGGACGCCCACGCCACCATTCTTCCGAAAGATTTGTCCCGAGGTGCTTAACCAGTCCGACGGCGCCTCAGCGGGTCTGTTTTTCAAATATTCGCTTGCAAAGCAGCGGGTCACTCCGATGAATCATTTCCCTCTCCACTCGCACCACCGGCGTGGATGGCATGGTGTTTCTTGTTCTCTTGTGTCGTCGATGTCGGCTTGGAGCACGCGGCGGTCTCGCCGCCGCACATTTCGCACCGAGCTTTCGAGTCTGGAATTATTCGATTGTCGGAGCGAGACGGTGGTTTTGCGATTGGTATCGAAGACGTGAAGCGATTTCGAGAAACCTGGAAATTCCAGAATCGATGGCTTTTGCTCATCCGAACCAGCGGCGGCCCGAATTGCACCGCGTAGCTGCAGTTTCTTACTCAAACGGACAAGTGACGGACGAGTTCCATCACACGGAACCTACGCTCGGTCACCGTCTTGCGAGCGGGCGAGGGTCGAACCACCCACAGTCCTTCACGGCGAATCTTTGGCGGTAGAGAGAATTCTTCGACCGATCGATTCGTTTAGGTGACCTCAGGTCGGTACTGAAACCGACCTTACGACCTTCTGTTGCGTCGAAATCGAAAGCAAGCCAAGAGACCGGGTCTACGTCGGCGAGCACTCGAATTGAAATTGGAAATTTTGGGTTCCGTCCAGTATCGCGACAAGGACCGCAATATCCGTGACTCTCGGAATCCTACATGTTGGTTCACGTGTTGTCGAGCGATCCACTTGGGGCGTGTTGCCTCGCGAATGGACGAGGCTCGCCAGGGGAGGAAAACGCCCGCAGGGACGTGAGGGTGTTGCGAGACGATTTCGAAGGAACCGCCCGCAGCTATTACCTACTACGAAATCGAGGCGACTATTTATCTCAAACGGCCGGGGGTGCAATTCGACGCAGCGATTGTCAACGTCGCCTTGGATTATCCGGAGCGCTGAGTTGACCGTGATTCCAAGATTCCTTTGTCCGCACTCAACCGCAGGTTACGCAAAGCCGTCCGATCCAAGCAGCCGGCGGAAGCGTCGATTGCGACGCAGGTGATCCCTGTCCGAATGCGCAAGGACGGCCCGATCCTATCAAGGTGCGCATCGGCAATTATCAAATCTCTGCATAACGATTCGAAACTCACTCGGCGCCGGCGATTCCATCCCGCTGCAGGTCGGATCAAGGAAAACGGCCGCTGGAACCATTCAGGGCACGGGCGCTCGGAGGTTTTAGGACAAAGGGTCCGCGTCGATTCAACAACGCTCGCTGGCTTCGCCCAAGACGCTCGAAGTATTTCACCACGGACGGTTGCGGCCCCGAGAGTTCGACAGGTCATCGGAGGATCCCTCGACGAAATGAGTTTTTTCGATCCGAAGACGGGAGACCTTTCAAAGCGGTCGCTACCCAGCCGATCGAGATCGAAGTGGCGAGTCCGAAACGCTCGCTTGGATGCCATCGAGAGCGATTTCACCTCCGAGGATCGCAGCGGGGGGGGTGGGCAAACGGACGGGACGCGAGGGCCCAAACCGTTCGTCAACTGACCGGTTTCCGTATCGAACGATCGGGAGCGAATTATTGCAAAAACGGAATCGCCGAAATCGCTTCCGGGCGCACCCGGTGAGTTAATTCGCATTGGTCCCGCCGCTCGGTTTGTGCTCGCTGGGTTGATGGTCCATCGTGTGAGTTTTGGACGTCCCGAGTCGTTGGCTGTGTGTTCACGACGCCAAACGTCGTGATGCCGATTTGCGAACAGTGAAAACGCGATGCGATTCTGAAATCCTGACCGCGTACCTGAGATCGGATTCGCGGCACCCCTCGTTCCAAAATGGGACCTCGATTGGTTGGACGGACTCGGTTTCCTCCGATCAAAGGCCAGTCCATTCTCGCGCGAATTGGAAACACTGCACACGATTGCCGCCGGTCGACACCGCTCGCGGGAGTCGTTCATCGACCTCATGGAAAAAGAAACGGGCGATCGACTGGGTCAAACGAACCGAAAAGGTTCCGCAAAATCCGGATGGCGGTCGGGGCAGTCGAACCGTGGGCAAGTCCCAACAGCGGTGGCGTTCGTAGCGTGCATGGGTAGCGGTGTGGTCGCGGCACGATCGGTTCATTGCTCTGGCGGTATTACTATCGATGCCCGCAGAATTGCTTCCCGCTGCGGAGACAGCAGCGGCCACCGTGCGTCCGGGAAATTGTCGACCTGACGCCGGACCAACAATCAACGCTATTCGCGAGCCAAACGCGATTTACGGCGACTCGATGCGAGCGTCGGCTGACGGGGAACACCGGGACGGTTTCGCGAAGGCTGCGGGCAAGTTCAACAGATTCGTCGGACAGTTGGGGTGGACAAACAGCGGGCTGTAATCTCAGTCTCGGCAACGCCCACATGCGGGCAGGCGAGATCGGGCGTGGCATTCGCCAACTATTCGCCGGGGCTCAATCGATCGACCCGACGAACCACTCGTTCAGTTCCATGTTTTGCTCTCGGCAAATCAAGGCCGGTGTTTCGTATCGCAGTAACTGCCTGCCGCTCGGTCGCGTTACGGTCATGGCACTCGGATCGATTTTCGGTTGGGGTTTTTTAAGGCTGGGGGATTTTTAAGAAACGCCGTTCTGATTCCTCGGGCGTGCTTCACACGCTTGGGGATTGGTTTCTTGATGTCTTATGGGCGCGGTGTTGTCTTGTTGGTGCCGCGATCCGCGATGCGTCTCAACACGCTCGGCAATCGCGCGTGGCCGATCGATCTCGCTCCAACCAAACGACGGTGAAAACTTCGGAACCTTGTTTTCGTTGAGAGCGTTGCCAAGCCATGCGTTCGAGGGGGTGGCCAGCGAGGTGATTCGGGTTGGCAGCTTCACACCTCGAACACCGAGCCCGGATGGATCCATCGAGATCAGGTTGAACTCGGTTCGACGGTGAAGCGGAGATCATCCATCCGTTGCCGCTAGCATCAAGATCGAGAGTGGCGGGATGTTCAGTTTCATGCTTTGTTTGCGTCCGTGACTGCGCCAACCGGTTCGCTGACGATTTTTGGCCGAGGTTCCGACGGTTACTGCCGCCGTAGAGTTTTGAATCGCTGGTTGAGATCGCGCCGTAGTAGGTGCCCAGATGTGGGGAACCACGATCCGGTATCCCGCGTCGGGGCCGGTGTGAATTCAATACGACGACGACCGTGCCGCCGGTCCTTGGCGAGAGACAGAAACGTAAGATGCTCTTGTCGAGTCGTCGGCGCAGATCCAGAAACCTCCGGGGGCACAATCCAAGTTCGTGCAGCGCGGGCTTAGTCTTATAAAAACTCGGTTCAAATCGCCGACGAAAACGTTGATCCCGTCGTGAACGTCCGAACTGCAGCAGCGACCAAGTCCAGTTTGGCTCTCCGGCATCCACTCGGGACGGACTGCCCGAATCGCATTCCCGATGAACAGCCAGTTTTTTCCCGGTGAAGCGTATTGTTATCCGTAAGCAATCGCAGATTGGCGAATTCGTGGCATTGTCACCGGGCATGGCGCGAGATCAACGAGCCCTTGCATTGAACGACCTCGTCGTGGGACAGCGGCACATTGACGTTCTTCGCTGAGATTGGTAAACCGAACGGAACGACAATTCGCTCTTGTTGATGTTTCGATAGTATCGGATCGCGGTAGTATTCGAGCGTTTTGTCGTGCATCCACCCCATGTCCATTTTCATGCCGAACCCAAGACGTCCGTTGTACACGGGGCTGGAGACGCCGCCGAACGAAAGGCGATTCTTCGGCAAATCGTCAACACGCCGGGGAAATTTTCAGCATGCAGATGAGTGTTGAATTGTTGAGAAAACTCGATCGCTTCGAGGTTTCTCGTTGCCGCCGAATTGGTTCGGAACCCACTCGCGGATTTGCGTGAATAGTGCGAGTAAACATCGACGCCACGGCGTCGACTCGCATTCCATCAATGTTGATATTCTTTACACAGAATCTCGGCACTGGCGTGCAAGGAACTCGCAGACCTCTTGGCGTCGCGTAATTGAAAATGTGCGTGTTCAAATCGGATGAAATCCCTCCTGGCGTTTGTCGTGGTTCGTACCAAACCGGTACCGTTCGGAAATACGCGAAGCCCTCCTCTCGTAGGGAAAGTGGGCGGGCACCAATCGGCGATCACGCGATGTCTGCGGGGTGACAATAGGTCGATGAAAGTAGCGGAAATCGTCGGGGGCCGCCGAAACGACTCGTCGGTGCGAAATAACCAGTCACCTGGTATCCCATGGAACCGCTTCGAACGGGATTCGGTTGATCGCATCACTGATATGCGTGTAGCCGAGTTCTTTCACGTAAATCGACGAGCATCGGCGCGAGTTCCGCGATAGGTGTGACGACGTCCGTCCCACGCGTCGGTTTCCACGATGACAACTGCACCTTTGCGTTACACCGAGATCGGTGGTTGCAACCAATCGACTTGGCCACGTCGGCACATTCCAATCGTCGTCTTTCCAGCGATATTGATCGAGGTCTGGAATGATTGATGCGGTGGCCGTGTGGATTGCTCGGCGAAAAGGAGATACGGGTCGGCTGTGTCGATGATTTTTCCGTTTGCTTCGAACGCGTACTTGTAGGGGTCCCCCAGCCGCACCGGGGAACGAACCGGTCCAACCACCGCCTGAATCGCTGCCGCTGAGCCAATTCGCGCCGTGTTGCCATCCGTTGCCGTCGCGTCAGCACAACTGACTCGGTCGCGTTGCGGCGCCCCACACGGGCGAATCGGGCTCCCTCGATTCCATCGCGGAAACCTCCGGATGGGAGCCGCCGAAGGCCAGTGATAACGTTCGTTTCGTTCGGCCGGGACGGTGGTCGGGCAGGCTTCGGTTCGGCGGATGTCAGTCGGATGGCCTATCGGTGGGAGAAAGGATTTTTCGAGAGAGGATACAGAGGACAGTTTATCGGATGGAGGCCGATCAGATGGGAAGGGGCAGTGCGGGGGATCGTGAGGTCCGAAAGCCGGCCTTACACACGTCGGGTGGGAATTGCCACCCTTTTCCTGACCAACGGCGTTGCGAGGGATGGCTGCAAAAAATCTTTGGGATTTCGGGGGCCGGGAGCATCGAATGAGCGAAAACGACGGCGGGAAAAGCGTTTGCTCTCTTAAAGGCGAAAGGAACCCTCGCGAAAACAACGTCGGATTAGCGGAATTTGCCAAACTTTCAGTGAAAAAATCACCAGACCTGTTCACGCCTTTTCAAAAATGCCGATTCCTTTTTGGAGCAATCGAGTCGAACGAAGACGGCGAACGCTTTTTTCTTCTTTGTCGCCGTGTTTTTAGGGTCCCTGCCTTCGGTTTTCCATACCGCTGGCCTCCGCAAAGCGAACCATTTGAAATTCCGCATCGACAAACCGTCGGCGATCGGTTTTGCCGGGCCGCAGTATTTTCTCCCGCGGAGGAATCGATCACCATCAAAAACCTTTTTTCAAAACCGGAGGATCGGCCGCCAAAAAGGAGATCCGGCCCGTGATCGGCCAATCTTTCCATCGGTTCGGCCGTGTTTGAACAATGTACCGGTCGCTTGGTGTCGGCGCCCCTCGCGAACGACCACGCAAGCCGGGGACCGTAGGGCCGCGTTTGGCCGAGAGAGTCGCCGATTTTTGATTGGCGACCAGGAATGCGCTTCGATTTTCAGACGAGTCGCCGGCTCGGAACACGTCGTTTCACGTCCGTCGGTGAGGCGTCCGCATCGACCCAAATTCGCCATTAGAAATCTTCTCTCTTT
>Ga0163217_1049974_pt1 | contig 14901 bp, 19 predicted proteins | sample SynspAceP_FD_185933 | JGI IMG/M metagenome (GOLD analysis project Ga0163217, IMG submission 185933) | Saline lake microbial communities from Ace Lake in Antarctica - Synechococcus sp. Ace-P (PacBio error correction) | ecosystem: Environmental > Aquatic > Non-marine Saline and Alkaline > Saline ... | reverse complement strand
TTTCCAAATGGCAAAACGTGTTCGGTAGAGGAATGGCGGCTGGCCAATATCTCGCAGTGATGCACCCGCGCAATACGGCTCCTGCGTCATCCCTGCGTGGGCCGCATTCGCGCGGGCTGGATCGACTTTCGACGGCAATGACAGGCGGCGGGCCGATCCGTGCCATTGAGGCCTGCAACTTCGGGCTGACCGGCGTGAACCTGATAATCGACGGCAGCGACATGGGCTGGCATTCTACCGGGCGCCAGCGCGGCAAGCGCCTCTGTCCAAACAGCGCCACGCGGCGCCAGCGGACTATCGCCCATATCAATTGTCCCGCGCTTGCGATTCAGCAGCAGACGTGCAGGCGCAATAGTGTGTGGACTTAGATAGCCCAAAGGACAGCTCGATTGGATATATCCTGCGACCTGACCGCGCAGATATATCGTGAGAGACACTATATGAGACCTAGTGACTTTGTCGCTCTCGTTGAAAGTTGCCCGCTCGTGCGCAGGTGCTGTGTATAGTAGACCTGTGTAGAGTCTGGATATGCACCGTATCATATACTCTCGGATACCCTCGCGGTGCGTGAACGAGGTGCTTGAGAACAGAGTCTAGTGCAGCGTGAATCATACCACTACGCCCTGAACATAGTGTGCATAGATTGGTCGTGACGGCTGTGCGGCTCGCACCCGCTTCAGGAACCGGTGAACACGGCTGGCCCTGTCGGAGGGCATTACGAGGACCGGGTCTGCGCCGTTGATGGACCTCCTGTCCAGACGCTGCCGGTCTGCAACTACTAAATCCACCTCCGGCGCGTTGAACAGATTCGATCTGCCGCAAGCCGCGACCAGCGGGTGCTGATCCTCGCCGATCTGATGTTCTTCGTCAGGTGCCGGTCTGCGTGCAGCCGAGGGCTGCCGCCGACGCCTGCACGGGCGCAGGCCGCGATGATATCACCATCGCCAATATACCCCTGAGGAAGTGCAGGGATTTTCATGAATTTGCTCCAGCGTGATGGGCCCAGGACCGCTCTTGAAGACGCGGACTGGCTGTAATATTCGACAGGACGAAGCAGGAATTTCTGCAGATCGGCACACCAATCGGCCAGTCAATTACCAAAAGAGGGCAGCGCAGTTGAGCCATGACCAATCCTTGACGTGCCGATTGCAGAGCGACACTGGATCGCGACACGTTGCGCAGGTCTGAGCGTCAAATTAACTAGAGCATTCGACCGGACGCGTGGGTGTTTTTCGCTTTGACGGGCAGCCCACTTGGGTGGTGCCGCGGACGAAAGGCCGCCGGTTGCTACAATGCTGCAACGACAGGAACGCCTGTGCGCTGCTGGCACGCCTCGACCGCTGCGGTGCGCGGAAACCGCGAAGGAGAATTGCTGCCGCGCGCGCGACAGATCGCAGTTTCCGGACTTCAAATCCGTCGCTGGCACGCCCGAACCCTGCGTATGACCGGTGGCTTCACCGGCATCCGTTAACACACCAGTTGTTTTAGCCGACAGACGCAGCTCGCTGATCGCATACGCCCACCGGCTAATCCCCCGACCTGCGCGGCTGCATCTACGTGCCAGCACCTGCTTCATCTGTGCCGGATGTCCCAAAACGGCCACAGAGCAGAGATCTTGCGGCGGCGGTGAGATGATCCTGCGAAGAACCTCTTCGCGGCGACTTTCCCATTCCTGGTGATGGCGAACGCGCCACTGTCGTGGCGCTTGCTGATTGCTCCGGCGTCATTGCGCGCAATAGTGGATGGACCCTACGCCTGCTGCCACTTGATTGAGAAGGCCTACGCCCGGCACTTGGCGCTACGCGATGGTTGGACGCATCCGTCGCACACCATCCTCGACCGGCACGGAGGCCAGGGCGTCATGACCGTAGGGGCGCGAAGCTACGAGCGGGAATCTGGCGCAGCGGGGGTCACGCTAAGCTGACGCCAAGAATCCTCAAATGATTCTTAGAATCGGACAACCTCTGCGCGCCAAGCTCGACAGCTCGCCGTTGGCTGCCGCCCTCTACAGCTCCCTGTTCTGGGAGACGCGTGCTCGAGACAGGTCTCGGACGAATGACGGCTTGGCCAAAATTCGCTGTCTGTAGGATCGCTCACCGGCTAACAACCCGAGTTTCTCAACGAGACTGGCCGCGCCTTGTGCGCATCCGGCTCCGCATCGCCAATGGTCTGAACGACACCTGGCAGCGCGGGGGCTTCCTGCATCCTGATCGTGTGTGGGATCCGCGCCAAACCGTGCACGCATCGTGGTGGACCGTGGCCTGAGCTCTGCCAGGCGTGATTGCCCGCTGCAAGCCGCGCTGGCACAGACCATCGCGCTCTACGAGAAACGAGGCGCAGAGTATGATTGGGGGCGTGTGGCCGACGGCTGGCATCCTCTCACCGGATTTTATGCCAACCTCGGATGGACATGATGGCGGCCTCTGACAGCGAGGGTGCTGGGTGGAGTCCTTCAATGCCGCCTGTGGCTCTGGTAGGGACGCCGCTGTCGGGGCCCGCGGCCTTGTTACTGTGTTAGCGACAATTCTGATGACCCCACCCCGAAGACGGCTGGGACGGAAGGCCGCGCCAAACGAAAAACGCCTCTTGGGTATTATCCGATTACGCGCATAGCGGCGATCGGGGGTGTCTTCCGGGCCTGGAAACACGACGCATAGTTACCGCCGGTTCGCAAAGCATAGGTATGTCTCGCACAACGACAAACTCAGGTTGGCAACTCGATAATTATGATGAGGGCTCAAGACCCCCCGTCACATACGCAAATCAATACCTGCAACGGTTGTGGAGGGAACTCCGTCCTCCAATAGGGGACCTCGAGGAAATGGAGTCCCGCCATACCCAACCTATGAAAAACATTAGCACGAGGAGCGGTACCTACAGGGGGAAACTCGAAAATTAGAAGCGATTGAGGTCCTCGCTAATCGCCCGCGAGCCTGAGCTCCGCAGTTCGCCGCCCTGGGCGATATCTGTAGGCGATTTGAGACAATTCCCCCATTGCAGAACGATTTAGTCCCGCGCTCTCATCGCTCGAGCAAACAACCCGTTCGTCTCTCACCGTGAGCAGCCCCGACCTCTAGGAGACCATGATATGGCTGATGCTACTCGACCTCTCACGCAAAACGCCAATCTCGCGCCGCAACCCCGACGCCGCCCATGCCGCTTGCAACAGGGGATACACAGAAGCACCATCCTTGCTCGACCTTCGGCCCCCACCGGAGGCTGGGCCATCCGATTCGCTTGGTACGGCTCGATCCCAGGCGGCGCACTGTCAGCTTCAGCCAAGAGCCGCTACAGATGGCGGTGGCGCTCGCGCTATTCTGCGTGTCACCAACTGGGCTGACGGAAGATCCGACCAGGCTCAGCGCGCTGTTTGAGGCGATCTATTAATACGAAGCAGGTGAGGAGGGGCCGTTCGGACGCCGATGGCCGCCCACAGTCTTTGGTGGTGCTTCTCGCGTTTGTCTGATTCCAATGCGACCAGTTGGGCTGCGAGTTGCGCGGTGTGCCTTACCAGGGCGTGCCGCGTTGGAACCATCAAGACAATTGACATGAACGGACAGGGCAACGCCAACAAAGCAGCCATGTGAATCGACGCTGCCCGCCAGCCGGCTTTAGTCCGGCGGACGACAACGAGGCTGGACGCCAATCGCCAATCCTGCTCGGCCATTAAGAGACCGGGGATGGTGTGCAATGAGGGGTATGGCGGTTCACCCCATGGAGGCTATGGCGCGTTCACCGCCGTGAAGCGACCGGGTTAGTCGTGGCTGGCAGGAACAGAGATGCTGCGGTCTCCACTCGATGATCACCGCTGACCTGGCCGAGCGCGAACTGGTTACCGCCAGGACTTAGGCGAAAAGTCTATTGGCAAGCTGGCCAGCCGCTGCGGGAGGTGCGCCATGGCGATGGACTGGACCACGTGCGATGTGGCGGAAACAGGCTGGACCTTTCGCAGCAGGACGTCATTGCGCTCTATGCCGCCCGTGGCGGCCGCAGGGCTATGTCAGCCGCCTTGGCCAGACTTACAGTGGCATGGCTTTGCCGATCAAGTCGAGCGGGAGGCGCGGATGAAAAACGCCTCTGCTCAATAAATTGCGGAGCGCCTCCACCCCTTCTCCTCCCCCGCTGCCACACTGTTGCTCTGTTCCCCGCCCCCCCGCCCTCTGCCTCTTCCCCTGATCTCCACTCTCCTTTATGTTTCCTCTCCCCGTTGGTTTACCGATCGTCCAATTCCCTCACTCCGTATACTAACCTTGCCATCCTTTCCCCCACGAGCCCAGCATTCGCCTCATCGGCACTGCGTGATCATCCGCGGTCGATGGCAGAGAGCTTTTTCATCCGCGCCTCCTGCTCGACTGATGGCAAAGCCATTGCACGTAGTCTGGCAGGCGCCTGACATGCCCTGCGGCCGCACGGGCGGCATAGAGAGCGCATGACGTCTGCTGGCGAGGTCCAGGCCTGTCCGCCACCATCGCCACGTGTCAAGTCATCGGCCATTGGCGCACTCCCGCACTGGCTGGCAGCTTGCCATAGAGCTTTTCGCCAAGCTGGGGACCACGTTCGGCGCTCGGGCCAGGTCAGCCATGGTGATCATCGGGTGAGACCGCCGCATCATGCTGATTCTGCCAGCCATCGCGCTTACCGGGTCGGCAATCACGGCGGTGACCGCCATACCCAATTAATTGGTTTGTGAATCCCGCATACCCTCATTGCACACTCCCGTGGTCTCATGGCCCAGATGCGTGATGGCGAGGCGTCAGCCTACGTTTTGTCGTCCGGCCGGGACTAAAAGCCGCGCTTGGCGGGCAGCGTCGTCATGGCCTGGGGGTGTGGTTGGCGTTGCCCTGTCCCGTCAAGGAATTCATTTGATGGTCCAACCCGCACGCACCTGGTAAGGCACACCGCGCCACTCGCCCCAACTGGTAGTAAAGGCGGGGCCGGCATCGGTTTCCACGTGCACGTGCGCATACCATCTTCGAAATAGATACGCTGTTCAATCGGACGCGAGCCGGTCGATCTCCGTCAGCCAGTTGGTGGAACCGCCATTATAGCCGCATGCACCGCCATCGTAGCGGCTTGGTTGAGCTGGACAGTTGCCCGCTGGTGATCAGGCCGTCAAATCTACGGATGCAGCCGGTGGGTGGTGCCGAGCGTGAGGGCAAGGATGGTGCGTTGACCTGTGCAAGCGCATGGCGTTTTCGGGGGGTTGCGCCGAGAATTGCGTTGGTGAGAAGTCGCTATCAAGCCATGAGTGCGTCTCCTTTATTTTTGGTGGGCTGCTCGGGTTGGAAGGACGACGGTGAGTGTTGCCTGGGCAGGGTCCGGCCGCCGTTTCGTCCGGATAAATACGTTGCAATGGGGTTGGAATGCTCATGGTGGTTCGAGTTCCTTCAGCCAATCGGGGCATGGGGACCCGGGGGACCTTCATTTCGTCCTCAGGTAATGTTTTCAAGGTGGATGGGGGGACTCCATTTTCGAGGTCCCCCCCTTTGAGGACGGAAGGTCCGCCGAACCTCAGGTGATTTGTCGTTTTTGACGGGTCTGAGCCTCACAAATCCGAGTTGCCACCGAGTTGTCTTGTGCGAGACACCTGCTTGCGAACGCGCAACTGCGGCGTGGTTTCAGCCGGAAACACCCGATCCCGCATGCCGAAATCCGAATATCCCAAAGGCAGGTTTCGGTTGGCGCGCTCCGTCCCACCGCTCATCGGCGGTGCGGGTCACAGAATGTCGCAACATCGAAAAAAGTCCGCGGCCCCGACAGGCCGGAAGGTCCCCAAACGATCCCACAGGCGGCAATGAAGGCACTCAGCCAGCACCCTCGCTTGTCAAGGAGGGCCCGCCAATCATGTCACGAGGTTGGTCAGAAATCCGGGATGCCAGCCGTCGCCAACACGCCCCCAATCACCTGCGCCCAGTTCTTACGTAGGAGCGATGGTCTTTGTGCCACGCGGCTTGGCCAGCGGGCAATCCCACGACCTAGGCAGCAGCGTCAGGCAGGCCCACCACGATGCGTGCACGGTTGGCCGGCATCCACACCATAAGATCAGGATGGGCGGAAGCCCGCCTGCCAGGGCGTTCCAACAATTTGGGCACGAGCCGGCATGCGCCACAAGGCGGCGGGGCCATCTCGTTGGAGAATTACGGGGTTGTTGGCCGCGTGGCGATCCACAGACAGCGGATTGGCAGGGGCCGGGTCATCTCCGAGACCCGAGCACGCTTGGGTCCTCCCAAGAAAGAGAGCTGTAAGAGGGCGGCAGCCACGGCCCGAGCTGTCGAGCTTTGGCGCGCAGGTTGTCGACTCAAGATCATTGAGGGGATTCATGGACGCTAGACTTAGCGGTGACCGCTTGCGCCATTCCTCGTCATTCGCCGCCCTTCGGTCTATGACGCTGAGCCCCCTGTGCGCGTTCAGGATGGTGGGGCGACGGCGTCAACCATCAGCGTAGCGCCAGTGCCGGGCGTAGGCTTCTCAATTCAAGTTGCAGCGGCGTAGGTCCATCCACCCATTGCGCGCATGAAAGCGAAAGGCAACAGCGCGCCACGGACATTGGGCGGCGTCTCTGCCTCACAGTGAAGGGAAGTCGCCGAGAGGTTCTTCGCGATCAGCTCACGCGCCGCCGCAATCTCTGCCTCTCGTGGGCCGTTTTGGGACATCCGGCAACAATGAAAGCAGGCTCGGCTGGCACGATTAGAGCAGCCGCGCATCGGGGTTGATAGCCAGGGCGTGGTGATCAGGTGCGGTTCTTGGTGTGTTGACGATGCCGGGAGCACCGGCAACGGCAGGGTCGGGCGATGGCAGCACGGTTTGACGACTGCGATGGCGGCGCAGCGGGCATCAATTCCTCCTTTGGCGTTTTCGCGCACCCAGCGGGACGAGGCGTGCCAGCACTATGGCGCAGGCGTTCCTCGTTCAGCATGACTGTAGCAAAAACCGGGCGGCCCTTTCGTCGTCTGGGCACAACCAAGCATGGGCTTGGCCGCAAAGCGAACACACCCACGGCGTCCGCTTCGAAGCCATAATTGACGCTCCAGGAACCTGTTCGCAAAACTGCGCGACCCAGGTCGCCCTTCCATCGGCACGCAGGATTGGATTGGCCTCACTGCTGCCTTTGTAATTGATTGGCGATTGTTGCCGATCTGCAGAACTGCCTTCGTTTCGATAACAGCCCCCGCGTCTCTCAATGTCAGTGTCAGCGACCGGTCCCTCGGGCCACCATCACGGCTGGAAGCAAATCATTTGAAATCTTTCTTTCCTCAGGTAGGTATAGGCGATGGTGACATCGCGGCCTGCGCCCGCAGGGCGTCGGGCGTCAGCCTCGGCTGCACGCAGACCGGGCGCCTGAAGGATCATGATCGGCAGAGGCCTCAGCACCCGACTGCGCGGCTCTGCGGCAGAATCGATCGTGTTTCAAGCCCGGAGGGTGGATAGAGTTGCCAGACCGGCAGGTGCTGGGACAGAGAGGTCATCACGGCGAGCCCGGTCTCGAGCCTCGACAGGGCCAAACCGTTCACCGGTTTCCGAGCTGGTGCGAGCCGCCACCAGCCCCGCCAGCGAGCGCCCCATCATCCATTTTCGGCTGGATTTACGTCCCGCCTTGCGCCACCTCGTTCGCGTCCTGAACGAGTAAGTACGTGTGCAACCCGATTCACATCGCTGGCGATCGCGCACTTGCCCAAGAAGCGCCGGCAAAGCCTGTTTCCTTGGTTTCCCAAATGGGTTCAGGTCGTTAATTGGGAAAAGCAGATCGGTGTCCGTGGGCATGCCCAAGCCACCGCCCTTGCAGATTTTGCGCCGGGCAGGCGTCTGCGCGATCGCACAAGCGCGGGACATGATTGGGCGATATCCTGGCGCCGCGTCCCCGTTTTTGGCGCTGGTTTGGACAAGGGCGCTTGCCGCGCTTGGCGCCCCCGGTAGAATGCCAGCCAATGGTCGGCTAGCCCTCGATGATCAGGGTCACGCCCGGTCAGGGCCCGTGGCGGCCTCAATGGCACTGATCGGCCCGGCGCCTTCATTGCTCCGTCGAAGTCGATCCAGCCCCGCATGCGGCCCACGCAGGGTGATTGACGCAGAGCCGGGTATTGCGCGGTGCATCACCGCGGATTATTGGCCAGCCGCCATTCCTCACCGGACACCGTTTGCCATTTGGAAACGACGCGGGCCACCAATCCTCGGCAGTTTCTCACGCAAGCGCTGCCAGATCACGTCGGAGGATCGGTAGCGATCGGCTGTGGCCGCGGACGGTATGGCATCGTTAAAATCACTCCAACAGGTGGCTGTGCATGTGAGGTGCCTCTTCAGGCGAGGATTAGGAGGCGCGCTCGGGCCCGGGTGATGGCCTGACTGTAGCAGCACTGGTTGCGCTCCTCGCGCAGTGACCAAGCCGTCATCCACAACGACCACGGTGGGGGTAACTGGCTTCCCTGCGCCTCTGTGACAGGTGATCGCGTAGCCCCAGAATAGACTATCGATTGAGACCACGGAGCGCGGTTGCCCATTATGGCGGTATTGCGGTTTTGGGTCGAAGACGGACGTGGTTTCATTTTCGTATTCCCGCGCCAAAAAATCCTGCTCACCGGCAATTTGCAACGCCGTCTTCGGTCTCGGATCACGGCGCGAAATGCACCGCGGCATTATGTGGGATGTAGGTCGCACTGCGCTTGAGCGTTCAGGAACATGGCCGTTGATCAGACCAGATCGTGGCGCATTGCGCAGGCAGATGATCTTTTCGCCGGCACCTGAGGATAATCGGCGGAAAAGCCGGCAGCAGATTTCATGGCTGTTGTTGAGCCTGCGCCCGGCGTGCATTTCTTGCCGCAGTCACCTAGACCACCCGCGCAGCAGCTGCGCCGGTGCTACGTCTGGGCGAAATTTTCCAGACATCGTCATTCGAAGGCGCCAAAGGGAATTGTCGGGCTACACCACGGAGACGTGCCATAGTTGCCAGCTCAGATGGGGCATCCGCGGCCTGGCGGTGAATTTTCCAGATCAGCATCACATCTGGCTCACCTTTATGACGAAGAAACCCCTCACCGTGACAGGGGCAATTGGCCCGGATCCCCAGCACGAGGATCGTGCTTGCCATAGGCTCAGAGGTCTTCGGCATCTGAAATAGCCCACATCGACACTTCGATCCAGGACAAGAATGATCAGCATCAGCGCAGTTGTCAGATTTGCGGCGTGTTCAGACACGAATTGCGGCTCGTGAATAGTGGTCAAGACGGAGTTTCAAACTGCGCAATCTGCGCTTGGGCAAAGGCCGCTCGCTCAAAGCCCCATCCGGGTTCAGGTCACTTTCAGACGCTGCCAGTCCTCGGTCACCCGTGGCCATCTCTTTCGGGCGATGTGCAATCGGAATATGCGATAAATCAGGCTGGTGGAGATGGCTGCGCATATGTGCCATTGCGCTCATGACCAAAATTGCCTTGCCGGTGAAGGCGGCAAAGAGCACGCCACCCAGACCGCCCCGGACTGTCATGGCTTCCAAGGCCAGGCTCATGGCCAGTTCGTTGATTGTGGTTTTTCCCGTACCTGGTACCGATAAACGCGAGGATCTGCTGCTGTTTCGGCGGTTCAAGTACAGTCCCTTGTGACCGCAACGGATAGCCTTCGATTGGCGCCTTGGGATAATAATTCATCACCGCACCTCCGACCAGCCAGCGCGCTGCGAAGCGGGCAGAACGGCCAAAGGAAGAATCGGCGTTGGGCAGTATGCGCGGCAGCAGATCGCCGGTATCCGCGGCATGCGCAACACGTCGACCGCCTTATTCCGACAGCGCCTAGCGCGGCGCTTGCGTCTCAACGGGCACGTTCGCCGTGGTAACTCGCAGGTGTCCATGTTCAGTGCGCGTGAAGCAGCGCGCTCAAGCGGTGGGTATAGGACCATGTAAGATCGCAACTGGGCCGTAATAGACGGCCTTGGATACCTTGCACACCCTTCTGTGACCGTGTCATTCCAGCTCGCAACGCCTTCAGCGCCCTTGTGCTTAGCAAGTTGCCATATGGTAATTTCAAGGATTTGGGGCCGCCAACGATTGACGCCATCGACATGACCACGGATGCGCGCCACCTGCGGTCTCGAAGCGGAACTGCCCCGCCCATCGCGCTTTTCAGTAGGCAGATCAAACCCCCCGCCGCACGCAGCCAGCGGAATGGCCAGATCTCAAGACATGGCCCGCCCTCGGAAGATGCGCAGGATGCGGCCTTCAAACTCTTTCCCGGAATCCCCGGGCGTCTTGGTGAATTCAGTAGGACGAGCCGGCGCGCCAAGGCTTCGCCCAACTGCCGGCTGGCCCCAAACGCTCGTCGCGCGCGGGCGTTGTGGCTTTCCGCTCCGTAACAAGGGCCTTTCGATATAGGCATTGATCGCGCCCGCGGGGCCTGCGGGTCCATAGCCGCACGTCCGTAGACAAAACCAGAATTATGGTGAGGTCGGAGATGGCGTTTCTTCCGATTCAAAAAGGGGACTGCGCCGGCATCAGACTGGCGGCGCATCGAGGCCTGAAAGCCCTCGACGGGCGGCCTCGTCAGGCAGTCGATGTCCTCAGCCGAGCGATCGAAGAAGGCCTCCATCAGCCCCATCTCTGTTCAGCGCCTCCGCGAATTCTCGGCCGCGGCCTCAAGATCGCAGCGGGTTTCCATGTCGTCTGTGTCGATCATTTCCGTGGTTCCTTTTTGCGTTGACCGGATGCCCGCCGTTGAGCAGGCCATCGAGCAGAGCGGGTGATAGGATGGGCGATCCCATCGCAGCAAGTGGACAGTAGGCCGAGCCGTGGCTTCCCTGCCGCAGGCGCGGAGGGAACACGGGCCCCCCCCGCGCGCGACGGTCGGGCGCCGGCCACCCCTGAGCAGGTCGTCCAGTTTTTCCCGTTCCGGCTGGCTCGCGGGTCCTTGGTCCGCCGCTGCGAGGCCAGGCCGATTTGAAAGCGGCTGATCGCGTTTGACGGCCATGCATTCGAGATCCTTTCGCGTGAGGGTGGCGATGGGGCGGTCAAGCCGCCCCGCGCTTTCCAGCCAACGCCCCATTGCGACGGCCGCTTGCCTTGTGACATGCGCCTTGCATTCAATCCGGGGCTTCAATGGGTTCAGGCCATGCCGGGGCCACGGCTGGGTTTGTGGCTGCGGGGGCTGGCGTTGTTCTGTGCAGCGGTTGGGCTTGCGGGTGCCGACATGCTGGCGTTCGCGGGCGCCTGATTGGCGGGCAGCGATTGCCCCAGCCAGGTGCCGGCTGACGCTGGCTCAACTTGCTTGCCGGAGCGTGCGGTTCGAGGCTGCGCCGGGACACTCGCTGCCATTGACCTATTTGCCATTCATGGCGCGGTGGGCAGGACCACATGGGTCGAGCTTGTTGGCGTCCTTGTAGGCCGGGTTACGGTTTTGGCTCGATTTGGATCTGGGCCACAAACGTTGTGATGCCATTCAAGATCAGCGAGGCCGCGCAACATTGCGCTTGGCCTTTCGCCGCCTTCGCTCATATCCTCTGGGTTCAGCCCCAGCGCGCTGTCGGATCATTCGCCCGAAACTGGCTTTTGGAGATTTCCAGCCGATGATTGGCCTTGGCTCGTATCGAAGCTTGCCACCTTGGACGGAAGTTCTTCCAAAACTTGCGCTGGTGCAACGGGCCCTTCCGCACGGTGAACTTTCGGCATCCACATCCGCACGTCACTGCGGGTGGTTCGAGGGTTTCAGCAAAGCCCGCGATCCACCTCGCTCTTCCCGTCAGTCCGTGCCGCCCTTGCGGATGGACAATGGTCACCTTGGCGAGGTGCCATCGGGGATCACAGGTCGCGGATTGCTGCCGGTGCCGGACGTCATTCATGACAAAAGTCATGGGGGATTATTCCTTTTGGGTTTGGGTTGTCTTGTGGAGAAGGCGCGCCGAGATCGGCGCGGCTCTGCTCAGGTCGAGGGACCGAGCGGTCTTGGGCAGGAGGCCCCAGGGATTGCCGGAAACGACACACGAGGCGGCGGGACCTCTTCCTTTTTCGGGGTCAGTGGCCGCCACGTAATGGGGCGCGTTCGGGCCGGTTTCCGGGCTGAAGAGGCGAGCGTCATCACCTGGTCAACGATGCCGAGGGCAGTCTCGTGTGCTTATCATTGCCGCCTTCCATTGCGGCTGGAACGTCACCGGTTCATTTGTCGTCGACGACCTTCTCTAGGATGCGACCAAAGATGACGTTTTTCCGGCGCGTGACTGCAGGTGTTCAGCAGCCCGATGGGACCCTCGCGCGAGGCCAACAAGCAATAAGCGCCGCGGGCGTATCGGGTTATGCCGGTCCGTTCCGATAGCGCCTCGGGTTCGGGTCTTGGCCAGGCCATGGCCTGCCGCGTCAGATCGGTCGATACTTGTCGACAACACGATTGCTCTTTGCATCGAGCCGTGCGGCCAACTCGGGATGCTTGCCGCGCAAATGGTTGTAAGTGGGGGCTCTGAGAAGTGCTTCATCAGGTGCGCGGCCAGAGGATTTGGCACCGGCAATTCAGGCAGGCAATTATCACGGCATTAAGAGAAGCGGCGGATGGCAGGCTGTCGCCGCGCCAGTTCACTGAACGGATTTGAGACCCGCTTCAAAGTCGATGCAGACGGTCGTCTCGGGCATAGTTGATTCAGCCATGTTGTGTTTTACCGCACCGCTTTGCCCGAAGATCGCAAGAGTCGTTTGCCCTGGGCCTCGGCGAGGACGTTGATCGGCGGAGGAGAATGCGGGAGGCTCATGACAGCACCTCGCCGCCCGGATTGGGCAAACCGTTTCTGGGGCAGTATGGCAGTAGGCAGTCGCAAAGCGCAGTCGGGTTATCCACCCAAACTGATCAGTCCTGACGCAGGGAGGCTCGCGCCATTTCTCGCAAAGCCGCACTGGTTTCATTGCGCCCAATTGCAGGTAACGATATCGATGGCGGGCAAATTCGTGTGCGCGTCAATTGGCGGGTCGGGACACCAGGCGTCGCCTCAAGATCCATGGCAACAGGCGCTGGGGCCATGAAACGGCAGTTCGCCTGCTCTGGGCGTTGCAGGCCTTTCTGCCCTCAGCTTCAGCCGGCGTTGCCCTTGTGTTCAATCCGAGTGAAAACACCAGTTCGTTCCCTTTCGAGATACTGGCCATCCGCATCGATATCGTTCCAAGCTAAACAGCAAGCTGGCGCTCGTTTTGACCGCATGGCCATGCCATTCACGTCGCCGATAATCTGCGGCCACTACATTCATTCGAGTCGCATTATGCCATTGTGGCCTCCTATGTTCGTAAAGGGTGCTTGAAGTTATTGAGCCGGCTGCCCGCGCGCCGGATCGGCAGCGGTATTCAAACAGCGTTTGGCGCGATGGCGGGTGGAGACGCGCGGACCCTCCGGGGGGCTTGGCTGTTCATCGATTTACGCTCGATTTTGATTCTCTTCGATCCGACCGCAGATCGCGCGATCTCTTGCGTTCCGAACCGCTCGATCTGGCGCGCCCGTTCCTCCAGCGTCAGCAGCAAGCGGGCGATCCTCTTCGAGGCGCTGGGACGTTTTCCTGGATGCGGCTGGAGCCGATTCGAAGCGAGCGTTGCAGTTCAGGTCCTCTGCCGCGCGGCGGACCGCAGAGCGCGTCGGTTCTTCCCCACGCTCGAGTTTTTCATCAAGGCGTTGCGGCGGGCACAATGCCGGGATCGGCAAACCTCGGCATAGATGAGAGCTGGCCGGGGTGCACATCATGGATCTGGATCGCGGACGCAGACCAAGATCGCCGCCGTTGCAGGACGAACATCGTGGCACCTCCATACGATGTCGGGTGCGCACTTGAACCGGTTGCCACCTCTCCGCGGCGTTGTGCGGATCGTATTTTCATCGAACCCAGACCTCGGCGCTTGCGCAGCTCAATTTCGAGGCGCATCAGGCCTGCACGCGATGTGCCGCTGCGATAAGAATCGTTCATGCGCGGCTTTAGCCCTGCCTAACCGGGCTTGCGCGTTTTTCGCTGGTGGTCATAAACAAAAAACTGGCGGGCCTGCGGGCTCGAGCACTTCCCGCTGCGGTCTTGGCTCCTGCAGCATCGTCGCTTGCGCGATCAATTCAGTTCTGGGAGGACCCACACGATCGTTCTTGTGGAATGGGGTGAGCCGCTGTAAAATTGGCGCATCCCATTTGGCTCGAGCGTGACCTTTCAGGGCGCCCGGTGCGGGCACGTTGCGTGAGCTCAAGCCTCGCGGAATTGCGTCAGGCCAGCCGTGTATTTCCGCTTTCGGCAACCTTTATGGTGATGTCGACATTACTTGGGCGGGAATTGTCCCGGCCGGGCGCGGATTCCCGCGGCGACCCATGGCTGCAAGCGTCTCCTTGATCCCAGTCAACGCGTTTTTGGGCAGATTCCGCCACGACGGGTGAAATCGCCATTCCGCGAGGCGACGGTGGGCCGAGTATCCTTTGCCGCAGGCACGGCCGCGCCTTCAGCGCTCCGGGTGGGCGTAGCGTAGCGCACTTCAAGTTTGCAGTGTTCTTTGAAAACGGCGCGGTAGCGGATTTTTCAGCTGCTTGGCGGCATTGGGCCAGTTTTTTCGGCCTTGCAGGCTGGCGAAAGGCCAATTCTTTCTCCGGCATTCTGCGGCCAGCCTCAGCCCGGTCGTGCATGGTTGAAGATTGGTTTGCATCCACGCTCGGGTGTTTTCTGGGGGAATAATGTCATCGGGGTTCCTTCCTTTGGGGGATGGGTTTCAGGCGGGGCGACAAGCAGCCAGTTGTTGTGACGCCATTCGGCTGATAAACTTGCGGCGTCTTTGGGGGCGCGCGATCGCGCTCGACGCGATAGGTGAGATAGACACTGTGTCGTGGGATGAAGTGGGTCGATTCTTCCGCGGGGGTTGATTGCAGAGGCCTGGATACTTCATTATCCGGCCGGGGGCGTCTCTCTCCTTTCGGGTGGTTCTTTTTGAG
>Ga0163217_1022180_pt1 | contig 14905 bp, 3 predicted proteins | sample SynspAceP_FD_185933 | JGI IMG/M metagenome (GOLD analysis project Ga0163217, IMG submission 185933) | Saline lake microbial communities from Ace Lake in Antarctica - Synechococcus sp. Ace-P (PacBio error correction) | ecosystem: Environmental > Aquatic > Non-marine Saline and Alkaline > Saline ... | reverse complement strand
CACCTTAAATTTTTTTCAGTGCGGGTTCTGAAATGAAAAGCGTAGAAATGGAATGATTATTGACCTATTGTGACCCATAGGTCATAAAGATTAAAATTAAGGCTAAAAAAGACTAAAACAACTAATCTATGTAGAATTTCGGAGTAAACATATTTGCATACGTGGGTCTAGCAATTTCCAAATTTATTCGATGGGCATTGAATAGAACCTTACTTTTTTTCTAGCTATAACTCTTGTATATTTTTGCTTCTCTGCAACTATTGTCAGTAGCCTATTGTAGATTGCGTTTCGCACAAACAACAATAAGCTATATCTTTCATTTTTTTCTTACCGATCCGCCGCTCTAATACCTTTTAAGGAATTACTGACATTGGGTTTTCGTATAATCTTAGTGTACCTTATTGCATCACTCATAATTTGTTTTTTTAGATATGTTCTAGTAGTATTCTAACTACACTTTAATAAAAATTTGTCTTTTGTACAACAAATAAGCTATCCTGAAATAAAAACTTTAACGATAGGCATAGCAAGGAGAGTTTGCAAAGAGCTTCCCTCTTAATATAAAATGTATTAAATACATGAATGGATTGAAGTTTCCGCTGCATAACCTTTAAAGTCAAATGCTTGTATAAGACTTATAAAAAGAAACAGCAATGATTTTCTCCTGATACCTAAGGCAGTTCATTTTATTTTTTTGATTCTTACATAATAGTTAGGCTAATATTAATTAGACCAACGCTTTACTAGAACAAAACTTGACCATAGCTTTATTAAATGGAATAAATAAATTCCATAATACCAATCGCATATGACACCATACCATAAAGATGCCTTTTTCTTTTTGAATTAAATTAACCTGGGTAAAATACCAAATTACAATTGTACGAGAATGTACTTAAAACCCTTCTGGATCATGTTTTTTCACATAGGTTCTATAAATTTCATTATATTATTTTGTCTATTATTAGGAGCCTTTTCAAATTTATGGTACCCTTTCAATGGGAATAAAAATCTCATGGCTAGCCAATAGCTTACTAAAATAAAATGGTGATTGAATAGTGTTTTCCACTTAATTATGGAATATTATGATTGATAAAGTGAAAACGACCCCTATCCGCTGTAAACTCATGAATTAAACTGAAATCTTAAAAAAAGGACGTATTTAAGGCTCCAATAAAAATTCCTAGTCCTATTAGTTTAAATTCTACTGATAATTTTTAAGGTATTGCTGTGTTGTTTGTTTGATACGCAAGCGATGAAGCCACAATAATAAAAAAAGATACTAATCTGTTGGTATTACCATGCCAATTCCGATGTTAAAAAAGAGCATATTACGGCCCAATACTGATTGTTTACTAGTTATCATTAGAACAATGTCATTCCTCAAATATCACCGTTACATCCGATCTTCATTGTTGGCTTTTCTAATGGAGTTTAAATTAACTATTTTACTTTAATTATTCACCTTGCAGTGCGTTGCGATCTAAATATTTAGAAAGGGTTTTATTACTCTATTCTTTGTCTTTTCTTAGCGAACTATGGCCTTCCAAGTTTGGCCATAAATAAAACTAATCGTCGGCGAATCCTAAAAATCTAAATCAGTTCGATACTTTGCTTTTTTAACCTTAAAAAAATTTCGGTGTTTCTAGTCTTAGCTGCATATCACACTTCATGGTTTGGCCCTTTATTAGCAGCGTTTTATTTTAGGATTTCAAGATTGATTAAAGAATATTGCTTATTATTATTGTAAACATTATTGGCACTGTCTTCGCGAGCATAAAGAACTACGGTTTAATTGTCCTTATATAAATTGTCGCGATATTTGCAGTAAATTTACAACCGCCACGCCAATGGAATATTATATTTATTAGTGTTTTACCATGATATATTTTGCGGTTAATCGTGTTATTATATGGAAGTACTTGATGAAGACCTTATAAATACGGAAGTCTTTTATTCCTGGAGCGTTATTATGATGTATGTGGATCAATGCTCTAAAAAACTTTTCAACGCTGGGCTTTGCTGGTTCATAGGTATCCTAGCGAGCTTACCACTCACGATTGAACCTATGCTGGCAGCATTTTCCAATCTTTTTCTTTAGTATCATTTACCTAAAAAGAATTATTTGGCCTACACAGCTGGTTAATTTTTTATTGTCATGTTTTTAACTGCTTTATGATTTAGTGACACGATTACTCCCAGAACCCACTCAATAAATTAAAATTATATTCCTTGCCATGTAGTGGACTATTTTGGGTTGTGCGTTGTGAAATAATAAAAGTAGACTTTTACGGAAAAATATTCTGTTTATAACGCTTAGGCGCCTTGTTGATGATTACTACAGCTAAATAAACACTCTCCTTAGCGAAAGCATATAAACCTCGTGATTGAACGCGAACTATCCAATATCCAAAGTAGGAAGACAAAATACACAAAAGGTTAGTAAAATTATAGATATTATAGTCATCAAAATCTTGCTTTTCATTCTGCATTTTAAATAGCCAACAATACTACGCGTTTGCGGCGTCTTAAGGAAGCATAAAGCCACAATGCTGAACATAGTGGTACCATATATAAACGGATTTACATAGGTTTAAGTAAGATGGCTAAAATAGCTCAAATCGCGTACTCGCTAATTTGAGTTACTTCTGTAAAAATACTGACAGTATTTATTATTAATTATATAGAAAAAGATTAATCCTCTAATAGTCCTTGATTGCGAGCATACGCTCTGTTGTTTCAAAACTGTTTGCTAGCGCCATGCCACCACGAATAAGGATAATTCCCAGGAATTTATGGCATTGACCAATTAATTAAAGGTTTGTTTTCTACTCGAGGCAACAAGAGGACCATCTGCTCTATCAGTATCGTCAATTGCTGATTTAATTTTTGATAATAAAATCTGGTATCCAAATAAGCGGTTCAATATAATAAAAAAACGAGTTTTTCTTCCTTTTAAGGGTCCTAGTCTCAAAGAGTTTATTTCTTGTTCAGATAATTCGGTTGTAAATGTAGCAAGGCGTTAGTACAACAGAATACCTCAGAAACAATAGATATGTAATCCAATGTTTATCCATGCGAAATGTATTCTTATGCATAGGTTTTTTGGAACAAGCCGTCAAAAAGGTTTGTGTTGTGCCATTAAGTGCATACCTTATAGATGCGGCATAGGCATTAAATTAATGTCTTTTCAAATGAATTTTCTTTTCATCGTGGTAGGGTTGTCTTTTAGTGTTCATACTTAGAATCCATGTGGACCTATTTACGCTGTTCTGTGTTTAAATCAATCATAAAAGCTGTACGACCAAAACTAAAATATCGATTAATATTGTTCCTATAAGTTGATGATATTGAGGGGCTTTCTTTTATGCAAGTTCCATTAATGCATGCTAAATAAACTCCTAAGTATAAAACAAACATTTTATCGCCAAAAGCAAGCTTGGTTTCCTAATATTGAATTCCGGTTGCAGGGAAGTATATGTAGGCTAGGGAAGTTACCTTATGTAACGCTTCCGATATCACCAATAGCATCCATGGTGATACCACATGTAAACGTTATCGACATTTCCTACATGGCTGAAGAATAAAAACCTATAAAAACTACGGACGAGAGTAAGGAAAATAACTTTTCTCAAATTATGGTACTATTATAAAAAATAAACTTAAGCTAAGATAGGTAGAGCTAATATAATACATTTCTTTTATGCCAGTGACTAATTCATTTAGCGTTCATTATAAGGTTAAAATATTGATAATCGCTTAATCTTTAGCGTTCGCTCATTTTACTCATTTAGCGCATTAAATCTGGATCTTTTTTCAAATTTTTAGGTGATTAAAAAGATTCACTAGATACGCTTAAAAGTTCATTTATTGTGCCATAGTTATGCTGAATCATTTCTTGATTCGTATAATCTCTCGTGATTGCATATAACCAGTAGTACAATTTGTTGCATTAAACTTTTTCGAAGTCCGATTCTACCGCACAGTTCGTTTATCTTAAAAGTACCAACTCATGAATAACCTACGTATTTACTATCTGTGACTAAACCCGTACTAGGAGCAGTGGAATATCTATCAGCGATTCATGGTGCCGAAACTTCTTTCCTAAAATATTTTCTTTTTTTCACCTTCAAAATTATTTCCTCATTAAACATCTTTGTAGTAATACTTCATTATGTTTTTATAACTAGTTCAGTGGAACAAGGTGGAATACGCACTTGATGCTGACCAAAATCGATCGTATCGTCAATTCTACTTATTAGCTGTATGCTTACGTATTAAAAAAATACAATGATCTACTCAATTGAGTTTTCTGGACGGAAAAGCTCGTATAAAAAAATTTAACCTTATCGTTTAAATAGTACTCAACGCTCAAAGAGACTGTTTTTTGTTCCGGTTTTTCCCAACAAATATTCAAGTAAATGAAACTCATAAAAAAGGAAAGCCCAAAGGAATCCAATGTAATGTATAAATTTTAAGTTTTAAAATAGTTGTTCGTTATGATGTTGAGAAAACAAAAATTATTAGGTTAAGCGAAATTTCAAGTCCGTGGTCAAACTCAAAATAATTTTTCACAACGACACAACTCTTTTCTCTTTTTCTCTATTCTTTTGATCTTTTTTTCCACACTATTTATCACGCTGTATTTCATTCAATTAAATTATATACCACGATTTCCATCCGTTTGTGGATGCCTATTCCGCGCCCATTATCGCATCAAATATCTTAATACATATTAAATCTAAAATCTTCGGCTATGTTTTTGTGTAAACGAATGCCAGTTTCTATCTCATGTTAATCCCTATCTCAACTATTAGAATCATCTTTTTCTATCTCATACTAATTTCTTGAGTGTTAGTCGTTTTACGGGCTTAGGGTATTCAAATTTAATCGATCCCCCGCATAGAAGATATTCTTTTAGGCTGAATAAATTATTCTAGGAAACCAACTGTCACGCCAATTAGATATGCCAAAAGCGTTTGTTGATCTTTAGGCTCGTAATTATGTAATGTTCGCCATTTATTCCTATATAATGGTGTTCATGCGTTTAACGTGGAACGATACCCAACGACTTAAATTCTTTCCGTCTAAGACATCACAAATTTTACCGTCTTTCGCACTAAGTAGTAGCAATCATTGCCGTCTGCAAACTTTTTACCACGTGTATTTAAACTTTCATTCTTGGTTTTTAACCACTGAACAGCTTGTTTACTTCGGATGTTTTCTGGGTTTCTTTTTTTATGAAAGACTCCGCATAGATAACATACCCGGATAAAGGCACTTTTATAGGTAATTGACCATGTTAGTAATATTTTTCATAAAAGATTTTCTGGTTGCATCCCCAATTCCTGTGTTTCGTAACTCAATTTATTTAAAGCTTGCAAATAAAATAAAATGACAAATATTTTATCGCATATCATGAAACTCAGTCTTCTACCCCGATCTTATTTCGAGCATATTTAACATCAATCCATCAAGCAGTATCCTTGTTCTAGGTAGCCTCGTCAGGACGCCAGGCTTCTATCAAAACCCCAATATTATCAGCCTAAAAATCACCTTCAACATTTTTTGACTACGTATCGTTACCAGGAAAATTTAAGGCAGTTTATTAAAAGATTCTTTTAAAATGACATCTCTTTCCGTGGTTTCTTTTCATTTTTAAATTTAGCGTGTTGCCAGCTTGACGTGTAACATCTTAAAATTCCATTTTATATGCGATTTGCGTTTGGCTATAACATTTCTTTAAACAAAACATTTTGTTTGGCAACTGCGGATCAATTAATGCCTGTTCACCATGAAGCAGAATCATGCTGATACAGGTATTCCAGGGCATTCAGGCTTAGCATATATCATGATTTCTTAGGTTTTTCCAGTTTATCTGCCACTAAGAGTGCCTAGCAGGAAAGACGCTTATTGATCTAATCCCAACGTTCCCATCGTAATTATATACTTTTTTGACACATAAGCCGCAAAGCTTGTTTTGTTTCTTGTTTCCGTCTTTAGTTTTGTGTCATAAAAAATAGCCATTCTTCTGCTTGCTTAAACATACCATCAATTCATCATTAAACGATTTTTTAATGCATTTTTACTATCCTTAGTTTAACAACCTCTGTGCACCGCAGCAATATTTTATTTATAAAAGGGTGCAAATTTGTCCCTTTTCAACGCAGTGCACGCTATAATACGCCAGTGTTATGCTTATGAAATAATCTTTTTATTAGGGGTATTTAGCATCAAAAACGCTTCCATATTGGTTTCATCTCGTAAATAAAGTTCGGAAGTTCTTAAATATAAGTTGTTATCCCAACAAAGCAATGGTTAACACTCACTAGTACGCTTCTGCTTTTTTTCAATACTAGTTCTCAGCATTTCCCGTAAATCATTTCTACCCATAAGTGGTAACACTATGGAATCGTGCCTTTTTTTTGCCTTATGCTATGCTAATTGTGATTAAAATCTTCATATCAGGCCTCCTATCGGTAACCCATCAATAATAACTTCGTCAAATACCCGTATCCTAATAACTCGATTCGAGATCTTTCTATTTCTTTTGGCGTTTTCTCAACATTTCTCATAGGGAAATTCTTGTGCGGATACTTATACAAAATTTTCATATAGGAATGCGAAGGTATTGTCAAAGTAGTAATTACAACTCATTACATCTCCCCATGGTTCCCTGTGACCTGTAAACCATAAACGCTCCTTATATTCCTGTCTTACATTCAATAAGAACACCAAACAAATTTACGTATACGTCGAATGCCCGCCACAAACGTTCTTCGTCCCAACATTATACTTACTTCTAGCGTGTCATGAGGAAAATTAATTCAGGCTCCCATTGGCGCTATAATCTTCACAAACCGTTCCCATCCTTCCTTAAATAGTGGAACTCATTTTAACTCTTTTTCGTTTACTATAATCCCTCTATACCGCTGTCTTCCTGCTGTGTTTGATTCATATAAAAAATGATCTGAAACTGACTCATAAAAGGTGCACCTCTTTACCACTAGAATGATTCAAACAAGCTGCGGCTTTTTTGTGATCTAAACAGGATTATCATTATAGAGCAGCGCAAATAATAAACACTCAAGGCTAAAAGGAGTCTTTATTTCGCTCTTTTTCTGCTTAATCAATTTTACCTAAAGAATTAAAATAAGCTAAAATTTATTTTATTAAGTTGCTAGTTTTACATCTCAAGTGTTTATTTTCGGATATATTTTCCTATCAGAAGAAAGTTTCAGAGGGGCAAACGTAGCGTAAAAAAAATAGTCGTTTTGAAAAAATAATATGCGTAACATACGAATATTCTATTATTTACACATAATTACGAAAAAAAATATTTATGTGTTGAAATTTATGTATTTTACTTGTGAATTTACTGAATTAGTCGGATATTCTTTAACATCTTCTCTTCTCCTCTCCTTGTGCCACATAAAAAATGCTTGAGAGAAAGAAGTAGTTAATACGACTTTTCTAGTACATTCACAAGGTAAATAAGCATTAATTTCAAACATAATTATGTTTTTTAACTAATTAGTGTAATCTGATATTCGTATGTTTTTTACGCAGTTATTTTCAAAACCCGGACTATTTTTTTTGACACGCTACGTTGGCCCTCTTGAAACCTATTCTTTTGTAAGATATTAGCTCCGCAAAAAAGCATCTGTGGTAAACTAGCAAGCCTATTGAAAATAAATTTTAGGCTTTTATTTTTATTTTCTTTATGTAAATGTGATTAACGCAGAAAAAAGTAGCGAATAAAGACTCCTTTTGCTCTTTGAGTGTTATTTTTGCGTGCTCTAAATGATAATCTGTTTTATTCACAAAAAAAGCGCAGCTTTTTTGATATCTATTATTAGTGAGTTATAAAGGGTCACCTATTATGAGCGTTTCCAGAATCATTTTTTATCATGATAAAAATCACCAGAACCAGGTATAGAGCGATATATAGTAAAGAAAATTGTGATTAATAGGTCCCTATTTAAGCGAAACGGCAGGTGGAACGGTGCGTGAAGATGTATAGCGCTAATGTGTATGCCTGGTAATTATGTTCCTCATTTAACACGCTGAAGCTAGGTATATCCGTTGGGATTTAGACGTTGGGGCATATCGGGACCGATTACATTACATATTTGTTTGGTGTTTCCTCATGAATGGTAAGACAGGATATAAAGGAGGTTATTTGGTCTTACAGTCACGGAAAAAACCAATGGGAATTTAATAATTTTATACTACTTAGAAAAATACGCCTTCCATTCCTTATTAAATCATTTGTTAAGTACTCCGCACAAAATTTTCCCTATGAGAAAACTGGTTAAGAAACGCCAAAAGATAATAGAACCGAGCTCGAATACGATTATTATACGAGGTTATTTGCACAAGGCTTATTTGATCTGTGTTACGGAATACTGCAAGGCTTGATAACTGAAGATTTTTTCTAAATTAGATTTTTTTATTAGCAATAAAGCAAAAAAGCCACGATTATTGTACCCTATGGCGTAGGATTATTGAGTTTCTGGGAAATGCCTGAGCAGTATTGAAAAAAAAGTCAGGACTGGTAGCTAGTGTGTTAACATCTGCTTTTTGGGTACAACTTTATTTGAAGAAGCTTCCGAACTTTTATTTACGAGATGAACCATAGGAGCCGTTTTATGGCTAAAATGATACCTTTAAAAAGATTATTCATAAAGCTAGTAACTACTGGCATTATAGCTGCACTCTGTGAAAAGGACAAATTTGGCACCCCTTATAATTAATATTCTGACGGGCACAGGGTGGTTAATAGCTTAGGTAAATCCATTAAATCCGGTAATGATGAGTTTGATGTATTTAAGCAGCAAGAAGATGTCTATTTTTTATGACACAATAAAAACAAGAATCGCAAGAATTCAAAAACGATCTTTTGCTGCTTATTTTGGTCAAATTAAATTTCGAATGTGGACGTGCTTATGCGTCATAAAGCGTCTTAATCTTCAGGAAAGCTTGAGTGGCAAAATAATACTGGAAACCTTAAGATCATAGATATTATCTATGCCTATGCCTGGAATACCCTTATTGTAGATGGGATTCTTGCCTTTTTGGTGTACATGGATAATTATCCGCTTTGCAAACACAATTTTGGTTGTTACAGAATGGTATATGCGCCAATACGGCAATTCGGCATATGAATGATATTACGATTTAACCACTGTTTCAGCATGGGCACGCTAATAAGTACAAAATGAAAAGAAAAAACAGGAAAGCATCATTCAGTTTTAACGATGTTAAGTACTGGCTTAAATTTACTGTGGTAATCTATTGACGGTAGTCAAAAGATGGTTTGAAGGTGGATTTTGGCTTAGATTAATATGGGTTTTATAGAAGCCAGCGTTCGGAAGCACTCTAGACAATATGATGCACTGCTTGGATGCATTGTATTGTTTTAAATATGCTCAAAATAGTATCGAGTTGGCTTAGATAGTGAGTTTTATGATTGATTATGCTTATTAAAGTTTTGTCATTTATTTTATTCCGAAGCTTAACTAAATGATATCGAACAAAGGAATTTGGGATGCATAAGAACAACTTTCTTTTATGTAATTGATACACCAATGGTATCTACGTCTTAAAAGTGCGCCTATCGCGGTATGTTATCTATTGCGGCGTGCTTTGATAAAAAACCCTAGAAAACTTCGAGTTTATACAGCGTTCTGTTTAAAACCATAGAATCACGTTAAAAATACCTGGGTAAAGTTTGCAACGCAATATTTCTACTATTTTAGTGCCGAAAACAGATGAAAATTATGAATGTCTTTTAGACGAGGAAAGAATTTTAATCGTTTGTGTATTCGTCCGTCAAACGCATGAACACCCTATTATATAGGAATAAATGGCGCGATACATTTAGCATAAATACAGCTATGATCAACACACCGCTATTGGAATTCTATTGGCGGGCCATTTAGTTTCCTATGATTACTTATTTATTCAGCTTAAAAGAATATTCCTATGCGGGGATCGATAAAATTTGAATACCCTACAGGCAGTAAAACGACTAACACTTCAAATTAGTATTAGAATTAGCAAAAATTGATCTATTTTGAGAGCAATGAAAGGAGATAGAACTGGCATCGTTTACACAGAAAAATTGCGTGAAGATTTTAAAATATATAATATTGTATTACGAATTTGCTATTTTGTGCGATATGGCGCGATAGTGCAATCAACCAAAGATGGACTCGTTGTATCTATTTAATTGATGAATACAGCGTATAATATGTTGCGTAAAGAGAAAAGCACTAGAAAAAGAGAGGTGTTTTCGTTGTCGAAATTTTGAGTTGACACTGACACTTGAATTTCCGCTTAAACTACATTTTGTTTTTTCAACATCCATAAACGAACACTATTTAAAACTTAATTTTTAATATGTATTGTGATTCTTTGGCTTGCCTCTTTTTCTTGAGTTATTTACTGGAATATTTGGTTGGCAAAACGCGAAAAATAAACAATCTTTTGATCGCGTGGATCTATTTTAAAACGTAAGTCTTTTTTAAGTTTTATCGTCTCAGAAAAGCTCGATTTGAGCAATAACTTGTATTTTTTAATCTAAGCATTACGGAGTAAAAGTATAATTCATCAGACCATATTTGGATCAATTTGCGTATTCCATCTTTTGGTTCCTGGACACTAGTTATAAACATTCATAGATAGTATTACTTACAAGATGCTTTATAGACATATTTGAGGTTGAAAAAATATTTTAGGAATAGTAGTTCGGGACCATTGATCGCTATGATACTTTCACTGCCTGCCTTTACGACGGGTTTATCAACGCTATTAAAGTAACGTCGTTATTCATGGGTTTGTTTACATTTAATTATAAAGCGACGGCGTACGATTCCAGAAAGTTTATGCAACAACAATTATGTACTACTTGGTTAAATGAAATGCCGGAAGAGTTTATCGACATCAAAGAACATTTCAACATTAACCCCTATGGGCGCACAATATAATCGATTTAAGCGACTAGTGATATTTTGTTAATCAACCTAAAAAATTTGAAAAGAAATCTCCATATTATGCTTAATGAGTAAAAGTATGACAGACCTAAGCTTAAAAGCTGATTCATAGTTTACTTATATATACGCTAAAATGATCTATAGTTCTGGCCATAAAAGAAATTTATTATGTACCATCTTACTATCTTTAGCTTAATTGTATTTTATAAATACTATCCATTATTTGACAAAGGTTATTTCCTATCCTTGTCTTTGTTTTTATATGTTTTTTGATTCTTCCACTTAAGTCGGTAACGCTTTATATGTAGTATACCCTATGGATTGCATTGGGGATATCGGTAGCTGCCAATGCCGTAATCCATTGCCTTTATACTTTCCCTGCACGGCAATTCTCATATTAGCGAAACACAGCTCTTTGTCGATAATAGTTTTTTTATTACTTAGAGTTTTATTTTAGCCATCGCATTGAGAAATGAATGCTAAAGAATAGCCTCATATCATCTTATAGATATTTATCTATTATTTTAGTTTTTTTCCTACACTTTTTATCGATGTGATTCATACAGAGCAACCCTTAATATGTTTACCCATGGCGGATTCAAATTAGATCAAACTCAAATAACCCTACACCGATGTAAATGATAATTCCATTTTGGAAAACATAATGTAAATTATTCGCTATGTCCGGGATCTATGAATGTAGCCCCTAATTGCACGCACCACCAACTTGTTTTTGGCGGCCTTTTTCAAAAACCTATGCATGAAATTACATTTTCGCAGTGGATAAATTTGTATTACCTATATCTAATTTGTACGGTATGCTGTGACTTAACCGGTTGCTAACTTTTAAGGCAACTAATTCCTGAGAAGACAAAATAACGTTCTTTACTGAATAGCCCATTAAAAAGAAGAAAAATCGTTTTTGTTTATATGATCGCTTATGTGATACCAATTCTTGATTATTTCAAAATTAATCCCAGGATACCGTACTGCATTCTCTTACACACCAGGTCTCTTTGTTTTTGCCTCGAGTAAGAAAAACAAACCTTTAATATTTGGAGATGCCTTAAAAATCCTTGGATTATTCTTTTATCTGGTTGTGGCTAGCAACAAGGTTTGAAAACAACGGTTTAGCGTTTGTCGGAATAAATGACTATTAGTAGGATTATTTCTTTTTTATTATTTAATTTTAATAATAATATGCAGTATTTTAAAGATACCTCAAATTTGCGCGACCCGATGTTGATCTATTTTAGCTCAATAGGCATTTAAACCTCATGTAAATCCGTTATATTTAATGTATCCCATCTGTGCGATCTGTGTTTTATGCTCGTAGCACCGCCCAAATGCGTAGTTTGTTGGCTATTTAATCTTATTGTAAAAGCAGGATTTGTATATATAATATCTATAATTACAACCTTTTGTTGTATTTTGTCTTGCCCTACTTTGGTGATGGTTGGTTTACAGAGTTTTATATGGCTTCCTAAGGGCAGTGTGCTGGATTACTGTAGTTTAATCAACCAGGCGCTTAACCCGTTAAACAAGATATTTTCCGTAAGCTATCTTTATATTTTCACCATCGCACCCCCAAATATACACTACAATGAGCAACTATTTTAATTAGAGAAGGTTTTGAATGTGTGCAAGAAACATGAACGGCAGTTTAAAAACATTGACATAAAAAATAACCAAGCTCTTACAATAATTCCATTTTTAGGGATACGCTCGATAAGAAAAGATTGGAAATGCCCGCCATTCCAATCATGTGTAATCCAGTAGGTTACTATAGACAGCAGCCCATCGTGGGACGTTTTTAGATACTGTTATCACAAACATCATATCAACGTCTCAGAATAATAAAACTATTCCGATTTAAAGGTTCTTCATCAGTCTTTCCATAACACCGATTAACCCTCAAATATTCCATGTAAACTAATAATATATTCCATTGGGCGCGGTTGTGTATTATTATGCAATTCCGACATATAAGACATTAAACCGGTTATCTTTGTCCGAAGCTAGTGCCATGTTTACAAATTGATAATAGCAATTCTTAATTCCAGACTTAAACCTAAATAAACGCTGCTAAAAAGCCAAAACATGAGTTGTTATTTGCAGTAATTGCTGAACACCGAAGTTTTTTAGGTTAAAAAGCAAGTATCGACTGATTTATTTTAGATTCCCGAGATTATTTTTATTTTGGCCAACTTTTAGCCATAGCTTCGCTAAGAAAAGACCAAAAAGATAGCGTAAGAATACCCTTCTAATATTTTAGGATGCTGTCACATGCAAAGGTTCATCAATAATCAGTAAATAGAACTTACGCTGAGTTAGAAAAGCTCAACAATGAGATCGGTTGTACCGTTGATTATTTTTTGAGGAATGACATGTACTTATGATCCTAGTATACAATCCATTACTTGGGCGCTATATGTCCTTTTTAACAGCGGATTGGATGCAGTGATTACCCACGATTAGTTTCCCTTTTTTTTATTATTTGGCATTCTATCGCTTTGCGTTCAAAACAAAACAACACATGCGAATACTATAAAAAATTCCTCGAGTTTAAACTAATACTGGCTTTCTTGAGCTTTTCAATTACTTTCCTTTTTTTAAGAATTTCAGTATTAGATTCCTGGGTTTTACAGCGATAGTCGTTTTTTTAATCCATCAATCTCATATATCAATTATTAATGTGGAACACCACAAATATCAATCACACATTTTATATTTATAGAACTATGGCTACGAGAGTTATTCCTTAGAGTATCTACTTTTGAAAGCTCCTTAATTAGGCAATTTATAATTTAGATTTTAGTAACCTAGTGGAAAAAGACTTTGATCGGAAGGTTATATTACAGTACCTCTGCTTTACAATTTGTATTTAAGAAATATTGACAGGTTTATTTAAATCAACAAGAAAAGCATTTTAATGTTGTGTTCATTAGTTGTGGTCATTTATGGGTTTATTTTCCAATATAAAGCCTATGCCCATAGTTTGTTCTAGGAACTGCTTGGTCTTTTATAGAGGCCCAATTCATATCTGTACAACATCAAATAATAATTGAACTCCTTAGTATTCAGAGCAATGCATTGCTGTTTCTTTATAAGTTTATTACCAAGCTATTTGGACTTATAAGTTGTGCAGGACCGAACTTCAATCTTTGCTATTTCATTAACCATTATGGTAACAGGAATCTCTTGCAAACCTCACTCATGCTCTAGCCCTATCCCCGGTTCAATTTATTAGGATAACTATTTGTTGTATCAAAAAGATCAATTTTTATTTAAGTGGTGTTTAATACACAAAACTAATTTCTTAAAAAAACTATGTATAGGGGAATATAGCCATAATACACTAAGATTTATAGCGAACCCAAGTTGTCAAGTAAATTCTTTTTAAAGGCTTTAGAAAGCGCCGGTAATCGGTATTATATAGAAAAAAAAAATTGATCACAGAACCAGGGTTTATTGCTGTGGTTTTGTGGCGGGATCGCAAATCTACAAATAATTACTTTTTTACAAGGAGCGATTGACAAGGAAAGCAAAAAACTAGTTAATAGAGTTATAGTTTCAAAAAATAATAAATGGGTGTTGCATTGCCCAAATTTTTTGCCCCATCGGGAATTAAATGGAATTGCTAGACTTTCACGTATGTCAAATATTGGGATTTACCTCCACGAAATTTTTCTACCCATAGTAATTGTATTTAGGTGCTTTATAGCCTTTTAATTTTATAATTCTTTTATGAACCTCTGTGGTGTCATTTCAATAGGCTGTTCCAATTATAATCCCAATTTTACACTGTCTATCGGGGCCTTTTTTCCATTCTTTTCCAGGACCCCGGGCACTTGAACCCAAAAATTTTAAAGGTTTATCTTTCTTCTCTTTTTTTTTAAGTCACAACT
>Ga0163217_1021712_pt1 | contig 14905 bp, 12 predicted proteins | sample SynspAceP_FD_185933 | JGI IMG/M metagenome (GOLD analysis project Ga0163217, IMG submission 185933) | Saline lake microbial communities from Ace Lake in Antarctica - Synechococcus sp. Ace-P (PacBio error correction) | ecosystem: Environmental > Aquatic > Non-marine Saline and Alkaline > Saline ... | reverse complement strand
CTGACTTTCTCGATTAAAACATCCATTAAGGGGCCCTTCAACCTACCGACTGCCAGTGTTCAGCTGATTCACCCAAGGTATGGTATAATCCCCCAAAGCCTTTTATTTGAAACTAAGTAGGCCATCGTGTTTTATCTGCAGTAGAAAGCCATAGTAAAAGGGATGTGTGCCTTCGTCCACACGGTCAAAAGTTCCTCTCCAGAGACTGCCCCGCTCTGTGGCCAGGCAGGTTTTTTTCCATGTCACAACCACTTCAATGATGTTTTGGATATTGCCGGACCAGCGCGAACATGCCCCTTCCAACGAATGGGTCATGCCAATCCGTCCAGTCAGTGATTGCAAGATAGCGACTAATTCCTCCGAACAGAAGATAGCCATCAGCCAGCCGGTGGGGCTGTGGCCACCAAATCAGTGCGCCAGCAACACGGCATGCTGACCAATGTCAATAAATCAGTGGCATAACCCGGTGCAGATATCGCCAGAAACGATAAGGCACGATGGATTAAAGTAATAGCAACCAGCGTAGCAAAAGGTATAAACCTGGCTCTCCCAGATCTCCCCATACCCTGCAGACTATCAAGAAACCTTGTAAAGTTCAGCCTCCCTTAAACCACGCTCTTTCCCAAAAAGGCGCCTTGAGGAATTCATCTGACATTTCGATTTTAGCCAGTGTGCCAGAGCGAAAATGACAGCCAAAATGCCGGTTTCCATTTATGCAGGTTGATACATTTTATCCAATCCGCCTACCGGCGATTCCCACCAGCGTGGGACGGCATTGACAGTATCATTGCGTGTACTGGACATAAAGGTGATGCAAGGTAACCATCTGAGTGTTTTAGCAAGTGCTCATTAGCTCGCCCCCACTGCCAGAAAACTTTAACTGCAATATTAGTAGTGCCGAAAGACTCAAGGTAGACTAGATTCATTCATATTGTTACTTCTTTAGGTTGTGATTCCATTGTGCGCCGTCTCCTGAAAATAACCTTAAAAATTGTGAGGAATTTCTTTTTGTTGGAAAATCACTGTTGACTAATGTGTCCGTGACCCAAGGTGTGCTGTCTAATGTGATACTAGTCCAGTGCAATCGATCACAAAAATTCTTCTAACGAGATTTAAGTCCCAGCCGCTGTCCCACCACCTTAGTACTGTAACTGCCGTTCAAAACACCTGTGTTTAAGCTGTCAGTAGGGATACCTTCACCTGTGTCGCTGATCGAAATTCATTATGTCGCCGGATGTGAATCCTTATGTTTCCACCTTTTTGAGTGTGCTCGGATGGCCATTGGCGTAGCAGATTGCTTAACTGGGTGACTTGGCACAGATTTTAACGGGCAAGAAAGTGAGATCGTGCGGCGGGCCTACAAATCAGTCTGGATGTAGTGCAGTAGAGTGTGTGCTGCAATCTGGCTTGCCGTGAATCTGCGCGAGTCGAGTTGCTCTTACCAGAGCGCTATAAGGCTTAGGGCCTGTCCTGATAGAATCTTGGCTGCTTTCTTTCGGCGTCGTGAGTAAGAATGATAGCGTGTCGCTTCGATGAAGGCAAGCAGTTGCTGTACAGGGCTCGGTTTATGCGGTGTCCTCAACGCTCGCTGTGACGCCGGGCATGAGTAGATCGGCCGAAACAGTACATCCAAAGGCGGCCCATCACGCGGTCAGAGGCGTGCGTAGCTGCGTGCGACTAGCCGCAGCAGTTAAACGAGCGCTTTCCCGTTCCACAAATTTTTCCAAACGTTCCTGAATATTTGTCAAACGAAGAGGCAATCCTCGCCGATCTCTGCTACCAATATAGTCTCAGCAATCTCAAAACTGGGTTTGTCCCGGCTCAATATCTGTAAGTTCGTGACAGATCCCTCACGGGGCCAGAATGGCACGGCAACCGTAGCGCTTTAAAACCTATGGCAATCGCCACCAATCAACACTAGCAAAAGACCATAGAAAGCATGCGTAATACAGCATTTCCTGTTGCTTTCCACTCGGTAATATCGTAGGTCAAATTAAAGCAGGACTTGCCATTCCATTCGACCTACCTTCAACCTGTAAAACAGAACGCCTGCCGAGATAGGTGTGATGAGAGAACCTGGCTCTAAGGCAGCGATCTCCGGTTGCAATATTTCTGCGCCCTCCTCACCAGTATGAAATTGCCAAGCCGTTGAATAAAGCATCTTCATGGTATTTGCCTTCATCAAGTTGTGCAGTCAGCACCTGCATTTGTTCCGGCTACCATGTCACCAAAAATTCTTGATTCCAATTGCGATTTGATAAGCAAAACACCCCACCCGCGAACAAAATAACTGGCTGACAGCTGACGATGAGTACTAATGCTGCAACTTATTCGGAAACCTTCAGGAAGCTTTTTGATTTCATTGAATTGATGACTTCAGCAACAGGGCGTAGCCAGAACCATGAATAGTCTGATCAGTTTATTGGAGAACGGTTTATTCAACTACATTGCGCAGCTTGTAGAATGCATGCGTAACACATCGTTCAGCAACGTATCGCCCCAGATTGTGATGCTCAGCTCTTCACGGGTGACAACACCGATGTGTATTTTCTCATCAATAGCTCCAGGAACTTTGCGTTGTACGGGATTTAAGTTCCAACAGCTCACCCGCTCTTTGTGGCGGCAAGAGTCTGCGGGTCGTATTGCAAATCGCCAACTATTAACGTCCGTGTGTGGGAAGCTCCACTTTTATCAGTGCCTGCAGCCGCACTTTCAAGCTCCTTCACAGAAAAAAAGGTTTCACAAGATTAATCATCGGCTCCAAGCCGGAAACCCTTTCGAAACTTGTCGTCAAGCTGATCACGTGCTGTCAGCATCAGCACCGGCCACATCGTAATGCTGCCTTCATTCCGCAGGACCCTGCCATTTACCTTCCAAAATGCCATTAAGTCCGGCAACATAATATCAAGAAAAAACAATCACGTCATCACGCTTCACTCAGCGCGAGCTTCAAAACCATGTGGTCCGGTCGCAGCAAAATCAAAGCACATGCCCCTTGGTTTCGAGGATAGTCAGCAATGTTCGCTGCCGATGTCGCGATTGTCTTCGATTACCAAGCACTTTCCACTGCCACCTCCCTTACCACCCAATAAATAAACTTTGTCAGTCTCCACGGCGCTGTCAAAAAAAGTCAACGGCAACGGTCGCGTTGACCAATTTATTTACCAACTTCTGACTTTAGGCTGACCCCCGTAGAAAAGCTTTCCACCCTATTCCAAACTAATACAGGGGGAACTTTACGAAATGAAAAAAAAAAGCACAAAACAACCACCTTACAACACTAACCATTTTAGTGCGCTCATGACCACGCCAAACTGCACGCTCAGGAACCGCATCATGGCCACTTTATCACGACTCAGATTTAAATTTTACTACTCTGCTGGAACAGACGTTGGCACATGCCCCTGAAGCTTTTGGAAAACCAAAGTACGGATTTTAGAGCAGCACAGGCCATGGTAGAAGTTGGTGAAAGCTGGGATTGCTGGCCCGCCCCAAGCGCTCAACTTGACTATATCGACGATCAAAATGCTCAGTAAACGTTCGGTGAACGATGAGCTCACTATGGCATCACTTTACCCCTGTTGGCGATCTGGTGAGAGAACACCATGCAAGCCGGGGACAAACGAATACAATGGTCCAGGTTAGCAGCGTGGGCAAAGAAGCTTTTTCTTGCTATGCAAGGCGACTACGCCAAGTATGGCAGGACATGCAGGATGCAGCATACTCTCTTGGCAACAGAAAACAGGCTACAGCAAATGACTCAGCAATTACTGTCAATTGCTGAGTCCTTGTACTCTGCGGGGCGAAAACTGCACGGCGTGATGTTTTGGCAGGCTCAAACATTGCTATTGGCCCAAGCAACGCAATGACTGGTCAGGCAGGAGGCAGCCCGTGTTGATGCTGAACGTAAATACCAGATACTGACTGGGTCTGAATAGTGCGACCAGAAAAGCCCTATCGAAACCCTCCAAACAACTGAGAAGTTCCAGTCCAGATACACCCTTTTTTGCGACTATTAAGAAGCGATATTGATCTGGCAGCCGCCGAAATCGACAAGACAGAATTAGAGGCACTGCGGTAATCCCATCTTAGCATTGGCTCACGTCGGACAAAGAGCTTGGTAATCAGAACCGATTATCAAGATGCCTTGGCCCGCTCAGTCACCATCCCTTTTGGTGGTCGCGCTCATGTTAATGCTTCCACAAGTCGGCGCGCACGCAATAGGTTCGACGCGGATGTGCGCTACCCTCAATTACTTATCGTGAGTTGAACCCCTGCAACTTTCACCGAGATTGCACATGAACTTTTTACATTGAAATGAATCCATGCCGCTTAGTAAGGAACAGGCCCAGCTGGCACACCAAGCAATGGATATGGCCCAAGACCGCTTTCATTTACTGGCGAGACCGCATTATTAAGTTCAGGTGGTCATTGCCTTACAAGCAGGCGCGACCGAAGTGCCCGTGATCTTGAAGTTATTAATCTTGCGTCAATCCCGCCTGATTACTGAAATTTAACCAATCTGTTTGGAGTTCCTGCCTGAGCTTTTTTTCCCGCAGAAAAATTCCGTTGTGGCTTTGCTGACAAATACTTATTCCGCCTCCCTTCCAGTGCTTCAGGAGATCGTGCTCCTTAACAAGCGAAAGATGTAAACCAGGATGGGATTGTCTTTGCTCCAGCCCATAACCAGTGGGACACGAGCGCCGGCGCACGATATGCGGCGAGGTTATTCAACTCGCCGGACAGTGCAGCAAGCCTGATAAGCTCCGTGGGCGGTTACACTGGTTTCATGGGGCCCTGATTCCGGCAAAGTGCAAAGGCCGGCACTATCCTTCCACCCTCAGTAGTTATTCGATCTGCCTCTGGCAATAATATCCTGGATTGACTCAGTCTCAGCGCTTGGAGCTGTTCCAAACTTTCGAACTGCGCAAAGACGAGTCCTCTTTATGAACAGGGGTTATATCGCAGCAGCGTCTGACAAAAAACCCGTCTGTTGAAAACAACAGACTATGTCGTCTGAACGCACTGCGCCGATCGCATCTGGCACAAGGCGGTTTTTTGATACAGCAAAACCGATTGCGCTCGCAAGCATGCGTTCTGGCCCTGGAGAATTCTATTGGTCCGCAGGGCAGATGGGCGTCCCTGTCACGCGAATGTATAAACGTCGGCAGCTTATGGTGAGGGCTGGACAATCATCGCCGCTCTAAATGCTCGGAACCGCCACCGTTTGATTCAGCACTCATGTCCCTGCCAGAGCAGCAGAGGCATTGGGAGATTGGCCATCAGCTGAGCATTTGCTAACAGTGGCGAAGACGCTGAACGTTGCGCCAGGAAGGACCTTGGTAATCGACAGCAGTTAATCAAACTATTAATTATTGGCGGGAGGTTTGATGCAGATACCTCCATTCACCACGCGGGGCGGTCTTATCTCTGTGCTGGCCGCCTTTCCGGCAAGGGAGTCCTTCATCCTGACCCGTGCGGTTCGTGCATTCTGGTGTGAGGACGATAAAATTTATGTGCGAACGCTGTAGGTATGAAGCAACGCACTTCTGGACTACAAATCCATCGGTGCTGATTATCTGGCTCCGAAGGCATTGCGGTGGCGAGGAGATCGCCCATTCAGGGCACTGGCCGTTCTCAAGTTATTCAACTTGGATTAGGCGGGACTGAATTAATTGCTGTCCTTCCATCTGATTCATTGGTCCCTCAGCCAAGCGGATGTGGTTCTTGTTGCTGTTCAATATTGTTGCTTGGCTTGAGTGGCCGCGCACTACTCAATATTCTATGGGATGCCTTCCCCGATATTTTCGCCGAACAACAAGTTAAAGATTCATTTCATCAAGGCGCCTGGCATTGACCCGCGGTAAGAAGTGGAGTCGAATATCACGAACCATTGGAAGGTGAACTGCTGGTTATCCCTTTCCAAACCATGCTGCGCTCTATCTCCAAGTATGCACTGACCTCCCAATTCACACTCGATTTCGAGGAGGGTACTGACAATCTTACTGGGCCGCGCACAAGTCACCGAAAGGCTCAGCAATGTCTGGGAACAACCTACCCGGTGGCATCAGCGGCGGACGGCCAATTGAGCCACGCCTCTGGGTGATATGTTTATGTTCACCGTCGACAATCCATCCATGACACTGGAGAAAAAACATTCCTGCTGACTGGGGACTATTCGTCGGCACTGCGCAACGTGCCAGGGTTGCGATGTGAACTCGCTCTGGTGGCTATTGTACGCACCTAATGAAGTTGAAACCTCGTCGTGAAGCCATGAGTAGCAATGAGGGCGTTAACTTGCAGGATATTCGCCGACGCACTCAATCTGCCAAACAACAAAATGGATGCGCTGGACGAATCGACCCAGGGAGAGGAAGTCATTCTGGTTCGCGTAGAAGGTGCTATTAGCGGCTTTGAAGGGACATTAGCAATACCTATGTCGAAAAACGCGTGAGGGTGATCGCATTCCACTCTCTGAAGTGGCACGTATTCCACACAGGTAGTATGGAGCGCTATGGCGCGGTTACGGCGGATGGTGGAGCGGAAGCAGTAACAGGGTCTGGTGATCGGTTGCGTGGCGCAATGACTCGAGAAAGTTGCTGCAAGGCTAAAAGCCAGGCTGCAAGGCATTGGCAAGATACGTTTACCGGAAGGCACACAGATCAAGTTTTTTATTGGGACCGTTACAGTACTAATCGAAAGTTGCTGTTGGCACGGTATCTTCGGCACTTCTGGAGCCGTTGGTGTGGTTGTTATCCTTGCTCGGCCTGTTCCTCTGGCAATGTGCGTGCCGCACTGACGTGCCCCCATCCTACCTTATAGGGCCTATGTTCACTTTTCTGATGTATGAGAAATGAATGGGATGTCGGTCAATTCTGATGAGCCTGGGAGGACTGGTTATCGCGATCGGCATGCTGGTCGACCATCCATCGTGATCGTCGAAAAAACATTGTGTCCTCACTCGCACATAGCGCGGTTTACTAGGCGACTTGCCACACCTTGATATTATTACCGTGCAGTTGCCCCACGTGATGTAGCCGACCTGATTTAACCTCCGGTATTCATTATCATCGTTTATTCGTATCCTGCCGTTGACACTGAAGGGCTTGAAGGAAACTTTTCGGCCCTGTAACAATAAACCATTTTTGTCTTTCGCCCTACTGCGATCGCTGCTGTTATCCCTGACCCTGATTCCCGTCATTGCCCTCATTCCTTGTCCGCTTCGCGATGGGCCATGCTGAGCCTTGGCTGAGACCGAACCTGGCAAAAACCTATGAGCCTTTGTGCGCAAAGCACTGCTGCAATCCAGCCCTGGTTTTTAGTGCTGCTAGGGTTTTTTGCTGGCAGCCAGCTTTGTAGTGTTCCAATGTTGGCAAGACCTTATGCCCACCATGGGATGTAGGGGATATTTCTATCCAGTTGAAACAATTCCTTCGATCAGCCTCGAAGCTAATACGTCGTATTCGTGCTTCAGGTCGAACGTGCATTCTTCGATGAGTCCCGGATAGTTGCACGCATCGTCTCACGCATCGGCGTTCTGATGGAGGATGGGCATTGATCCGATGAGGCTGAATGAGAACTGATATTTTCCTGCAGCGCGTCGTCCCGCGAGGAGGGCGTGTTGCTACCAAGACAGAATTGAACAGCATCTTCGCGAGGTCATGATTCGTTTCGTCGAGCCTAAAATTATGGATTTACGCAAGCCAATCGACATGCGCCGGTCTCGAGATTGCTCACCGGTTCGCGTGGCGATGTCGCCATCAAACTTATTCGGCCCGGATCTGGAAACACCCTAATTCCCTTTCGCACAAGCAGAATCGCACGCAAGCTGGAAATCCATTTCCTGTTCATTGATACCTTTGCAACAACTTAAACGAAGGTGGCTCATATCTAAAAGGTGAGCATTGATCGCATCATGGCCGGGCGGACTTGGGGCTAGTGGCAGACGCGCTACAGGACCCGCTGCGTGCGGGAGATTGAAAGGTTGTCAACGTCCGGTAGTGTAAATTGAAGGCAGCGCACGCGTTTCCTTCTGATGCTGCGCTATTGCAGCCATTGAGGTGGGACAGCCTGGCAAGGTCGGAGCGACAGCTTTATTGACTTGCCTGATGGTGGCAAGATTCCTCTGTCAGAGATAGCGACTGTTGCCACTTGGTCGAAAGGCCCAATTATTATCTCCCGTGAAATCTGGGCCAGCGCTTTCAAGCGTTGATTCCGCACCGACGTAGCAGAACGTTGATCTTGGTCGGCTTGTAGAGAGGCACAGAACTTGAATTGTCGCGGAATTAATGTTGAGATGGCCAGATGCGGATCGTCCTGGAATGGGCGGTGAAGTTCCGAGAATCAGGCAAGCTGTGCAGGCAGCACGTCTCCATGCTCGTGGTTACCGCTTGCCGCTTGCATTAATTGCACTTACTTGCTATTTCTGACATTCCATTCCCATTAAACAGACGCTGATCATCTGATCTAACATTCCTTTTGCTCTGACAGGCGGACTGATCGCGTTTGTGGGTGACGGGTGAATTTCCTGTCTGTTGCCAGCATCAAGTAGGATTTATTCGCGCTGCTGGGTCATTGCGGTTTTGAATGGCGTTTGGTTGCATGATGACCTACTTCAATCAGTTACGAGCCAAAGGTTCTGGATATTGCCACAGTAGTGACTGAAGGAGCACTGCGGAAGAACTTTGCGTCGGTTGATGATGACGGCCACAATTCTGTATGCTTTCGGACTGGTGCCACTGCTTGCTAGCTTTACCGGGCAGCGATCGGAAGATTCAGCGCCCACTGGCTATTGTGTTGAAATCAGTGGCTGATTCAGCTCTTTTACCCTGCTCCACTTCTTCATGCTTCCATTCATTTATAAGGCAATTTCATTCGTGCCCCATATGGAGACAGCGTATGAGCACGTCAACGCCCAAGTGAACATATTACCGAGGAAATTGCATACTGAATGCTCAAATATTGCCACCGGAACTTTGAGGAAGATTATGGTGGATTACCTTGCTTTCTATGAGCAGATTCAGTTTTCCTCATACAAAGTATTCGGACATTGGCCAAAATAAAGGACTTTAGCGTGCAGAGGCAGGTTGTCTGGGAGACGTAAGCGTTCTCAATACGAACTGATTTGTGAATTGAGTCGACCATAACACTGATCTCGCCGGCTAGCCGCAAGGCAGTGGGGATTTCGTTGACATCGTTTATTGGCCAAAACAGGGCTGGCAGTAATTTCGGAGGAGTCGATAATCATGATGTTCATCTAGATCACGGGTAGTGTCTTGAAGCAAAACATTCGTCAGTCAGCTTAATATTCAATAATCAAAACTTGGCAAAAACACTTGAACAATTGATGAAAAATTAAATAGCTTTAGTGATTTGCTAACCACAGCTATATTTATACAATTCCTATAAAACGAATAAAGGTAAGCTTAAAGCGCTACTTTATATGAAGAGAGGCTCTATTATATATTTATCTAGTACTTAATTACATTCAATAAACCGTTAACAGGGATTTTTGCTTAAGCTCTCTTTTAAAATGCATATTCCAGCAAAGGCCACGCCAATTCTATCAGCTGTTTGAACTCAACCCGGGTGAGTACACCTACCTCCAATGCAGTTTTTTTCCTGGCGATAAACGTGATTCATTCCCCAAGCAAAACCGGCCCCAGAGCACGCGTATCTGTCACCGGCATTTTAAAAAACTCGATGGCAGGCTTCAAAAAGCGAGAAAAGATCAGATAACGGGTTTGCAATGAAAAAAGCGTTTCAAATCGCCTTTCCTGAGTTTACCCCATTCATACTTAAGCCAGAGAGTGCTGGTTGCCACCCACCCACCCATTCTTTCAAGGCGGATTAATCCTGCTGCCTGCCTCCCCAGTTACTGTCATTCACGTTGCGTTGAGTTCAGCAATCAATCCCAGTCGATTACTGTATTCGCCTTTGCTCAGTCATCTGCCAAAAGCCTCGACTTCATAAAGCGTGCAGGCGCCAGATCATTATTTCTGGTTATCTACGGCCTAATCAAATAGCCTTCAATAAACAGGCCGAGCCGTCAGACTTTCCCTACCCCCCAGCCGTTGGAACGCTGTTTTCCCATCAGAATCTGTCATTCCCATTCAATTTCGTGCTTCCAACGCGGCCCACATTAGGGAGCATTAAACTTTATCACCGGAATTGCCACGCGATAACTGCTTGCCGGTCTATGAGAATTAAAAAACTTATATGTGTTCAAGATTATTCGATTTGTTGAATTGACCTGAAAATTCGTTCGGAAACAATACGATCAGCCATCAAATGCCAAACTGGCCAGAGTACACAGATCTGACTCCAGACCTTGGCGATTCGCTTCGTAGGCCATCAAGGGCGTTAAAGCAAACTGACCGGGTAACGAAATGTTCCGCTGATAAGTGGGGAGCTATCCCATACAGGATCTGACGATGCCAGCAGTCCGCCTGAATCAGGAAACTGACGTGCCTGAGACATCATGCTTGCCGCGCCACAATGACCCACCAGAACACAGGATAAACTGGTCGCTTGCTGCGCTTTAAGGCAATCATCAGATGATAATAAAAAATACCCGCAGCTGACCCCAATGCCGTAATCCAATCAAACATGCCAGTCAACACCGACTGCATCAAAAAAATGTCACTGCGAAAGCCGAGATATCATAGCATGATTTCGGCACTTTCCCGGCTTATGGCCAGGATGATTCGGGCCATTATCACACCTTTAACCAACAATTAGCGCGAACGAGGATAATTGCTGGAAATCAGGCCATAAAAACCCTGTCAGGAAAAAAGATAAATACCAATAGAATTGCGGTATTGGTGATCTTCTCCACACCTCCCCCAGTTTGATACTGGGTAGAGAGAGTGAGCGCGTACCACACCAGCAATCAAGCCCAAGCAGGATGCTTTAATTAAAAAAGCGCGGATTCATCTCGTGATGCTGGCTCCCGTGGTAAAAGCCAATAAAACAGGCTGAACTTACCATGGCGCCTCGAAGTACCTCACGCACACCAGAATAACGCTATTTAGCAGCTGGTTATTCACCGCCTCTTTGCAATGATTCTTGCCCTGGCTGTTTTTGGAAAAAAAACTCACGAACGAAAGGATTACACACCTGCGTTTAATGCCCGACCCAAAAAATGATCGCCTGGGTATTTCCAGGAATGACTTTTTCACGATTCCATGGTTCATAACTTTCAAAGTCTGTCGGGCGTGGCATTCCTGATTTTGGCGACCAGTTAATTTAAACTTTTGGTCATTGGCCGGGCATGACCAATTCATCAGCGGATAGAAACAGATGAATCTTTAATCAGGACTTCATCATACACCGGCGGTGCAGCATAACTGTTTAAATGAATCAACAGGAGTAGCGACGAATGCCCAAATTAAAATATTTCAGCAATTAGTCAACAGCATAGGAAAATTCAACACGACTTTGAGACCGCTCTCAATACAGATTTGTAGTTCTTGATATCAGCATGGTTGGCGATTTCAATTGATATGTTGAACAATCGCCAGCCCAGGACCCACATCCAGGTAACTGCAGATCACTGTTTTTCGTTCTGGTATCGATAAAAAACCGGTCAAAAATTTCGCTCAATTTTTACTTGCTCTGCCGGAATACCCGAGCATTATCTGTCGGACAGTTAACCAGTACGCCTTTTTCAGTTGAGTGAACATGAATCACGATTGACCCTTTGTCGGTGCGTATATTTGCTGCATTGTTAAGTAAATTTGTAACAGGGTTTCCAAGGCAAATACATTGCCCTTGAATCATGGTGCGGAATCACAATTAATTCCAGATATGTTTGCTGAAACGATTTATCAAACTGTGATATCACGAGCCAATGACCTCACTGGTCCAGTTTTTTATACAGGTCATTGCCTCAGCTTAGCTGCGATTTGTTCGGGTGATGTTCGGTACAGCATCAAGATTTCTGATTAACCAGATGACCCATTCTGTCGACTGCCGCTTGCATTCCATTGCCAAATCCTCACTGTTATCACCATTAGGTTTGGTGCAGGTTTATTAAATGTATTGCAAGCACTTAATTGGTGTGCGTTAATTTCGTGCGCCGCATCCGCCAGCAAAACGTTGTTCACGTATGAAAAGCTCTGATGCAAAGCGCCAGAATAGCTGGTTAATAATTATTTTACCAACTGCTCATTTTCAATAGGTAATGGAGCCATTCCATTGCTTTAAATCATCGGCTTGTTTACTGCCAAGTTGCTTTTGAGAGATTTTTCAATGGCTTTCAACCCTGTCCCAATCAGCCCACCAATTAAAATGGCGGCAATCACTATCCCCAATAAATGCCCGGTAAATGGTGTGGCTAAAACAATATCTTCGGCCATTGAGCTTACGAAACATCGCTGCGTTTTCACCCAACAAGTAATCACCGCTGTGATTGCGGATCAGGATGGCACATAATTATTGCCAGCGAAAACCTTGAAATTAAACGTCATAAAATCCTTTTTCACAAACGGCTTAACGCGATATGTGGCGCCAGTATCGGAGCGCGTTTCAGCAATGGCCATTAGATTCCAGATCTTGAAAAAGAAAGATAATCCACTGGCTGGAAGGCTTATGTGACGAACGGCAGTGGTTTGTCCTGTATGAACGGAGGCAATTTAATCCGCCGTATTTAATCAGCCGTTCATCAAACAAGCGTTGCGCGGGTTTCAATTACTGGGGATTGCATAGCCATTTGAGCAAGAAAACAAACACTCACCAAAAATCAGTCGTGGCCGACTTAATATCAGCAGTAAAATACAGTCTAATGGATTCATTGATGCTTAATTTGGTAGCCTACACCCCGATAGTCTTGATAAAACCCCTCCCGGCAGTTTTTTACCACGCGTAAATGAGACATGTTACCTCGACCGCAATTACTGGCCACCCTTCACCCCAACTGTAGAGCTTGGATTCGAAGACCTGTCACGCTGTCTGCACACGGACCAACATTCTCCATGAGAATTTTTCAGCAACATGAATTCACGACGCTGGTAATTCAACCAACGGCGTTCATCCACTGTTAACTGCGATTGGTTTTGCTATCCAGACTAACTGCACCAATCTGCCATGCGCGTGTTGCTGATACTTAATTCGTCGTTCGAAAACTCTTAATCTGCCAGTAATCATCAGATATCAAATGGTTTAGCCAGATATCATCAGCACGGCATCCAGCGACTGACCCGATCATAATGCTGCTGCGTGCCGTCCAGTACTAGTATCGGTTAAGTTGGCATTCACGCTTACGGGATCTTTGCCAAACACAGCTTGTTCCATCCATGTCCGGTAACCCCAGATGAGAATTCACGATATTCTGGAGCAGTCGTTTTTATACTGTTAATCGCCTGACGACCCAGAAGTTAAATGATTGACGGTAAACCGCTTCATGGGCGCAGGCACCGGATAAGTGCCTTGTCGCCAATTATAGATCGTCTTCAATTGAGCAGTATTTGCATGGGTTTGTTATTCATCCGTTCTTGATTGAGCAGTGCCTTACGATTGTCCATCAACCTGCCCTTTATCAGCCAGCCGGTCTATCTGCTCTGGGAGCCGCTTTTTTATGCGATAACAGATAAGAATTAGGCTTGTTTATATGTGTTTCTTTTCCAATAAAAACAAGCAAAAAATAATTAACGATGCAATGCCTTGTGGATTAATCTCAACGCATTTTTTAATAATCTTTTCTGCGGTTTGGCCTCTATCCCATACCCAAAGGCAACCTGGTACCTTGTAATAAAAAGTCCCCAGCCCGTAGTAATAGGCTGAACGTTCAAAGCCTTGCTCATTCAATTTCAATGGATTTTTCCAGATCGGCTGTGGCTGTTTTGCGCATGGGATAAGGCACCCAAGTCCGCCGTTTCAATACCGCAAAGCTGGCATAAATAATACCCCCGCCAGATTAATACACGGCTTGTTGGTGTGACTGTTTTTTTAATTCTCATCAGCACTTGTGGTTTAATGATTTTCCAAATGCCTCAATTCTGCTGTTTATCAGTTAATTCATAATTTGCATGTTCCCAGGCGGAATTGCAAGCGGCAATGCCGTCAGGTGAGGATGCATGCGGCTGATAGACATGAAAAATTCCCAAACACAATGCCTATAAAAAGTGACTTATACTTTTTTCATTTTGCTGCTCCTGTCCAATTAACGCTGAATTCACGGGAAAGTTTTTTGCGAGTCCTTGAGTCCAACCCAGTGGACTATTGATTTGGAATTCAAGCCAACCAAAAAAAACGTTCGGGCCAGCTTAAAAAATCTGCTCAACTACGTTGGGTCTGCTGAAAAAAGTCGATGAAACTGGTTCGCGACGGTTTCACTTTGTCACTATGATTGCCCAAGGCTTATTCATTCGCGTCACGTTTGGCATCCATTCATAGCTGTAGTGATGATGTGCGGTGCAAAAATAAACGCCACCGTGGATAGTGGTATCGCGGCCCAATTTTGGCACGAACGCATGGCGTTCGGGGGGTGGTTAAAGGCCCCGCAGGAGCCAAATTACTAGGCGCACGTTGTAGCACTAAATTCCAGGAAATCCGAAGTCGCTGGAATGCCGGAAACCGATATTGCATGATCTGAGGTGCGTTAGTTGCTTTTCCCGCGGTGTACCGGGTGCAGGCAATTAAAACGCGGTCAGCTCGAATCGAGGCACCAGCAGTTGGTCAGTAGCATCTGCTTGGCACCAGTGTTTTCGTTCATTTGGCTCGATAGAGGACCGAAAATTGATTGCGGCCGTGCATTATGTATAATCCAAAGGGCAGTTCAATTCCATCGGAAAACTGCTGCAATTAAGCGAGCCAAACCAAAAGCCTGACGACCTGAACTAGTTGGGTCAAAATTCGCTGCGATGCCAGGTTGGTTTTGTTGTTTCCAATTCTCCTCTCGAGGTGT
>Ga0163217_1017187_pt1 | contig 14905 bp, 9 predicted proteins | sample SynspAceP_FD_185933 | JGI IMG/M metagenome (GOLD analysis project Ga0163217, IMG submission 185933) | Saline lake microbial communities from Ace Lake in Antarctica - Synechococcus sp. Ace-P (PacBio error correction) | ecosystem: Environmental > Aquatic > Non-marine Saline and Alkaline > Saline ... | reverse complement strand
ACCATCTCGGGAGGAGAAAATTACACTTTGCCCTGATGGGCGACCGGATTGATTGATCCTCGCTTTTAGTTTTTTTTGGTCAATTTAATTGCTTCTGACGATTCCAGCTGTATATTTCCAGCCATTTGGCGCGCCAGTAGCCGCCTTCACTAGCGCTTGGTTGACGTTGTTGTGGAAAAAGTTGGTCGGACGAAATAGTAAGTGCTTCCATCTGGTCAAGAGAAGCTCCCTTCAGCGCCATTCTCCAGCGGAATCATTGTTTTCGCTCCAGTTTCCAACATTGGACGGTTAGGGGTCATGAGTTTGGGAAGAGTACTTCGCATATTGGATTGGTGAACGTAGGCGATTTTCGGTCGCTGATTTCAATCGGTTTGGGCAATAGACGGTCGGCCGCGTTACATAAGTCAAGCGCTTCGGCAAACGCCAGGGCCCATTGGGCATAATTAAGACTTCGGTGGGACCTTCATAGCTTCGCAGCATAGGGCGGACCCCATTTTCATCGGAGAAAGCTTGGGATCGCTCATCCCAGGATGAGAGTAAGTCGGACGGCTTGTCCTCCTGAAGTGCCAACTTTCCAGAGTCCCTTCGGACACCGAAGACGAGTTTGATTCTGTTGGATGTCGGATGCATGAAATTAGCCAGGATCGTTTGGCCCTGAAGCAAAAGGCTGGTTACCTGCAAGAAGCGGATTTGCTACGGTTTTTTTAAAATTCACTTTTCGTTACGGTTTAGATTCAAAAAAATACAATTTTAAAGCATTTTGATTGAAGTTTTGTAATGTAATCCTTATTTTCAATGAATAAGGTTTTAGTTGAAATAGTAAGATTTTTAGTGCTTATGCAAATTTTCTCATATCGGCTTTTTATAAATTATGATTCTTTTATAAAAACAAAGCCAAAAATCCAAAGCTACATCTTGTTGGATTGTTTTTTCATCGGTTTTAATTAACCAACCACCTTATTTGAATTTGCTTTTATTCTCAGGATATTCTTTTTTTCTTATCAAATTTTTGCTCCTAGGTGAAAAATTACAATCCTTTGAATATAATAGTCAATCTATTGAAGGATTCTTTTTATGCACCCTATTTTTCTGTAGTTCTGGAAATCTCAAGTTCCAAGAACTACGCTCTCCAAGTCTGGAAGTGGCTACAGGTAAGGTACCAGGGAATGCACCCGATACAACTCATAAATATTAATAACAAAGAAGTGAATGGACTCTAAAATTAGCTCCGCCCCAGTATTTAAGGTTGATTGGGTATTTTTTATTTCCTATACTTTTATCGCTGGCACTTTAGTGCTCCCTCCACGCTCAAATCAATACCTCCAAGGGGCGTTCCTAGCTATACCAATTACACGGTGGGGGATATTAAACTTAGCGGGGCAACAGTCTGGAGGTTTAATCAAATAAAGCAAGGCTTCTCTTAATGTCGGGACAGAGTCAGGGTTTGGCAGAAATTCGATTGGTTAAAAATTGGGAGCTACTTGCCTCACGACCACTGAATTCAACACCAATGTCCGACGTCCACTTTGCTTGCCTCAGACGGCACTTTTTACTTCGGTTCCTTGGAGACTTTGACTAGTCACTGCGGATTCCCTCGTAGGACCTTGTTGAAAGATCACTTTGGATGGGTCCTGCAGATATGGTTCAATGATGTTTTGGTCTACTCCGAGAGAGTTCAAGCAAAAATTTACTTTCAGGCCCGCGAAGCGATTTTCATCTATACTCCTGGTACGGAGGGAGGCGGGCGAGCAACTGAAAGATCATGGAAAAGCCGGACACGGAGTTTATGTATGGGCTTTTAGTTAGATTGACAGCTGATACCACGCATCAGATGGCAATCTGAGGCTATATTAAAGAGCAAAAACGGAACCTTAGAATTAAATTTCCGGGCGTGAATTCTTGCGCGTGAAGGAGCGAGGGTACAGGTTATTATTTACCGTTATCGGGGAAACAGAGCATGAATTCTTGGTTGGTGCTTTTGCTGGTAGGGCTCTTATCACTATGATGGGCAAAAATTTTTATCCCTTTTCTGACCGAAAATAGACGAGCTGCTGCAAGAAAGAAGTTTGTGTATGAAAGCGCTTAGCCCTTTCCAGATTAGGCAAGCCTATTGCAGCTTAGCGTTTTGGGACAAGGGTTTTTTATTATTGATCCAAAAGGGATTAAAATCACACTTTGATATCAAAATTCCAATTTACCGATCAAGCGTCTTATTGCGTTTCACCTAGGACAAACTTCAAACTTTGGGTAGCGAACAATTTTCTGGGCTGTACGAAAATTGGAAATTTTCTCCCCTATCACCCAGCCTTGGCTTCTGAAGAGTATTGAAATAGGGAGTCCTATATTCCCTTAATGCTATAAATGATACAATTATACATAGGCACTTCTACAGGCGTCCTTTAGTCGTAAAAATAGATGGATAGTCAAAAGAAGGGATTGGGAATACCAAGAACGCAGGGGTGTTTTGGACTTACTGAGGAATGATAATCAATACTGATACTGGGGTTGGAATTATTGGAATCAAAGGTGAGAAAAGGGCACTATGATCAATGGAACAGAGAGCTTCAAAACCCTTACAAGTCGTTTATTTCTGAGTTCCACCCCGGATTATATTTCTTCATCAGTGGCGGGCTTTGGTATTCAGGTTGTGAAAAAGGAGAGCTCGCTAGCAATGGACAATACGACTATTTGAAGTCATCTGGCCCTATTTCAGGGGGCAGCGCGTTCGTGTACAGCTAGCTTGAAAACAAGGAAAGGCGACTCTGGGTGGCAACCCAAGCAGAATTCTCTTTCGATATATATTTCAAGAAACGGCTTTCTTGGTAATCTGGATGGCCCAATGCTCGGGGTCAGAAGAAAATAAGGTTGAAAACGGACGGCGTACGAGGTTTGTCCAGGACTGGTCGTGGGACCCTGGGTCGAGGGAAAGGGTGTACACTCAGATAGAAGGCTTTTATACTTCGATTCGAGCCACTTCAAGAATTTGAGGAGGACCGCTGTATTTAGTTTCTCCGATGAAAGTAGCCAATATAATTATAGATTACTATGGGTTAGGTGGTTGCGGAAACAGGGAATGTCTATTTGGATTTTCAAGGGAGAAAAGCGCTTGGCTGTTCGTCAAGCCGACGGACCTTTAAGATACAATTCTATCCTTTCAATGTGATTACTCTAGTAGAGTAGCACGCACTTTTACAGAGCAGAAAGTGAGTGATTTGGTTGTACCGAAGAAGGATTGCTTAGACTTGACCCCAAATAAGGGATTACAAACGGATCACCCCGGCTACCATTTTTTTTTATACATCAGTGCTTGTAGGAGAAATGGAACCTCGCCTTAATGAGAAATAGCCCGGATTCCACTCCAGAGATTCCCTTTAAAAGGGAACTCCATTCGATTTGACTTATGTGGCACCTTATTTTGTCAAGGAAAATCAGATTCGATATTCAGACCTTTTTGGAAGGACTGGATTGAAGGACTTGGGGTTGCTTATGGGAATAAAGTGTATCGCGGAGTTTTCTTAATCTTCCTTTTTGGCACCTACACTTTCCGGGTCAAAGCAAAAATCCTTTGCACCGTTTCAGATGAAAACTCGTTCTATTACCTTCGAGATTTTTGCCTCCATGGTATTGCCACTGGGGGCATATCTCCTGTATTTCTTTGAGTTTTGGGGACTTTGATTGGTCTTATGGCGTTGGTCAAACTACAGGAGCAGGCCGAATTCTTTGCTAAATAGCTGAGAAGAAACCTCGACGGGGAATTGGCTCAATCCAAGGGAAATAGGAAAAGGGCATACCAAGACCTCAAAAGCCACCGAAGCCAACTTATCCAGTCTGAAGGAAATGGTTCCCTTCGGAGAACTTACCGCAGGTATCGGCCATGAGATTCAATAATCCCTTGAACTTCGTCAATAAACTTCTCAGAAGTCAGCAATGAACTCATCGATGAACTCGAAGAAGAAGGGCAAAAAAGTCCAGAGTCAACGTGATGAAAAAACTGATTCAGACCCAAACTTTAGCCGATCTCACCCCTAAGAAAATCTCACCAAGTTCAAGCATTCAGGCAAGCGGAGCAGATTTCCATCGTCAAGGGAATGCTGAAGCATAGCCGCACGAGTTTCGGCGGATAAAAAACTCACAATCTCAATGGACTTGCAGATTGGAATTCTTACGCCTGGAGCTACCATGGATCCGTGCAAAAAGACAAAAGCTTCAATGCTGACTTTTGAGACTGATCTCGACCAAACCTTCCCAAAGGTATGTAGTCGCACAGGATATCGACGCCGGGGGTCTTGACCTGATCAACAATGCGTTTTTTTATGCGGTGATGAACAAAAAAAGTTAAGTATCCCAAAGTTCCGGAACTGTTGGGAACAGTATATAAACCGATGGTCAAAGTGAGCACTCGCTAGTGGACTTAGCGGGGAAAAGGCGCGTCGAAAATCTGGCAATCGGCCGACAACGCGCAGGCAATTCCCCAAAAGCCATCAAGACAAGATTCTTCCAGAGCCTTCGTTTAACCACAAAACTACGGGGGAAGCGGAACTGGTCCCTTGGCGTTATCGACTAGCTTATGACATTAATGTTCAAAGCGCATGGTGGGATTTTGAGATGTGAAAGTGTAGAGGAGAGGGAGACGGAGATGATTTTCTTTTTACCTCTGTGTCTGAACCACTGATTTTAAAAGGATTAATAGATTTCGCGGGATTTGAAAAATGGCAGACTTGAAGGTATGTAAAGAACATCACGGAGAAAATAATGGGGCATTCATGTGAAGTACAATTAGTTCTGGGAAACGCCCGCCTTGCCGGGTCAGGCAGGGTTTTCAAGAAGTCATTTATCAAGCATTATTGGTGGGGATTTGGAAGTGTCAAAAGTACGGAGGGCGAAGCTGCCTGACCGGGCGAGGGCAAGGAAACGGAGTTGATATTTTCTTACCAATAACTCCCTGAATCAGCCTGGCTGCCGCCAGGCGGCAGATTAAATGGATTATAAGATTTCACGGATTTGGAAAAATTGGCGAAGTATAAAAAGCCGTAGCTTGACAGATAGTACCACGGTGTCAAACCGTGCATCAAGGATTAGAACAGTTGATAAAATGAAGACGCTAGGTTCGGCACAGTTAAAATATGAAACCGTAGCTTACAGCTTTCTATTTAGAAAATTCGATTCATTACAAAGGGTTGAACCCTTGAAATAAAAATTGACGAGCCTCCGGCTTTTGTCATTAGGGTGGTTAGCGACTAGAGTTTGAAATAGAGCAAGTAGACTGACCAATAAGTTAATCATGCGGTCTCTTTAGCTAGCTGGATCAGAGAAACAAGTACCGAAAACCTAAATTTAAGAGATGATTTTTTTACCACACAATAATTATAGTGATGATTTAAGGATCAAAAGCAAAGTAATTCAACTGACCTGATCTGGCTCTTTAGCCCTATTCGAGGGAGTATGGCTTTAGCGCAGCAGAGTAGTGTTAGATTCGGTTCAGTGTGCTATGAATAAAAAGTATAAATCAATGAGCAGTGGGACTCTGCCAATTTTTTCGGTGCGATCGATTTACTGCGCAATACTGATTTAGATGCGGCTCAGATAAAAGAATTGAAGCTTACTACTGGATCAGTTTCAAAAATGGGGAGAGAAGGATGGCTGGCCATTAGAAGTTAAATATTTTCTTTTCGATGGTTTATTCACCGGTCGATTTCGATGGGCCATTACCTATGGAAAACTCCAAGGTTGAAAAATGATCAGCTCAAGTACGCCAGGAGCGTCAGCATGAGATGGATTTTTTTGACCAACCTTAGAATCCCTTTTCGGAATTTCTGAATAGGCTTGGAGATGGCGTGTTAGTCTATTTCTCACAAAAACTAAATCAGTATAAATTAGAAAATGACTCGGTTTCAATTCTATGCTTTATGTTTTAGGGGGTTTTAAATGATTCTCAGGGCTACTTGATCTGCTAGATACAATATGAAAAGTCAATTAGGTTATATTGACACAATGGAGTAACAAATCTAGATGGGTGAATAATATAGGTGATTTTGGGAGCTTATTATTTATTCAAAAGAATGAGAAGGACCGATGGAGTAGGAATTCTTGAAAATTGCCTTGGAGGAGAAATTGTGAAATTAGAAAGAGGTATGTTTTTCAGCTATAACTTGCAGCTATAAGTTGCCAACCAATCAACTCGGGACGCGCCGCCTATTTACTTAGCGGATTGCTGAGAAGGATCCCGAGCTCGAAAATCCGGTCCATTTTGCTGCCTATTTACAATACAAGGGCTTTGCTATTTTATTCAGACAGGTACATTTGATGCAGCAGAAAAAACCTGATGAGAATCTGGAATTATCAGAGCTAGAAGTATTCCTGTTTCAGGTGGCACAAGGCCACTATTTGCACCGAATGATACTATTTGCATTGAATTTCGGATCAAGCAAAATAAATTTGAGGAAGCGATTCAGTTACTCCAACTGATATAGAGCGAATCAATAAATACCGCGTAAAGAAATCCTTCGGGACTACAAGCTTATGGGCTTGATCTGTATCAGCAAAAACTGGAAAAAAGTGACGTTGAGCGGCGGAAACTTTCACGCGCTTTATGATGTTTGCAGGATTAGCCTATTGGCAGATCAGATAAGTTTCGTCGATAAGCTTTGAAGCGAGCAGCAAGGAATGAAAATTTGCACTTTTGCATATTTGAAACGATTGGAAAGTCAGAAGTCATGTTAATCCACAACGACAAGAAATTTTCAATTGGGATCGTTGTAGTCTGCGTTGCTTATCCTGTTCTGCCGGAGTATTTTATTACGCTTTCAGTCAAGAGAAAGCCAAGAAGCAATGATAAAAAACCACTCGCTCAATCTCACATCTACCCAAGCCCACTCATCCAATCGAAAAATGGCTTCATCGGTGAGCTCACCGCAGGCATTGCCCATGAGATTTCCGAACCGCTGAATTTCGTTGGAATAATTCTCCTGAAGTCAGTAGGGAACTTATTGATGAAATGAATGAAGAGCTGATAAAGGAGACTCGAAGAAAGCAAAGCCATTCGTCTGACCGCTCAAAACAAACTTGAGAAAATAAGATCCACCACGGCAAGGTGCCTACGCCTCGTCAAGGGCATTTGCTCGCCCATAAGTCGTTCAAGCTCCGGAGAAAAGTCCTCGACAGATCTCAATGCCTTGGCAGATGAATATTTGAGCTTCGCTTAATCACGGTTTGAGGGCAAAAAAGACGCAGTTTCAATGCGATTTAAGACGGACTTGATCCTGATTTGCCAAGAAGTGAATGTGGTTTCCCAGACATCGGAGGTATTACTGAATCTGTCAATAATGCACTTCAGGCTGTGCTGAGGCGAAGCGAAGTTGACGCTGTCAACTCCAAGGGTTTAGAACCCTTGGAGGTAATACACCGATTGAGTCATCGTCTCCACCAAAAACCTAGGCGGCAAAATCGAAGATTTGTTGTCTCCGACAAGCGGCCCCGGTATCCCCGACTTCCATCAAAGAGAAAAATCTTCCCAACCTTCTTTACACCAAGCCTACCGGAAGGGAACGGGGTGGTTGTCGCTAAGCTACGAATATTGTGAAAAGGGGCGCATGGTGTTGGAGTTAAGAGTGGAGTTCGAAAGAGGGCGAGGAGGTTTTCGAAATCAAATTACCATATCATGAATCCTAAATCCCTGCCTGCGGCTTCAGGCAGGTGTGATCAGAACGAAATTATGAATCGTAAAGGCACATGGTGGGGAAATTATAGTGGAGAGCCCTTCCGGTGAGCAAGGGAGGAACCATTTTTAACTTCAAATTACCAAACAAAAATGAAACAGAAAAAATTAGGTTATTCTGATTGTCTTCATTCTTTCATAATTCCTTGGCATTTCTATAGGCCAACAAATTCCTGATGCGATCCAAGGGTTACTGACATGGTGAAAAGCGTCCAAATTTGCTTTGCGCCATGCGGAGAATGTACCTTAGAGCAGAGGATTTTCTAAGCGGTCTTTCAATTATTAACATTTGATGTGCAAAGGGACACAGCAATCTATTATAGTGAACAAAACCATTGCAAGTGTGGAAAAAAAATTAAGGGATGCCTGCCATGGTTTCAATTTTTTCTTGCCGCATGGCATGCAAAGCTAAAAAACGGAGCGTATGAGAAGCTTATAAAGGATATAACAAAAACAGGAAAAGGCTATTGCGGAAGATCCTGATGTTATAATAAATTAATCCCTTTGTGATAAAGATACTGGCTTACCTAATAAGGAACAGGTAAAGTCACTTACAAAGCAAGTGTAACAAAAGACAGGCTTGGTCATTTATTATCTCTTTCAGTTGGTTATAATTAAAGTTAGCACTGGACGTAATTATTAGCTGCAATGGCTGATTTTTAAAATTAGCTGGAAGGGCGCAGGATTCTGGCAGAAATAAAAAATAACATAGGAGACATTACTTTATGCTGTTGAAGTTCTTGATATAGCTATGAAATGTTTTACAAAGGGAAATCTCTCGAGTGAATTTGAAAATGTAGACCGATAAAAAATATTTGGGCCTATTTGCTATTTGATATAGCGACATCTTACCGCCGCCGAAGGAAAAATGAGCTTGCCAAATCCTTTATTCCAAAAGCCATTGAGAATTGAGTGGAAAAAGCAGGAAATCAATCCAATTTTAATTCAAAACCAATTACACTGGGTAAATTCTGCTCAAAGAAGGGAGATTACAACTTTTCCTGCCATGAACGAAGCCAACGAAGGTTCGGCAATGGCACAGAAAAACGGAATGCATCAGTTAAAATTTCAGAAGCTAACTTGTTGCTTTTTCCTGCTACAGAGCCATAAAGGACTTTGAAAAAGCGATTGGTATTCGCAAATCGCAAGACTATAGGAGACAGGTATTCAAAGCGCGGCGTCAAAGAAAAAATTCGATTACCAATTCCACAATGTAATTGGAAGAAAACCTTCGAAACAACGAGAAGAACTGACGAAATATCCATTCAAAACAAGGCGCCGAAGTTTGCTTTATTCACCGGTTTGCTTTGGTTTCCGTCATTGGCTTTGCTGTATTCGCAACAATCGCCAAAACAAAAAGAAATAAGGGGCTGGAAAAAAGAACGCTTGGGGAGGATCTCAAATCTACCCAAACCCCAAGCTCATCCAATTCCGAAAAAAAATGGCTTCACTCGGTGAGCTCACTGCAGGGCATGTGCCACGAAATTTCAGAATCCGCTGAAATTTGTCAATAACTCTCAGGAAGTTAAGCAGCGAAATTATTGAATGAAATTGATGAAGAGCTTGATAAGGAGAGCCTCCGAAGAAGCCAAAGCCATTTCGTCTTGCTCAAAACAAAAACCTTGAGAAAATAAACCATCAACGCAAACCGAGCGGAATGCGATCGTCAAGGTATGCTGGCATAGCGCAAAAGCACAGGAGAAAAAGTACCGACGGATCTCAATTGGCCTTAGCAGATGAGTATTTTTGAAACTTTGCCTATTCCGGTTTACGAGCAAAGGATAAGAGTTTTCAATGCAGATTTGAATTTAAACCTCGAATCCTAATTCAAAGTAGCAGTCATCCACAGGACATCGGAAGGTGTTGTTGAATGTGATTAATAATGCCTTTCTTACGCAGTGAATGAAATCCCCAAGGTTTCAGAACCCTTGGAGGGTTTTCATCCCAAAAAGGTCATCCTCTCCACCAAAAAAACCTTGGCGACCAAAATCCAAATCTCCGTCTCAGACAACGGATCCGCGATCCCGATCCATCAAAGACCAAGAATCTTCCAACCATTTCTTTTACACCAAGCCGACTGGCCAAGGAACAGGATTGGATTAAGCTTTAAGCTATGAATATTGTTAAGCGCATGGGTGGAGAATTGAAAGTAGAAAGGAAATATGTTTCGGGTACAATTTTAGCTCATCTTAACAACAGGAAATTGAATGTAAAAAGCATTTATTTTAGGACTTATCGAATATAGGCAGTATTGATTCTTTGCATTCTGTGCACAGCGCAAGAGCAATTCCAACAGCACCTCTTTGACGGAGGGTGGGACAGGATATAGTGCCGTTGAACGACACGCTCCCGCCACGGTAGTTACCTACTTGTCTGATTTTGAGCTCCAACTGTAATCAAAGCCGCAGCGCCTATTTATGACTCACTCTCTACTTTCATTGGCGATGGGAAATTCGCTGATATCACACGAGATATTTCCACACTGGATGGCTTACTCAAAGTATTCACGTATCGTGTATTACAAGGTTCCGATGTACGATGTGGTTTCTGTCCGTTGAAAACCTCAGCCTAGTTCGATGGACTAGCTTTTACCACGTATATACCGGGCAAAACGGGCGCGGCTTCGGAAGATGCGTATGCCAAATGAATTCTTTACTGGATAGTCAAGGGCAATGAATCTGGATAGCCAATGATGGTATAACGGTTTTGTGGTAGGTCTTTTATACTACTACACCACGGTGCAGAGGAAACGAAACTGGAGGGGTAGAATCAATTATTGAGGATAAGGATGGACTACTACTGGATGGGTTCTGAAGAAAACGCTTATTTCGTTATGAAAAAACCAGATACATTCGTTCACTACGGATGACGGATTTAAAAAGCAATACAGAATTCGAGATCTAGTTAAGTGGATTCAAGGAGGGGCTTTTTGCTCATCACGACTAAGGAAGGGAGATTTTCCCAATATGACGGACAAGTATTAACTTCTATAAAGCTATACCTGAAGAAATGAGGCAGAGGCAACCATCTCTTGTTTACAGATTCTAAAGGTATATTTTGGTTCCATTCCCATACGGAATCTGCTAAAATGGCAAATATTGATGGCTCCGATATCACTTTTATACAATTTAAAAGAATTGGATAAAGATGTAAACATTACGGATGTCATAGAGATGAACAAAGGGTATAATTGGTTCTCATCTTCTATGGCATTAATTACTTTGATGGATTAAATTCTTTCATTACTCAACGCTAATCTGGGTATAAGTAATACTTCTACGTAAACTCATTGCCTGTTGCCGGGAAGAGTTTTATGGGGCCGTTATCCCAGAGAAGTGGTACTCAAAAAATAAATCGCATTTTAAGTTTTCCTGAATTTACCAGATAGGAGGCGCTGCTGTTTAACGTAATTCCTGACCATCCGGAGATATTTGGTTCAAACCCAAAAAGGGGTTCGAGTAAATACCTGGAAAAACCGGATAGGCTTTCTACGGTCATGAATTACTTGCCGATAAAAAATTACAGAGGTATTCAAAGACCCCTATTTCGAGGATGGCACCCTCTGTTTTTATGCTGATAAACAAACGCATTGAGGGAAGGAAGTTGGGTTAGCTTTGATGGCAGCCGTTATACCTTATGGTTCAGGAACAGGGATTGAAGCTAGATTCTTTCAGTAGAATTCGTGGTATTAACAATAACACGCAGCTTTTTATTAAGTTCTGAAAATTCAACACATTGAGTTTGATGGGCGAAAAAAATAACACGACAGGACTTTCCGCCGGATGTTTACATTCGTGTGCTTTTTTTTGTGATACCAAGGGTAACGCTGGTTATGGAACGGGAAGATGACGGACCTCTATAAATTTGATGGAGAACAGCTTTCTCAATTAAGCACAAAAACAGGATTGGTTAAGTTTAATAAATCAATCGAATATTTAGAGATCCTTGGGAATATCTGGGTAACCATTAGACTATGGGACGCGCGAATAAACGGGAATACTTACGTTGGAGTCTTTTGGATTGCCCAGGATGGCTGGCAAATTTAGTAGGAGTCATTAATCTGATACGTAAATAATGTTACTTTGGTTTGGTACGAATGCGGTTTGGTTTTCTCTGGATTTTGCTCAGCTCAATGATGAAAATCCAGGGTTTTCGTACAGTAATTATTTTAACCGGTTTTTTCTATAGGTCAGTTGTTTGAAGCCTATGACCCGGACCATAAAAGGAGGGTTCCTGAGAGGGGTAGTTCTCCGGTTTTATTTCTTTTTATTACCCGGCCTTAAGCGATATACCAGAGACTACCCTTATAAAAAAATATCAAATCAATAATCAGTCGGTAGGCTGGCTTAGCCTTTCCCGCTTCCTGGGCTAAACAGACAGGTAATGGGCTACCATTAATGAAATGGGATTAAGTTTAAGGACGGGCTTAGTGGCGAACAACTTTGAAAGTCCAAGTTTGAACCTTTGGAGAGCTAGCTTCGAACTCCAGTTTCTGCTCCTTGATTTTGTACCTGTCAATCTAGCCTCCGGTATACAAAAACAACACGATCAGCTTTGAATTTGCCAGTGTTTCGCCTACATATGGAAAGTCGATAAGATATCAATAAGGCTGGAAGGGCATATTAATGATCGATTGGAGTCCCTTAAGCACTAAAAAAAGAGGCAAACTTTCCGGTAACCTGCCGGAGGGCCGCTATACTTTTCAGTTGAAGCTTTGAATACCGGAGGCAACTGGAGCGAATCTTTATTCCCTTCACTGTAGTCCACAGGTTCGTACCTGGTGCGGCCTATGTTAGCTATGTTTGCAATCATCTTTCTAGTGCAATTTTTGGGTTTATTGCAGCTGGGAGGAGAACACGGCGCTTGAAAGAAAGAAAAAAATTCCTACTTGAAAAGAAGTAACAACAGGGAAACCTCAGAGCTAATCAATCCTTAGAAAACATCAAATCCCACCCAAGCCCACTCATTCAATCGAGAGAATGGCTTCCCTTGCGTAGCTCACTTGCAGGGCATCGCTCATGAGAATCCAGGATCACGCTGAATTTTTGGTGAATAAACTTCTCGGAATGACAAGGAACTTGAGAAGAGCCAAAGAGAATAGCAAAGGTTGATTCTCGAAGAGGCCCAAAGCTATTTAAGATGATTTGGGCAGAGAATTCAGAAAAGACAACCACCACGGCAAGCGAGCCGGCGATATCGTCAAAAGGGCATGCTGGAGCAAGCCCGCAAGAGTACAGTGAGAAAGTGCCCACCGATCTCAAGCCCTTGGCGATGATATTTGATGGACATTCTTAATCATGGCATGAGAGCAAAGGATAAATCCTTTCAATGCTGATTTTGAGACTGAATTTGACGTAGTTTGCCAAAGGTCAATGTGTTTCCCAAGATTATCGACGAGTGATCTTGATCTGATCAATAATGCCTTCTATGCAGTCAAAGCAAGGCAAGCGATTAAATTCCAAGGAGGAAATAGGAAGATTACCCAAACTCAAGGGTCCACTTGTTCCATAACTCGGAAGTGTGGATTCTTCGCAGGAGAGGAGGTGTAGAAGGATCTGCATCGGCGGACAACGGTGTCCGGAATCCCCATAGCCATCAAGGAAAAATCTTTCCAACCATTCTCACTACTAAACCTGAGGGAAGCGGAACCGGTCTCGGGATGAGTCTTAGCTATGATATCATCAAGTTTCAATGTTGGGGGGATTTACGGGGTGAAAGTATTGAGGAAAGGGACGGAGATGATTTCTTTTTGCCAATAGCAAATTAATATGGAATACAGTCCAAACACGAGAAACAGGACGCCAGAGAAGGTTTATGAACGCTTTGGGAGTGCTACCAAAAAGGGGACTTGGATGGATTTGGCTCCAAGTGGATGGACAACCTTTGAAATGGAAATAGGACCTTCGCCTCCGAGATTTGCCATTCCAAGAGGAGGGTAGCGTTTTTTAAGGCCAAATGGAGGAGCTCGTCGGTAAAGCTGAAATGCGAAATCGCGAAATATCCTGTGAAATGTTAAGGATCTTCGTATTGATCAATTGAGCGCCTCCGATACTCTATGTGTTGAAGAATCGGAAATGGGTTGTATTTTCCAAAATAAGAATTTCACCTCTTCATGCAACTGAACCGCGCTGGAAAGTCATCAGGCAACATGGTTGGCCCTACCCGATATTGCGCCGTGCAAGAAGGTGAACCATTGCCATTGAAAATCACCGAGAATCTGGAACTTCGGGACGCAAGTAATTGCGAAGGACACAAGAGCTAGCCATTAAAACATCGAGAACTGGAAATCGAAGCGGCCTTGGAGCGGGGCGTCGGTGGCTATGGGCATGGAAAAGTTCAGCTTACATTTCCCATGTTTTAGCCGGGTGATTTTTCAGATGATTGAGCCAGTTTGGAATTCAGGGTATAACGGAATTTCGGCCGATCATCATCAAGAAAAAAAGAAGATTACGATTGCTAACTCAATTAACTTCCCCGGCCTATCAAGAGCGAATCTTGAAACAACGATACTTAAAAAATCCAGTTGGAATCTGCCTTGGGTCAAACCGAATGCTGGAAGAAGGATGGCTACTTTGGAAGGAACCTTACTGGACAGACAGAAATTGGAAAAGAATTTCCGAACCCCACAGAAAAAAGAAAATTATTTTTAGCAGAACCCCTTGATGATGGGGTAAATGAGATTTTTACTTTTCTATTCCATAGCCCCTGGAGCATTTGGGAAATCACGCTTTATCAGGATTCCTTCCACCCGATGGTTTAGTCATTTTTCAAAGCGTTTCCATCAAGTATTTTCCCTTGCCTACGCCCGATTTCGGGATATCGAAAAAGCAGAAGCCGTGCTGGGAAATTTTGGAAATCAGACTTGCCTTGGAGCGGGTCAGGGGCAGAGAGGGACCATGCCATGGACAATAGCAGCGAGGATGTTGGGAAATTGATCCTAAAAATTGTTTTGAGAACTTTTTACTGCTTTGGGGGTGTATTGAGAGGAAACCACGGATTTTCTGTTATTCGGTATTTTTCCTAAGATTCCACGACAAACAAATAACAAACAGGGCTTTGACGGGCTGGGAAAAAAGGAATGGGGGAAGGAGTTTCAAAAAAAAATGCATTTTATTCGGGGGGGGGGGGGGCCCCCATTTTTTTTTAAGAAGGATATTTGGGGGACCGTTTTTGGGAATCTCTTTCCTTTTT
>Ga0163217_1104097_pt1 | contig 14906 bp, 13 predicted proteins | sample SynspAceP_FD_185933 | JGI IMG/M metagenome (GOLD analysis project Ga0163217, IMG submission 185933) | Saline lake microbial communities from Ace Lake in Antarctica - Synechococcus sp. Ace-P (PacBio error correction) | ecosystem: Environmental > Aquatic > Non-marine Saline and Alkaline > Saline ... | reverse complement strand
CCAAAGGGGCACGAAAAGCAGATTATTCTCTTAAAATCGCATTTGAGGTTCTCTTCTAGATTTCGGGGCAGGGAAATGTTAATAGGCTTCCCGGCCTTGTGAAATAGGCCCAAATGGAAATTCAACCAAATTTTTTCGCCTTCCTGGCAATTGATGAGTAGTTTCGGTTTGTCAAAGCAAAGTTCAGTTTTGCATTTGAAGTTGCATTTGAAGGGTATTCCAATAATCCTCTGATTGCGTCAGTTACCTTTGATTTTTATGGCTATTGTGAAGGTTGATGATTCGTTATCTGCCGGGAGCTTTCTCGGTAATTTTCTTACACTATACCTCTTCGCACGTGACGGACAGTAGCAACGGATGAATGGCAGCAGGGGACGCACAAAGAGGCCCATACTGCTCATTTTTGATTGACAGTAGCTTTTTCACCTGACTGTTTGGCATAACCGGTGCAGCTTAGTGGTTCGAATTCGAGTTCTGTAAATATTGTCCGTAGTTTTTCCTTCGATGATTTCCGTCATATTTTTAAGTCATATGTATAAATCAATTGGCCGTCGGGTTTTAATCGTGGCCGAATTCCTTTAGATAGGCATTCTTGTGGGCAAAGTTTTCCACATTTTCCTTTTGCCTTTCCCTTGAGGTCTGCAGTGTTTTTGAAATGAGTTTCCTCGACGGTGCATATCCCTTGAGGAGCTTTTACGCTGTTTTTTGACCGATTCCTGGGATTCGGAAATGTTATCCACGCATCGCCCTCAGTTCCGAGCATTATCCCGCACTTGAATTCCACATTTTCGAATGTCCCACTTTTTCACAAGATTTGCTTTGTCCCATTCACATCGACACCGATTCCCATAAATGCCGGCTGTAGAAAAATATTGATGATTCGACCAATTGCCAAAGTCTTTGTCGGGGAATGTCATCATGTAGACAGTTGAATTTCTTTTTTTCGTATTTTTGGCTAAAGTTTTCGCATTACATCGTCGGCCTCAAATCCATAGTCCAGGATAGAATGTAAAGCCTTGACAATTTCTTTGCCCAAGGAATGGCAATTTGAGATATCTTCTGGCTGGCTTGTCTTATTAGCTTTAACTAGGCTTCGTATTGACATGCCGAAAAGTTGGGGCGCTTGTATCAAAAAAGCCACCCCCAATATGGTAGTGTTTTCCTTCTCGAAGGGACTTCCAAAAAGTTTCGTGTTTGTAAATCCCAATCATTACACCGGATTATTTAGGACCTTAGAGTTGATTTCTGGGGTTTTGCTAAAGCAAACTGGGCGCGATAAATAAGGCCATAGACATCTAATAAAATAGCTTACAAGGCTGATTTGAGGACATCTTTTCAGTTTAGGGCATACTATGAACTACCAAGAGGGCTTCGAACGGTAACAAAAACATACTGTGGAAAGAGGTCAAAAAAATTACCCTATGATGTGATGTATTGATAGTTTTTGGCTATCCTTATTGTTATTAATTATATTTCTTACCAACTTCCCCTATGTAAAAAACAATCTTATTATTCTTTCTGCTGATTCAGGCCAGTGCGTCATGCAGATTTCGGGCGCTTAAGCTTGATGCTAACAAGGACCAAAAACTGAGCTTACTGAGGCTTCAGCAGAGCAGTAGCCGAAATGGAAATCTCAGTGTTCCGAGGAGATTACAGTCAAGGATTTTCGCGAGATGTCCAGATGAGCGAAAAGAAATCCGTGAGGAGCTGAAATCTATGAAAGTGAAGCTAAGAGCACAGGAAATGGGGTTTACCTTTCTGTTGGTGCGAATCATCGTTATCTTATTTAATCTTGATTTTGGGGTTGACACTAAACAGATACAGACTTGATTCAATCTCTAAAAAGCAAGTTTTACTTGGCTTTTCTATATCAAGCCATTTTTGGCTCAAGGAATTTTTGGGAAAAGTAACAATCCTAGTGGTTTAATCTTGAGCGGGATTCTTCTTCTTCAATTGATTCAAAATAACCTTTTACACTTAGCGCTCTTAAATAGATCAGAACTAGAGGAATATTCCAGAGCAAATTCTTAGAAAATAAGTAGAAACGCAATCCTTTTATTCCAGCCAAGCTTCTTGGTAAAAAGAAAATCCAAACCAACTAGGACGCAAAAGTTTTCCTAATTGGTCCCAAGCCAAAATTAACTGACAACTTACTGATAGAACGAGGCTGACAAAAATTACCAAGACCAAACCAAAAAGCCAAAATTTCCAAACCAACTAGGATTTAGTGCCTGTGTGAGGAAAATTAAATTTTCATCGCAAATCCAATTCATCAAAGTGCCTACCGTATACCACTTGAAAAAGCGACAGCGATTGTATACAATTCCGCCAGAAGAAAGAATAACCTGGAAATGCCCCCAAATCGGGGGGGGGAAAAATGTGGGAATGGAGCTTTTTTGATCCGAATGGAAAATGGTTTTGATTATTATAAGGGCTTATTGAACACCTTATGCCCTTACTTGTTTGCAACACCAAACTATTCAATGGAAAAACTGAATTACACCCCTCGCTTTGCTGGCTTTTTTCTTGTTCTTGGCGCAATTTACATTCTTGGCACTTGGATTTACCCTTTTGGGTTAAAAAGGCCGGTTTGAAATCACCCAGAGACTATTCAAGCAGCTTCTGAGACTTTTTGGCTTGAGTTTTTCCCCAGCCGAAAAAGACAGTCATGATTAGCAAACTTAAACTAATCAGCGCTCGAATTATGAGGACCTTTGAGAAAGAAGTCACTTTGGATAATTCGATCTCACCAGCTCTTGGTTTTTTAACCCTTTACCCATGGTTTTGAACTAATTTTGGATAAAAAAAACCTTGGATGGGGATTACCAAATCAGGTAACACTTCGAAAAGGAGGTAGACATGCGCTTACATGCCGGCTTCATCAGCTTGCCGTTTTATTGAAAAAATAAGCAACTCAGCTCCGGAGCGACTTACCCAAAATCTACCTCGATTCGGATTCAAGACCTATCATGATACCCTTCAATCGTCTGATTTACTCTTATGGAAAGTACTGCTTTGGATAAAGCCAGCAGCAATTGGATGCCGGCTTGCTGCAGGAAAGTACCGTGGGGCCCCTTCATGTTGGAAATTCCCCTACGAATCAAAGATTGTTGGCAGTAAAAGCACAAAACACCTGGGGCGCAATTGCCATACAAGGATCCAGCAAAATAGACCGCCACACTACGGTGGTCACAAAATTAGACGAAGCTGGAGCAGTATTAGTAGGCAAAATTACCCTATGGGAGCGCTTTGCAATGGGTGATGTTTGGTATGGTGAGGAGGACCAAAAAACCCTTGGACCTGAAGCAGGGTTCAAGTGGATCTTCAGGCAGGTTCGGCCTCTTCGGCAGTGCTGGATTTGGTGCCTTTTGCTATTGGCACAGGAGACCTTGGGTTCCGATCGTTACCCCATTTCAATAGGGAAATGGTGTCACCGGACTTCGACCTACTTATGGCTCGCGTGAGCAAATTTGGTGCAATGGCCTTCGAGGTTGCTATGGATAAATTGATCAATTTCTCGTTTCTTCTCTTAGATTAATTGGAAATTGTGCTTTCGCGTCATCAATGGTAGCAGACGACAAAAGATGCCAGTCTCGATCCAAAGCTGCCATTTCTAACTACGAAGCAACAAAAGAACCCGAAAGAAGCTTTAAAGTCGGCTATTTCAAATCTTATTTTGAAGGAGATCGTCCGGTCAAGAAATGACCGAAAGGTGTGGAATTATTGAAAGTAAGGGGATTGAATTGCATTCCACTTGGAATTGACAAGCTTCAGTGAGGCGGGACCAATGGTGATGATGTTGATGGTCGAAGGCAGCCAGCGGCTTTTGAATGAGTTGACCGTCTGGATCTGAATGAATCAGCTAGTAGCTCAGGGTAGAATGCTTGGGTCCGAATTGGCTATCGAGCCGCCTCGATATAATCCCGCTAGCTCGGAATATGTGCAAGCTTGCCGTCAAGCGAATCTGTGCTCATCGAAGAAGTGATGCCTTGATGAAAGATTACGATGTGATCTGACGCCTCTAGCTTTGGCGGGCGGGCAGCTTCAGATTCCACTAATTTGACTGGCGCACATCCGCTTATATGCCTTCCAAAATGGATTCAATGCTCCAACGGCAGCCCAACTTCATTTACTTTTACTGGGGAATTTATTTGAGGAGGATAAAACTGATTCTTCTGGGAATTACCTTCAGGCTAATTCAGATTGGGCAGGCGCAGGCGCCTCCGTTATTTACACTAAAAAAAAATCCCCCGAAAGGCATTAAATATTTCGGGGATTTTTGATTTTTTGAATGCTATTGGGGTTTTATCACTACCATGATTTTTGATATTGCCTCGCGCTTTGACTAAACCAGAATCTTTTGGGTGGTTTCGATCGAGTAATGATTCCACTTTTTGAGTCAGGTTATTCATGTATAATTCAGCGAACGTATTGGTCGAGTAAAAGAGATTTTTCCTCAGAGGATTTAAAGGTAGCCGAAACCACCTTATCGTCGATGTAAGTAATCTTGATTTTCTCTTTCCACTTTCTCATTCGCGTCCTACAAAAAAGTGGATGAGTCAGCAATTTTTTATCTAACCCTTAGTTGTCAATAGGATAAGTAGAAAAGAAGGTTTGTTTGATATACAGATTGAATAATAATGTATCGAACTGCTCAAAGCCACTCGCTCTTCGTACAGAACTTTTTCCTCTCGGTTTTCCTATACCTGGGAAACTCGGTGTTAGATTACCTCCAGATCCATCTAGTTTTTCTGCTTCCATTTTCACAAAGCCCTTTTAAATCAAAATTAAGCATTTATCTCCTGCTCCGTTTTGGTGAGTTCAACCGCATGGCAAAGGCTAAAAAACAAGGAAAGGTAGGAATAAGTCGTATTGAAGATTTTAATTTCATTAGGCTAATAGATTTCTCTGTCAATATCAGATGGTTTTATCGCATTCCCATCCAGTTTGAGATTAGTAGGAGCCTAAGTCGCCTAGTTTACCATCTTTTTACAGCGATTTTTTCAGTTTTGTCGTACTAGAATAAATGGAACAAGATAGTTTGTATGGGCAGTGTTTTGGCGAGCCATCTCATGCATCATCATATCCGCCTATTCCCGTGGTCAGCGATTACAATTGATGGTAATACCCTTTTTCCAATGCCGTATTTTATTACAGATTCAGCACATTTGTCTTACTAGCCTCACAGGCTTTAACCGTTGCTTCAAAAACACCGTATGGGCCTACACATATCGGCATTTGGGCAAAGTTGAGGCAAATGAAATCTGCACTTCTTTTCTTTAATTCAGGATTATTCTTTAGCTACTTTCTCCAAGCACTATTTCGGCTTGAGGTCGTAAGTGGCCAACTTTAGGAGAGCAATAACAACCTTCTTTCAACCTTTAAAATTCAGGTTTTCTCTTTCCTTCCGGAGAAAGAAGGTTTACGTGTGGATATTCTCTCTGTTTCAAGCAATTCGGATCCTGCGTCTTCCCAGTTGTCGAAGCACCTCTCCTAGCGGTGATTATTGAGATTAATCTTTTTGTTCAAAAGATCTGAAACTCCCTTGAAGGTACTACTCGTATTGAAGTGAACGTGATGCTAATCAAGATTCAATTTTTTCATCTTGTTAATCTTCGAAGTCCCGCTGCGTCAACAGCTTGGCGTAATCTCTCTACCCACGGTCTGTTCGGAAATTAAAGCATCCACCAAATCACCTTCTTCAGATTTTTCTAATTGGCTGATTATCAGTGCCAAACATGGATGAGATTGCACGGATAAATTCATCATGTTGGACATTGTTTTTTTATTTTTTTTTTTTATTGTCATAAGGATTTTTTTGATCGCGAGCTAGGATTATCTTTTTGAGCGTTCACCTTGCCATTGAACTCAAGCATCATAAGCGAGCTTCACCGTTCCGCGGTTCTCGAGATCCATGCATCAATATCGACCTGAATTACAAGAGGCGATTTTTCCTGTGGATTTTGCGAGGTGGACGTTGTAATTCCTTGATTATTCCAAAAAACCTCCCTTGGGATCGGTATCTCTGTCCATCAGTGAAGCAATGGATGAAAACATCTGTGACACGTTTTACTTTTGCAGAATCGCAGAGACCTTTCAAATGATTAATATGGGCATGGACGCCTCCATCGGAAAGTAAATCCCATGAAGTGTACTTTTTTTCTTGCCTGCTTTTTCGCTTTCGCAAAGCATTCACAAGTACCGGGTGGGTGTTTTAATTTCACCATTTGAGACAGAGCCAAATTGATTTTTAACAAATCTCTGGTAGACTATCTTTCCGCACCAAATATTCCATATGACAACCTCAGAATACCCATTTGTCCCTCAGGTAAGCAACGGCCAGCCTGAAGCTTCTAATTTTGCGATGAGGATAATTTTCTGTAAAGTGAGTTCTACAAAAGAGTTTTAGCCTTGTCAATAGCCGAAAACATTAGGGTTGGTCGCAATGCCCAACCATCGAGAATCATTAAAAGTACTTTTTGTCCATATCACAAAATATTATTATATTCGAGCCAAAATGGAGATTAAATAGAATCAAAAACGCCCTTAAGGAAGCTCTTTTGGCTATAGATTTATTGCTATCGTGTTTTTATTTCTGGCGTAGTATTTTGCCTATGCAGGGGCAATGCCGACTTATTATAAGCTAATACTTTCCTTTGGTCTTTGGTCTAGTTTCAGCCAATTTTAAGGCCAGCTACGCTGGTGATGAATCATTCGATCCGGTTATTTCTGCCATCGATGGCGGTTCGAGTGGAAGATCTTGGCTAAATATTCTTGATTCAGTCTTTCATTGCAATATCAATGGTCAGCAAAGGCGGGAAACCCTCTAAAAAATCAGGCTGAAACTGGTTGATTAAAGATTTTTTTTCAAAAAGAACCCATCTATGGGTTTAAGGTGTTTAATCGCAGTGAAACCAATCCCAGCCTAAGCTCTTTTATCGGGGACTTATCAAAGTTCAGGATGGGCTGTTCAAAGTTTTTCATAAAATTGCACAAGCAAACAGGGGCCTGGAAGATTGTACAGTCTTGAATTCGTTAAAAGGCTAGTCATTTTTTGAAATTTACAACCTCAGTTTCGAGGGATTTCTGTATTTTGGGCATGCGACCAGAACTACCTACTAGAAAGAAGCCCTCGAAATTTATTTATGAATCTGGGCTTTTGCGGAAGGTATTGGTCCTGGGATTATTCCTCTTTGCAGGCAATACCAAAACAGGCAAAACGGGCAAAGCAAAGCTTTTGAATTAAGGATGAGGGTTATCCTTGGCAGGTTTTTGGAGGATGCCCGAAACATGAATTTTTTAAGCATTTGATCGCATTTTGGAAGTTAGAGCGCTTCTGTTAAAGGATGGTGATGCGGTAAAATTTGGAAGATATAGGCTTGGACCGTATCTGGCACCGGCAAGCATTCGTTGCTTTCTGCCTGAGCGATTGGTTGCTGAATTGCATGCCAACGGAGTTGGGAATTGCTTTACGATCACACATCGTTTGATCAGAAGATCATTCATACCAAAGGCCAGGACTGTATGGGACCACCCGGAAGACCACTCCCAATTTTAGATTGATGGAAAAGTGGAGCCGTCCTATCGGTGGAGCCTCAATCCATCGTTTTGCGCTCTATGATATGGTGATGCTGAAAAAGATAATCATGTTGATTGCAGGAGGCATTCGTGCCGGCATCGATGCGAACCAGATCTTATCTACGAAATGAAACTCATGCTTAAAGATTGAATTGAAACTCGAAATTGGGAGGAAGTCCAAGAAGTGCTCGAAGTGGGTGGGAGTGAACTACATTCATGCATTAGATAATAGGGACTATGAGACGAGGGAAACAGGCAGTATCTATGATTGACGGACGATTTGGTACTGAAGCTAGCGGAGGAATCACACGAAGAACGCTGTGGATGTTGCACAATGCGGGGTTGATTTCATTTTCTATGGGCGGCATGCGCACTCCGGTTAAAAGTATGGATATCAGCTTTAAAGGCATTTTAGAGCCACTTTTTTCCATCGGAAGAAAAAACAGCATTTTCCGATGTTGTGGCCGTGGCCAATACCTGCCAAAATATAGAAGAACCGTAACTCCCATGTAGCTCGGCATTTGTGGTCAAAATTCATGCCCGATAGACTCCAGCGACAAAACTCAATGGAATGAAAATGTCCAGATGATCCGATACAGTATTTCATTCACGTTATTCATTCTTGTTGGAAAGGGCTATTCATTATAGAGATTCAACACGCGGATGAACATGTCTCGAAATACTTTCCAAGCGTTTTTCAATTACTGAATCGTATTTTCTCATACCAAATTTCCCGCATGAAGGCTTAGTCTCCTGCACTGATTTTTATGTCGGCATAACTTGGTCAAACCGGCCTAATACTTTCCGAGTGATTAGATGCGTTCTTCGCAGTTCGGCATTTCTTCTCGCTGTCTGTATAAGCTGTTGAGCGTTTCAGTATTAGGTATTGTGTATTGCACTAGCTTCTAATACATCAGATTTTCCCCTACCATTTTCCGAGTACCAAAAAGTAATTGTCGATCACCGCATCGAGTAGGCATAGCAGTAAATAGTCTCCTTGCACGTTTCCTTGATATTGCCTTAAACTCAAAAACAAATCCGGCTCTCGAACATAGGTCGGAAAAACATTCCCCCTTTTTCTTGACAGTGATCGCACATCGTCCCATTAACAAAAAAAGCGATTTGTGCTTCCTCTTCTACATTCAGATTCGGGGGGTTGGGCATTGGATCATTTTTATAACCGCCAAAATATAATCCGTCAAAAACTTCCATTTTTGACGTTGGTGGACATTAAGAATTTGTATCTTCAAAGTCAATCGCGTGTATCGAAAATAGGCTTCCAATTTTTCAATAAGCTCCACATCATGTAAGCCCATCAATATCAATCCACAAGACTTTTCGTTTTTGTTCATACTGCAGGACAGTTGCTCTAAGGAGTGATTATATCCCTTCTTCCAAACCCATCGACGTCCATAAGTAAGATCATAGGATATATCAACGCTGTCAATTTCTTTCCCAGTGAAAACTAGGGACAGCGGGAGGTAAGCCTAATTTACAACTCTTCTTCAGCTTATATTTTGGCTTGTTTAAATATGCTTTCATCGGCGTTGGGGTTTCTCTTTAAAAGGTAAGGGGACTTTGATTTTAGAAATCAAATTAGAGGGAGATTACCCTAAACCTATAAAATCTAAATTGCGCTTTAATTCCTGAATTATTTTGGTGCGCTTGACCGCGATTTAGCAAATACTTTGGAGAAAGTCGCCTCATGATTTCCATCAACAATCTCGGTTTGAGAATTTTTTTTAGATCAGGATGAGGTTCAAACTTGGGTTCCTGATGATGCGGCTTTGAAAATCGATTCCAAGGGGCATACGCTCTGCAATATCACAGCCCAAAAGCCCAGTTTTCCATTTGGCCTTTGAACTCGCTTGGAAATATTTTCCTTCAACTTCAATGTGAGATAAAGAAATGCAATTGCGAGCATTGACCACTCCCGGAGCGACAATCGCATTTGTCGGACAGGCGTCAATGCATTTGGTACAAGTTCCACAATAATCTTGGGTGATCGGATTATAAGGTGTGACCTTTCAAGATCAATGATGAGTTCGGCAAGGAAGAAAGAAGCTCCCATTATTACGATTGAAGCAACAGGCTCGTTTTTTGCCAATCCAGCCGATTTCCGCTTTTGGCCCAGTGACGCTCCATCACGGAGCAAGTAGTCCACGGAAAGCTCGCCCCGTTGATTTCCCCGATTCCTCACGCAAGGATTTCTAAGAAAAACTATTTAGACTTTTCTCGGATCCGAGATTGATTTAATTCTTCCCCATAGAGATATATATGAGCACCAGTTTGATTTCTGTGGAGATTTTCCAGGAAGCCTTTCCGAAGGATCAATAATTGTAGCTCAGTGACACTACCGTTTTTGGCACATCTACCAGCTTGGTGCGACAAGTCGCTTGTCAAAATGATTCGCAAATTACCCATTTGGCTTGGGTAGTTTGGATCAGCCATTGCTCTAATTTGGGGCCTCCTTCCTCTAAAATTCCGCTTTTTGGCCAATTCCACAAAAAGTCAAAGGCCAAGCGGGTAGCGGTGCGATTTGATTATCGAGGCATGTTTCTTTCGGAGGGGATATTGGGTAAAATAGGAGTTAGAATTCTAGGAAGAATCAGCCACTTATGAAACTTTCTTTTACACTAATTACAGTAATATTGATTAAAACACGTTGTCACTGATGAAAACAAAACTAAGCTTACTGTAAAAAGAAAATAGTAGCTAAGCCAAGCTAAAGGCCGCTAGTAGGAGGAATTTCTCTTCCAAGATGTTTGAAGAGATTTTTGAAAAGAAAGTTCCAGATCTAGAAAAAAACACCGGAGGGCAAATTGCAGCAGCCTCGATTTTTAGAAAGGTTAAAAAAAAAGAGACTCCTATCAAAAGCTTAGAAAAGTCAGATAAAGACTTAATCCGCGACATCGCGATAAAAAGTATTTGTATAGGGATATTTTTGGAATTCGGAATGTTGCGCTTGATTTAGTGGCAAACGAGAGACCTTTGTAGAGGATTCTAAAGCCATTTCTTTCAATGGTAGTTTGAAGGTGAGCTCAGTTTTATTTCTGACATTTTTTAGGTCTGCTTATTTACATGTAATTTTGATCGGCTATAAACTAGAAAAATGCGAAAAGATAAATTGATCAGTTGATGGGTTTGGCGACGGTGATTTTCTGGAGGAAAGGAGGCGTTTTTTAAATCTTTAAACTCAGAGCTTCAAGGACAAAGAAGATGGGATTCAATATTTTACTGCTGAAGCCAATAAAAAGATTTTTTATCACCCGAGAATAAAGAAAGACTTCAAATATGCAGAGGGAAAAATGCCCATTCTTTCTCCAAAAGAATTTTTCGTTTCTTAGTCCCTTAGTTCCCATCGATTTCAAAACAGTTGCTGTTTTTTTTTTCCCCAATCCAACGAATTCCGGCTTTTTGCGCCATCTGACGCTCCATCACGGGGTTGCGAATCACGAATGCCCGTTCCGCTGATTTCTTCCGATTCTTCCGAAGGATCTCTAAAAAGTTGTTAATTTCTTCCCGGGAATTACGAGATGGAAATCTTCGCCGTAGGCATACTTTGGCAAGCTTGAAGTCTGTGGAGGTTCTGGAAGCTTTTCCGAAGGGATAATAATTGTAGCTCCAGTGACACTACCGTTTTTGGCATCATCGACCAAGCTTGGTAGGAATCCGAGTCGCTTGTCAAAATGATCGCCAAAAAACCGCCCATTTGGCCTTTGGTAGTTATTGATTGACCCAGTATTCCAATCTGGGAGCTTCTTCCTCTAAATTCCGCTTTGGCATGCGGACAGGATTCAAAGCCAAGACCGGGTAGCGGGTGGATATTGGGATTATCGAGGCATTGTTTCTCGGAGGGGTTCATGGGGGTAAAGCATATTGTAGAAAGCATACCAATCCCTTAGCCCGATATCGGGATTGATTCTTTCAAAAAAATGATTAAAATTTTTAAGTTTTTATTGCATGATAACTAGTTGGATTCCTTATAATTAGGAAAACTTTACTAAATCTAATTGATTCAATTTTATGAAAAACAATTTTGCTCCCCTACATGCATTTTAAACGGTAAAACTATTGGAACTGTAATTACCGCAAATTCTGGAAATAGAATTCCTAGAAAAAATAAGTTAACCCTTTTTAACAGACTATTAAAATGGATATTTAATTATAAAATAAATGAGATTTGAAAGATTTGGAATTCCAATAGGTGTATAAAGGGAAGGATTGAAAACGAATATCTAAGGTATGTGGATGAAATTATTGCTTGTGTAAATAATAATAAAAAATCTTTGAATTCTAATTGAGGATATAGAAGGAAATCGAATTGGGTTCTTTTACCACTTTAAAAAAGATAGGGAATTAGTGTTGAATCAATATGGAAAATCTTAAGAGAATCAATCATGAAATGAGTAACCTTATTTTTCTTCTTTATTTTATGTCTCTTTTTTGGCTGCTGGATGTTTTGGAAAAATGTTAAAAATAAAAATAGGTTACATTTATCTGCTCTTATTACTTGTTTGGTTGTCGCTCCAATAATCCGAAAGCTTGGAAATTGAAGTAGATCAATGCAAATTTAGACACCGTTGATGTATTGTCAGAAAGTTTGGGATCACACAATAATGACACTCCGATTCTGGTAATTAATTCCAAAACTCGAAAACTTGATATTGAAGGAAATTGCAGGAAACCCTTCCCTATGATCAGGTATCTATTAATGGAGTAACAATAAATAGACTATTCAAAAATGCAGATGATTTGCCTGGATCTTTGTACTACTAGGACGCCATGATCGAACTACTATCTTGGATTCCTGATTTGGGATGATTCGGTAAGTATTCAATTCAATTCCGGAGAATGAAAATTCTTAACACTCGAAAAATATAGCAATTACGAATTTTCAGTGGAGGGACTTTTGTCGTTTTTCAATCAAGATCTAATCAATACAAAGAAAGATATCCCGGGTCATATAAGTTTGCGAAATTTATTGGTCTTATCTATTGCAGACTACAATTAAGCTGGATACAGTAGGAAAACGATCGATAATCACTTTCTACTTGAAAATTGCACGAATTGATATCATGGGCTAAAAATAAGCATCCTATTTTCACGGAGTTTTGGTTTTTTAAATAGACATAAAAGATTCACAAACTTAGGGCTTGTTACGTCCTCACTTTATTGTAAGAAATTGAAACCAATAAGCTATAAAAGTATATTTTCCCTCCTCCTTCTTTTTTCGTTTCTAGAAACTGAATTTACCTGCTAAAGCTTCAGGATGCCAAGTTATAGAAACTAAGCATCGATTGAGTCAGCAATTACCTATTGGCAGAATATTACAGAGAATCAATTATTCCTTTTCAGGAAATATCAGAGGGAGTTTTCTTTGTAAATGTCTATACCCTCAATGACTCAAGGCGGATCCGCTCGACTTCTTTGAAGAGTATGATGGAATACTTTCAAGTCATTCTTATTTCTATTATTTCCAGATGGTGATTAATTACAGTTGAAAGCAAAACTGTTTAAATAGAAGACTTGAACCCAAAAATTACCAGTTATAACAAGATAAGATTAATTTCCCAGGAATTGTTTGGCCGTTGATCTCAGGATCCATTAGAAATCGAATAATCTTAGAATCAGGTTTAAAGGTTTTACGGACAAAGTCAGCGGATTCACTTCAAAAATTAAAATCCGCTTTTTTGATTTTGAATCTAAGACTTCATTTTCCTTGATCCGCTTCAAATCGGCTGATCCTGATACCGATTGCCTCTCGAAAAGTCTCCTGGACAATTATCGGTGCTGTCAAAAACTGAATAGGGACCATCCAGCATTACCAAAAAAGGGTTCCGCCTGCTAGAAAATTAACCAAATCAAAAATTGGCTTACTTCAAACTGAATTAGTGGTTACAAATAGGATTAGAATACCGGTGAACGATGCCACAGGCAAATTTCGTAGTTTTTCATTGCTGGTTATATTTTTTGTTTTTCAAGCGCGTTCATCCCGAAAGTCGGTGGACAGGCTTATGGAATCTCGCGATGTCTTAATAATTCATTCTTCCTTTGCTGATTGGGTTACGTTAAATTTCATCTTTTTTGCTTTTTTTAAGACAATAAGTAACTTTCCCTGCCCCTTCGCTTTGTTAACTTCCTAGATTGAAGAATCTTGGAAATTTGGTGTCTCTCCTACGCCCAAAATTGAGTTCGTAACGTCTAATTTTAACTTGAAGTAAAATTCCGCTATTCAATGGACTTTTATCTAGTCTGATTCTGTTAATCATGCCACTAAAAAATCTACAATGAAAAGGGATTTCATTTCTCACAGTTTGTACCAACAGAATCACCGAAAAGAACACCTTCGAAAACTTGCTCAATATTCTTTTCCAACTTCGTTTCACAATGACCGGAAGGCGATGTCGCTGAGGCACTTAGCTGGCTGACTAACCTCGATAAGACGCTACAATATGGACCAAGTCCGAATTATGGATTGGTGACTTTATCGAGGGACGGGGAAGTCGAAGGGTTTATCATGACTGAAGAAATCAAAAAGGTGAGTTCCAAAATCACTGGAAAAAGCTGAGCAGGGGACGATTCGAAAGTCAGCTTATGGGAGGATTTTTTTTGGTTAAAATTAAAACGAAGTAAATCGGCGTCAACACAAAAACCGAAACTCATTCTGGTGAAGGAAGAAGGCGAGGGAACAGACGCGTCAATACCGAATTTGGTGGACAAAACCTAGACCAAATCGCACTGACGATTCGCTTCGCAACATGCTTTTCAAATCAATTTCCACGGGACTCTCCGGAGATTATTTATTGACCGAGAAGTGATCTGCGAGTCAATGAAAAAGAATTCAAAATCTCAGAAACTTCAACGGTCTTTGAGTGTTGACATTTCTCAACTCGATGATTCTTTTACGGCCGAGGATCGAATTCACCCCTGCGAAAAAAAAGTTGGCGATGGCTTTGGCAGAATTGATTCAAAACCCGCTTATCCAAAAGGACACTTTGGATTATACATTGTCTTCGGAAATGGGATGCTGGCAGAATCCGAGGATAAGGGATTTACCCTATTTACAACGTGGGGTCCCTACCACAACCCAATTACGGTTTGCGGTTTGGAAGTAGCGATGGATTTTGCTCCGAGAAGGGAAAAATCCCAAAAACAAAACAGATATTCATGATTCACTGATGCCAACCTACTTTTGCCTTTTTTCAAAGTCGGGTATTAAATTACATTTAAATGCTTGGAATCGATAGTAAGAAATTCTTGGCCCGAAAAAACGCTTTCAAAGCTTGCTGGGCGCCAATTGGCCCCGGAATCCTTCTTCTTTTTTT
>Ga0163217_1117099_pt1 | contig 14910 bp, 21 predicted proteins | sample SynspAceP_FD_185933 | JGI IMG/M metagenome (GOLD analysis project Ga0163217, IMG submission 185933) | Saline lake microbial communities from Ace Lake in Antarctica - Synechococcus sp. Ace-P (PacBio error correction) | ecosystem: Environmental > Aquatic > Non-marine Saline and Alkaline > Saline ... | reverse complement strand
GTCCGAACCTTTCGGGACCGTACGAAAGGGCTGCAAGGCGTTGCTTTAGAAGTCGATTGTTGGCGGCCGTACCGAGCTGCTGGAAGTCCTGATCGACCCCACGTGTTCCGAGACCTATTAACATCAGCTTCGAAATAGCTGATCGGTCAGATCAACCGCAAAACCGCCTGATTGCGCTGTGCCATCGAAAACGGCGCGGGCCGTATCGTGCTGAAAGTCCCGGGTTCTGATTCGAGGATGTCCAAAGATGTTATGGCCCTGCCCGTCAAGTCGTGGCCGATTACGGTGGTGACCTTTGCGATGTGGCCACTGATCCGGCGCACCTTCGAAGACCCCACCGGCTTTGCCCGCAGTTGACGGCCAACCCGCGCTGGCGCTTGAAATCAAGGAAAACGTCCGGTTTCCAACATTATCGAAACGGTGCAGGCCGTTGCGCGCGCTGATCGAAGAGGCCAGCCGCCGACTGCTCTCGAAAACGTTGGACAGTCGGACTATATGCAGGACGAAAGCGAGGCAGTCGGAAACCATGCTCAGCGATCTTGGAGGCGAATGTGATCGCGCCGTCCATCCTCGTGATGATCGTAATCGTTTGGGCGCTTGGATAACGGTACTGCGCTGCTGGTGGGTCTTTGCCGATCCCCGGTCGTTCTAGCGGTGTGTGACGCCACTGCTGCGTCATGGTGCTTACACAATGAACCTTGTGGTGCTGTTCTCGCGTTGATCTCGTTGGTGGGGATGCTGGTGGATGCGCTCAATCTGGACGGACTGACACTGGCGAAACCGGCGGCTTGCAAGAAGGGGATCAACCCAAAAGCCGCCTACCGCTTTGCCGCTGAACGCATGGCATGGGCCGGAATCATCGCGTTCCAGTCCACCCGCGACACGCTATCGGTGTTCTTCCGCTGCTGTTCTGGGACCGTAACCGTCGGCGAATTTCATTGAAGTCCTGCCGATCCCGTGATCCTGACCCTGGACCGCGTCGCTGTTCATGGCGCTAGTTTTATCCCCGTGTTGGCGGATTGATCGGCCAAAGAAGCCCCCGCAATCGGGCGCAGCGAAACAGCGCTGTATATGCGGCCGAAAACGGGGACCCCCGTTACGCTTGGGGGGTTTCACTGGCGGCTACGTCGTGTGCTGCAATTCGCAGATCCTGCGTTCCCTGGGCAACGCTGATCATTGGCGGTGCCTTTCTGCTAGCGAGTTTCGGTGCCTATGGCCAATTTGCAAAACGGCATCAGCTTTTTCCCGTCGGTAGAGCCGACTTTGCAAGGACAAGTCGTGCGCGGGGAAACTTTCGATCTTTGAAAAAGACGCGCTGGTGCGGCAGGTCGGAGGGAACGTTTGTGTGACTATGATTGAAATCGCATCGGGTTATGCGCGTTCGGGCGGGGGCAATCAGGATTGCGGCTGACCTGATCGGCACCATCCAGTCGAGTTTTACCGAGTGGGACACCCGACGCACTGCCGCCGAGTTGGCGAGGATTCGTTTAACCGATTATGGCCACTATCCCCGGAATCGATGTGCAGTTCCAAACGGGCCTCTAGCGGGCCGTTCGGCGGGTTAAGCGATCAATCTGCGGGTCCGGTTCAAAGCAAACCCGGACGCGCAGGCCACGCGGTCGAGAGGCATTCGTGTGGCGATGGACAGGATTGGCGGGGTTCACCCGATGTCACCGACACACGCCCCCTGCCCGGCGTGAATGGCGGTGGCCGTCAACCGCTTCAGAAGCTGCGCAGCGTTTCGGGGCCGTATCTCTACCTTGGGGGCAAGCGGTCAATGCTGACCCGTGCTTTACCTGGCGGATTTACCGCCCCCGATGATGCAGACGGATGTCGGATATCAACGTGCGCTTTCCCATCGCAGGAAAACGCACCCTGAAGAGTCTGCAAATCCCTGCGCGTGCCCACCTCTGCGGGACTGGTCCCGATTCTCGAACTTTGTGACCTTCGAGCCAGCCCGCGCAGTGGCCACAATCACCCGTTGGTGGACCAGCGCCGCGTCATCACGATCGAGGGCGAATGTACGGTCACCAACTGAACTATGTGTTGCAAACGATTCAGGTGGTTCGCGCTTACAGGCCGCGATTGACGGAATGGAACCTGCGCCCGTCCGGAGAGCGCGGCGCGCGAGCTCGTCATTTCTTGGCGGGATGGTGAAGCACAGGACAGCAAGATTCGATGACGTCCTCGTCGGGGCCTTTGCGGACTGCGATATTCTTGATGTTCGTCATCCTCGTGGTCCAGTTCAACAGCTTCTACCCAAGCCTTTGTAGTGAATGAGGCCGATCGTCCTTTTCGGTGACCGGTGGTGCTGTTCGGACTGATCCCTCACAGGCCGCCCGTATTGGCGTCGTGATGGCGTTTCGGGGTGATGGGCGCTGGCCGGTATCGTGGTGAACAAAACATCGTCTGATCGACGAACCTATAACGACCTCAGAAGACGGGGCCTGTCCCCGCTTGAGGCAGCGCTGACGCAACCGAGCGCACAGCGTTTGGCGGACCCGTGGTGCTGACATCTGCTGACCCACCGCGCTTGGGCTGTTACCCATGCGTGATCGGCTGAACCTGAACTTCCTTCACCCGAGAGGATCCGTTTATATGGGCGGCCCTTCCGGACGCAAGGTTGGTTGGACCGAGCTGAGTTCGGCCATTGGCTCGGCGTGGGTTGGTGATGTGAACGGTGCTGACCTTGATCGTCACCCCTGCCATGGTTGATTGGGGCGAAAAGAAAGCGCAGCGTGCCAGCCGGCGGGCAGCGGCCTAAGCCGCAGGCCCCCGCCATCCGGTCGAACATGTCCTGCACCGCCGACCTGTGGCCAGCGTCGGCGCAGTTCGGGCAGCCTTGGGAGAACGGATGCTGCGTCAGGATTTGCGGCATCGCGAGGCAATAGATTGGCGCCGCGATCCTGCGTGGCACATTCCAGCCGGAACGGGATCTTTCAGATTGTCCTGTCGACAGCCCCTCTGTGTCAAACGTCGGGAAAGGGCAGCTTGCCCAAAAGGTGCTGCCGCCTGCCCGTTGCGTCGATCATCCGCGTCAAAGCGTTAGCTCGCCGTCCAGCGTTTGCGCGCAGACGCCCCGTCTTGGGTGTTTGCGGAACGAAGCTCTCCTCGGCCCGTAGGCACGATCCGCAGCACCAACCGCATCATTACCAGCGCCAACACCCGCTTGACCGAAATATGCGGGGATCGCGGCATAGCATCACCAAAGACCGGCATCAGCTTGTCATAGAACGCGCGCGGTCGCCCTGGTCAGATGTTTCAAGGATTCAGGTCAAAGTCTCGTGCCGCGCAGGCAAGACATATCGGTGCGGCTGTGGTCTTCCCTGGTTGCGCATCGTTAGCCACCGCGCTGTTTCAACGTATCGCGGCAAAACGCCCGAAGCCCCCCCATCGTCACACGGTAATCGAAAATAGCTTTCGGCAAAGCACACAAATCGTCTGCCCCTGCGGCCAAGTGTTTCGATATACTCCGGGGGCACGGCGTTCAGCTCTCCATCAGCAGATTCAAACACCGTTGCAGCCAGCCGTCTGACCCTGTTGGCAAATCTCTGCTCTTTACCGCCTCTGCATTTGATACCTGGCGCAAGCGGCGCCGTAGGATAGGGGGTAGAAGAAGTCCGGCTCTGGCATGAGCCTTTATGCGATACCATCGTGATCCAGCGGCACGTTGGCTATCAGTTTTGGGGAACCAGCGCCACATCGTCGCCTTTTATTGAATGAACGGTCCCCGAGGGTTTGGCCTAGCGGTCACAATCACATCAATCGCCGACAAGGACCCGACCCGAGGTGCCAATCTCTCCGGCGCGGAATGCGGTGATGTTGGTATAGGGCCAAGGCGACACAAGATTCAGCCTCGCCAATATGCGGAGGCACGCGGGCCCAGTCATTGGCTCTTGTCGCGATGACCACCTCGTCAAACTCCGCTGTCTGACTGTCGGCCGGCGGCTGGGGAGTGCAGACGCGCGCCCGTTGCAGGCGGTTCGATATCTTGTTCACCTCTGAACGTGGATAAAGCCGTATGTTCATTGCCCCGCCGTTGCGCCCCGCTTCGCACAGATTTAAGAAAACCTGCATCACTAAAAGAACGCACCAAGGCAAAACCCGTGGGTAAAAGTCGGCCAGCGGCGTCAATTCTCGTCCCGCGGTCCAGCCCCAAGGCCGCGCAGGGCGTCGTCGTCCTGTTCATGCAAAACCATGTGACTAGACCGCGGGTGATCGGGGGGAATCTCGCGGCTCTGAACGCGTTACAATACATGTAATCCGCGTTATGCCGACCGATACGGCATCCCGAGCCATCTCTTGCTCTTTGTCGTGATCGACAGGCAACAGTCGGCGTTTCGCTTCTTGATCATTCCTTGACCGTTATAGATCGCCATCGGCCCCGCGCCGATTGATCGCCAATGTTCTGTGCGCTTTATTGGTTTTTATCTCTCAAAAGGCAAGCCCCTGAGATATGTCGGGCTGACTGACTATTTAAACCGTCACCTGGCAGAAAGGCAATGTAGGTTACAAAAGCACAAGACCTTGCTGGTCGCGGGCTGGGCCGTTGCCCTCGTCCCAAGATAAATCTTGTGAGATGGTGAGAATCGGCCTAAGCAAATTTTGCAGTTCTCTCCAACCATTGGCCCTCCCCCATGAGCAACCCTGTTCCCCCCCCAAAAAAAAAAACCCCCCCCCCCCCCGTTGAATCTTAAACGCCGATCTTGCCCGTATCGTTTCCGCCAAGGCAATTATCTGATCGAATGACACCGGCAAGCGGTATCTGACGCCGTGTTGGCGGGGCTGCGGTGTCCTGCCTTGGCCATGGATCACCCCCCACCGTTCGGGCCGCCATCAAGGGCGCAGGTCGACACGCTTCCTTTGCCCATACAGGGGCCTTTACAACCAACCTGCCGAAGACCTTTCGCCAAATTTCTGATCGACGCGCCCCGGAGCGGCAACCGGTGCAGGCCCGCGTGATGTTTCTGGGCAGCGTGTCCGAAGCGATGGAGGCCGCGCTTAAGCTTGCCGCCAGTACCACCGTGGAACTCGGCGACACCGCGCGCAGGCAAGGTTATCGCTTCGGCAAGCCCAGCTATCACGGGAAACACGCTGGCCCGGCTTGGCCACAGGGCACGGGCCGGACGGCGCGCCCGTTCCGCCGCCCCTTTATGATCGACGTCACCATAATCCGATGCGGCCTTATGACTACCGCATGTCGGAACGAGGGCGAATCCGAGGGCGGATTTCGCCCTGCGCATGGCCAACCTGCTGGGGACGCGAGATCCGCGCCCTAGGGCCTGAAACCGTGATGGCCTTTGTTGGACAGAGCACTATCGTCGGGGCCTCGCTCGGTTTCCCAGCCCGCCCCTCGGATATTCAAACGATCCGCGAGATATTGCGACGCGGCATGTGTGCTTACATGTTCGCGACGAAGTGATGTGCGGCATGTGGGCGCACCGCCACGTTGTTCGCCATAGAGCAAGAAGGCATTGCCGCCGACATCACCACACGCCAAGGATTGGGGGCAGGTTATCAGCCATCGCGCCGTCATGGGCCGCGCAAAAGGTAGGCATTCCGTCATCGAAACGGGCAGCGGTAAGCTGTGGAACGGCACACCTTATATGTCGCACGCCATCGCCACCGCCGCGCGTTGGCTGTGCAGAGGGTCATTGAAAATGATGATCTTGCTCGCCCGTGTCGCGAGCTGGCGCGCAACTGCACGCCGCCTCACCCGCCCGTTTCAAAGATCACCCTCACGTGGGCGACATCCGAGGTCGCGGCCTGTTTCTGGAGCATTCCAACTCGGTCGCCAACCGCGCCGACAAAGGCCCCCTTCCGCGCCGCTGACCGCCATCGCCCCCCGGCATTCTGTGCCGCCGCACAGGCCCACGTGGGCATGATTGGTCTACCCCTCGCAAGGCTGCGCCCGATGGCACAAACGGGGACCACGTGCTCCTCGCGCCCGCCTATACCTTCACCCCCGCAAGAGATAGATATCATCGTCCAAACCCTCGCAGACGCTGTCGCAGACGTTATTACGCCCGTAAGCCCCAGCCGTGCGGCACCCGGCATTACTCCCCAAACGTCGAGCCCGCCTTACCGGTCAAAGCGAAAGGGGCGGTCGATGGCCAACGTTCTATTGAAACGCGTCCTCACTGAACCAGCGCACCAAAGGCGGTCCACAGAAACAGAGGGTCGGCCCCGTTCAGGCACGAGAGCATAGTGGCGGTTCTTCCGGTCTAAGGCGGGCGGCAGCTCCAGTTCAACCAGACGGCCATCCGGCAAGGGGGCGGTCCAGAAGGGCCGGTCCAGCCAAGAAGAACGCCCTGTCCTGCCATGGGCCCGCATTAGCGCGGTCCGAATAGCTGGTTTTTTTAAAGTTCAACCTGCTTTGACAGAGGCTTGGTCATCCGATCCGCGACAACCATTGCGACCAGTTGAGCCAGGCTTGGATCGCGGCGCGTCGCTTTCGAAATCAGCGCCACATCCCTCTGGTGCATCAAGCTCGTCAATCCGAGACCCCCGCAAGCCGTGCCGCGATCTCGGCGGGCGCGGCACACCGGGCAACCAACCGTTTCTCGCAGCGATCCGACGAATCGACATGCCGTCAAACGGGGGGCGTACCATTACCCGGATGCCATGTCGATCGTTTCCGATTCAAAGCGGGCGCGCCACATCCTCTGAAATGACCGTTTACACCGATCTGCGCGCGGTTGCACGAAGGAGGACAAGATCGGGCAAAAGGCGGAAATGCGCAAGAACGCGACGGGACACCGCTGACGGTCAAATCGATGTGGGTTTGTGCGCAGTGGCGGCAATGGCACTCGGCGCATCCCGTCGAACCCGCCTTCACCGGCCATCATAAAGCGATTTGCCACCGACGGTAGGGCGGACGCGGACGTTTCGCGCGCTCGAACAGGCGGAGGGCCAAGGATCCGTTCGAGCGCGGCGATCTGGCGGCTGACGCGGCTGGCTTACGCCCAGCTCTGCCGCCGCCTGCGTTAAAGCTTCACTCGACCTTGCCGCTTCGAATGCCACAAGCGCGGTTAGGAAGGCCACACTGCGTCGGATGGGATGGGCATTGCACTCTCCGAAAAACGACATGCGATCCATAACTTGACCGTACGATTTGGCGTTCATTTTGTGCGGTGTCGTTTCCCCTGTCAAGCGCGCATAGCACACACGAAACCCGACAACGCCGGCGCGCCTGACGCCGAGGAGGCATAATGGCTTGGACCATGGTTCCCCCCCGCCACGCAAGATATCGGCTGCCTGCTCGCTTCACGCCGTGCGGCCATAGCCATTCACCGCGGCTCTTTATACGTCTGCAGCGGTTTGGGGCAGGCGGGATTGCGACGCGATATTCGGCGGCACTGGATGCTCGTGGGCGTTGACCTGTGATGCTGCCCAAGCGGGCGTGTCATGCGTCGATATCGGGGCCTGTAATCGATCGTTGATCCGCGCCACGATGACGACGACATGCTGCGCGCCTTTCACAACGTGTGCGCGCAATCGCGGTGCGGCGTCTTGGTGCCACGGGCCGGTCCGGTGGGTTGGCAAGCTCGTCTGCCCTATACAAGGGACCTACGATCTTGACGGGCGCTGGCGCGGGCACCGCATATGGGCATCCATTTCGACCGGTCCCTCCATCCACCTCAAGACCCGCGCCGCGCGATATAGGGGGCTTTTATATGCCTGTCTTTCGGATGATTCCCCCAGAAGATATCGCGCAGTTGGCGGCGGTGGTTGAACCGCGTCTGGGCGCCTTGATCTTCGCAACGCCAAGGTCGGCCTTTTGAACAGGACTCATCGAGGAAGGGAACTGGAAGCTGACGATGGAGAACAACCGCGAGTGCCTACCATTGCGCAGTCGAAACCATCCCCAGCTCAGCCTGTCTTCCACGCCCGCGGAATTCGGCTATTGATCCGGAGGGCGACCGATACCGAAAAGGACCGATGGCGAATGCGCTTCTGGACGCCTATGCCAGCTATGAAAAATAGTGGCGCGCGAGGATATGCCTTCGAGGCGGTAGAGCATACCGTCGGGCTGGCCCACCCCAACTTCCGCACGCAGCGCTTGATGTTCGCAGGGCTTGGCGAAAGCCAGACACCGGACACCCGCGCCGCCGGCAGATTACTTTGCCAGGCGCCACAGACCGTGGATGGGCGATGTACATCTGTGGGGATTCAAACCCTGGAACCACGTTGATGTCTGATCATGCCGTCGTCTTCACCGCCTTCCCGCTAGGGCCGGACAGGACATTGCGTGCGCACAAAGTGCTGGTCATGCAGACGCAGCAGAGGCGAGGGGACTACGACCTTGAAACGCTTACCGCGGTCTGGAAAACAACGAATTGCGAAGACGCGGCATCTGGTCGGGGCTGGCCCATTCGGGGTGCATGCTCGCCCGGGGTATCGGCCCGGGCCTATTCGCCCTACACGAGCGTTGGCTCGGACGAATTCGCGGGCTGGTACGTCGCCCGTATGCGGGCAAGCGGGTTACGAAACATGACCGAGGTAGATCTCGCAGATGGGTGTGGCACGGCGCGGCGGCGGTCGCCCCTGAACCGCTGGGCACGCTGGTGATGCCGCGCTCGGTCTGGGACGAAACAGCGGACATGCGCAGTTTCTTTCTGACGCCCGCAGGACGGCAGGGGCCGGATCGAACACGCCTCCGGTCACGTTCATGACGTTTCGCATTTGATACGCCAGAGCGGTCGAATAGAAGCGGTTGCTATTTCCATCGCTCGTCTGCGCGCGCGACGGCGGATAGAGAATCACGATCAAGCGACAGCAGGACCGGGTGCGCGGCAGGCTTTCACGAGATGCGGTGCCAGGCGCAGAGATAGAAGCCCTCGGCCCGTCTGGCCGCTTTGGACCCGGCCACTTGGCACGGGTCGGCCTATTGCGCTGATGGCGGGGGCAGTGTATTCACACCGATGCTGTCCATTCTGCGCACCGCCGCTGGACCGGGGGTTGGACCTGGGATGTTCGTGCGTTGCAGGTTCGTGTCGACCGCCGCAGGACCTTGTGGCGCTGGCCGGACGCTTGACGTCTCGCGCGCCGGCTGCCCCGGTGGTGCATCTTCCCCACGAATTCACCGCGGCCCGGACGGCATCGTTCCTGATGACCGATTTTCTTGACCCGTGTCATGGCCGGGACCTCGCAACGCGCACAGTTGCTATTGTTTGCGGGGCCCCAGCCTTTCATGGAAATGAGGTGCGCGCCGCTGCACGGCCGCAGGCGTCCCCGATGAACCGCTACCGGCGGGAAAGGCTTGATTTCTCCGCCCCCCACCGCGAGGCTCGGCGGGGGTGATACGCACGCGCCGGGACCGTGACCTCTTGCGCGGACGGGGCCACGCGTCGAATGTGCTTGAAACCACCACGATCCTTGCTGCACGTCAAGCAGGCAGGGCATTGCCACTGGCCGTCTTCTTGGCGCACGCGGCATGGGCGGCACCGTGCAAAAACGTTCAGAACACGCCGGGCGAGGTCGTCCATGCCCACGAAGGCGCATCCGCCAAGCGCGAGATCGACCGCGGTTTTCATCCTTCCCTTGTGTCAGCCGCCCGACTGAGAATCATCCTCGATTGCTAAGAAAAGTGCCCCGCCATGAAAAGACCACGTCACCCCCGAACCCGCTGCTTCAGCCTTATACGCTCAAGCATCTGCGCTGAAAAACCGGCGTGTGACCACAAAGCCACGAAAAAACCGGCCTTACCCCCGAGGGACGGCATGCCAAAGGCCCGATATCGCCTCTATCACGAGGAACGGGGCGAAGGCGCGGGTAGCGTTGGCAATGACCGCTGGCTCCGCTGCCTCAGCCGCGACAGCCCGCCGGTTTTCAACAATATCCTCGGGCCTACGCGGACGAGGTGCGTGCCTTGGGCGGGATCCGCGGAACTGCCGAATGCCCTGCCACGACGAACACGGCTGCGCGGCGATGATCCAGCCTGACGCAATTCTGGGACGCCGCACCAAAACTGAACAAAGGGGATTGCTGCCCTCGATTTCGGCCAGGCCCAGGACGTGAACCGCACACCGCGCCTTTCCCCAAGATGATGGAGGATTGGGATATCGAGCGCGTGATCGAAGACTATTGCGACCGCTGCCGAAAACGGAATTTGCAGGCCGGTTTTGCATGGACGGATCGAAATTCAGGCCTACGGCCATCTGATGGACCAGTTCTGGTCTCCACTTGTCGACAAAGCTTTAGCGGTTCCCTACGCGCGGATACGCTGGAAAACCGGCTTCGCTTTACACCGATGTGCTGGACGCCGTGTCGCAAAACTTTGTCGGGCCGGGGGAAATTTATAGTTGGGCATCGCTTATACCCGCCGACGAAGTTTCAGGGCGGGCCGGCAATTCACCGCCGAAGAAGGGATCGAAAATTTCAAAACTGCTGCGTGATACAGGGCAGGTCGATTTCTGAATGTCATCCGAGGCCGTATCCATAACCGATCCGGCGATGACGGATTGTCATCCCGATCCAAGGGCATGCCCTCGGCGCGCATCTGGATTTCCCGGAAGAGGTCCGGCGCCGCGACGGGCTGCCGACCTTCCATGCGCCAAGAATCCAGGATGTCGGCGACCGCGCGGCACGCATCGCCTCGGGCTTGCTGGACATGGTGGCATGACCCGCGCGCATAGGCCGGACCCTTCATATTTGTGCGCAAGATCTGAGGGGGCAGTGACATGATATCCGCCCTTGCGTCGGGCGGAATTACTTGCCTTGACCCGTATTCTTCAGGGGGCGAAAGCCTGATGTTCCACAACCCCCGGCGGACAGGGCCGGAGCTTCCCGTCCCAACATTCATCAAACCGCTGCCGACCGTCGCAAGATTCGTTATCGTCCGGTGCGGGCCCCGCGCAGGGGTTGGAAAAGCCGCACGCGTCCGCCAGCGCGCCGGGGCATGAGGTTTGTTGTGCTCGGAGGCGCCAACCCGCCGGCGGGCAGCTCCTTTGAATCGGCCGCGCACAAGCGACGGGCCGAGGATGATGCAGATCGTCGACTGGCGCGTTGGCACAATGCCGAAGCTGGGCGTTGACCTTGCGCTATAATCTATATGCCGAGGCAGCGGACGTGCTGGGCCGAAAGCCCTGACGTCGTTGATCATTGCACCGGCGGCATGGCCAACACCACCCTCTATGAAGGGGGGGACACGCCAGATCAGTCGTATCAGCCTGGGATAATATTATCGGGTGATGTAAAAACCGGCTGGATCCCTGTTTGATCTACGGACGAAGCGGGCGACCCCAGCGGGCTTGCCAAGCCGCCGAGATGGCCGTCCGGACGCGGGCTCGGCACCGTCGAAATTTCATACCCAGACCGCAACCTTTGCACCGAAGTCATGGCGATAACCTTGTGGCCCTAATGCGCAATCTGCAACGTGATGAGGTGACTTTCACGTCACCAAACGGCTGCGCGGGGTCTCAAAGGACGGCCAACCGGCTGCGCGCGATCATCGCGGACCGATTATTCCGACAAAGCTGGCGCAAGCAGATACGAACCAGTATTTCGTGAACTATGGCACAAATGACCGCTTTGATGCGCTTTACACGACCTGCGGCATCCTCGTCGAAATGGCGCGCGCTCGATCAAGCGCCTTTTGGCCATCCACCGCAGACAACGGTCCGCAACACGCAAGGCACGTTCAGCTTTTCCGTATCGGGGGACGCCGTTCTCTGCCCGCAACACCCACGGGCGATCTACGAACGCGCTACGTTTGATGGGACTTGCCGTTTAACGCTAGCGCGATATGGGGGACATTCATTCAGGGAACCGGCCTTGGCAAGGAAGGGTCTGGCCGACTGCGCGAGTTTTGCACAGCAGATCAATGCGCTAGGACTGAGACAGGCGGCGCCCATAAGACAGTGCCTCAGAAATCACGCCCGTGAAAAGGCCCTTGATGATGTTACCACCAAACGTATAGGATCACTTTGTAAGATTGGCACAGGACGCGCGTCCCGTCACGGTATCCCAGCACTGGCAAAGCCCTTGGCTTTTTCGCCGCCAAATACCATCCACCAGACTTACTGTGGCTCGGAATGCCTGATAGCAGAAGATTAGCCGCCGGTCATCCATTGATCTTCAGCACTTGTGATCAGGCAAGGCAAGAGGGCGGCATACGGCCCCCGCTTTTTCGAATTGCGCCAAGCGCCATGGGCGTTTGAAGGGCGATCCGTGTAGGCCCCGAAGCGTTCCGAAACTTTTATGCGGCTGAATTCACTGAAGGTGTCAGATTTTTGGTGCTCAATTATCGGCGAATTGAACGGCCCCCTGCGAACCAGAGGCAAGAAACAGCACCGCCCTCTCACTGCCGCCTCTCTCCCTATATAATAACAACGCACCCAAAAAGGAGGGACTGACTATTGGGACTTGAAAAACGGACGGGCGAATTGGCGGCAAGATGCAGGTGGCGGATTGCCCGTGACCCCGCGGGCCAAGCTCACCCCACTTGCATGAAACGTCAAGCGGCTCTGGCGACTTCCGCTGCAGATGGCGGCGCGACGGAATGGTGCGTCAGATACCAGAAAATTCGACGTCCGACAGTGAGCGAGATTCACCAAACCGCGGCATGCCCGAAACTTTGCTGCTGTCCACGGCAAGCCAAGACTTTTTGCGACGTCTCATGGCTGAAGCGCACCGTCTCTTACTCGCCTGGATCACTCGCCAAGATCACCGTCGTCGTCCGACGCCGGAGACTGACAGGATTGGCCAAGGTCGAACTTGAAACCGTGATGAATGGACTGCGAATGCTCTTGGAAAAGTGCCCGCCATTCTACCTTAGACGCACCAAAAAGCCCCCGGGGACGGCGATGGTGAAATCAGTCACTTCACTGAGTTAGGCGGCCGATACGCAAAGCTATAGCATGACCACGCGCAGGTTGCGAACGTCCGTACAAGAGCACGCGAACCAACGGGCCCTCGCAGGTGGTTACCCGTGTCAAGAAAGAGCGACCGGCGCCGTCTCGACAAGGTCCGCCACACATGTTGCCAATCTGCTCCTTGGCCATTGTGCGTTTGCGGATGCGCCGATTACGTAAAACTCGCTTGGTTTCAACGGAATTCGAAATCATCGCGCCCACCGTGTAGACGCCGCAGTTTGCCACGGCTCTCCAGTTCCATGATGTCGCGGCGCTGCGTTTCTGTAGGTCACGGCAAAAACCGGCTCGCCACCTCAATCCAGTGATAGTAGCGTGAGCCTCAAGTTGTTTCAATAACAGGCCGCTGTCTTGGCTCTTTTTGTCTTCACCGTCCAGCGTGGGCACCCATCTCAAAAACCCTTGTTCTTCAGGGGTTTTATTCGCCTGCAGGCACCGTTCATTTTTCAATCAAAAGCCGCGACAGTCTCTTGTCGCGGCCTCTTTATATGGCTTTGTGATAGATCAAATTTCACTTGCAGGGACTGGCTGCAAGGTTAACCGCTACGCCCCGCCATCACAAATTCACCCGTTAAGCCAACGTCAGCGCCCGTGCTTCTGCCGTCAGGTCGATACCGACTGAAAAGGTTCACTTTGAACACGTCTTTTGGCAACATTGGTGCCGCTCTGACAGATGACGCATCGCCGCCCGAGACGCCATTGCCTGCTTGTGGCGCGTTCGCATCAAAGACATGGCCGCCCACCGCGTGCACGCCCGAAAGGCGGATGGGGGTTTCGCACCTTCGGAGAGGTGCATCTGCCCCCGGCATGGCCCAGTTCGCCCACTGTCGGGCATCAAATTATTGCCTCGAAACGATTCAGCGCAGCAATCATTTGCGTTTTCCGAAAGCCGCGTCGGTATTATACGGGCAACGTGGGCGATGCTACCGTAGGTTGGAAGGACCGACGGTCCCAACCGCTAAGTCACTAGGACGCCTCGGCAAAGATTTGCGTTGTGTCCCGCGCGCGTAGCTTGATGTCAGAGTATCAGAAAAAAAGTCTGCAAAAAGGACCGCACGCGTGCTGTCAAATTTCGCTTGTGGGTCCACGTCGCCCCCAGCTGTGATACGGCCGCCGCCGAAATCGCGCCCGGCAACAAAGCCGAAGGTTGGTGAAGTCCGCTTTTCCGATTGTATTCGCGTGGGCCATTCTAAAAAACTGGCGGAACCTTTGCAAAGCCCAAAGCATCGCGCCATAGACCCACGCTGCCAAGTGCCTCCTTGATCCCAACAAGTGTCCAAAGGAGAATGGTTTAGGTCACGGCGTTTCTCGCCGTCCGATTACTGCTGGCCACCATAGCTTTGCATCCAGAATGAAGTCGGCGTCCCGCCCTATAAACCGCGCAGTTGCGACAATGCAGCGGAGCGCAAGTCCGTTGCCCTGATTGCGAGGGCCGTCATTGCTAGCGGCGTAGATTTCACCCGAAAGAGCGTCCGGAAGCTTGGTCACGCAGCGCCCGCATCAAGCTCAAAACCCGCCTTATCAAAGAGGGGGCGTTGCCCGAAGCCGAGGCTTTTCAAAACGCACCGCCGTGGCCCCCCGATTTTGCCGTGTCGCGGACCTGATTCAAAGGGCTGTTGTCATCACCGCTCAAGGGCTCAAAACGAGGGACATTTTCTTTGCAACCCCCATAGCTCAAAAGCTGCGTCGAGAACGCAAAGGCGAGGACGATCCAACCCCCACTGTTCAAAAGAATTGGACCTTGTATTTACCAAAGCGCCCACCCAGGAGCTGTTAATTTATGGAAACATTAGTCAGTGAGTGGGGGCGTAAGTCGCCAGCTTTGCGCAAAGCCGCCCCAACCCGCTGTTCCGCCCACCGATTTGTTGATATTCTTCCTGTCCGGCCGTTGACGGAACGTCGGAATCACCCCTGGAAGGCATTCACTTCGAACTCGGAAAGAGTGCGCCAGGGCATCTTATGGTTTCAATCGCCGTCAATATTTTAACGTTGCCGATACTGTGCCTGCGGCCAAAATTGCGCCGCTGATTCTCTCTCT
>Ga0163217_1086364_pt1 | contig 14911 bp, 18 predicted proteins | sample SynspAceP_FD_185933 | JGI IMG/M metagenome (GOLD analysis project Ga0163217, IMG submission 185933) | Saline lake microbial communities from Ace Lake in Antarctica - Synechococcus sp. Ace-P (PacBio error correction) | ecosystem: Environmental > Aquatic > Non-marine Saline and Alkaline > Saline ... | reverse complement strand
TACGGAACTGTTCTCACCTTCGAAAACCTGGTGCTACTCTGGCAACGTGCAGCTACTGGCTCCAGGAACTCCACAAACACCTTGCGGGTTGCGGGACTCGAGCTGTTCGCGGGCGTGGCGCCATCGAATTCCGGGGTTGCGTAAGCGAAGTTTGATGGCGAGTTGTTGTATATAGTCCTCTTGCGGAAACTCTTCGCAGCTGGCATCTATCAGAAATGTGCCCATTTCTCCCCGAACCTTCAGTTGGGGCCGCAGCTGTCACCATCGCCGCCCTCGCCGTCGAAGAGATCTCGGCTTCTTGGTGATAGAACCGCGGTCGAGTCAGAGGATTTGTGGTGTCCCACTGACGGGTTCTATTGGACGTGTTGGCGGCTGCCTGTGCTGGCAGGGGCGCTAGGGATGAGACGGCTAGATTGTGACCTGCTTAAGGCACCATGCGTGCGCGTTCGCTAGCGAAAATGGTGCTGTCCTTCCATGCGTAGGAGGACTTTGCGCCTGGATGCGCGACGGATGTGGAAAGCAGCGGCAGCGATCTCGCGTGGCTTTTGCTCAGTTCGGGCCGAAGCCATTTCTGGCTATTGAGCCTTGGAAGAACCACCCTCGCACCGAGCAGGCCTAGCGGCCAGAGACAGTGGCCAGGGGTGGGTCTTGCGCTACAATCAAAGAAGGCTTCCAGCAGGCTGGGTTCACCTTGCCTGATTCGGCCAGGGCGATTGGTCTTGGCGGATGCCGTTTCTGCGGGCGGGCGGGTTGAAGCACAGCACGAAGCGCCGGGCATCCGGGAGAACGCCGAGCACCCTGCACACACAGGAAAAAGCCCACCCACCGGCCCATTGGGGGCTTCCAGGAAAGCTCAGCTCACATCCGGACTCGTGAGTAGTACTTGGATCTCCTTGCGTCCAGTGGCCGGCCAGCGGAAGGAGCTGGGGGGAATTGACTCCGTGCAAATGGCTTGTCTTCCGGAGGCGGAGGTGCGGCTCTGAGCTCTTGACTAGCCCGCCGACTTGCCGGCTTGGCTTTGGCTTTCAGTCATTTTGGCGATAGGGGCCGGGGCTGGCTGAATCGCTCAACGGGCACAGACCCGATTAGGGAATCCTTCGCGCCAACTCTAGGGGGCGTCTCACCAATCTCCGCCAAGGGAGCCGATCCAGCCCTCTTCAGCGTTTCATGGCGGTGGCCGCGCCTGCCTCCACTGGCCAGGCAACTGTCGCTTGGAGCCCCGGCAATCACGCCGAACAGGCGGACAGAGACGTGTGTGGCAGCGCGTCCTGGGGGCCCGCTCGGGGCAGACCGGCCGGCGGGGTGAACGGGCTGGCTTGCGGCGGCTCTCTCGCGTTTCTGGCGACTCTTGGATCCTGCGTCCGTTGGCGGACGGCCTGTTCGCTCCGGTTTGCGCCTGTGCTGGCTCTTGTCCTGGGGTTCGCTGGCGCTGGCAATACGCGCCACTGCTTTCAGGGCCAGGGCGGTGAAAGCCCGGCATTTGAGGGCTGCACCGCCAGCGCCAGCCACGTACCGATCCATCGGGCACCGCAGCAAGGCCGGCAAAGCTCACAGCGATTCAACAGCCGCAGCCGAAAGTTCTGTCTGGGCCGGGGGGTTGATCGGCACCCGCGACCAGCAGGACCGCCAGCAGAGGAGCGAAAGCAGGGGCAGAAAGCAGAAGACCGGGATCGAGAGCACGGGGTTCGCGCCCAGCAAAACGGGCCAGCGTGATTGAAGCGGCATTCAGCAGTGAATTCAGGAAGAGTCTTCCGCCGTGATTCAGGCCGTTTGTTCTGCGGTTAGGGCGCGATGGTCGACCGGTCCTTCCCAGCGCCTTCAGCGCCCCAAGTGCTCAATTAACCCAATAGAATCGAACACACGGTATATGACTCAGAAAAAACACCATCTCTTCAGTGGTGGTGGGGCATCAGGTGATACCGGCGGTGGGCGATTCGGTGGGGCGATCCGGGCCCCGCCTTCAGCCATGGGCGGCGGCGTCAGAGATCTCTGACGCAGATGAAATCGCGCTCTCCCACCTGGCATCTTCGCGGCGCAATCACCAGCGGCCCGGCCTTCCTATGAGTTGGACATCGGCACCTCTACGACCTCAAGCGTTGGCACACCGTGGCAACTACCGATCGGACTGATTCCCTATGCTGCCTGGGCACAAGATTATCACCCACTGCCCCGTGAGGTGGGGAAAGCTTGCCGTGGCCGATCGCGGCGGCCTGATCATCTTTCCAGCCTCGGTGCGCAGACGCGCCCCAATCTGACCGGAGCCACCCGTGGGTGCGCTCGGTCCCGCCAGAAAGTCGAGCCAAACTTGCGTCTGAATGCTGCAGGGTTCAGAGGGGGAATGCGCACACCCTGATCGGCCAGCCAGACGACCGGATGGGCCACGGCTGCGATCAGGGTTCAACCTCCTCGCCAGCTTTCAAGCAAGAGCTGAGGCTCCGTTCCGCCAGGAGGCATGGCCGACAGCGGCCCGGCGGCCAAACACACCGGGGCGCCACGCTCAGTCCTCCCGGTGGGCTGCTGTCCTGATCGTTCGCCTGGCTGACGGCTTCGCCGTCTGGCGTTCGTCGCCTCGGTTTCGACGACGATCAGATCGCGATCTTGAATGGCGCAGCCACTCCCACCTTCTGAATCTCCACGTCCACACATCTCCGAGAGCCTGTAGGTGCGGCGGTTCTTGCGACGCGACAAGACCGGTTTTCTCGCAGGTAAGAGCGTACTCAAATTACCAGAATCGTCCTATGTGAGCGAATTTGTGCTGCATGCACCAAGCCCTCACCCGGGATGAGCGGGAATTCGACGAAGGAAGCCCGTAACTTCTTGAAACCACCTCGTACTGATCACACCGGAACATGGTCTGACGTACCATTGGCGTCTGGGCGCGGGGCCTGCGGCCATCACTACCAGATCCGGCTTGAGCTCAAGTTACGGAGAGCCGGCGCGATGTGTCGAGGCGTGCATGAGATCAGGAGGTGCTGCGGGATTGCTCCAGTTCCGAGAGGTAGACGTCTATGAAAACTAGGAGAAACGAGCGGTGCAAGCAGCTGGGAGCAGTCGGATGGATCTCTTGCCTGATTGCATACAATCATTCCAGAGGCCAGGTCGCGTTTCTCATGACTTGTCAGAGTCATGCCCACTGCCCATATGGGCCGAACCTTGCCTCGGCTTGGAGCATGCCGTTTTACGCCCCACTCAACTATGCTGATTCCAGAGATCGCCGTAGTGCAGCAGATGGACAGGCCCCAAGGGCAAAGGCTTTCTCGGTCTCGGCCCGCCAGGGCTGGCTGGGATCCAGGGGGCTCCGGCTGAACGTGGCTACTTTCGAGAGCACAGCACCTCTGAGTTGGCTGGACATGCTCAGCACCCGGCTTGCGGTCTCGGTGGCGGCGAAGGCGGCAGCCAGCTCAGAGAAGCCACCGGGGGCGTGCCGTGCATCGGCCAGCTCCAGGGGATCTCAATGCAAGGGCGGCCTTGGCCACCTCGAGTATGACCTGCGGGCGGAATCCGCCTCACGATTGACCATTTCGAGAGGGGGAACGATGGGGCTAGCAGATGGGATAGTATCTAAGGCAAAGCATTCCAGGCAAGATTCAAGGCTGCCAGGTGCTTTGCCCAGGGGTCTGACCTGGCCGGTTGGCACCAGTTCCCTCAGAGGTGCGAAGGTGGATGCTCGTGGCGGTTAACGCACCAAGCCAGCCCTGGCGGCTTCGCCCGGCTCTGGCAGAGCAGGTACCGAGGATTTCGGGGTCAGGCAGGGAAAGTATCGAGATCGTATCCATACCACTTGGCCAGCCGCGCTGGCGGCAGCACAGCGCCAGTTTCCAGCATTTTTCAGCAACCCGGCAGCAGATCCTTGGAATGGGATTTCAGCCGCTGCCGGGTACGGTGCGTTGCTTGCGGTTTCCCTCGGCAGTACGAGGGGCCTAGCCGGGCAGGCCAGACTCGATGCTTGGCCGGTCACTGGGGGTGTACTTAAATCTGGTGTAAATAAGGGACTCAAATGCGATTGTCCGGTTACCTAACTAATCGGAAGCATAGCTCCCCAGGCATTGAATTGCAGGCCGACTGAAACTAGGCCGCGCAGCTTTCCTGGACCTGTGACAAAGGGCCGGGCCGCCTGGTTCAGGTGGGCCAGGGGTACATTGCAGGCAGCGTGGAATCCAAGCGCACTGCCCAGGCAGGAGTGGCCTCGGCTCGCTCACCAACACTAGAGGTCAAGAACTGCCGCCAGCGGTCAGCCGCTCTAGGCCCAACGGCGGGGAGTGGGACCCAGAGGGTGTACGCCCCGTTTTTCCCCTTCTTCGAGTGCCATCCTCATATACGAGTGACACCGCCACACGGCTATAAGATTGGGCGGCATTGCTCATCACGCTCAAGTTTCCGATTTCAGTGCATAAATAAGGTGAAAAGTGGCGGTTGAGCGTCGAGGCGGCCTTGGGGTTCGAGGTTGCGCAGCATAGTGGCTGCGCTTGGGTGGAGCGAACGCCGAGGTTGCACGCATGCAACCAGTGATGTGTGTGGAGCAGCAAAGAATCGAGGTCGGCTCACTTCCTCACGCCATTGATTTCGGCTCAGCCAACGCCGGGCGCTTAAGTGACCCTCGTGGACTGGGACTGGGCACGTGCATAAGCGGTAAACGGGTCCCTAGCCTGTCCTCCACCACCGCGACTGTGCTTGTCAGGATCGACTCTGGGTACTGGTCGTCGAATCGCTGGGCTTGGTATGCGGTCCACAGCTGGGAGCTGTCGAGTCAGCTCGGTCGGCACGGGGACGAGGCACGCATCCTTCATGCCTTCCACCTGGGCCTAGCATGTTCGAAGGTATAAAGGTTTGGGCGCGTTACAGGATGGTTGCACCCCACCCTCTCGGGGGATCGGCGGGCGGACCGGCCTTTCAGCGGGTGATGCGCACCAGCACCGGTCACCGTCCGCAGGCGTGGTTTTGGAGCTATGGTGGTCGACGGATATAGAATGTCTTCTCGTATGACCGTCTTCGCGCAGGGCGAATCAGAAGCCCTTGTTGTGAGCAGCCGCAGGGCGCGCTCGATCAGGGCTCTGTACGTGGCATACACACTGGCACGCACGCCGGCTTCGACCTTCCTCAAGAAGCCCAACGCGGCCCAGCCTCAAGCGGCGATCCGCAGGCATTTCGCCTTGTCCGGTCTTTTGGCTCAGACCGAAGAGCCTTCTTCCAACTTGGCAGTGCAGGGCGTCGGAGAGGCAGGGAGCTGGTCGAGCAGAACTCCTCGCGACCGTGAACTTCAATTCGTGAGAGCAGAGTCAAAGGAAGCAGGGCAAAGCTTCGAGAACTGGCCGGGGCGCGCACCGCGTTAGTCATGCCCAGGAAAAGCGGTTGTATGAAGCCACACTCTACGAATCTTCTGTTTCCGGCTCGAATGATAGCCGGGGCCGATCAAAAGGGAAGCGAGCGCGACAGCGAGGCGAGTTGGAGGGCAGATCGGCCAGGAACTCAAAGTGTGAAAGGGAACCCCCGGCTTAGGCACCCAGCAAGCTGGGCGCGAAAGTCACCAAGGCCCCCCGAGCTGCCGACAAACACCGCGATCGGATTTGTGGTGGCTGCGCTGATCGCTCAGATGTCTAGCTGCGTGTCTTGGTCACCCAGCTCGGCTGGAAACACAGTCAGATAAGGTGTGAGGCCAGGATCGGGGAGTTGCATCGAATCAAGGTTCGGCAGTTCGGGTCCCTCCTGGTGGCAGTCCTCAGCGAGGCAATAATGGCCTTGGTTCGAGCCCAAGCCAGAGGCCGAGGGCACCATCAGCTAGGTCCGGAAAATCCGCTCCAGCGCTGGGGCCAGGCAGCACCGAGGGCCAACCAGCGCCCCCAAACAGCACCGCCCACCAGGTGGAGCAGATCAAGGCTCGAGGCGCAGCCTCCCGGTGCGAAAAACGCCAGGCAGGGGCGAGCACGGATTCGCGGCCAGCAACAGGGTCGGCCAAGTTGGTCTATGGTCGCCCAGCTCGGCGAGGAACACCGTGGTTTGAAGTGCGTGAAGATAAGCGGCCCATACACAGGTTAGTGTCCGCTGGCTTGCCTCAGCCGTGCTGTGTTCATCGGCTCAGGGCTGTTGCTCATGGCTGGACGCTGTGCCCCGTCAAAGCGCCGCAGCACCGAGCATGACCGTCCGGCCAGTACTCTCGCGGATCTGTGGCATGGCAACAGGCATCGCGAATGGCGTCTCGCTCTGCTTCGCTCGGCACTCCTCCCGAACAGGGCAGGAAAGCGTTGCCTACCTGGCAAAAATCACGGACGCGTCTTGCGCTAATGCGCAAGCGCGCCATCCACCGGTGTCGTAGGTGGCGCTGGCCGACCACACCATCCGGCGCCCCCACACCATGTCCAGGTTACTGGCTGCGCATGCATCGGGCTTCAGGGCTTCGAGGGCCTCGCTCCCGCCAGCTGCCGGAGTTCCAGCCCGGCAGCAGGCTCCGCCATCAGCCCGCCGATGCAGCTCAGTGGCTTCCGCAGCCCAATCCACTCCACCCGGTTGCTGTGACAAGCCGGTCACAGTTGGACCGGGTTCACCCGGTCCGTTCTGCAGGGCTCCGTTCTTCCGTAACCTGCAAGCACAGGAACGGTCCTTCGGTAGCGGAGCCAGGTATCATGGCGTATCGACATCCATCTCTTTTGCCAATTCATTGGCCCTGCAGATAGAATCACCCTGGCCCAGGGCAGGCCGTGATCTCATTCTCTTCTACTCGGGCGCGGCGCGCTTCTGGGCGTCAGGTTGCCAAGCGAGTGCCAGAGCCGCCTCGCTTGAACAAGTCCCTGAAAATAGGGGTGCGAGTCTTGCTGTCTGCTGCTGCTGCTGAAGCTGGTAGCGCTAGAGACGATGCAAATGTCCAACCGAGGCTATCATTGCCGGATTCACACTCGACCAGGTCGTTCCCATCGCGGACCGCGCACCAGTAGGTTGCGTCTCGCGCCGTTGCAACACCACTTTCTCCGCCGCCACTGGGGGCGCAGCGGGCACCAGATTCCTCGAGTTGCAGGGCGTTCCTCGCCCTGCAGCGATTGATTGCGCAAGCGGAAGGCCACATCCACCTGCTGGGAAACGGGACCTTCAGCCCTGCCCAACGCCAGGGCAATCGCCCGCTGACGCGCACTCCTTGCTCAAGCTTGCAGTTCGCAGCATGCCGCACGCAGCCAAGGCCGCTTGTGTCATGACCTTGCAACCGGCAGACCAGAACACCGGCACCGCCAGGCCGCACCAGCGGTCTCGAGCCGCTTGCAGGACTCCTCGCCAAGAAACTTGGGAGTGACCCGATCCAGTGGGGTGCCTCGCTTCTAGGCTCCATCCGGCGCACCGCTGCTGCTCGTGCCTTCAACACTCACCTGCCCTAAGCCCATTGCAAGGGTCGCCTGAAATAGCAACGCCGCAGCGTTCTTCGGCACCGCACGGTTGAAAGCCAACGGCCGCCGGTTCGTGACCGCCATGGCGCTCAGCGAGCCGCCTGGCAATGGCTCAGGGACCTGAATTCACAAGCAAAGCCCCGCGGCGCCCGCACCGAGGAGGCGCAAAGCGTTCAGTTGCCCCGCCTGCCATCAAGAGCCACCGGGCAGACGAACCGTTCACCAGCCGGAGCTGGCCACCACCCCGATCACGCCATTTTGGGTGCCAATGCTCTGGGGCCAGCAGCAGAAACGGGTCCGCTTCCGAGCGTCCGCTTCCAACAGGCCACCGCTTTCGGCCTCGATTCGCATCACGAGCTCGCGGCGTTTGCGGTTGAGCGCTTTCGCACTCCTGGGCCTCAGCTCTCCTATGGCCGTTCGTCGTTGCGGTGCGTGAGCAACTCCACACCAGCTGGAGTGGTCCCCCAGCGGGCCCACCGCATTGATCCGAGGCGCCGTTTGGAAAAAGAGCCCCACAAGCCGGGTTGCATCGAAGGGGGGTGTCCCCGCACGCCAGCAAGCGTTGCAGCGCCTGGCAGGCCCGCCGAGCCGGGAGAAGCAATGCAGGCGGGCAGCCCGTCGCGCAGCCAGCGACGGTTCACCCCCTCAACAAGGGAGCCATTGTCTGGCGTATCGCCCCCCCCCCCCCCTGCCGATTAAACAGAACAGACTCGAAGCGCCCATTGGCGGTGGCGTCGCTCCGGCCAGGCTGCGGCGAGGTGGGCCAAACAGGCCATCACGTAGGCCAGCCCGACGCCCGGCCACGACCTCGGTAGGGCGAACGCCTCAGAGTGCAGGCCGGATGCAGCGGGGCCACGGTTAGGGGGATGCTTGCGGGGTGCAGGTGTCGGTTGGTCGGTGGAGGATCCCTTCCCACCTGGGTGTGGGCTCCGTCTCAAGGGACCATTCATACTGTCAAAGACCACATGCGGTTGTCGACTGGATATGAACCTCGCAGGGTCCTCTTCCTCCCGCCAGCCGTTTCGACCATGCGGAATTGAGGCCCGTAGCATCGTCGAGCCGTGCTGGGTCCAGATACCAAGGCGCTAGGCCCCGAGCCGCTTGGCAGCAAGCATACCCACAGCAGGGCGTGCTGGGTCATTTGCCCCACGGCGTTCGATAGTCACCGCAGATCGCTACGGCTTCGGCCTTGCTGCGCTCGAGGCCTGAGACAAGCCGCTGGACGCCCGGCTCAGACGCTGAAGTGCGATCTTTGAGGTGGCCGGCGCCTGGTTCGAGCACAATGGCCGATCGCCTCTGCCGGTGCCGGCTATTAGCCGCCGGCCGTGCGTTAGATATTAACTATTGTCGGGTGTGTACTCAAGGCCGCGCGACGATCGGCCTCGGCTCCACTCATCTATTCTCCGGGAGGGTGGAGCTAGCGCAGCTGCTTTGCCTGCGCTGCCTGGGGCAGGCGGTTGTGGAAGGGCCGGTCCCCACGGAGATGGCCGCATTCTGCGCTTGTGTGCTCCCATCGATAGCCCCCCTAACCTGGTCCATGCAGGCACGTTCTCCCCAGGGAGTCTCCCAGCAAGGCCAGCGGCCTCAGATACAGCGTGGATTGACCGCCAGCCTTCAGTGCCACCCGCTTCAGCGCCTCCAACGAACGGTCAGGCAGACATCCCTGCTCTTTGGCTCAGGGGGAAGGCTGCGCAGAGGCAAAGCGCCCTACTGGACGCTGTTGACTCGGTTCTATGCCGCCGGTAAACAATCTCAACGTCTTCTTCCTATTCCGCATTCGGCCATGAGCTGCGCCCCATGGCTGTGCTGGGGATGGTGGGTCTGCTCGTAGGATGCTGTGATCAGGCTACGCAGACCGCTTTTTCTCAAAGAGAGACCAGGGGCTGGGCTGGCGTTGATCTCTGTGCAACTTCGGATCATATTGTTACGCCGTGGTGTTGAGGGCTTTCCAAAGCTCCGTGTCCCTGGATTCGTCTGGGTCTAAGGCCAAACCTTGTCTGTGCGTGCGTGCCCACACGATTCAGCTGGCTCGTCTTCGTCCCGGTTCACTTCGCACGGGATATACAAGGCCCTGGGCCCGTCCGCTCAAGAACCGCCTCTGCGAGCGCACTTCAAAAACGCCTCTCCATAGGCTGCGTACGGATGTGCCCTGGGCTTCCAATCCAATAAAGATGCATGACGCGCTGATTGCCCAGATTCCGTTTTCGCGCAGTAGCTATTTCTTCTTGGGAGCAGCCATCCCCATGATCAACCAAACAATAGATCATCGCTTGGTCTTCCTGTTCGTCAAAATCGCTAAACTGACAGGACCATGCAGAACCCTGTGAGCACTCCACCTCCAGTGTTCCGCTTCTGGTCCGTCGCCACTGGCACTCTTCTGGCAGGCACTGGTCCGGCTGGGTCCTTCCTGGCCAGGGCCCGCGCCACTCCGGCTCTGGAGCAGCGCGCACCAATCCCTTCGGGCTCGCGGCCTGCCGACACGCCGCCGCCATCCTACAGCCGAGCTGTTGCAGCTCAATCCGCGACGGCAAGGTCAAGGAGCTGTACCTAATCCCCCCACCCAACGGGAGGTGGCGGTTGGTGCGCTGAAGAACACGGCACCACGCACGGAATAATGATAGCCGTGTTCGGACAAGCAGATTCACTGTTTGCTGCAAAACAGCCCAGCAGGCCAGGGTTCCCCTCAGCGTCAGCTTGATAACCGCGAACCCAGGCCCCGCAGGTCTGGTGATCAACATCCTGTGGGAGTGGACGTTTGGTTGGGGAGTCTCCACCTTGCTGATTCACGCCGCTACCTTCCAGGTAGAGCGAACAAAGCGATCGGTTTTTAGGGTCTGTCAGTCAGGCCCCGTGTTCAGTGGGGAGGGTCACGCAGGCGTGCGCTTCGGAGACCTCTCTCTCGCTCGGCACTCCAACGAGGCAAGGAGGGACTTGCAGGAGCACACAGCAACCGAGATGTGATGCTTACACCGCCATCCGGCGCGAAGCAACCCTATAGCGCGGCGACCCGCCAGGAACCGCGCAAAACGCTTGCTGGGCCAGGCGATTTGCTGGCGAGGCGGGGGTGCCCTTCTTCTCCCCGGTGTATGCGTCGAGATGTTCGTTGGGTGTGGGGCGCCAGCCGCGTCGTCGCGATCGTGTTCAAGCGCCAAGGAACAAAGCCCCTTGCATCATTTTTTCATTGATATAGAGAGTCGGATGCGGTTGCCGTCAGCGCGGCGGCCCGGGATCGGCGCTGGCAACGATGAGCGTTGATGGCAGACCGCACAGCCACGGAGATGGATGCTTTGAGGAGAACTCGGGTGATTTTGCTGGCGGTGCCACAACCGTCCAGACGTTGCTCGATGTCACCGCCTCTGACCCGGCCGGAGCCGTTTTGATCCGCCAGAATCACCCGTTGTATCTCCTACTCGATTCGCCGACGGGCGCGAATAGCGGATCTCATCCAGCGGCCTCTGTCTGAGGCGTGTCGCTAAGCACCGGAACTGCGCTGACCCGCATACGCCAAGGTTTGTTCAGCGAGCTGATCTCTCCCAACCGTGCGCTCAACGAAGCGGCAATCCTCACGGTCCGTCCTCGGCGATGATATCCAAGGCATGCGCGATTGAATCTCGCCATCTAATGTATGCTTGGAGCGGCATCACGATGGGGCTGACAGGTGCTCCCAAGACGCAGCGCCAAAAAGCCGGACTGATCGCTTACCACGAAGTTAGGCCAGCGCCCTGATCACCACCCTTGTGTACTGCCAACACTAAAGGGGCCGACGCTCTGGACAAGGTGTACCTGCTGCCCCGGTTCCGGAGGGGTCGGCCGAAGGCTTTGCCTCAGCAATCCACTTCCCGACCGAGGACATCCTCGATTCCGACTCTGATCAGGCCCGCGCCTATCTGCGCGCCCGCCTGCTGGGGACTGGGTGGACGGGGACGGGCGGCGGAAACTTTCGCGTGAGTGATTCTGGCCCCAGCAGAGCATCACCCAGCGTGGGCTTCCGGGCCGAATTTTCCAGATTGGCTCACCCGGAATCTGCAGGTAAGGTTCACTCCGCCTATGGCTATGTGTCCAGCCCTCTGATAGGCCCTAGTGTAGAGCCCTGAATAGAAGGGCGATGGCCTACCTGAAAAGGTAGATTTCTCGGCCGCGACCTGTTCCACACCCGGCTCCTAAGTCTGGCATATGACAGGATGTCAAACGACCGGTCAGATTGATTCGCGGGTAGCGGTCAGTTTGGCCAGCAAGCCCTTGGATTCAGGCGGTGAACCTGCTGCGTCCCCGCTCCTGCCAGTGACGTGAACCTGCCACTCGAACACTAGATATAGGAAATGACGATAGGAGTTGAATCGACAGACTAACCTCGTATTCGGCTGAGACTTCCGCCCTTGTTGGAGCCGCTTTGAAGACCCCCGCCGGCGAGCAGGCCTGCGTACATCTTCTGGTCTGCTTGTCGCACGAAGGCCGCCCGGCGGGGTTCTGAGACTCACTCCTGAAAGGCATGCACTCCCGCTGTGTACCACAGCGCGATATCCAGGTCGCGCAGATAGGTGTGCAGCCGGCATCTTGGAATCGGAGAGTAGCCAGCATGGCGGTTGAGCTCCATGGTGGCCCCCGCTCTGGTATCAATAAGTGGAAAATTAGCCACGCACGTGCCTCGATCACTATTAAAACTGTGTTGGTGGCAGGGTCACAAAAACGCCGCAACACGAGCAGCTCCTCCAGGTCCCCTGCTTCCGCGGATCAGGAACGTAGTGCGCATCTGATATTTGACGCTCAAGTGTCCTGAGGATCCGCTGACGCAGCCGGGCTGGCAGTCGATCACACAGGATCCGAGGGCCAACCGCCGATTGGTGGCCGAGTGATGGGGCCGGACTAGTGCAATACGCGCCCGGCCCTGCGGACACCCTCGCGCCGGCCATACACCAGCATAGGCGTTGTGGGATCACCGTGCGATGCGGGGCAGGATCCTCGGCGTTGGCCATCAGGCAGGCTGAGCCTGTTGCATTGTCAGTGTGCATGTGCTCGGGATCGCGGCGTCAGGCCAAAGGGCTGCCGCAGAGACGTTCCTTGAGGCACTACCCAGCGCGGCCTCAACCGTGCTTCTCGGTCATTTTTGGGTGGCTCGAAGCGCGCGTGACTCTCGGAGGCTGACGTCAAGGAAGGTGAGCAAGGGGTCATGCACCCAGTAGAGAACGCTTTCGCTGCTCCGCTTCAGGCTGGGGAGGCCGGACCTCGCTGGTGCGCTTCCAGGCAACGACAGTTTCTCTTTTGTTGTGCATCCAGGTGGTCATGTGGCTCCGTGGTCTCCTTGCCTGGACGATTCGTAGTCGTGGCGGGACTGGCCTCGCGCCCGGCAATTGCCCCTGACCCCCTGACACATAAAACAGTGCACTGGTGCCTTGGCGGCCAACCTTCAATGGTGTCCCCAGCAGGGATGCGCACGAGTTGGCCGGACCAGGGGCCGGGGCTATGGTGAGCAGGGGCCCTGGCAGCACAGTTTTGTCGTAGAGGTCGAGCCACGCGGCAGGATGGGCTGAGGGCCCTGTGGCATGGCAGTTCCAGGGCCCAGCGCCCTTCAGGGATCGGCTCGGTCCAAGGCCCGTGGCGAACCGGCTTGCGGCTGGCGGTAATCGAACGAAGCGGCTTATGGCCCCTTGGCTCCACATCGTGAAAGCCTGGAGTTGGCTGTATGGTAGGGGGGCTGGCTGCTCCTGGGTCATTGCGTCCGGCCACAATGGCAATCAAGCCTATGGACGGGGCCTGTTGGCGTTACCGTTCCAGGTCATGGACCCTGGGGAGTTCGAATTCGCCACTGAACTGCAGTTATTCAGGCCTTCCGCGCCACCGCCGGGCCACCAATGCTCACTTATCACCCATCACTCAGGGGGCCGTGGCCTGGTGATCGAGAAAGCACGAATGTCTCGCTGTTGGACATCAGACGATTGAGGGAGCGGCGCAGCTTGCCGTTCTTCGTCGGTGAGGCGGGCCGGGATTGCGGGAAAGTGGCTTCGAGGGCGGTGAGGCAGCTCACTCCACCGTGCTGGCGTTCCAGTCGACACTGTGCTTGAATCGGCGGTGAATTTCTGCGGGGGGTGGGGGATCAGAACCTGGATTGGTCTCTGGGAGGTGGGGGCAGGAACAGAACGGCCAATCTGCGGTCAGGGGCGCTTGGGGGTTGGACATGGGCTTTGGAAAAGGGCGTGGGTTGGGATTCCGGCTGTGAAAACGCCTTTCGTCAGCGGCTCATTTTTAGGGCCTCCAGTGACGCCCTTTGGGCTTCCAGGCTGGCTCCCCCCTGCAAACGACTGGGGCCCGCTCCCAGGCCGCTGTCTGTGCGTGGCCAGCTGGGGCTCGATGGTATAGTAATGGCATGTGCGCCCGCCATCGACGGGCTGATCCGCTTCGAGGGTCTTGACGTGTCAATTGCCTCGCGGAGTGACTGTAGGGCGACGGTTGGTTTCGCTGGATCGATCCTTGCCTGCTCACCCGCTTCTTGAGCCACCGCAGATTGTGGTGCCGCGGCGGTTTCGAGTGAACAGCCCCTTCGGTTTCAGCCAGCAGCTGGATTGCGGCCACGATCTTCGTCATCGGCTGACGGCGGCGATCGAGGCCGTTGCTGCGGCGGGCGGATATCAAAGAGGCAATAGCGGGCCATCGCGGGATTGGACCGATCGCAATGCGACTTGGCGATCGTGTTCGGTATTCACAGGGGTGATGTAGTTTCACGGGCCCTCGGGCAAACGCCTGCGGCGAATCGGTGGAGCAGCCTTCAGCCTGGGCACCGCTGAAGCGCACCGGCTTTTCGTTCGGACCAGCCCCACTTTGATGAATTCATCGGGAAATCCCTTTTGCGGATCTTGCCGAACAGGGAACCGGAGGCCAGGGGAAGCCACGATTGTGATCGGACGTTGCCAGCGAGTTGCTACGATCACTTTCGTAGCCGAGAGTTTTCGAGCCTCGGAAGTAGTAGGGGCGCAGGTTGATTGTTCACGGAAGGCCCCAGCCGTACGGTGTTCGCCACCTCCGAGCAGAGCCGGTTGACCTGGTCATTAGTTGCTTCACCGCCATCAAGGTGGGTTGTAGATCAAGGTGCCGAGCACCTTGCCAGCTCCAGATCGCTGGGAAATGAACAGCAGCATGTCCAGCCGGCGTGGGCGGCGATTGGCGGCGGTTGGACGTTGGCCAGGTTCGCGGTGTGAGCGCAGCCTCACCGTGGTGAACCCCAGATGCGGGCAGCGGGTTAGAGACGGCGACTGAACCACCCGATTCTTGAAGGAAAGGTGGTGGGCATGTTCCCCATTGTTCTTGATTGTAAGATTTTTCAGGGCCCAGACGCGGGCCAGGCGTGGCTTTCCCAGCGGCGTAAAGCCGGTGCCACATCAGATCGGGTTCGCGGCGATCGGCAGGAATCCGCGAATTAGCGCCAGATCGACGCCGGACGGCCTCGATCAAGCCCGACTCACCGGGCGGCGAATGGCGTCGTAGTCGAGACGACTCAAGGGGGGCCAAAAGCGACGTCTTCACAGAACGTGGCGGGCCGTGGGATCGTATGG
>Ga0163217_1016245_pt1 | contig 14914 bp, 12 predicted proteins | sample SynspAceP_FD_185933 | JGI IMG/M metagenome (GOLD analysis project Ga0163217, IMG submission 185933) | Saline lake microbial communities from Ace Lake in Antarctica - Synechococcus sp. Ace-P (PacBio error correction) | ecosystem: Environmental > Aquatic > Non-marine Saline and Alkaline > Saline ... | reverse complement strand
CCCAAACAAAATTTTTTTTCGCGGTCTTAATTAAAGATCATTTACTCATGAGTAGTCCCCTGGACTTCATTAGCGACCAGTTATATTACGGTTTGTAAAGCTTTTATATGGATACTGGCATTTGCTTTTTAATAGGCATTTTTCGCAGGGAATCTAAAAAAAGGAATTAGAAAAATGTCTCTGATTTAAGTATAAGCTCAGAAAGGAGTGGAAATTATTGGTCTACATTCCTAATAGCCATTATAGTTTTAATGCATTTACAGTTGAGGACCTTAAAGACTACACCAGTTTATTATTGGTTTGTTTACAGCAGGAATAACTTTCCCCTTACAGGAATTTGATATAAGTATTGCGGATCGTTTTATATTTTTTGTCCGGGTCTTAAACTGGAGACGTATTGAAATCACACGGAATTAAGGAGATGTATTGATAATAGATAGCATTCTATACTACTGCTAAGGAAAATGGTGACATGGGTCCAGTAGTGACAATTTTCGGCAGGACGTTAAATCAGTAACGCCTTTGTTTTTAAAGGGCCCAAATTAAGATATACCTCCTGGACTTTCCTTTGCTTTGATGGATGAATATACTCGTATAACCTATGATTCGGATGTGCTTCTGGCCAGAAACTGATTTCTTGAAAAGCTACGAACTCTATCGGATTATACCAAAAATTCCTTGCAAATGGAGGAAATGGTGAGCGATATCTACTATAGGAAAATGCCAAACTAGCCCCTCCTTGGCCATTCAGCAACTTTGACAGGATAGCCATAAATTTTAAGTATTCACAGATTATAAATTAGACGGGTTACAAAGCATTGAATTATTTGAGCAATACGTGCTGAACCTTATCGCCAAGATGTAAGGTAACGCTTGGCTCAGCACCCTTAGCAGCTTCTAAAATACCAGAAAGGATATCATTTAAAACAATGATATGGAAAAGATTGGACATTTGAAATTTGAAATCCTCTGGAGAACGAGCTAAGTTTTCCCTAGATAAACTTCGAATTCCTTAAACGAAGCGGTGCCGACCTTAATTTGTAGTGAAACAAATGTTGGCCAGGTTAAAGGAGGAACTTTATGAGGCATCTCCACTTAATGAAATATTACAATAGGGCCTTCTGCCTTTTGAAAAGAACAAATCCATTTTTGCTCAAAATACAAAAACTTAAAAAGGGCCTATAACGATTGGGGACCTACAGGGTTTTCCTTTTAACGTTTTGTGGCAGCCTCTTGGAATATTCGGGTTACACGACACGTTGTAAGATGAAATAAATGAACGGCATCTGCGTTTACCATGAAATTGCGTAATTGCTGAAAAAATGAAACAGTCACTGTTCATCGAATGTAATTCCATTCAGAAAGAGGTTTCGCAATTGCAATGTTAAAATCCCCTCTATATCCACTCCAGATATAATGATGTAAAGCGCATTGGGCCACCAAGGAAAAATGAAAAAAAGGGGAATTGATAATGTTGGTTAAGTAACCAATACCCGTTTTAACTGGAGAGCATGCCAGGCAAAATGCGCGGGCTTGTATCTTTTAAGTTGGACCTCCTTTAAAGGACGGACTTAAGGACGGCATTGATCAAGATTTAGGGCTATATCCCTACGGTCTCGCACCTATTACTATAGGGAAAAAAAAAAAACAGTTTCTGTTGGTAGGATATTTGTTGCTATGCAGAAATTATGGAAGGATAAATTCTTATTTGGATCATTCTTAGGGATCTTCCATCCAGAAAGGAAACAAATTCTTGGATTTGAAATAACAACTCTTGTAATCACTGATTATGAATACTATCAAAATACATATTCTTTAGGGGCTTCCGGAACCGTAAATGGCTCCAAACATTCTACTTTGGAAACACGGATTTTGAAATTATTTTTTTTTTATGGATCGATTTGTGGAAGTGTTTCCAAGGTTTAAGGAGCTTCGGCAACAAAAACTGGATTCCTTTTCTATAGATGTTAAGTAAATAGATTTGGCTTCCTATTGACCCGGTCATCCCTGGACATTTACCGGGATATTTACCAAGATTTTGGTAACAGAAGGTTTTAGAGGAGAGTATTTAGGAACTGCACTACCTTGGAGGACAGGATTAGTTTTTATTGGGACAGTGCAAGATTCATGAAAGAAGAAGTGACAAAGCCATTAAAGAGGCCTATAGCAAGCAGGCCGCAATTGCATTTTACACAATAAAGAGCGGCGTACCGATTGATTTGTTTAAATCCACAGACAAGGGCCAATGGATTCTCCTATCGGAAGACATTTCGCTTCAATACAGGGTTTAACGCCATTTATTGGTGCTTGCTTTATAGAGTTGGAAATCTTCGGAAAATTATTCGTTTTTTTCGGTATATTGCTAGGACTTAAGGACAATCTATTAGAAGGTGCCGAAGCCCAAAAATGGGCCGATTATCTATTTATGGGAAAGCACCTATGTAATAATTACAATCCTAAGGAAGATGTGGAAAGCTATACTAAGTACTCATTAAAAAACAACTGTTCAAGAAAAGAGGGAAAATCTCATCATCCGCTTTGCCGTGGAGCGGCTGCAATCTATATGTACTACTTTGGCAGATGTACAAAAAAAACAAAATCCATAATTAAACATATATTTATTGATAGCCCTATGGGCAATGAATGTTTTATCTGTTTATTTGAAACAATTTCCTAATTGGCATAGCTACCAATGACGAGTACCATGCCATGTGAAACCATGATTAAACCATCAGTAACATCCTATGCGGACACTTGAAGACCATTGTGACCCAAGACCTTTAAGATTGTTATTGCCGGTAGTGGCATGGTTTACAGCGTTTAGCGGTTCTCACCTATTTAAAAAAACAGTTGATCGATGTATCTTCAACATTCGGTATTGTTCGCGTTGTTGTCAGGCAGAAGGAACCCGTGGCCAGGCAAACTATTGAAGGTGCCCATGGACTTAGTTTTTCGGCAAATACTATCCGTCAAGGCAAAAAATCCGATCATTGGGGAAAGGCTATCGCCCACGCCGATCAAAGCGACATTAATGATTGTTGAAGGACATAGAAAATATTCCTTGAAACTGTATTCCTTATTTCATGGCGAAACCTACTTCATTGGATCCTTTGAGAGTTTAAAATTAAGGGGAGGGGGAAGGGATTTTTATGGATGGAGAGTACACCTGCCAAAAATTCAACGAAGTTACAAGAATAATGAATTATAAAGGAGAATGAAAATCTCAGTGCTTACTTTTTTCATAGTAGGCTAATTATACTTCAAAAGCCAGCGTAAATTAAAATTAAAATAATAATGGATAAGAGGAACAATTGGCCCGAATTACATGGAGATCCAGGCAATTGGAAATCACACCTTCAGGTTATGGAAGATGAAATTGGTATTTATAACCGGTTATTACAATCCAGCAGTGCTTAAAAGACCAGACACCCCTAACTGTTTGAACGGATTCAAAACTATGGGACCCGCCATTGAGAGCTGAATATAAGAAGTCAAGAAGAATAAAACCGCTATATCCATCACGAAAACGAATTTGGGAGGCGATTGGACCGTCCACCATACTCTTGGTTCACGACGATAACAAAAGAAGTGATTAAATTGCAGGCCGAAGTGGACGAGTGCCTCGAAACATTTTCAAAAATTCTTAAATCAGAATCTTCAATTATGCCGAGGGCATCTTAAAACGCGCAGCTCGAAGGGGTAATAATGATCTAACTGACCACGTCATATTTTTTCTTCACCAATCGCGTTATCTTCACACCATTCCATATATTAAAATAATTAAAAAAGCGTTATTAATTAATTCATTACCTGGTTCCTTGGAAAATAATACATCTATTATTCAATAAAAATACATTTTTGAAAAAAGCATTATTTACTCGCAATACTTACTAACAGCTGCACCTCTACAAGTTTGGTAGAAAACTTCGGAAAAACCCCGATATTGTACTTTTCATTGCCAATAAAGTTTTCGATTGTAGGGCATGGCCCAAAAACCTGAAGCCAGGGTGATTTCGAGACAACCTACAGAATGAGTTTAGCAAAAGGAATGTGAGCCATGCGTATGTCTGCATTGTTTTTGACGTCTCTTTACCGATTCAAGAAAAAAACGGAAAAAAACTTGACGATGTGGAACAAAGTTACTGGACAAAGATTTTTGATGCCTACTTTTTTACTAAAATTAACCGGTCGGAGGACAGCAGAGTTTTTAAAATCCTTTTCCAGATGAATTAATTACCAGAGCAGATTCAATGATATTATCTAAACAACCAAGACATTTATTATGATCAGGGATATATGTATAAATTTTACCGTCTTACCACGCTGAAAACCACTTTATTATTGCATCTGCGAGGCAAGGAGAGATCAATGATTTGAGAGGTAGTATAGATTATCGCAGATCCAAAACATGCCAAAAACACGATTAAAGATACATAAAAGCTTGTTTGTATTGCGGACCAAATGGAAGACCAAGATTTAATTTTCATGGGAGAAGAAGAAAAATATGAAATTAGGTTATGTGCTAAAAATTTTGAACATCCAACTTTTTTAATTAGCGCAATAAAGAATGCTCACAAGGTTCCTATACGCGATTGGCCCTAGGACTCTGAAACTGCAAATTCCAAGCAGTTGTCATAGGCAATTTCATATTCTCAGGGAGATGATTGCCTCGTCATTACTCTAGAAAAAATATTATGGGATTTGGGTGTGGTATATATTACTTTGCGTTCGGGCCGGGGCATAAGCAACGTGCATCTAAAACGGGCAAATAAATACGGATTTAAGGTTGCCAATGTGCCTGATTATTCCCCCATCCATTGGTCGACTGCGCGTAGCACTTTACAAGCACTTAATCGAAGATAATTATGGCCGATAGGCAGGTTACATTCCTTATAATTTTCTGCAAAACAATCATTATGGGGATTCAATTTAAACGGAAAGACGTAGGTATCATCGGAACAGGCAGAATTGCAAGTATTATGGCCAGATAATGCATGTTTTGGGTGTTGAAAAATTATTGGCCAACGATATTAAACCGGATTACAGACTGGTTCAATTATACGATTCTTACTACACTTTCATTGGAGAAACTTATTGGCGAAAAAATCGATATTATAGCCTTATATTCCGCTTACCAAGAAAAATTCTATTAATGATGCGATTAAAAAAAAACTGGACTCTCATGAAGCAAGAAGGTTATTCTGATTCAACACTGGCTCGGGAGCTCTAGTAGGAAACCAAGGAACTTAATCATCGCTTTAGAGAACAATAAAACTCGGGGGATACTGTACGGATGTATATGAAAAGGGGAAAGGGACCTCTTTAGGGACAATTTCGTTTACAGGATCAAAGCATTGAACAATTAAAAATTATTGTCATTACCACATGTATTACTTCACCGCACAAGGTTCATAACCAAGGAAAGCTCTTGACCAATATAGCCGCAGGTTACTTTTGAGGAATTCTTAATGTGGGAAGCAGGCAAAGTATGTAAAAAACGAACATTAGTCTTTGAGTTATCAGTCAGTAACCAAAGGACTAAAAACTTACCAAAAACCTTCTTTAGTTTTTTCTCCCAAGGTCTTTGAAGGTATTCTTCTAGACGTGAGCAATCTTTAATAAGTTTAGCGTCTTTTAGGAAAATCGTTTTCAACAATTCGCAAATGGCTCATCTTAAACAATGGCATTCACTGTCAATTTAAGTTTCTGTTTTCAAAGCCCTATCATCCAAATTTGGCTGTACCTATAGTAGTATGGCATCATCGCCTATACCATAATCTTTACTGTGTAAAAACCGTCAGGAAATAAATAGACTCTGGTTATACGATTTAAAGGCATTAAGCTTCAAAATAAGACCGTACCACTCCAGCTTTACTATTTTGTTTATCGGCTTCTCAGAAACCATCAATCGTTATATTCCACAACCTCCAATGCAGCAGTCTGTAAGGCCTGCATAATGGCATGTCCTTGAATAATAAGATTTCGTAATAAAAAGGTGAATCTTTCGCTATTATATAATTGTAAAATAAAGTCTGTTCAAAGGATGGAAAATCATTCATCTGGACCCCCGGATACAATTCTGACCAGTTTTCCTACTGTTTGCCATCGGGTATCCAAATGAGATTCCAAGGGTTAGTAATGATATGTCTTTTGGGCAAACCAGTACCAGTCCATTTGCAAATACAAAATCAAATGACTTGCTTGCCGTACCTTCGCAGCTCAATGATGTCGTGCAATTGCCCATTCTAACATGTCTCCTTTCACGAGTATTTGTCCGATACATTTATTCCTCCTGTTAAACGCCACTATGCCATTCTACTACTATGATCTTGCGATTCGTTCGGATTAAAATCTTAAGGATGAAAAAAAACGCCCGACTTAAAAGGGAGAATGGATAAACGCGCTACCCCAACCGCCATCAATTTCTTTAAAATAGGCCTTGCCTCAAGGAAAAGCTACCCACCCTCATAAAAATCATTCTACCTCTACCCTTGTGCAATTTTACGTTCAAAGAGAAGTAGTAACCGATTTGAAGTTCTCCTTCTCAAAATATAATATGGAAAGATGTATACGTTATTGGCATTTTCCAAAGGCTTCGAAAATAGATTCGAGTTGTTTTTCCAATCTTTTAACCAATCCCAAGTTCATTGTATTCCGTAGGAGAAAATGTGAATTACGGTAACCAAGGTCATTAGTTTACGGTACTTCCCGCTCATAGATGGCAGTATGTTGCATTAGGTTTCTGGCAAGTTTGGACGCCTTCTTTTTTAATTTCAACCAGCTTATTCTTTCTGCGGTTTCTTCAGAAGAAGAGTATAAAAACTTACACCAAACAGGAATAGTTGAAAATGGCCAAAAAGCCAAGCCAGGGACTTTTAGAGGTTTGGCACCATGCAAAAGGATACTTATAATGATGGATATGGCGATTAATAAATAAAGACTAAAAAAAATTACTGTCCACATGTCACTTTTTAGTTTGCAATTTAGGATAGACCAATTATTCAAAGTTCGGCAAATCGTGGTGGATTAACAATGATATTATATCCAGTTACCCGACGGCACGAAGGTATTTGTTCCATTCCAACCAATTGATAATATTACATAAACCTCAAAACATTTAAAACTTTGTTTTGAGGTGTTAACTTATGTAGACTTATTGAGGGTTCACTTTTGCAGTCATTCACAATGGTATAAAAGTTGTAATAATATCGAGAAATGGGAATAAAAGTTGGATCCATTGGAACATGGACTTAATCTATACATTTTTTTTCTATTTGCGGCGATTAGTAGATAAAGTATTCTAGTTCATTTGTAATACCAAATCAAAAATTAATAGTAATGAGAGTCATGGACCACAATAAGGCCTAAAGCTTTTTGTTCGGTGCTTTGAGTTTAAAGTCGCCCAACTTATTTTTTAATGCGAACCTGAAACACATGTAGTTTATTTTCGGCATGGATACGGAATTTGTACGGTATTGGTTTTTCCCGCATCTTAATTTCTTACTCGCGTTTAATGATGAATCTTGTAGTATGTTCCATCAATTTCCTTTAGCTTTTAACAATATCGGCGGGTAATCCCCAGATTGTAAAAGTTCGTTGAAATCCACTATTTATTCCTCTACTACCACAGTCAAAACCCATGTTGTTTCAATACCAAAGCAGCCTTTTTAAAAAAATATATATATATTTCCCACCAATATTCTCATAATTGAACCAGGAATAGATTCCTTTTTCTATCAATGTTCAAAGCACAAACTAAAGGGAATTTATTTTTTTTTTTTGGTTATGTAGTCCCCGAAATCGTCAGCTCCTTTCAGTCTGTGCAATAGTAAACTACGAATCTTAAAGGGGAGGGTCCTTGAAATTAAAAAGCAAGTATAAAAAAACTTGTAGTAAAGCCAAACTTTTTTCATTATATCGTATTAGGAGGTTTGTCATTTGCTTTTTAAAGTTTGCCGAGCCATATTACACTCTTGTGCCCGGCAAACTTAATATCATTTAAGTCTTAGGATAGACTCTTATTAATATTAGAAACTAATTAACCGCTTCTAGCATTCAATTCCTTTAACTTCCGCCGTCATCTTAAGTACTTGTTGTTGGGTAATCATTCATTTACTGTTGGTTACATATTCTACTTGGCAGAGGATATTTTTCTCTTAAACCATCCTGCCCCAATTGGAAATCTTGAGATTCAATGTCATGCCCCAGTGCTTTCCTCCGCATTTCACATATTATACCTACCTCCCAAATATAAATTTTCCATCTTTCCCAGAATCTGTAGGGATTCAATTCCCCGGCGTATGAGTTGCCGTTCTGTTCGGAAGTTTCAATATCGGCTTTTCCACTTGTATGCTCAAAAGTCCGAAAAGCTCCAATTCCCCTATATTTTACAAATGGATGATCAATAACGGCTGTTACTTGAGTTCCTCATGTTAGGATATACCTTCCTGACCTGAACATTACCGCTGGTGGAAGCAAGTTTCATCTTCCATAACAAAATAGTACTAGATCCAGCACGGTCTGCACTGTACAAATATGAATTTGCACATAACCTGTGTCATAACAGACCCCCATGATCCGATTTCATCTTAAATCGTTCATTGGCTTGTTTGTCGTAGTGCCCATTTTGCCTATGAAGGAGGCACCACCCAGTTGATCCGTCGGGTTTTGTTGACCGCTCTGATTAATTTTACCATTTGCAATACCTAACCATACTTATAAAATCCATCTTGTTTTACGGAAATATACTTTCCCCTCCTACCTTGTGGTAAAGGCATCCATGATCAGTTACCTACAAAAGGATTGTACAGGCTGGGCATTATCTGTTCTCCTAAAATGAGGCGTCCCCATAGGTTTTCTCCATATGCCCAAATCTTAATAGTTACATACTGCCATAAAATTTTTCACATAAATCTTCACGGATAAATCCAGCCCTTGTCTATTTGGAAGTACCCTCCCTTAACATTAAGGTTCAGGAATGGTGTTGGGACAAATATGTTCTCAAGTCGCATTCTATATTCCCATCATACAAAGCAACAATCAAGATCAAGTTGCGTAGCCAATTAATAATTATAACCGATATCCTTAAGGACTACAAGCCCTTGGAATGCTATGATTACCGGCCTGATATTGCAGGGTGGGGATGACCTCCTATTCTTACTTTCACCCCATCGAAAACAGAAAAACTGTAGGCTTGGTGCTTCAAAAATACATTGATCCACTTTTATCGGTTGTCTGAAATTATCCCAGTTTACGTCCTGTGCATTTATAGACCCTATTCCTGTTACTTACTAGTGTTGCACAAATTACATTTTTAAGAAATGATGTCAGTACGTTATATTTAACTTGATAATAATTCTTTTAGTTAGAAACTGTAATTAAATTTTATAGGTGATGTCGTCACTCGTGTTTAGTTCCAGTAATTGCTTTGGGCGGTCGGGTCAATTTTGTAGATCGGTCATTTTTAATTTCTTTACTTCCCGGTTAAGGGTTACCTTATTGCTGTCAATGTCATTTCCAAATCCAGGGAATAGCTTTTTTTACGCCGGAAATTGTCAGGTCTCCAAGAGCAATTTACTTGAAAGTTTCCCGTTACCGTTGGGTTTTACTTTCTTTAACTTCTACCAAGTTGGAAGACAATTTTTTTATTGTGTCTTGGTCTTTAATGCCTTGTATGGTGTTTTTGTCATAGAAGACTTTTCCGCTTTTTAAGCTTCAGATCTACCCTAGACTTCAGCTGTTCCAATTCCCCGGTTCTCCCTAATTTTTAAATATCAAGCTCCGACTGGTTATTCTGCATTTATTTCCCAATCGTTAAACTTGAAGTACCTAGTACTAATAAGGACGATTCCCCATTTTAATACCATTTGTACTTTGAGCCGTAAGCTGTTGCTAAAAAGTAAAAACACAAATAAAACCCTTGCTTACGATTCCTGCTTCAATTAATCTCACATATATGTATTCTTTAGTATTTGATGCCAAAACTCGCTGCATATATTAAGGAGGCTAATATGAGAATTATCATCTTGTTAGAAAATAGGATATAAACGTCTTTCCTAAATTTTATAACTATTTTTGGATGATCTACTAGATTATTTAACGGGTTTAAAACCTTGTGCTCAGAACCTTTATATGAGCAATTGTAATTAAGGAAGATTTTCAGTATTGTTTTTTAAAATGGAAGGATTTCGCCTGTTTTTATTAGGAAAAAAATTAACAAATATCGACTGAGACAGTAGTTGGTCCATTCCCAAATGAAGAGCTTGTTATAAAATAATAAAAACCTCAAAACATTAAACTTTGTTTTGAGGGTTAACTTATGTAGCTTTACTTTTCTATTTCCATCTATTTTTTAGAATCCGTTTAGAGCCCCATAAAAAAAGGCTATTTCTGGATTTACAGAGAAATATTTTTACAGTGTTTTCTGCTCCATTTCGGACTTGGAAGGTCTTCACTCCCTGTTATTATGAAAATTTTTTTTACTAGAAATTTAAATTAATTGGCCACTTTAATCAGTAAAAGCCATAGCCTAAATTCATTTCATTTAGTGACTCAAGGGAGTTGACGAGCTTCCTGTAAAAGGCAGTCGGCCCTCTGTACCCAATTGTCCAATCCATTTAAAAGTCCACTCGATTAAAGGTACAAAATCAAATGGGAGAATAGCTTCGGCGATCATCCCCTTTTATGATAAGTTCGTCCGCAATCTCAAAAATCCAGGAGAATTTGATTCCGTCCACGTTTCTTCCAGCGATCGGCCTATATATAATACGGTTACCGGACTTTACCAAGATACCAATCGGATTTGCAGAATAAGTACCTGGTCCAAGTAAGCACACTTTTAGATTATGGAAAAAGGACGGTATGCATCCCTTTAATGGTGTATTTTAGCCTGACCAGGGAGTTCCATAATGAAATGGCTTCTTGCCCCTTATTATCTATGGCGAAACCTATTTAATGTTTCAAATACATTTCCGTCACTTTTCATATCCGTGGGAATAGGAATTGCGCCAATACCAAATCCTTTTACATTTCCTTTCGTGTACAAATTGGTACTGTCGGATATATGAGGACCACTTGCCAAGTCTGGGGAAAAATTCATATTTTTTCATAAACGAAGTATTTTAAATATTTACACGCTACAGAATTTATAGGAGATCTATTATTAAAACAAGTAAAGGGGATTTTTTTTCCCCCCCCCCAATTTTTTATGTTTAAACTTAAGTTTTTTTTTTTTTATTTTTCCTTTAGAAATTAAAAAAAATTTTTTTTTGGGGATTTTCTTATTCAGAAATGTTAATATACGAGTACAATTAAGTTAATTCATTCTTTGTTTGCGGTTAAAAATTCCTAACAGTCTAATCATAATGGATTAAGTTGCTAGATATAGTGCCATCTTAACATAATTTAAGTTATACCTTCAATAAGTTCTCAAAACAAATATGATTACTTTCATCTTTAAAGTTTCGATAAACATAGAGTGGTAATGAGCCATTTAAAAAGTAATAATTTTACAACGGTAGCTATAGGCTTGGATAAAACTTTATCTTTTCTTTTATAAAGAGATTAATTTTGCTCTACAGATTATTTTTTCATTAATATGTCCAGCCTAAGCAACAAACAAGGCTGAGGTCCCAATTTGCAGTGATTTTTTCCAGTGTCGGTTCTGTTTTTGGTGGACACTTTTAATTCTGCTCAAATTCCAATAAGCTAGTCAATTTTTAATAGGCCTATACGGGTATATTTACATTGGCCCAAATGTGGTTGTATTCTGTAAAATCCTTAAATAGCGGAATAACTCCTTGGATTCCAACCAACCAAGACTCACTTTTCTTTGCTTACAGCATATCTTAAATTGGGGAGCTAAGCTACATATTGGCTGCCCCCAACAAAACTTAGTCCAAATCCAAAGCAAATTTCAAGCTATTTTCGTTTTGAGGGTACTTATCCACTACCGCAGATTTCTGTTAGTTTGCGAAATTTGCATTTTGACTAGATACGCACACTCAATAGTTATGGCGATTGTCAAGAAATAATTTGTTAAATTTCATAATGGTTCTTTTAATGGTTATGGTTTTATTAAACTCTCATTTCCTTAATCAATATATGCCTTTTTTAACCAATTTTCAATATTTATTTTGCCTAGTACAAATCTTCATTACCCTACTTACAACTTTCAATATTAAGTATGTCCGAGCAATGAAATGAAAAAAAGTTGGGTATTGATCGCTAGTTACTTTTTACATAAGCCATTGTTACCCATTTTATAAGTGGACAGAAGTCATCCAAGAATGTGAATTAGACAATGACTGTTACACTTTTTGGTTATTCTTACTGTTACAACTGAACCTCAATTCTTACTTTTGCCATATACTAAAATAGAATTGAGTTCATGAAACAATAGTTTAATGCGAATATTGTACGAATACCTATTACATCGGGATGGATGCAAACGGCCTCTTATTTTATGCCTTAATACTTTTCATTGCGAATTAATTTTGGTTGCAGTTTTGTTAGGATTATATCAATCTGGAAAGTATGCGGGTTACTTCGGTAATTTGCTAGACGGTACTTCCAACCAATTTTGATAATTCTTATGTCGTTTAATAAAAGTCCCACGATAGTAGCACAATATTAAATTCCCTGTGTTATTTGCTATACGAAACTACTTCCCCCTTGCCTTTCTAGATTTTGAACATACAGGAAGGCCTTGTATTAAAGGCAATTGAAAAATCCTTGCGGTAATATTGTGCTTATCTTTTAAAGAGTTTCTTACTCGCATAAAGGATTATCTAAAACCCTGCCCCATATGAAGGACAAAACCCGCTGGATAGCAACATTAGGCTATTTATGATTTTCGATGGGAACTCGGAGGGCTTCTTCACTCTTTTGCAGTAATTACCGATACACCATTGGAAGTTCCTTTCTTGCCCTAGGCGCCGCTTCCGCCGTTAATCTATTGATATTAAGAATACCATCATGGCCCTCGTAGCCAGCATCCAGGTAAGTAGTTAAAATGAACATTAGTTCCGTATAGGGGATTGGATAACTTTTGAAAAATTGGGAGGCCGATGGTAATGTTACCGAAAAATTTCCCTTGCTACGGTGGAAGGTCCAAAAATTTTGAATGACCAGTAACCTCTATCCCCAGCTTATTCACCGATGAATTTCAAGACTCGACTTTCAAAAAAACTGGGAGGTATGGAGGCATCCGGCGGTCGACGGATCAAACGGGCGGCTACTATAACCAGAAAAGTATAAAATTTCCTGACCACCAGAAAAATATTGAAGCCTTTAAAAGGGACATTTACAGCTAATTTTCCAAATACTGTGAGACAAGAAATACCAAATAGTAACTATAACAAAGGAACATGATATTGACAAACAAATAGACCATAAATGGAAGAAACCCTCACGGAATTTAGGTAGTTTTTAGAAAATATGTGGAAACTTACCTAAAGAACCATATCTGCAGCTCAACCAGGGCAATGACATAATGACCAGCAATTACCACCTACTGGGCCAGGTATATACCAAGACATCTATGCCTTTAGTAGTGACAAGCGCTTGGGAAAACTCAATGAAATATATTTCATTGGCGATATTTTGACATTTGTTGGCTCGCCCTTCCTTATTTTGAATTAGAAGTCTTTGGAACTACAACATCTATGGACGTCAATGTAGAAAAAGATTGAATCAGAAAAAGAAGGTGTAAATTTTTATCAGATTATTTTTCCGCCTAATAAATTTAGGATTCAATTTTCATAAAAAATTTGTCCGTTAAATTAAAAATTATGAAAAAACGAATATGTGGTTGTGTTTGCCCATCCAAAAATTTGAACAATCCAGGGCGAATAAAAGCGCTTGCGCAAAGTATTCAAAATAAAGAGGGTGTTACTTTTCATGATCTGTATGAACCACTAATCCGGATCAAACATTGATGTAATTTCAGAAAAAAAAAATTGTTTGGAAGCACATAGATGTAATTGTTTGGCATCATCCTTTTTATTGGTACCGTTGTCCTCCCTTAATGAAACAATGGATGGATGTTGTTGTTGGAGTTTGGCTGGCATATGGTCCCCAAGTAAGTGCTTTAAAAAACAAAAAAGTGTTTATAATGTAATCCACACTGGTGGAACAGGAAGTGTATTGGCCAACGGGATCACACAACAATCGTAAATGGCAATTTTTTTCAAAACGTCCCTTTGAAACAAAACGCCAGGACTTTGTGGGCATGGAATAGTTCTCCTCCATTCACCGTAATGGGAACCCATTAACATAACCGATGCGAAGAGTGGTTGTAAAAAGACATACCCTACAGTACCAAAACAATTAATACGCTGTTTTAATGGAAGGGACCAGACCATGGGGAAAACTGTAAGTGACTTGCGAATTCTTGAATGATACCCCCGCAAGCTTAAAATAAAGTTGAAAACCCAAAAAATGAGTTGCAGCTTCCTTTTCCACAGCAATTTGATGATTTTCTTGCAGGGCCAAATTTGTGTACCCATTGGCAAAAGAAGTTTGGTTTGAGTTCGTTCTCGGTGTATTTGTTGGCTGGGAAGTTACTAAATGGGTCCTTAATACTCTTTAGGGTTTTGTTGGAGATTTTTTTGAAAGTTCCAGGACATTCTTTCCATTTTGCCAGGGGAAGTTTCGGGTCTTGTTTGTAATTTGCGAATTGCCCATTTCTTTTTCTAATTGGGCTTTGAAATAGGAAAACCCAAGGGGGGAAACTTTTGGGAAAATTGGAAAGGGGGGGAAAAAAAAAAAAAAAAAAAAGCCCATAGTAGGGGAATGTGGGAGGAAGGGGGGCCCATAGTTACTAGCGCACAATGATTCGTTTTTCCTAGCTTACTGATTTATTCTATTGGAATTTGATTGGAAAGTCTCCTTGATATAACTCTCCTCTTTCTTT
>Ga0163217_1013329_pt1 | contig 14915 bp, 8 predicted proteins | sample SynspAceP_FD_185933 | JGI IMG/M metagenome (GOLD analysis project Ga0163217, IMG submission 185933) | Saline lake microbial communities from Ace Lake in Antarctica - Synechococcus sp. Ace-P (PacBio error correction) | ecosystem: Environmental > Aquatic > Non-marine Saline and Alkaline > Saline ... | reverse complement strand
CCCCCCGCATCTGAATCACCCAAATTTGTGATTGGAAGATTTGATAAATCGTGATTCAGTTTGTTGTTTCCACTCAATCAATTTCTCTTTTAAACTGCTCATCAGGGTCAGGAATGACCTTGATAAAAGCCCCCAAGGGTTGACTAGGATGCTTTATTGATTCTTAATGTTCGCTTTGAAGCAACCTCCGCGTTGGGAAAGGCATTCTTTTCGCGTCTTGTTGAAAATAGCTGAAACTTTGCTCAAACTTCGGTTGCAAGGCAATTCGCGTACTAGTAATGAAAATGAGTATTGAACGGCCTTCTTCTGAAAATCAATTCTTCGGATTTTCTAAGTTTAGCTCCATGCCATAACTGCAGCATCACCATCTCTGCCAACAGGAGTCCGAGTGACTTGATCGAATCAGGGATAGGGAAAAATGTTAAAAGATAAATTTCAGGATCTTGTGACTATGGCATTTTGCTTCAAGGGTCCCTTAAAGGCTTCTTCGCCATCTTTAACCATGATCAAAAAGTAGTTTGGGGCATTGATCCAAGAGGTATAGATATAACTCTTTTCAGAATTGGATTTTACTTCCTGATTTTTAGAGTTGAAATTTGAAAATTAACTAAAAGTTGATTCACCCAGTCACTTTTTCGGGAGTCTGAATCACTTTTACATCATCGTTTTTGACCAGTAGCAGGTAAATAGGTACTCAAATAAAAATCAAAAAAGCTTCAAAATGCTGTTTTTCCAGATCTTTTCCGAATTAATACTTTTCCGAATTTCACTAAAGAATTTGATTGTTAGTTTTCTTGGAGGGGTGATCATGATGTTGTGCACGGCGATGCGTGCCCGGGGTCCATATCCAAGGGCATTCCTGGCGCGATTAGGCCTTCAGCGGTCGAGGCCAGTAGATTCGGAAGTAGCCCATTGGGAATATAGACTACATAGCGTTAGGTAGCTTTGTCTTTGACTTCACCGCGTTTTTGGATCATAAATTTTCGGGCATCTGCTTGTCATACAAAAAAGTGTGCCACCATCCTGGGGAAGCTTGAGGTTTACGGCTTTTCCCCTCGGCTTCTCGGGCATTCAAAAATTTCCTGAAATGGACTTTCCTTTCTTTTTCAACCGCTCGACGCGCCTCCATTTAAATGGGCTTCTGCGCTGGAGTTATAGCAGGAAACACTTTGAAATCTTTACCATTTGGAATCATCAGGATTTGCAAGATCAATATCATTATTGCCTTTTCGGAGTGTTGTCCATTCACCTTTGGCTGGTTATAGCCATTAGACCATTTGCACCTTCCTTTTTTTTCATCTGGAGCTTGCCATCAAGCAGTTTTGATTTGAATGGCTGGAGGATTGGTATTCTTGAGCAAAATGCAGGAATGGTGAGAAAAAGAAGGATGTGAGCTAACTGGAGGAATGTTTTCAATGGCTTTGGCTTTTGGATTTCATTTAATTTTAAAGGCTTTTCAATGGAAATAAAAGAATTTAGAAGCGATCGAATACCTACGAATTGAGTAGAAATTAAAAAACTTTAGAAATTTCTTAACGAAATCAGAAATGTTGAAAAAACAAGGAATTTGATTATCCGCTACTTTGACAGTAAGTATAGAGGAAGAGAATGGAATTTGGGTTTGCAAATTGATAATTAGGCGGTTTCGGGTCCTCCCGTCTTTTGGTCTTTCTGTCCCAATAAGCAAAGGAAATAAGGGGTACGGCATCATTTCCGGATAGCCCATATTTATTTTTATATCGCAATTGCACCAGTTAACGGCCAAAAAGCGACTTAAAAAATATTGGGTTTGAAACGATGGCTATTTCGGTACTCGGTCATCGGTTCATCGGTCATCGGTTCTTCGGCCTGCCTTCGCCTTGCCAGCGGTCTTCAAGCCGGATAAGCAAAGAAAAAAAGAGGGTACTGGCATTCATTCCGATACCCATATTATTTTTTATAAGTTTAAAAGAGGAAATCAACTAACCCGGGTTTTTAGCCTGATTTTAAGAGCCAAATCGATCACTGACTTCGAAGGGGAAACTCTCGGAAACTCATCCGTGTTAAAAGTTGCTCATTCCTTTCCTGATAAAAGATGATTTTACCAGCTTGGACTGGATTACCAAAAGTAGTTGGAATCGAACTGCTCTGAAGTGAGCGAATTGAGCCCAAAACTCGCATGCGCAGTAGGGAATGACACCGCTTTTCCCTTCTAGAAATTGCGGCTTTTTTCGATGTCATTTATCCAAGCCAACCAAAAAAGGAATTTCAATAGTGGGTTCATTTTCCAGGGACTTGTACAATTCAAGAAATAATGGGGCATTTCTGCCCGACAAGGGCCACACCATGAAGCCCAAAGATTAATTAAAAGTGTTTTCCCCCGGTAATATTCTTAGTTTATTTCCCTTAACCCTCAAATCTAAAAAACCGAACCTTTGGTAATCAAACTCAATCATCTAGGTGAGATCTTTACTTCGCTCCAATCTTGGGTTGATTCAATCCGGCTGTACAAAAAGACAGATTGAATGCGCCCTGGGATCAACAGGAAGCATTGCCTGTGTAAATACAAAAGGGCAAAACAGGCTCAGGTTTTAAGCCCCATTGATTTAATTTCTTTTCAATCTACTTTTCATTGACTATTTATTGGATTATGAGGGGTTTCGGTTTCAAAGTTGAATATTCAAATTTTTCAATTCCGCCTCGGGCGGACAAGTTCTTTAAATTTCTTCTAATTTTTTCAATATAATTCTGTTCAATTTTATAATCTTAAATCAGACTACTTAGTGACATCAGGCACATTTATTCATTTTTTCGATTAAAAAGGAAGCCCTAACTTGCAGACTCAATTCTACTTTATTTACCCATGAATTACGAGTTACAGATTTGCCCAAGGAATTACCAAAATTCGCCCAATCAAGTCAAAAGCTACACTAGAATTACTGGATTGGTGGAGGCCACAGGTTCCTTTTATCTTCCCGTATCGGAAGGAGCCACCCGGTGAGTTGGACGAAGTGCAAAGTGGCTGCAATTTCGTATCGGGGTAGGAGGCAGCTTATAGACTTGGACAAGCGTTAAGAAGCAATCCTCAAATCAATTTCAGGAGCAAGGAAAATTAACTCCAGAATGGAAAATAAAAGTAAAGTCCGCTGAGACAATGTCTAAGCTTGGAGGACATTTATATGCCTTATAACCGAAGCGTCGCACCAAAGGAATGATGCTCGTGAGGAAGGGTCTTGGAACCTTGGCACGAATTTAATTTTTTTCTCAAAAAATCCATCATTTGGAAGAGGAGGTAGACAACTTACCTGGATTTCCGAAAAGGAAGTAAATTCCAATAGAGGAGGCATTGCAAGGGCTCGGGATATTTATTGCTGAGTGCGCGTCAATGAAAATGCCGGAAGTCCGTTGAAAAAAATTGCGGAAACTATTTCCTAAACGAGGGGAATTTTTTCATCGAGAGTTATCCCTTTGGAAAGGAGCAGAGGCCATTTTCAAAACAAGGATTATTTTCGAATTGGTCTGAGCCGATCAAAACTTGCTCCTTCGCATCGAGTTTTTCTCGCCATGCGCGAGAGGGAGAGAAGGAGCTTTTCCTGATGTTGGGGGATGCTTTGCCGGAAGAAGGTTTTTCAGCACTTTATAATTATGGAAAAGGAATTTCCTCCGCGGATTGCTTCAAATTCTTCCGTAGGAGGCAGATTGAAAAAACTGGCTGATTAAGAGATTCGTACAAAGATGCTGAAGCCAAGTATGGAAACGGAAGTTCCGACTCCTGACCAAAAAGAAAGCCGATGAGGAAGCGATCAAAAGTTTCACGGAAAAATCTAAAACCAAACTTTTGCTTGGTGCCACCTTTTGGGAGAAAAGTCATGTGGTATGGCTATTGATCCGGATTTAGGTCAGGTTGTTAAATTAGTCTGCTTAGGCCCTCAGGGACAATTCTTTGCACTTATGGAAGCTTATATTTCCACATGGAACCGCAACGCAGATCTGCTTGAGGCTGGGATGACTGTAACAGGGACTGGGCCGGAAAGTTTTTGACGTTCAAGCCATCGCCATCGGCAAGGCACTGCTGGCCGTGAGAAGAAGCTTTGTCAAGAAAACTTGGGCTCAAAGCTATATTAGCACCATGGTTTAATGAGGGCTGGAGCTTCATTTATTCTGCTTCAGAGGTGGGCAGAGAAGAATTTCCAGATTTGCGATTTGACGGTAAGAGGAGCAGTATCGATCGGAAGGAGATTGATGGATCACATTGGCTGCAGTTTGGTCCAAGCTGGACCAACAATCTACTCTTGAGAGGTTGGTAGCAAAAATAACCAAGCACGAGCTAGCGCATACAGAATGCTTGAAAATGCTGCCTTGATGATACCGTCATGTCTGCCAAGTGAACTGGAGTAGGCGAAGTGAAACGCTGACTTAGCCTCACAAGCATGCCCCCCAACCCTGCCCCGTTACTTATTGTGTCTGGCTTAGGGCCCACTTTGGCACAGAATATTATTGATTTTTAGAAATTGAAAACGGGCCTTTTCAAGAGTCGCGCACAACTGAAAAAAGTTACTCAGATTCGGGTGGATACAAAGTCCTCTTGAGCAAAGGCTGCTGGATTTTTACGAATTAGCCATTGCCAAGCAATTACTCGATCGGTCTGCAGTCCATCGCTTGAGCTGCTATTGATGAGTCGTGCTACAAATGGCCCACAAAGGACGGTCACAATATCAACACGTGGCGGAGCGTCTGAAATGGAGTCGGATGATTGAAGGAACTCCGAGAATCAATCTGAAGGAGAATAACGCTTTCGACACTTGTAGCTTACCTCCACACCCTTTCAGGTTCATATCTTGGACCACAAACCGACTGGCTAAGCCAGGCAGAGATCCAAGAGCTCCTAATAATTTGATGGTTCTTCGCTATATTCGAGCGAAAGTGTAGTGTCAAGATCAGTATGTGTCTTGATTTGAAAGTCGGGAATGAAAGACTAGCCTGTGATGTGATCACGAATATCACTCATTTGAGCTTTTGTGCGATGTGGGAGTTCATCAGATGGATTGGTTCACTTGAGCCACTTGGCAGAGTGCGAACTTGTCAGAGACTCCAAATGAAATCGTCTCTGTCAAATCAGAAAGTAGAGGTGACGCTCGCATGAATAGAGAGTTAGACTATTGCCCGAAAGCGTAATGGCATTGAAGTATGATAATCGATCCTTTTGCGGAGCGCGGGAAGTCTCCGGGAAAACCAGCTCCTTCCGAAAGTTGAAAAAAACAAGAGAGAACCAAAAGGCTCACAATAGGCAGATAAGTGGCTGCGCTGACAAGGGAAGTTAGTGGTGAAATTAAGAGTTTCAGCCTTGGAAGAAAGCAGAGATTGGACTATGCCACATTACTTTTTCGTCAGGCATAAGACCCTAACACATCTGAGCTTAAAACATCTCGGGGTTTTGTTTTTTTTAGGTCAATTCGATTTCACTCTTAATCTCTCTGTTGAGAATTCTAAGGTTGACAGGAAGTGCCGGAGCTAATTAATGAATTGATTGGTTGCGCGGTTTCACAAGAAAAGTGAAGTGTTTGTCCCATCCACATTTGATAGTGGGCTTTCTAGGTTAAAAGAATCATATATGTGAATTTATTTTTAATCAAATTGTACAGTTGATGGGTACTATGAAAATTAGCTGGAGGATCTATCGGACTAGAGCAGATAGGGAGAGGAATATTCCCCATTCACCCAATATTGGTCCCGCCCTCACGGTGTACACGAACTATTTTGGTAAAATTTACCTATCCAGCCTTTTTAAAGCAGAAAGGATTCTCTGTTATGGCTTCGAGTATTGGATTTTGAGCTAATAACAAAATTCCTAAAATCGTGAGTATAACTGTTTCAATCAATTTAGATAAAAGGAGGCATATTGTAATTGATTTTCATGCCTGGATTGTTTGAAGGCTTGTTAAAAAATTTGTTGTAAACAAGCATGTGAAATATCTCTCTGGGACATGGATATTCCTGGCATTTTCCGAAAACTGTGAAATTAACTATACAATACTGCAAAACGTGCTTCAAAGGCCGAGAGTAGAAGTGATTCACTGACTAAAAGGGCCCTAATTCTAAAAACAAAAAAAAAATGCATCTCTATTCAGCATGTAAAGCTTGTGCTGAGGAATGGAAAAACATGATCTGGACTCGTGTCAAGCTTGTGCTCATGAATGTTAAATTGTATTTGAAGAGGTTGAGGATCTTTTTATGTCAGTACCGCTATAAAATGGAAGGAAAATAAACTGTGATAAATGGACTTTTTTTTTCTTTGATTACTCGTTTTTTAACTCAAAATTTTTTAGTTCTTTCAAGAAGAGCAGTAATTTCGTCAGTGATTTAAAAAGGAAGGATAGAAGAAATCACCCTTTTATCCCGCCACCTGAAGTATATGACCATTTTCATTGTAATCATCGATATCCCTTTCCCTTACTGAATCTTCTTAAATTATAGCGAGGAAGCTTCAACCATGAAATATCTGGGCGAGTACATTGGTTTCTGTATCCTCGATGTTAGATATCAGTCACATTTCTTCGGGACGTTGCATTTTGTCCCAAAAGGTCATAGACATTCAAAGAGATCTCACGGCGGTTGATTTTGAAGATTTTCTTTCCCACACTCATATTTCATCAAAAGAAAATTGTCGTACAAACTCCGGCAGAAAGGTCCAGAATTTGAACTTGGTGATCTTTAAGTCTCAGTCGGTAAATCAACCCTTTCCCAAAATAATCCAGCTCTCATAGTTTCCTAAATCGTGCGTACCTGATTGAAATACTTATGTGTCAAGCGCAGGATTCAGTTGTATTGGTGACATCATTCAGAATAAAAGTAGATGGAAGCATTAGATAGTCAATTTATCGCTGATGTTCTGCTTATTGCAAATAGGCCCGTTACTGCATTCATTCGAATTATTGAAGCTTAATTGACTATTGACTTGCCCGGACGCTTGTTTGCTAGCTCAAACACCATAACACTCACTTCATATTGGATTTGGGATTAAAGCCTAACGGCAGTCCGTAACTTCAACCCAAGATCTGAAGTCCTGATAACCATTCTAGATTCACAGGGTGCGAAAAGTTTTTGAGATCCGCCCTTTTTATCTAAGATAGATCCATCCTGAAGTTCTCTGTAGGTTCTTCGTCTGCGACTATAAATTGAAAGCTATTGGCTATCGTGCATTAGCGTTACGATCCTAACGAGCACTTGTCCAGCAAAAAACCAAAACCAAGAGCGATCGGAGTTAGTTCTGTATTTCTACTCTTAATCGTTAGTCGTTATTATCAGCGTTAAGTAATAAGACTGATCAAGTTTTGGGATTACCAGTCGGAGAGTTTGCATTATGGATTCGAAGGTTGTCGATTGCGGTTTGCAACTGCTGAACCGATGGTGGCGTCTACTCTGTTATCGTAGTCTCACTCTTCTCCATATTGGTTTAAACTCAGTAAAACTGGTAATCAAATCGGACAGTTTGTAGGTTTAAAAAGCTTTTGAAGGTTCGGAGCTATTCAAATGGTGCAGGGATTAAATATTAGAATATATTATCTAATTTTGATCCATTGCTTCGGAATTGTCCTTCTACTTGCAGCGTGTAATTTTCTTTGTATTGACAATAACACACCAGTTCATTCAAGCTCTTGGGATCAAAATATTTCTACTCCTAATAAGGTATACTCTCACTCAAGGCAGTGTTAGTTCAATCTATCCAAGTCTTCACTTTTGAATATCAAAAAGTCAGTTGATCTGAATCATTTGCTCGATTCCCAATTATAGTATGTCAGAGTTTGCTAATTGCCCATTTTTTTCGACACACGAAGGTTACTCTCGGTCTATATAGGAATTCCAGTGTTTCCAGGGAAAGGTCCCATTTCGGGTCTCGAGTGATCTGCTGATTGATAATCTCAAATTTCTAATCGCTCTGGTCTGGAAAAAGGTGTCTCCAGCTCTTCGAACTAGCGTTTGTCCTCTCCGCGCATTCCAGCTGTTGGCGTTGCTCAGTCTTTAGGGTATTAAGCTTACTCGAGCCTTCTCTTGATCAAACTTTTATCTCGCTCAATAATATAAGGTCTATTAAAGATGTCATAATCTTGTTTTTTGCCGTTCGGGTAATTTCAGTTCGGTTCAAAGGGCCCTGCTAGATTTTACACTTTCTTCCGATAAAGCAGAGGTGTTTCCTTATCAAAAGCTGCAAATGAAGAACCTTTGGGGTCTAACAATATGATTCTGTTTTTCTCATTTCGCATTTTAGGTATTCGAGTCGCATGTCAAATCGGTTGATTACCTTGATTTGTCGAGTCTACTCGGCTATTTTCGACATCTCAGTTATTGATAGCCTTCCTGCAGAGCTCGCTCACAAATTCCCACTGATAGAGCGAACTTATTCTTACCATTTTGACAGGATTTCACTGAAAAGATAGCTACTGAAATTTTCACTTTTTCTCCCCACTCATCTGAAAAGTTTCAGTGCTTGTAGAATAATTCCGCGCATATCTACACGACTCCAATATGTGTGGAATTAGAAGGTTGTCTGAAGGCATTTGGATCACTAGAGAAGTCTAGACAATGATATTATTCGTCAAGCCTGTTGAAGGTCGATTCGTTGGTCTTCATTGAAGGGCATTGATACTAATGCCCACAGCTAAGGATAGCGTTCACAGACCCTCGATGAGGGCCACTGTTATTCTTCCAAAAAATATAACCTTGCGGAGAATTGGGGCCTTGGGTGATGATCACTTTATCGTCTCTTTCGCAGGGTTTCCATACATCAAGAACCCACCTCCAATAGGGGTCTTGAATCGTGCCTCTTTTTGATCGATAAAAATCTCGATGGCTTAGTTAATGACTCTCGGCTGGTAAGTTGTGTTGCTCACACAGCCGTCTTTACACTCTCCTCCAAAGAAAGGACTTTACATCTCAATCGATAGAATACTGAAGTTAATGTTTTCTCCTGGTGAGGCTGAAGCGCCTCCACTCCACCGGAATTATATACTCCTGGGAGCTCTCTTCTCTACACACGCTTGCGCAACTAGGCATCTCTCTCCAATAGTTTTGAAAGGCATCAGAGCATACCTCAATCAGAGCTGTGGTTATCACTTTTCTGGAGAGTGCGTGGTGTGGATCTTCTTGCGTAGATGGTCAGGCCTTCACCTTAGAGTCTGTAGCGTCTACAATTGGAACATCCTCACATTTCCAAGATCAAGTCCCGCTGCAGCTGAATGTTCGAGGAAGAGATTTTTCAAATCTTAAATAACTGGACGGTTTCATTCAGGATTATTCACCTTCTTTAAATATTATATCTAGCATGTTTAAAAATTACCCAATCAAGATCTGAAATTCATCCATCACCTGAATCGGAATTCAGAGAAAAATTCAATAATAAGATAGGGTGGCATTCGCGGATACTTTGCCTTAGTTGACCATAGTATCAATTGACTCGCCCTTTGATAGGAATAGTTTTGAGTCCATGCGGTAAGAAAAGAACTAAAGAAAAGAGAAAAAAGTATTAAGGAAGTATGTCATTTGCAATAATTTTAGCGCTCTAAGACCTTTAGGTTTATGACGGTAAGCTTTCGAAATTTCAGCTTTCGAAACAGGACAAATGAACAGCGTAATTCAATTTCCGATTTTAGAATAGGAATTGGGTAAGCGTCGATGGAGCATTGAAAAGGAGTTTATACTATTTTAAAGCGATTTAGGGCAAAAATTCAGATCTCCGTACACTCTTCGGTACGAATAGAAATCCTTTTTTTCAAAAGCCTGAAAATCTGGATTGAGCTTATTTTTTTGTTTTTCTGACAAATGCTGTCGGAGTAGAATGTTAATTTTTAGCACAGAATGTAGGATGTTTCTATATAAAACAACATTAAATCTTAGCTCATTAAACAAGAAAGATATAGGGAAAAACTCAGAGGTAAAAAATCACATGACATCACGTACCTCCATAAAAGACTTTTGGCTCAGAAATGTCAAAGTTCAAATTTTTATTGAAGGGGATGAAGCAAAAGCCTCAGTATGGTATTTGACTAGGTCAGATAGAGCCCAAACCGTTGGAGAGAATTTTATCACGAAGGAGATTAAGAATCCCGGATTGGAGCGTTAAAGAAAGCAGACTTCGCTTGCACATGTTGGAATACTTTTCTTTTCCGATCCCTCTCACGCACGGATCATACAGAGGATAACACAACTCTACTCATTGTAATTCAGCATGAACCTTACACCGTCGCCTCAAAACTTTCGGTTTTTGCCGCAAGCAAAAAGCCCATTACCCAAAATTGATCTTGCAGCATCAATTGGACGTCCAGCGGAACAATGATCTCTGCCATGAGGATGGTCGGTCAGACCGAAGCTCGTCGGAACTTGACAAAAAGCTTTGTGAAATCTTTTGAAGTTGGATTATTGTAATATGAAATATATGAGCATGATATTTGATAAAGAGGCAGGCGGCAATGCAAAAACGCGGGATTCCAATTATCCTTACTTATTGCCACGAATCAAATGATTAAGGAGCAACATCTCACGGCTAGTCGGTCAAAAGGCTTTCGGCAGGCTATCTCAACGGATTTGCTTCGATCTGGATTATCATGGATCATCGCTATGCCACACAAGTTTTCACTTACCCAAGATGCTCTCTCCCACACAACTCGCATTATTCGTGCTTTTGAGCTTGCTGGGATTCGATGTTGTGCCTCTCTTGATCCTGTCGGTCCTCACTATTCTGTGATGTTTCTTTATGTAGATCATTTGAACCAAATCAAAAGTGGAAGAACTTATGTCTTGGTCACTCAGACCGAAGGCGAGTCGTTTAAATAAAAGATGTTATTAAATATTTAGCACGCACTACGGAAATGCTGTTTTTTAGTTCTCCCACGGAACAACGAGCAAGTTACAAGGGCCTTATTGAAGTTCCCGCTGCAATGACGAAGATAGTATTAAGAGAAAAGGTCTGGAGGAGGCCAAGGCTTTTATAAAGTTACTCGATTTTCCAAATCCAAACCCAAAGGAGACAAAGAAAAAGCCCTAAACGCTGGTCACGACCTCTCCGGGAGGCGACAGTGATGATCAAAAGATATTCAGCTTGACTGAGGAAGATTAGGGGTTAGTTTTTTTTAAGCTAATATTTAGCATCCACTTCAAACTGTAGGGATAAGAAGTCTACTTCACTTCCCAAGAGTACGCGCCACTGTTTGGGTAGAAAGCGCTCTAGAAATTTCGAGGAAACATTTCTTCCTCCGGATGATAATAATCAAGGGTCAATATGTGATTTCCTCCAAGAAAACCGGTGGCCGGTTTCCTACATCTATCTATTATTTACTATCTATACGTCTCAACTTAAATATCGAAGTCCATATACTCTGCCGCACTATTGGACTTATAATGAATGTGGCTGATTATTTCCTCCGTATAAAGGTCCGAAACTAGGTCCATATGGTGCCCCATGTACACATCGAATCCTGTCACTAGAGTTCTTTCACAATCCATCAATCCAATCGCGACCAATGTTTTGGACCCGCCCAGGAAATCAACATTAATCATGTTACTAGATCTTCTTTTCAGGCCATCGCCTCCAATAATGATCAGGAAGCACAACAAATACTCCCAAAGCGGCCACAGGTAATTTCTCTCAAGAAGCCCCACAGCTTCTTAGGCTTTGGTGGGTGGGAGGGTATGAAATTTCTCTTTTCAGTTTTTTTAGCGGAGAATGATTTCTCGAAAGTTGATTTAGCCAATTTCTCCCACGATCATTTTCCTCCATCTTGGAATCCGTAAGTTCCGGCCCAATCTGATACGTTCCGCTCACAAGTAGAATTTTTATATTGTACATAGAAGAGCTGCGGCTGACGGTGAAATAGCTTTGTTTACGCTATCCTTTACTAAAAAACGGGGAATAACGCGAGGTATCTTCTCTCAGAAGCCATTCGCCACTCCCTTTTCTAACCCCACAAATCACTCTTTTCTTTTAAAAAAGTCCGGAAGATTCCATCTAATCTTTTACTTCTGTTCCAAAGTTTCACCGATTAAACCCAAGACAACTTTGCGCTTTGGCGAATGGTTTTTTCGATTGCCTTTGCAAATTCAATCCTTGGCCTTCACAAGAGTCCTCATATCAAGAAGACATTTTCGGGGCTACCATAAAAATACTCCTCTAAAGATTGGTTCTTTTTGAGGACGACTCGTTCTCTCGCATTATAGCAGCTACAGATATAGACGATAACTTATAAAAATTTGTTCTTTTCAACAGGTAAATAAAACCTTTGATTTATAAACTACTAAATGTTTAAAAAATCTTAGGTTGAAGATATTTGCAAATGAATTATAATTATGCTATATAGACTTAAAAGGATTCTTCAGAACTGACGCGAATCTATGAGACCAACTGCGTCAAAAGAACGGCGAGCTCGAATAATTTACACGACACCGTTTTTGGCCATTTAGCTCATGTCCAGGAAGTACCACTCACCTGACAATTGATATTAGACCGAACACGCTTCCCAGGGAGGACCCGTTTGGCGATAATTCAAATGGTAAATCTGGTGTAAAAATCCAATCATAAAGCTGAATGTGAATTCCCAATTCAGGTTCTCGAGCTTTCCTCGCTACCTTCGGTAAAACAAAGGCACTTCCCGTATGCTAAAGACTTTCACCGTGGATGGAGCAATCTCTCTAGCGGAATCATCCCGACCAGTCGGTAATTCACATAGTTAACAAATGGTAATTCTTTTTTATGGGTATTGCAGAATAAAATTCGACCAGAATCCAATCCTGCGCTTAATTCGAGCCAAGCATCTCTGGTGCATCGCTCTCGACAGGAACTTTACTTTCCCCCATTTTTTCCAGCTTCTATTGGAGTTAGGGTGATTCCCTCGCTAGTCGTTCACGCGCATTTCCCACTACATTTTGCAAGCCTTGATTAAGCTTTTTGAAGAAAACACCATCCAAGACCGTATCACGAATCTGGCCATCCTCTTGAAATAGGTATAGGATCGTCATTAAGGGTTGGAATCCACCTCATCAATACGCACTCTCTCTCATTACTTCAGTGAAAGCCGGGCGTCTTCCGATTCCGTATAATGGCATGGTCCACGAGACACTTGGGAAAGGCGTTAGAATCAAGATTCTTAGCTGAAGGCGAAAAACGTGTACTGTGAGGTGCTGGACGATGGCCCGAATCGTATTCGATCACTAATCAGTGAGCGCATTGCTGTTTAGGTTATTTCATTTGATTGACTTGCAGCAAACTAAGATAGTTTTTTGCTTCAATTTCCCTGCAAATCGATTATTTCGCTAGCTTAGAAAAGGAATTACTTCAGGATATTTCTACTAATACAGGCTTTATTAAACCACTACTTTTACATTTGAAAAGAGCTCGGTTGGAACCAAAGGAATAAAGTGGGATATGATTTCGAAAAGCCATAGCTTGTCTTTAGGTAACCCGAAAACTATTTTTTTTTGAATATGCCATCTTCATCATTCGATCCATATGAAATAACTGAGCACCTGCATAGTTTCCTGATGGTAAAACCTTTTGATTGGTCGTTTGTGGCTGAAGAGTTTTTTGGACAAAGGGATACTGAGTGCCTTTAAGGCGGCCTTTCTCTCGTGGTAGCACTATCCAGGAAAATCCTTTAGACTTGATTCGAAAATCAAAATTCGGAATTCAGAAGTCGCGTCCCTGAGAGTATCGTATATGATTAACAATTATGATCTTTCAACCACTTTCAGTTTGAGCTAGACTCGATTAAAAAGCAAAGTAGGTTAATAATGTAAGCAGGATGGATTTACATTAAATATCATTATCGTTTCTAAACGATCGAGTTATTACCATTATTTGATAATGTTCGCGCTTGAAATCTTTTTTTTTTTTGAAAGACATTTTTCTTTGGAACTTCAAATCGATTTAAACTCGATTTCAAGCATCCTTCTCAAATCTTTTGCCTTTTTTTTCATTTGGGATTCTGTTTCTAAAAAAAAGATATTAATTTTTTTGTCCGAGGCTTATCCGTCTTGGAAGACTAACGAAAAAAGGATGAAACCTCAGGGAAAAAATTGAATGATGAATTGTTTATTGCTGCTTTTTTTGTTCGATGAGTTCAGGATGCTGAAGCTTTGACCTCCACCGGAAATTTTGATGGACAAAAATCCGATTTCTTTCCCATCATCGGAAACCTATTTTTCTCCGACGAGCTCCTACTTCATCATTCGGTTTGGATCGACTCTGGCCCAGACATGTTCTGCATTTGATCCAAAGTTAATTGCGCATCAGTTATTCCAATAGTGACTCCGGGAAGGTTTTGTAAATAAGCCCCTCGAGATTTTGCCAAGGCAATATTTGCGATTACGCCGCGGTCATACCGAATGTTTTGGAAGCAGTATATACTGAGGCTGATCAATTGATTCATGAAGACTACTAGTAATTGGGGAGCGCCCAATAAATAAGTATCCGAGCCGCTAGTTTCGATGATAGGGCTGCTATCTACCTTGCAAAGCGGAACCATTTGCACAAAATCGAGTGGAATTGAAAAATCAGATCCAAAAAGCCCACTACCGGGGGTAAGCAAAACAATTGCCAAGCGTCATCGCCCGACTAGCATCATCTTTCCAGCAATTATTGTGGGTTCAAACAGCAAATAAAATCCAATTTGGAATTGATTTTTTTAAAATAAAAACTCACCAGGTATGATATTAAATGCACTTATAGGCTTTCCATCTGACCCACGCATGAAATAAGTTAATCGTCCGCTCTAGCAGGAGAAATATTCCAGTAAGTACAAAAATCATCAAGGTCTCTGGCCCTTACGTGAAATAGTTTATATGGCCCAGAGGAGAGCACAAACGCAGCCACAAAAGGAAAAGTGGCAGCTTTACAAAAGTAGTGGACGCATCCACTTTCTCAAGATGATTAAAAATATTCTGGTCTAGAA